>Ga0209500_10001239_pt1 | contig 19480 bp, 12 predicted proteins | sample S_140212_EF_Meta_FD_187323 | JGI IMG/M metagenome (GOLD analysis project Ga0209500, IMG submission 187323) | Freshwater microbial communities from Lake Simoncouche, Canada to study carbon cycling - S_140212_EF_MetaG (SPAdes) (version 2) | ecosystem: Environmental > Aquatic > Freshwater > Lake ... | reverse complement strand
CGATGCCGACGCCGCCCGTTCCGGCTGGCGTCAGGATCACGCTGCTGTTTCCTGCGCCGCCCGCGAGCGTCAGGCTGGTCGAGGCGGGGGAGGTGAGGGAGGGCGCCCCAAGCGCACCCGTGACCGTGAGCCCCGTGCCCGCAACGTCGAGCACCTTCGAGCCGCCAATCGCCACGCCGAGATTGTTTAAACCAATGCGGTAGAGCCCAGTGTCTTGATCCGAGTTGAACGCAAAGCTGGGATTGGCAGCCGAACCATTTGCTCCATGCACAGACCCGCTCATCGTCAGAAGCGTTGCGCTGGCACTGCCAAGATTCGGCGTGACGAGCGTTGGCGAAGTGGCCAAGACTGCGTCGCCGGTTCCAGTCGTGGGAGAAACGTCTGTCGGGGGGATGATAACGGTGAGGGACATAGTAAAATTGGTTTCTGTAACCCTGACTAATTTAGCAGCGGCCACACTGCAAGAACAGACTTGACCGAAAGTTCTTACTAAGATGCCCTGAAAGGCATGCCTGCTTTGCCCACCATGCACATGGTAGCCTGTTTTCACACGCTATTGACGGACGAGTATTCCCATTGCGCCTTCAGCGGGAAATGCCGCCGGTGGGCCAAGATGATGAAGCCGTTTGGCTGGGACACCGTGGTCTACACCAACGAAGGCTCCATCGTTCCGGACGCGACCGTGGTTACATTGCTCACGGCGCAGGAGTTCGCTCAGTTTTACCCCCGCAAGGACACGACCGAGTTCCATGGCAACCATGCCGTTATTGGGGACCGTGGTTGGCCCGCATTCAACAACCGGTTAATCGTTGAGTTGGCCAAGCGGGTCAAACCCGGCGACATTATCCTCCACCCATTCGGACGCGCCCATGAACAACTCGTCAACGTATTCCCACAGTGCATACACACCGAAAGCGGCATCGGTTACGCAGACAAGCCCTTCGGAGCGTGGCGGATTTTTGAATCTCAAGCTTGGCGTCACTATCATTGGGGGCGGTGGGACCACGACAGCTCAATGCCCCGAGATGAAAAAGGCCAAAACCGATACTACTCGTGGGTCGTCCCAAATTATTTTGACCTCGACGACTGGTCCATGGGTTCCGGAGACGGAGACTACGTCGTCTACATGGGCCGGATAACCCCCGAAAAGGGGATGAGCACCATCGGGGCGATCATCCGCGAGTACGCCAAGCGGTCAAAGGAGACGAAAGAAGTTCCGCCTCGGTTCGTCTTCGCAGGTCAGGGCGATTTCGAGAAGAACGTCATGGAATACGTGTTGAGCGACCCTCGTCCCGAAGATCACTGCCTCAACATCGAGTACGTTGGGCCGGTGCATGGTCGGAAGCGTTCGGACCTTATCGGCAACGCCCGCTGCATGCTCATGCCCACGAGTTTTATTGAGCCGTTTGCGGGCTCGGGCGTGGAGTCGATGCTCTGCGGCACCCCCTTAATCGCGGTCGACTATGGGGCTTTCACCGAGACCATCCGTGAGGGAGTTTCTGGATACCGCTGCAATACCCTCGGGGATTGGATGCACGCCATCGATGCATCCAAGAAACTCGACCGCGCCACTGTCTCGGCAGTCACGCGAGAGCGTTACTCTCTACAGGCATGCGGCAAGCTCTACGACACCGCGTTCCGCCAGCTCACCGAGCTAGGGGGAGCCGGTTGGTACTCGCCCGAATCGCACCGCGTGCAAGGGGCCGCGTCTTAGCCCTGTTGGACGGCGAGGTCGTGGGTTCTTCGTCGTTGTCCTGAATCGGGGACATCGGCTCGGCCCCCAGCTTTGTGTCTGCGGGGCCACCAGAGAACGTGAGGTCGAGGTCTTTCGCCTCGGAAGCTGAAACGAACCTTTTGGTCAGTTTGCTCCACATGCGTGCCGACCGAGCACTGTCGGACTTGTCGGCAAAGGAGACATTTACTTGTTTAGCCATTCGGGAGGGCGGGCCTTGATCGCGTCTCGGCCACCGGACAATTTGATGATATTTTGGCGGGCAGAGTCAATGTCCAACCCTCCGCTACGGACTTGATCGTGGACCCGTTTTACCGAGTCCATGAATGCAGGAGTCTTCATGTCGTCGGTGAACATGATGCGGATCATCTCCCAAGTGATGGACTGCATTTGGCGAGGCAAGACGTTGCGCTGCTCGGCTGCACGACGCCCCGCCTCAAGGTAGAGCGGGTAAGTGCCCTGCAAACCAGTGACCGTGGTGCCGATGACGGGGAGTTTCGGACCCTCGCCAACGCCGGGATTTCCGCCGAAATTGTGAGACACCTCAAAATCCGTGCCCCCCACTGGGAGCAGCAAAGACGCCGCGACGTTATGGGTATCGGACGTATAGAAAAACGGGCTCATCGGATCGACGATGTTGCCGTAGAAATCTCGCACCTTATGCCCGCCGCCTAACGCCATCGTGAGGTTGTTGACCGACCCATCCAGAAACGCGCTTACCGCATTGGATGCGGTAGAAATACCCGACCACGCAATTGCGACCGACGACCCCGGAGTTAACTGCCCTTCAGGCGTCACGACGTAGGCGAGTTTGGGATGGATCGACTGGGAAAGGAACCGAGTGAAAACAGTCTTTTCCTCGAGGCTGTTCAAATCGGACAATTTCTTGCCCGAGATGGCCCGTATCACCTCGTACAAGACTCGCTTGGACGACGTAGTGCCGATGCTGTTCTTGATTGAGGCGCGAGCGGCTTTTTCTACTGAGGCGTCAAACACGGTGTCCTGATGGTTACGCATCACGTCCATCACGTTTTCGGCAAGGCTTACATTGGCAAACCAGTGTTTTTGCGGGGAGAGCGTGGCGAGAATTGCGGCGGATTGCTGAGTTGTGGCATCATACTTATCGGCAAACATCTTGGCAATGACGTTGGCACCGTCGTACCATTTCGACATACGCTTCACCACTTCAGGACCAAACGTGTCGAGCGCAAGATCATGTAAGAACAACAGGTTGTTCGACATGTCGTCCGCGACCATGTCGGCAGCAGCTCGAACGTCTTTCTCTAGGTACGTTTCTGGACTCAACCCCGCGTAATACTTTTGAATTACGGGTACGTGCACCTCGGCAAGCGTGATATTTTTGCCTTTCAACTCTGACACGCCCTTGGCCTTAAAAACCTTATCGGCGTACTGGCCGAAATCAATGACTGGAATCTCCACCGTCTTGTTCTTACCACCCACCACCGTTGGGAGCGCGTTCTGCTTTGTGATGTACGTCGGGATGAACCCCTCAGAGTCGCCCCTGAGATTTTTGGGTAAATCGGCGACGTCGACGGGGTCATCCGTCACGCTGTAACGGATGTCCGTGTTGGTCGGATCGAACGTACCACGATTGCCAGTCGCAGACTTTACCTGCGAGGGCTCAAACACCGCGTAGGTAGTTCCGACTTCAACGCCCGGACGGATCGGATCTTCCTCAAAAACGACTCCATCGTATCCGGCTTTTTTCAGCCCCTCGACGAACATCTTGCCATCCTCACCGTCGAGCAACTCCCACCATGATCGGCGGTTTTGAAGCCAGTTGTAGTTCACGCCCGTCTCTTCGGCCAGATCATCAAGATTGGTGTTCCGGTCGAGGTATAACGGGGACTTCATGTCCAAGTATGCAGGAATGGTACGGGCACCTGTATCCGCCCGACCCTTACTGTCCATTACGTATGATCCCGCCTGCTCTGGAGAATCCGAAAAGAATATCGCGTGCCGATTGGTCTCTACGTTCCCAAAAAAGCCCATGTCGTCGAAGGTCGGTCGACCGCTCTCGAAAGAGTCAAAATCCTTCGTCGTGGCGTGGTACACGACAAGCGGCTTACCATCCTTGAATACCTGAGACACCGGACCTTTGGCGCGAGACGTAAACGCTTTGGGATCTTGCCAATCTCCGAACCAATTTTTGAACTCGGGGGACTCCGTCTGCTTTTTCTCCTGAGCAACGGGCTCTTCGGTCACGCTCTCGCGGATCGGCTGCTTGGCTAGGAGGCTCGACCGCTCGGGCTCGGACGGCTCATCCGGTAGCGCGGGACTGTCCTCGCTGATCATGAGCGTTCCGGTTTTCGTCTTTTTAGCTCCTACAAACGGGTCGGTAGCCGTGATGACGTCCGTCAACAGGGAATCGCTTTCGGTTCCAAGGATCTTTTTGACGATGGTGATGAACTGGTCGAACAGGGACTGTTTGCCCCCCTTGGTAGAAGGTATCGACGAAAGGAAATCCTGAAACTTTTTACTCGAAAACGCTTCCGCTACAAATTCCATCCGGTTGGTTAAACCGTAGAACTTCTCGCCAAGGTCGTTTGCGGCTTTTTCAGCAGTTGAGAACAGACCATCCATTTGACGAGACGCTTCGCGGAGGTCACGAATATCTACGCCCGGACGCGGGGTTGCCGAGATGATGTCCCCACTGGACGTCATGCGCTCATCGGCATACTTCAAGCCCATGAACGTAAGCGCATGGGTATACTCGTGCATTAACACCCGACCAAGGTTCGGTTTTGCAGCGTTAGATACTCGAATCGTGTTGGTGTTCGGATCGTATACCGCTGCGGCCCGTGGCGGGAGATCTTCCGGGCTTACCACTTCAATGCTGGCATCCCCGCCGCTCGCATCCCGAAGTTCCGACAGCAATTTGCCATGTCGGTCCGTCAAAATTCCCTTACTTACCAGATCCTCAATATCCAGCTCATTGATACGGCGGTTATCTACCGCCCCAATCTGCTCGGGCGTCAGTGAGTAACGGATAACCTCTTTTGGCTTTTCCGACGCAAGGATCGACCGCCCGGGCTCGGATTTTCCAAGCGCAGAACGCCAGTCGGTGAGCTCCTCGGGCAACAGCGCAGTCTTCTGAGCCGCGAACGGACGGTCTTTGGCGGGGATGTTTTTGTTGACCCCATTTTCGTAATTTTGGTCTCCGAAATTAACCCACGAGTTTTGACCTCTGGTCTCGCTGGACAAAGCTCGCTGGGCTTCGGGGCTGAACATCTGACTATGCTTGATCCAAGCATTCTCTTCGCCACGCGGGCCGAACTGATAGTCTTCGGCGGCATGTCCAAACAGATCGTGAACCGCACGAAGTTTGTCATTGGCGGTGAAACCCGTTTTAGGGTCCACCTCACCAAGGAACGGATGCGGGTCTCCACCCTGAAAGAAGTAGATGTGGTTGTTGTCCCGAACGTCTTTAACCATCTCGCGGGAGTTGGCGTAGGGCTGACCCTCTTTGGTCCACGGCTCAAACGTGACGCCGAGGTTGTTAACGGCGAAATCCCATTGGTCTCCCACCTCTTTTGCGAGTGCCTCGTAGGCTTGGATCGTCTCGGGGGACCGGTCAACTTCCGGCAACGCGTCGTAGGCTTTAGCGATCCTTTGAGCCAGATTTTCGTCCACCGAGACGTAGTGACCGTGCTCAATCGGATTCTGACCGGACTGAGCGTTATAGTCGTCGGCGATCTTCCTTACATTTTCGTTGGGTTGGCGGCTGCTAGTTTTCGGGCTTGTTCCGGAGTCCATCCGGCTGGTGGACGATAGTACTCCTCCTCTTCTTGATCCTGATCCACCCGATTCGGGAACGGGCTCGTCGGTGACGCTGTAGCGGGCTTCTGGCTGAACACCAGTCCGCTGGTCATACTGCCCCCCACGGTTACCCGTTTCAGTTTCCGCAGCTCGTCCCAGTACGTCCCGATAGGCCCGCTTGCCTTCGACTCTGGTGTTCCAACTTCCGAGGAAGTCGCCTGTCGCAGGCTGGGTGTTGATAGAAGGTTCTGTTGAGTTTTCATGCAGATCTTTAATCTTATTAAGATTTTGTCTCCCTTGGTCAAACACAAAACCCTGCACGCCATCGGGAGTTTCGATAAGCGTTCGGTTCTCCAATCCAGCATCGATCATCGCCTGACGGGCTTGATCCATCGTAACCTCTTTGGGCCAAGTAACTCGATGGATCGCGTCTGCCCCATTTGGATCGGTCGTCCACCAGAGCACTGCCTTTTGGTCGCCCGCCAATCCAGTTTTAGCGGCAAGCGTCTTTAGTTCGTCAATCGGTCTGACATCATTAAAAATTGCCGCGACGGAATTCTCCGCGCCATCGCGCCAGTCCCCGACAGCGTTGTAAATAGCCGAATCTGGAGCGTAATCTTTAATTTGTGACCGGAACCGAGCCTGAGCACTGGAAGTAAGGTTTTGTTTGGCTCGGGGATAATCGATGTCGGTGACACTGGGACTGGCCATGATGCCGGAAGCTCTGGATTCCGCACCAGTTGGCTCATCGCTCGCCAACGGCTGTCCGGTCGTGGTCTGGCGCATCTCTCCGCTTCCCTCGGCAACCGGAGCACCACGCTCGCGGAGCGTACGCAGCATGACCCGAGCAACTTCCTCGTTGGTCATGTTGATGCCGAGTTTGCCGTTCAACCACTCGCGGATCTTGGCGACGATACGTGCAAAGGTGCCGGGAGACTTTTCCTGACTACGGGCGATCCACTCCTCCACAAGCGTCAGATTGTCGGCGTTGGGATAGCGTTTGGCGAGAGCGTCGAGCTCCTCTTTGGGGATATCTCGGGTCGCAAACTCAACGAGTGCCGCCCGACCCTCCTCCGACGACAGGGTGTGGTGGGACCACTCGTGATTGACGACCGACTCGACCTCGAAAGGTTTGGTGAACGCGGAGTTGATGACCACTTCTCCAGTATTCGGATCAAAGTACCCGCGAATGCCGTAGTTGCGGGTGTTCCGCATATTCGGGTCGTTGATGACGCTAATGTTGACGCCCACATCGGGGTTTTGAGTGCGCCATTCGTCGAGAGCTTCTTGAACCGGAGCAATCGCCGCTTTGGTCGCTTCTTCGGACACTTCGATCTGGGGACGACGGACACTCTCTGCGGTCGCGATGTCAGAAGGATCTGGAGTAAACCCACGAGCCGCAGATTCACGAGCACTGAGCACCGACCCAACTTCTCGCGTGTTCATCTCTCCTGCCCCTTCAAGGCTGAGATCCGGCGTATCCGTAGTAGATGTACGAGTTTCTGAGGGGATCGCGTCCGATGCCAGTGGTTCGCTAGACATGCCCGCCGTAGTTTCACTCGCCAGCACCGGACGCGAAGGACGTGATGCAGCTCCCGCTACGGCACCGATGGGTCCAGCTCCAGCAAAGCCTGCGCCCATGGCTTCTCCCATACCTTTGGTAAGCTCGCGTTCGGGCTCAACGGCCCGAGCCAGCAAGTTTTTCACCCCAGCTCCGGAACCTTCTTCAAGCGCCTCTTGAACACCCTCGCCAATAGCGCCCACGCCCGCACGGGTGAGAGCAGCTCCCGCGATCTTTTTACCTGCTCCACCGACAAGGGCTTTTTCGATGGTTCGGCCTCCGGGCAGCATTTGAGTAGCTGCGGATGCCAATGCCGCCAGAGCGCCGGTAGACCGAGCCAAATCCAGTGCGAGAGCGGTCTTGGCTTCCTCCAAAGTGGCACCTTTTTCCACTACCAATTGTACGATTTGAGGAACTTTCAGCGCCTGATCTTCAGGCATGTTGCTCAGGAGCTCGACAATTTCTTTGTACTGGTCCGCACCCACAGAAGTGCCCTGCATGCCCGCACCGGCGGCTACAGCAGTTCCGACGCCCACTTTGGTGGCCGTTTCGGCGGCTTTCTCAGCCCCCATTTTAGCCAGAACTTTTCCAGTAGCTACACGAGCACCTGCACCAATGCCACCGGCACCGACCATTGATGGGGCAGCTTCCGCCGTGGTGGAGAGGAACAGACGAGGATCGGTAAACGTCTCTCGGACGTAAGCCAGAGCTTGGTTGAGGGTGCCTTCCTCCATGTCGACCGCTGCCTTACGCCTCGTTTCAGACTGAATGAGTTTTTGAGATTTTCCCCGCTGAAGGTAGTCGATGTTTTCCTGACCTTGCCTCGACACAGCGTTATCCATGTTGCCGGTCGCAAGCCCGTACACGTCTCCAGCCATCTTCAACAATTGATTGGAGCCCACGCCAAAACTGGTAGCCAGATCTTTGACTTCAGACTGTGCGTCGAATTGGTCGTAGAGATTTGCCATGTTACTTTTTCGTGTTGGCCTTTAGGAACCGACTTGAGAGCCCTGCACCATACTTTTCGTCAAAATCTTTTGCAGTATCTGGATTGGCGATCAGGTAATCCACCGCAGGTCGGGTGATCGGAGCCGGTTCAGCCGCCGTTTCACCAGCCTCTTGACCGACCATGCGTGCGCCTACCGACGCAAGAGGTGCAGTCCGCGTGATCTTGGGGCGAAGCCTCTCCAATGACGCAGCTTGCCGCCCACTGGACAACAGATACCGGCGAGATGCCTCCCCAGCAATCTCGGGTGCTACAGCGGCAGCTACAGCCAGTGGAATGCTCTGCGTTCCGCCGTAAACGGTGCCGCTTGTTACGAGTCGTCCGAGGAGCCCCAGCTTGCTTACTCCGGGAGCACTTTTAGTCGTGATGTCCCCAAACGCAGATTTGAAAGCCTGCTGGAATTTTCCAACCGTCTCAAAATTTCCAGTCAGAGGTTTTCCCTGATCCAGTTTGCGGCCAAAAACTCGGGCGTCGAAATCTCCGGTTCCCAAATTGAGCGCGTCTTCGGCATCGTAGCTTTTTGCGATGGTCTCCCGAGCTTTCCGAAGCTTTGCAGCCAACTCCGGTTTTCCGGCTCTGGTAACGGCATCCTCAATGGACACTTCAAGAGCCTGAGCCAGATCGCGGGCCTCCAGAGATTTTTGAAGGGCGTCCGCGTTTTTGCCTTCCGAGGAATAGTACAGATCACGCTGTTTTCGGGACTCTCCCCGCAAACGGCGCAATTCCTCTACGTCTGCCATCGACTCAATCTCAGCTCGGTTTTTCGTAGTTCTGAACGCGGCCTCAAACTCGTCTTCTAGCTGTGCTCGCTCCATCGGATTTGAACTCCGAGTGTACCGCTCTTGAAAAAACTTGATGTCCTTCAGATCCTTTTGCCCTTTTGCACCGATTTTCCCCACTTCGGAATACGTCTCACCAGCGGTATCCCGAATGCCACGAAGGGTGTTGATATCGACCTCAGTGTCTTTGGGGATCTTCAGCTCATCCTTCACCGCTCGGTTCACGGCTTTTTGGTTTTGCAGTTGAGTCTCGAACCTCAATGCGTCTGCACCAGCCGCGCTGGACAGTTGCTTGGTGCCAAAACCAACGCCCCCTTCGGCTACTTTTTCGATGTCGGCTGGAGGAGCTTTGAGGCCAAGCTCGGCCCCTGCATCTGCGGTTCTACTGCGGATTGATCGACCAGCCATTTGATCCCGAACCGCTGCCTGCATCGGCGCGGATCTCGCTTGAATCTGTTGCCCAGCAACGCCGCCTACTCCACCAAGACCAAAAGCGGTGAGAGATTCTGTGGGGCTTAACACTTTCCCCTTATCTATAATAGACTGCGTCTCAGCGCCCGCAAGAGCCCCCAACCCTTGTTTTACACCCTCTTTTGCGGCAGCTTTAAGGCCAGCTTTACCAACGGCAGCACTCATCGGGGCACCCGGAATTGCGCCCGTCCCAATGTCTGCGGCTAATTCTCCGTACTGGAACTTGTAGTCCGGATCTGCGGCCATCCGCTGAAGCTGGTTGACGAGATTGGATGCTCCACCGCCGATGGCACCACCGATAGATGTTCCGACGCCGGGAAGAATGGCACTTCCGATCATTTGACCGGCAGTAGCTCCACCGGCACTCGTAGCCATTTCCCGCAACGTGTCCAAGGAACCGGGAGACTCCTTGAGAACTTGAGGGACACCAGATATGTCGTATCGAGTACCCGAATACGGCTTCGATGCAGTAGTAGCAACTGCGGGAGACGGGGTCTGGCTTTTGAGACGGCGAATTTCGTCCGCAAAAGCTTTTGCGTCTTCGGCATTGCCCGCGTCATCGGCTTTGATAAACGCGCTTTCGAGTTCTTGAAGCGTGGGCATCTTACTTATATTTGTTCAACCGGTCTTCCAAAGACGGCCCCAACTTCGCCGGTGTTGCCCCATAGCCGTTCATGTATTGGCGGTAATCGTTTAAGGTGGCCTTGAGATTCTGGAGTGTCTCCCGACGTGCCGACCGGACTTTCTCGATGTTATCAATCAGTTGCCCCTTGGTTTGAGCCGTATCAAGAGACCCAAGCACGGACTCAAGCTTGTTACCTTCAACGTCCGAGACATTGCCAACTGCACCACCGGTTGGAGAACTGGCACGCATTTGAGCCAATTCGGAAATGAAGATATTGGTGCGGACACTCTTCAAAAGCTCGTTCAGATCGAAAGCATCCGTACCCCCTATCCCACGGGTCATCTGACCGGCCAGACCGGTGGTCATCATCGATATCTTGTTCTGGGCTTCATCGAGGAATTTCTCAGACTGACCGATCTTTGATTCCATATCGCGGACAGCCGCCTCCATAGTGGGGATCTTCTTCAACCATTCCGATTTTATTTGGGAAATGTCTTTTTCGCTGGCTTTTTCCGCCGCTGATTGACCCAACCAGAACGAATTAGCTGCCGCAGGAGACCCAGTCGGAACCCCATTGACTAGCACATACGGAGCCGCAGGAGCCGCAGCCGCAGGAGCCGCAGGAGCCGCAGGAGCCGCAGCCGCAGGAGCCGCAGCCGCAGGAGCCGCAGGAGCCGCAGGAGCCGCAGGAGTCGGCAATAGCGACAGTTGTTGGGGGGCCATCGTAGGCCGCGTTCCCGGTGCGACTCCCAGTACCTGACCGGTAAGCAGATCTTGAGCACCAACAGCAGTCTTGTTTGTCGCCACAAGCCGAGTGGACCCATCTGGACCGGTCAGTACCTGATACCCGATGCCGGGAGCAGCCGCTTTGGCCGTAAACCCCAAAGCTATTTCCGCAGCTCGGCGAGCGAACTCGCTGGAATTGGGGTCTTCCAAAATCGCTATTGCTCTTTGGCGAGTCGCGTTGGCGGGGGTTCCCAGAGTCTTGTTCAGAGCGATTTGCTCGGCTATCTTAGGATCAGACATAGCTACAGACATGACTCGCTCACTCTCCAATTTGGCTTTTTCAGCAGCGGCCCTATTTGGAACCAGTGGCAAACTGGCAGTATCCGAAGCAGACGACAGGAGACTTTTCGCGATCTGAGCATCTACTCCGGAAGTGACTCCACGAAGCCCCTCAGTCGATTGGGAAGACAGCAATCGGGACTGGGCTCTCTGTGCAGCCAAGGTATCAGGCAAATTGGATAGCAGCCCCTGCGCCTGTGCGGTCTGGTACGCCGTCGTGGCGTCGGTCAATCCCTGAACCTGTTGCAGCGTGCGGAACACCTCCTGCTGTTTGAGGGCACTCGTGACGCTGTCGTAAATCGACTTGGTATCCACAACTCCGATATTCCCCGGTATGTTCGGGGCTCGGTCGAACTGCGACAGTTGAAATCCAGATGTTTCGAGTGCCATAAAATTAGCCCGTAGGACTCATCGAGTAGTTGAAAGCAGTAGGCATGACGTTTCCGGGAATGGATGGCATCTCGAAAGCACTCTTCCCAGCGAGAAAGCTGGGCTGTTGGCCTAGTCCGAGTGCAGGGGTCGAACCCCCACCAAAGAAACCACTGCTACCGATAGTTCCGGCCAAGCCACTAATCCCACTAATCAACGCCTGATTTTGCGCCCCCTGCGCCGCCGCCATGCCCGCCCCTACCTGACCAGCACTCTGCGCGATGTTCGCGTCCACCCCAGCCTTGGCGGCGTTGAACTGATTCATGGCCGTGTTCTGGGACACCGCGAGCGATGCCAACGCACCGGGATCAAGCCCCGAGACCGGCAGCTTGTTTTGATTGAGGAACTGCATGCCCTCGGCCAACCGAGAATTGCGGAGCTGCTCACCCGTAAGCCCGATCTGAGCCGCAGTGATTGGACCAGCAGGAGCACCGCTCCGCGCTCCCTGCGTGCGAGAAGCGCGAGCGACTTGGTTGGCAACGTCAGGAGAGAGTTGACCACCGAGCGCGAGATCTTGGCTGACCCGTTGTGCGACCATCTGTCGGCTCGCGGCCACTTCAGGGCTCAACTCACGCTCCATCGCCAGCGAATTGACCGCGTTCGATACCGCTTGCTGACGAGCTTGCTCAGTCAGGCTTTTGATATCGATGGGCTCGTACTTGAGATTGGCTGCGATGCCGCGCTGGGCATTGAGGGCATCCTTCTGGGCATTGATGGCCTTGCGGGACGAGTCGGCAGAACTGATGGCACTAGCTGCGCCTCCGACGATGCCGCCAACTGCCCCAATAGCCCCCCACGCTGCTGCCGATATGCCAAAGGTGCCGAGAGAGCATTGAGCAAGCCCATCACGGAAAAACGAGTTGCCCCGATAATTCCACGAGAACGCAATTGGGAAGAGGTAGCGGAGTAAGTTCACTGTAGTAGGTTGATGACTGATTCAAAGTTCAGGGTTGGTCGGCCCACGATGACATGGGGAAGGATGATCGCACCCTTGATCTTGTCTACGTCGGTTTCATTGGTGGCGTGGAAAGTAGTCCAAATCGTCTCCTCCAGAGTGCTTATGACGCGTCGCGTACCAGCTTTGGTAATACCGGTATGTGGGGCTGACATCGTAACCCATCCAGTATCGAGCGACCACACTTTGGCCGAGCCTTTGGAGATGACGAACGGGTGTTCGGTGCGGTGAATCTCGGTGATGAACACCGTTTGGGCAGGAAGAACACACTCCCGCACGTAAATGCCCGAATCCAATGCCCCATTTTTAGGCACGAACCGATGCGTGAGAGGGTACTCGGCCTGTGGCAACTGAAGCATGTACGCCTCGAGCTGATTGATCGCATTGCACGCCAAAGCGGCCCGCTCGGCAGGCGACATCACAACGTCGCCGGGGACAATTGCGTCCACGGGGCAATCGGTAGGGCTTTGAACGTCGAGTTGCATTACGGATATCCGACAAATACCTGAGCGACCAATCCATTGACTGGCGCGGTGAATGCGTTGAGCAACTGATTCGACAGGGTCTGCATCGACGTGACCGAAGTACGGAGGTCGTTCTGACTCCCTCGTAGCTGCTCGGTGTTGGACGCGAGATTCTGAGGCTCGACTGGGTTGTAATCCGACGAAAACGGAAGGTTCGCGATCTGATTGGCGGGAGGAGTCGTGGCCAAGACCGGCACATCCGAAAACGCATTCGACGCGGGCAAATCGCTGACACCCTGAAGCGGGGTGAGCGTAGGTAGAGTTCCACCAGCGCCAAAGAGCGCATTGAGTACGCCCTGCTGGTTGGCGCTGATGTTGGGGATCGTCGAGATAACTCGACCATCACAATCGATCCAGCCGGTCTGAGGACTGTCACCACCTGAAAACGTGTTTTTGATGTCACCCGGTTGGAAGGGCGTGACTGGGGTATATCTGCCCACGGTGGTGTCCCAGTATTTGAACACGCTCTGGGAGGTGTTGAAGATCAGGGGCGTCGTCTGCTGAGTGGGGTCCACGCTGACGATCTGGAAAAACGACACATCCTGATTGATCGACCCAGCGATGTACTGGGTGATAATCGTAACGAGCTGATTGATGTCCGTGGCTTTTACGCCTACCGGAACAGGCACTGGAGTCAGAGTAATTGGAATGGTCGCGCTCATTTATGAAAGTGGCGATTGATAGTTGGACGAGTCGTCGTATACCGGTTGATAGGGGGACAAAGCAAGCTGAACCGGCTGATCGTATAACTGGTATTCAGTAAACCCGCCCGCGACGTGCTGCGGACAATTGGTTGCGCTGATGATATTGAAGCCCTGCTCATCGACGCCCGTATTAAGGACCGCTTGGCCTTCAGTATTGTCAGGCCGAGAATCGACCGCGATCCGGTACGCCACGATGGCCCCGCGACCCTCCAATTTGAGAAGTAAGCTGAACGCGTGGTCGGTTCCATCTTCGTATTGGGATTCAACTCCAGCCGACGAGCACTCGTCGTTCACCCCCCGAAGATCCTCGGAAATGACCGTGCGAGTTTGCATCAGAAACGCGTAATGGTTCGTGTTGTTGACGACCTCCGAGAACCCCGGAATAGGAGTCAGCACCGACCCCGGAGTCGCAGTGATGTACTTGTCCAACAGCTTGTGGTATGACCCACGCATTCCCCGCCAATACCCCTTGATGAAAAAGTTGCCTAGCACTTGGTCTACCAACAGGCGGAAATGACGGAAATTAGCGTACTCAAACACCGAGTTCTGAACGCGGTCGAGCCGAGTCTCCACCAGCCACTTGATGGGTCTTCCATTGTCGGCCCGATTGGACTGAAAAGCCTCCCAAATTCGGACGACCCCATCCATGTCCAACGATAACGCGTAGATATGTTGAGCCGCCACTTGGATAGCAGACCACTCGACGGGGCGCATGCCGGTCCAGACCCCCTGCCAACCCGTGGTCTCTGCGCTGGTGGTTTGACGGTCCAACACTTGAGTGTGGCGGCAATAGCAGCGCCCGTGATTAACCGGACCCACTGGAACACTCCAGAAAACGTAGCTGGAGTGTTTGCCCGCACACGACAAATCTCCCGATGGATTATTGGGCGGGCACACAAGACGCTTGGAGTAGGCCATCTCCTTGTCGATGATCGGGAGATTCTGAGTGGCGTTGACCGTGTTGACGGAGTCAAAGACCACGATGCCATCGAGCGACTTCCAGTAAAGCAGTCCACGATGAACGATCATGCTCTTTCCGGCAACGCAGCCCACCCCACTAAAAATCTTGGTCATCCAGCCGGGAGTGTTGGCCCATCCCTCGCCGAAAGCCGAGGGAATGCGGTTACGAACGCCGCTGAAAAGAGTCCACGTCGTGGTTCGGGTACACACTACGACTGCCGACTGATTGTTGCCGGAAGTCCCCCGATCAATTGCCCCCATGACGTCTTCGGGGAACACCATGACTTGGAAACTACTCAGATTGAGTTCTTCGGTGAAGTGCAGGGGGTCCCCCAGATCGGATGCAAACCCCAATCGACCATTGAACACGAACAGTCGGTCGCCGCTCCACGAGCACCATAACCCGATGCGAGTTTCGTTGTATCCAGAATCGTACAACGTATTCCCTCCAGCGTCGGTGGAGATTTTCTTTTCGGGGTTCAGATGTACTCCCGACAGTCCGTCCCAAACGCCTGCTCGGTTAATCCCGTCCTGAATCACCAACAAATTTCTGGGCACAATGTTATTCACATAGAGCCCAGAATTGATGGTATTTGTCTGCGTGCAGAGAGTGCCCGTGAGCTGATCCGCATTTTGATCGAACGCGAAATCGGGGATACGCTGCGGAACCCCGAGAGACCCGTTGGGGTTGATCGTGCAGAACCAGACGGACCCACTGACCGCAAAGATCTTCTGGGGAGATCCATTGGATGGTACGAAGTCCATCATCATTTGAGGATGGACGATGGGATTGCCCGCTGCGACCCACCATGTGTTCGCTGCGGAACCCACAACGGACACATCGAACGTGAGCTGGGTCTTGTAGCCGGGGCGCGTCTGAAGGAACGCACCCTGCGTGACGCCGTTCTCCATCCACCGGATCTGAGATTGTCGTACTGCGAGCGGATGAACGAAACTGTCGACGCCTTCCGGAAAACCGGCAAAGCGCCCCCCGTCGAGGCCACCCTCGATCATGATCCTGCCCGGTGTGACGGTTTCAGACATGTTTAACGGTAATCAACAGTGCCAATGCCAAACGATGGATCAACCTGTATGGGCATCCACGTTGCTGCGTCTTTGATGGTCTGAATATCGTTCAGAAGCTGGAGGGCTTTGATTTCGTACTTCTCGGCGATGTCGATATTGTTCGTCTCACGAAGTCGGATAGCTTTAAGAAGATCCAGCGTCGCCTGATACGAATCCAACGGGACAAGGTCGTAGTCATTGACGAGTTCTAGGGTTTTGCGGCGATACTTTACACGCACCCATTCGCAGGTGCAGGAAACTTTCATCCGCTTGTAGATCGGGTTGGTCTCGTGAGGAGCGTAGTAGCCGATGGTGACTGCCTGACTGAGCTGCTCGGGGCGGAACCCGATCAGCTTGATGTAGCCCCGAGTGACTGGCTTCGTGACTTGAGTGATCTTTTTGAAGTACGTCACGCTGGGGTCGGTAGCGGCGTAACCCGTGAGGATAGGGACGCGCACACCGGGCGACGACGGGCCGGTCACCGGAATGGTCAGTGCCATCTTCTGGTTGTAGTTTGCGTCCATCGTCTCGCCTTGCACGATCAATTCCAGCGATCCATTGCCGTCGATGGGGTCTTCACAAATAGCCGAGACCAAGCTCCAACCATGAAGATCTTGAAATGTTGGGCTCCACATCTTGTCATCCCAGTAGACGCCACAAGCAGCACCACAATTGGCCTTAGATCCGAGGCCATTGATGTGGTATTCAAACCAACTGGACCGGCCCAATGCGGGAGACCCACCGACATTGGCGGCTAAAACCGTCTCGACGAAATCGGGCAGCGTAATGCATCCGCTGTTGTTGGAGCACACGTCAAGGGTGCCGACGTAGGGGTCCCAATTGGCGCGATACGCCGCAATCTCAATCGCACGCTGGATGTAGTCGATGATCTTGGCGCGGTCGGAGATGCCGAGAATGTCGTTAGACTTCGACGCGTTGATGATTCGGCCAAGAGTTACCTGCATAAATTATTTCTCCTCGGTTTCGTCGATATCGTCCGCGAGAGACTCCCCTTCTTCGGATTCATCGTCATCGTCATCGGTTTGGGAGCCGGTATCATAGCCACGGTCTTTGGCGAGAGCTCTGAACGCGTCGGCCATGTCGCCGCTGTCCTCGTCGGAGCCTGCCTCGGCAAGACTGATCTCGTGAACTTCCAGATCAGCCGAGCAGCAGCTTTCGCCGTCGCGGTCACCCAGCGTCACGCTACGGCGCTTGAAGTGGATCAACGCGTAGCCCTCGCGGGGCAGAGCCTCAAGATTCTTGGCTCCAGAAATGTAGAGCGAAGGGTAAATCGGTTTGGACTTTTTACCCTTGGAAGGAGACGCGGGCATGGACATCACGCCCATCATTTCTTCGGGATGGATGGCAAGGTCGATGGAGATGGGGAATTGGTCGTGCATGATTAAATGAATCCGGGGGACGTGATGGTGTTGGTAGGAAGTGGGAACGCCACGAGTTGCGCTCCGAGCAGGTAAAACTGATCGGAAGCGACCAGCCGGACATTCTGACCGTTCGTGACGGTGGCAATGAACCAGAAGTCGTAGGCTTCGGCGACACCATACTGATATCCAGATGCTTCGGACTTGGATCGGCCCCACTTGAAGACGTTGCGGGTCACGGTGCCGTCGATGAAGTCGACCGAGCCGTTGAGGTTGTTGGGTCCAACGGCACCAGCGTTCCAGCCGATCTGCATCTTCAGACTGAAGAGGTAGTCACCGCTGTTGAAGTTGACCGTGCCGAAATCGAGCACCCGAGACCCCTGCAATGCCTCGATGCCGTCGGTGGGGACGCTGGGGTTCCAGATCACTCCCGTGAACAGCGCAACTGGAGCTCCGCTGGCACCGGTAGCACCGCTTGCGCCGGTAGTGCCGTTCGCGCCGATGGGACCGGGGATGCCCTGAAGACCCGTGGGGCCAGTCGGGCCAGTCACGCCATACCCCGCCACACCCGATGGGCCGGTGGCTCCGGTAGGTCCAACCGGTCCAGCCACGATGGTGACGATCGGCACTGGAGGAGCGCACATGTCACCAGCCTGATTGCAATCGCCTCCGCAGTTCCCGTTACAGTTATTGTTTCCGCATCCGCAGCTCATGTTGGTAGGTGGTTAGGAGTAAATTATGTAACGGTATTAGCGCCATTGTCCGTGATGTCGGTGCCTACACCACTGAACACATTCTGGCTTCCAAGACACCCCGCCGACCCCGCATCGAGGAGAATCGCAGTTCCTACAACGTCAAAAAATACGTTACCGACAATGGCGCATTTTTTGGACGTTGGGCCTACATGGATCATGGGGTAACTAGAAAGATTTGCCCCATTGAAGCTATTATTTGAAAGTACGCTGTGCCAGAAGTTGCCGCTTACCCCGTAAATGTTCCCAGTGCGTTCGGTGTATAACAGGTTGCTGGTAACCACAAGCTGGTCTACTCGATCAGCAACCCCATCTCCGGTTCCGACAACACACCCGAGTGGAGGTGGAGGCGATCCTCCGGGAGATACGCCGTTAGCGTTGATGTGACAGTTCACTACTGACACATGTACTGCATAGTCAATGCAAACGCCACATGCAACGGCCACCATAGTGCATTGGTTCATCTGCATTCCCTCGCTAGAATCCTTATACCAGACCCCTTTTACTGCGCCAAAAAATGCTGATTGAGTAATTAGAAACCCATTAGATTTAGTACCCGGTAGCGATCCGCTAGTGCCATACTTCTGACAAACAATGCCCGTGCCTTTACCATTATTATCTCCGGAGTACATGAAACTGCTTACTCGACTCCCTTTGATATTGTACAGGTCTAGTCCGATATTGAACGTGCGAAAACCTCCATACTGTACGTTGGCGGTGTCTGTTTCGTTAGTTGGAGCGATAGACACGTTATCTACCAGCAAGTTGAAAGTGTAATCAACCGAAGCATCTACGGAACAAGCCACCTTGATAGCAGGCTGACTAGAGTAGGAAGTAGGTGACCCATTTTGAACCCAGAAATCCCGCAAAACGACCCGCGCTTCACGGTGATTCATCAGGAGATCGAACACCCCCGTGTTGGAGGTAGTCTGTATAATCCTAGTGTCTGCGCCCTCACCCCTAATTGTGAGGCAGGTATTATTTGCGCCAGATGATCCGAAACTGGCCGATTTTAGTGACGTAATCCGATATCGACCAGCGGGGAAATAAAGCGTGCCACCGTAGGCCGAGGCGGCAACGGCAGCAGCAAGAGCCGCAGCCACGGCAGCATCGTCCGAAGTGTTTCCATCCCCCATCGCACCGTAATCCTTGACGTTAAAAACGTCCTGATAAAATACGTTTTCGGTAGTTGGGCCAGCAGTTGCGTCGGGATAGCGGCGACGAGCAGGCCCAAGAGTTGTCTTGGCGGTGAAGGTGGTGCCAGCGGGGCCGGTGACTCCGGTGACTCCGGTTACTCCAGTGACTCCAGTGACTCCGGTGACTCCAGTGACTCCGGTGACGCCTGTGGCTCCGGTGACTCCCGTGGGGCCGGTTGGTCCCGTTGGTCCGGTGACCCCCGTGGGGCCGGTTGGTCCCGTGGGGCCGGTGACTCCCGTCGGTCCGGTAGCACCGGTAGCACCGGTGACACCTGCACCCGTTGGTCCCGTTGGTCCGGTGACTCCCGTCGGTCCGGTAGCACCGGTGACACCTGCACCCGTTGGTCCCGTTGGTCCGGTGACTCCCGTCGGTCCGGTAGCACCGGTGACGCCTGCACCCGTGGGTCCGGTGACTCCGGTGACTCCGGTGACTCCCGTCGGTCCGGTAGCACCGGTGACACCTGCACCCGTGGGTCCGGTGACTCCGGTGACTCCCG
>Ga0209500_10001235_pt1 | contig 19525 bp, 27 predicted proteins | sample S_140212_EF_Meta_FD_187323 | JGI IMG/M metagenome (GOLD analysis project Ga0209500, IMG submission 187323) | Freshwater microbial communities from Lake Simoncouche, Canada to study carbon cycling - S_140212_EF_MetaG (SPAdes) (version 2) | ecosystem: Environmental > Aquatic > Freshwater > Lake ... | reverse complement strand
TGCGTGACATATAGACCCAACCCGAACCTTGTATACCCATTGCTGTTTTTTTAACTTCATCTTTGAAGCGATCAAAACTGGTCCAGCGACGGTTAATAAGTCCAAGACTGGTGCCGTGCGGTTTATTACCATTGCGAGGATTCATTAATTGTGTAAAATAAACGTTGTGCAGGTAAGCGCCAGCTTCATTAAACGCAGGATCTCCCTGGCCTGCATTGTAACGATCAACATAGCCTTTATATAACTTGCCGTAATGATAATTCACAGCGGCCATACTTAAAACAGGAGACAGTCCGTCTCTAGGATAAGGTAATTTTGCTTGTTCCAACGTTGGTCCGCTTTTAGCTTCGACCAAATTAATTGCTCTACGTAAATCCATTACTTATTACGGTATACCACTCGACCACGATGCATATCATACGGACTCATTTCAATATCAACACTGTCCCCTAATAGGATTTGAATATTGTGTTGACGTAACTTTCCGCCGATGGTGGCAATAATCTTATGATTTTTGTTATCGTTTAATACTACTCTAAACATCGCATTGGGCAATACTTCCTCAACTTTGCCTTGTGTGCGAATCATATCTTCTTTAGCCAAGTGGCACTTCTCCTTTAAAAATGTATTTAGCGACTATCTAGCTCAATTACCGTTGACTCCACGACTTTAGCTAGGTTTAAAGCCGCTTGTTTGTTTAAAATGATGTGATGTTCTTGGCGGTTAACACCGTTGACTAAGACATTCCACGCTGTTCTGAAACGATTAAATTTTTTGTCCCAGAACGGTGTCCACGTATCAACGTAGAAGCCAACTTCTACATCCTGTGTTTCTTTGTCGCCATTAACTTCAATCCACATTTTTACACTGTGCTCGGTACTGCTACAATCACATTCAATGTGATAGTTTTTAGCATCACCGTAATCCCCAGCTAGAGAAATACCACGAGCTGGTGTTTGTGCCTTGAGTGCGGTCATTTTTTTCCTTGTTGATATTTAAATTCGCGCTTTAACCAGTACTTGTACCTGTCCCAATACTCTTTTATAGAATAGGGCAATTCGCGGTGCATAAGTCTTTCTTCTGCATTGTCTATCCAAATATTTCTAACCCAACCACGAAATTTGGTATCTTTTTTCATTTTAAGTCCACAGGCTTTGGCGAATCTTAATAAGACGAATCATCATACGTTCGTCTTCGTCTTCGTATTGCTTTTCAATCTTTGCAGAAAGTTTAAGTGCTCTGGTAGATTCTGCACGTTCCTTGGCATTGGCATCATCAGCGCCAAGTATTGCGTCAGGATCTGCTTGACGTCGACGCTCGCAGACTGCACTCCATCCGCTGACATCGTGTACATCTGGTCTGTTAGGATACTCTTCTTTCCACCAATAGTACAAATCAAGAATCTCACGTGCCGACACTGCCTGTTGAGTTGGTTTGTTGTAGTCTTTGTGTGTGGGTAAGTAGCTGAAACTAGAACCCATAGTTAGACTGGATGCCCATTCTAAATATTCAACACCGGCTTCGGGATTACGCCAAGTTCTCCAACGTAGCCAACCACTGCGCCACCAAGGTACATTGTACTTGGTCTTAGCCTCGTCACTCCACAAACAGTGATGCCACGCTTGTTCTATTTCAACAAAATCTACTAACTCGTTAAAAAGACAAGGGAGAAAGCGGCTGCCAACATCTGACCAAGTACCAGGCTTGATATCCCTAGGGTGAGCAGTAAGGCTATGACTGCGACTAATCCAACGGTTATTAATATAGTAACGTACATCATTTAATCGATCCGGAATGTAGTAAACAGTTTTTTGAAGGTAGTCCAATAGCTCTTCGGCAATCCAGTATCGAACAGGATGTTCCGCTTTAGCAGTTCGTGTCCAGTTTCCCCAGCCTTGGCTGGTTAAAGCACCGGGCTTGGGAGTCTTTCTTATCCAGTCCGCAAAGGCACTGTTTGACCAATAACTACTTCTCATTTCTTTTCCGTGTATGCGTCTAGTAGAGCCGCCATAAAATCAGTTCTTTCAACTTCACTGAGTGCTGTTGAATCTTTATCCACTGCAAATCTTGTAACAGAGTTGTTAGATTTAATTCCTACTACCAAATCTTTAAAAGTTTTGGCCTGGGCAACAAATTCTCCACCAACGTAGGCATAATAGACGTTGTCAATTTTTTCTACCTTTAGCTCAACTGCTTCATCAGAATCAGTTTCTTTATTGTGTTCATCGATTACGGCATCAATGATGCTGTGCATCATTGTTATTTTACCCAACCAATAGCATACAATGCCGTAGACAAGAAGTGCAATGATTGTCAGCCAATCAAACTCCATATCACTCTCCTTGGTTATATGCTACAATGAAATCCCTTAACGCTTGTTCAATGTATCGATTGAGTGTAATGTCTTGCAAGTGTGCATTCTTCATTGCGGCAAACAGCAAGTCATCTTCAAGATCCAATTCAATTTGAACACGGGTATCGTATTCAGTGCCGGCAACAATGGCTGTGCATTTTTCTATGTAGTCTGCTGCCACATCTAATTCGATGAATTTTTTATCATCATAGGACGTCAACGGATCAATGCCACGTTTGGCTGCTTCGGCAAAGTACGATTCCTTGTATTCGGGGTTAAACCAAACGTAGGACCTTTCGTTTTTGTAGTCGTGTACTTCGGCAATGTATACGTTGTCGGGGCCATCAAAAACAATGTTGGCAGAATACAAATCGGGGTGGTCGCTGTCTAACCATCTTGCGTCGGGACTAAAACAATCCCAACCGTAGGGGCTGCCTCCGGTAATACGATGTCCAATAGCTGTGTTAAAACGTTCCACGGTAACCATTTTTTACTCCTAGTAGGTTAATTGATAGCTGTATTTTACTTGAAAATTTGCCCGATGTCAAGCAAGTTATGCCCATTTTAGTCTAAATAATGTGGCGTGTTCGTCGTCGTTGAAAATAAAACGGTAATTTTGAGCAGGCCAGTCGGTTTCAACAGTCCATATGGATCTTGGTAAATGTTCCAGGCACCAGGTGATGGCGCCAGCGGTACGTTTAGACTCCTGAATATGGATTGTAATCATAATTGATAATTGGACCTTTTTGATCTAAGGGGTTAACATAGGTGTGAATTAAATTTCTAGCTTCGTAATCTCGTCGTTGCTTGCTGGGTTCCCCTAGGATAACAACTGCGTATTGATGGCCAGCACGTTCGACTAACATAGCCAGGCACCGGCCGGCACGGTTGGTGAATCCTGTTTTACTAACAACAATATTATCAAACTCGTCTAAAATAACTTTGTTGGTATTACTGATGCTGACAGTTCGAATTTTCTTTCCCTGTAGAGTTTCTAACTCTACTTCGGGGCGACTACTCAATGCACGAATGTCGGGGTATGTGCCGGCGGCCGCAACCATTTTTACAATGTCTCGGGCTGTGGCACTGTTGCCAGCACCAAGACCGGTTGGGTCTTGAAATTCTGCTGTCCACATTCCCAGACTACGTGCTTTGTCGTTCATCGAACGAATAAAGGTTTGACGATCACCTAGAAAGTTCTTGCTGAGTAATTCAGCGGCATAGTTGTCACTGCGAACTAATGTTAGCTTCAACAATTCGCCTACAGTATACTCCCTGCGTCCCATATACGGAGACTTCAATGAAATCTTACGAAGGGGATTGGGCATCTGATCCAACACAACCATTGCTGTCATCAATTTGGTAATACTGGCCATACTACGGACAACATTGGCATTTTTCTCAAGGGCCACTGAATTTGTGTCAGAGTTCATTACTACAATACTATGTTCGGGTACTGGCACAGCCGCTTTTTGTTTCTTTGCGGCTTCTGCGTTAAAGATCGAAATGCTTATTAATATTGTTATTATAAATCTTTTCATATGTAAGTTAACCTGAATAACGTTATAGCACCTTCATCATAAAAATCAAGATGGATCTGTTCTTCATAGTATCCCCCGGACATTTTTGGAACATATTCTCTATGCCGCCTGACTGTAAATCCCAATGTGCGTTTCATCTTGTCACGGACTAACAACACACTAGGACTATCTCTATAACGGTTAGCGATCTTATTATAAATTACTGCCCATTCCTGCTCAGTGAACTTGATAGTGCTAGATATCGCCTTCTCGTTCTCTATACTCTCGTCTTGCTTTGGCCAATGTAAAGATTTTACCATTGTCATCTTCCCATTCTGCTGGTACACCGTTAATAGTATGTGGCTCTTGTTCGTCGTAGAGCCAGCCTAACACTCGCATCATTTTGTGCTTGACTAGCAGATTTGGACTGCGAAATGCTTCACAATCGTCAAAGCCCATCATAACACCAATTTCACAAACTGCACCACTACGGCAAACACCTGCGTGACAATGTACAACTACATTCATTCTATTTAGTAGGGCGTGTTGCAGTAATTCTACCAGCCGTTGTGCTTGCTCATCACTGCATCTGAATGCTTCGTCAATGGTGTAGTCGTTGGCTTCGATATCAAGGAATTCAAATTGATGAGTTTCTTTGAATTTGTGCATAGGGACGGGAAACTCCATACACGGGTCAACAATTTGAATCAACATACTATTTTCGCCAGCATTATGGTGACGTCCTCTTGGGATATCAACAAGTGCTACGTTTTCGATCCAGGGCATAATTACTCCTATGTGATAATATATTATACACTATTTCAGTGTGTTTGTCAATGGGGTATTACGCTACCCATTTTAGTGCAAAATAAACTGCATCTTCTTTACTTTCGAATAAAAATTCCCGCCCGTTTCTTTTAAACTGCTGTTGGCAATGTTCTTCCAACCAAACAGTAATATCAACGGCGTGTCGGTTATCCTGCAGTCTTGACAAGGTCACAGGTGTCCAACCGGATTGTTCCAACATTGACCATAATATTCCGCGGTCTATTTCCTTGGCCATCCGTTCGGCTGCTTTATTGGCTATTGCTTGTTCTAAAGTGTCACGATCTAAAGACTCACGAGACCAAGCCATTGCACGTTTCTTTTGCACAATTATTCCTCCGACCAACGTAGCATAAACATAGTTAGACATTGTGGGTTATGTAGTTGCCAACCATTGTAGGCTGTTCTTCGACCTACCTGATGTTCTTCAACCCACTGATCTATCTCCAACAATACCGAATCGTCGGGCGCAAAGGACCAGCTGGCCACACCAAGTTGATCTTTGTCTACCCAAATTTCCACGTAATTTTTTACGTGTTTTCGGGTAATAACTTTTAAGCCCATTTTAAACAAAACAATGTGAGGGATTCGTGGTTGGGAATGTCCACTGTCATTCCTTCTTTTTTACAATTATGTTCTTCACACCAATGGACTAGTTCTTCGTAATGGTTATACCAATACGAAATATCAGTTAGCACAATCAAATGGGAGTTGGGTGATTCTTGAAGTCCGTCTGCCAAGTACGCCGGGGCAATTATAAATCGCTGTTCTTTCCAGCTTTGCATTATGTCTGTCATTGCCATCTCAACATAAACATCAGTGCTTCTTTTTCGTCACCAAAGAAGAAATCAATTTTTGTATTGTCATAGGTATTGTATCCGTCTTGGTGCATATCGTTAGTGATGTAACTTGGACAATTTTCTTTTGCCCAGGTCATTGCTTCCCAGACTGGATCATAGGGTAATGTAACAATCATCTATATTTTAACAAGAAGTAGGTTGCATTTTGTTCAGAAAATTTAGCACGTATACTGATGCGGTATCCCCAAGACTTGTGATCAATTGCCCTCCCCCAAATTGGCTCTTCTACGCAATTTTCCATTACCCATTTTCCAGAGTCTGACTGTTGCCAGTCATAGATAGGGCCCGCGGCATAAATTTCAGGGTCATCTACATCGCCTAATCTAAATTCGTGTACGGTTAAAGTAACAGTCATTATGTTTTTTTAAGTATGTCCCAGACTTTCATCTTGTCCCGAATATCTGCTTCCAGTGCCCTATACTCATCGCCTAGGCGTTTGAGTTCATCCCATTCTTTTTCAAGTTCCAGGGAAGGTCGTAACAGCCCCAGTCTTTGCTCAACTGCGTCAAGTGTGCTTTGAATGTTTTCCAGCGTGGTTTTGAGGCTTGTTCCATTGACCACAACATCTGCATTATCGCCGGTGAGTTGCAGAGTCCCGGACGCCGAAGATGTTAGCCACGGGCTGGCACTGGTCCATTGGGTAGCAGATCCAGAACTTGTTAACCATTGGTTAGAGGTCCCACCGTTGGCAATTGATACGTTACTGACGCTGTATGTAGATCCAACTGCTCCTACCATTGTACCCGAGTAGCCTGATATGGGTAATGTTGCTGTTGTTGTTTTAGACATAGGTAAAGTTATTTTTAAAAATTTTAACGCATTGCTAGACAAATGTCAAGATAATTTAGTCAAGAAAAAGCCCGCCTAAGCGGGCTTTTGTTTGGTACCTGGTCACGGTTTCGAACCGCGGACCCTTTCCGTGTAAAGGAAACGCTCTCCCCCTGAGCTAACCAGGCAATTGTAATGGAGCGGGATAGGAGAATCGAACTCCTGACTAAACCTTGGCAAGGTTTCGTTTGACCATTAAACTAATCCCGCATATAATTGGTGCCCCAGGGGAGACTCGAACTCCCACGCCTTTCGACAATGGCTTCTAAGACCATCGTGTCTACCATTCCACCACCAGGGCATATCTAACAGGTTAATACCGGTTTAATGACCCGGCAGTCGCCATATGTTTATATCGCTGTAATTAACCTAAATTTGGTTGCGGGGGAAGGACTCGAACCTCCGGCTCCCGGGTTATGAGCCCGGTGGTCTACCACTGACGTACCCCGCGATATTTTATTTAACCTTTAACAAATACTCAGTACCAATTTTTCCTTGTTCAATTTCTTTGATTGCTGTTATTGCTTCTTTGTTGTTGGTATCTATCATCGGCCGATGACCGCGCTTTAGTTCTCTAACTCGGACCGATGCCGCTAGCACTATGTCGAATCTATTTGTTAATGGTTCTTTTTTAAATGTCATTTTATTCCTTGGTCCGGCGTACAGGAATCGAACCTGTATTGATAGCTTAGAAGGCTACTGTTCTGTCCATTGAACTAACGCCAGCTAATGTTGCTATTATACAGTATTTAACCTAGCTTGTCAATTAAAATGATGGTTTTTTTGTGTCAGGATAACCAACAACCCCGGATACACAGCCCATCCCACGTTTCGTGTATCGCGGACGCTGATTCTCAACCTAGGCGGAGGTGGGTCAGCGGTTTACATTGTAGGACCGTTGCCGTTCCTAAATCCGATCTCACCGCCTTCGTTGGCGATGCGCTTGTAGACATCCTCCAACAAGATAGGAGTGAAATCTGTTTGCTCCACGCAAACACAATGGTAACGGACATCGTTTTCGTCCCCGTACAAAATAGCACCAGTACGAGCATCAACGCCACGTGCCTTCTTGACACGATTTGTGTGCAAGTGACCGTGAATGTTAACACCAAACCGCCCCAATGATGCTTCGTGTACAGGAATATGACTCAAGATCATTCCGTTCAATACGTGATATGCTCTCAATTCACGAAAGTACCTGCGGTACTCCTCATCACGGAAGATGTCGTGGTTGCCACGGATCAATACCTTGTCACCGTTCAATCGATGCAATATGGGCAAGGCCTTGCGGTTGATCACAACATCACCCAAGTGATAGACCTTGTCGTTGGGACGAACTGTGTCGTTCCACCGGCGTACCATTTCCTTGTCCATTTCGTCAGGGTCGGTCCAGGGACGGATCTTTGTAACTCCATCTTCTTCGGTAAAGCGGCACACACCGGCGTGACCGAAATGCGTATCACTGACTAAAAATGTTGCTGGCATTGTGTACTCCTTTCTTTAATTAAACCAAATCTCATCAAAGCCTTCCTCAACAGTGGGTGGCTCCACGCTTAAATCAATTGCCATCTGTTCTACTACATTCTGCGGAATAACTTTGCCTGGACGGCTGGCCAATCTACGAGCAAGTTCTTCTTTTTCAGGTGTCTTGAACACCACGGCAATTTTGTAGTAGTCGGGTAGCATACGAAACTTTCTTGCACGACTTGCAATAGAGGTACTGGTTTGATCCCAGATAATATCTTTACCTGCATCACGTGCGCCATTTACTGCACCAGCCATTTTGGCCACTGCAACAGGCATATATTCTTCAAATACTTCGCTGTAGGTTTTACCCACAGTCTCGGCCCATTCCTCCACGTACTTGTCTGTGGATACGTATGCACAATCGTCAAACCATTCTTGCGATTTTGCCCAGGTGCTTTTACCCGAAGCAGGCACGCCAACCAGTACATAGAGTTTTCTTTTTTCCATAGCTGTATTATAGCAGATACCTGCTGGTTTGTCAACCGAAAATTATGTAGTAATTAGTATTACCTGCAGAATTCGCTGAGATCGACGCGATATCCGTCAATGTATTCACGCATTAACTCGCGACCGTGAAAGGCATAGCCTGCAGGTCCGTTGTGAATCACGTGCCGTGACCAATTGACAAATCTATCTGAACTGTGCAATCTCTTTTTGCCAGCTTCAATGGCATAGCGCCAGAATGGTGTGTCCAATTTGTTTTCGCCTACGTAGTTGATGGCAATCAAATCCTGTATGTACTCCACGTGGTCCAAGTACATACGATTGACTATGTTCTCAACACCCCAGGCATTGTCTGTGTTTGCCAACGCTTCGCAAAAACGTTTGGTTAATAACATATAAAAATGCAAAGGGATAGCCTGGTGCGGTTCAAAGAAATAAAGCCTATTGCCCATAGACAATATCCTACCAGCTTGTGCCTGTGTTTTGTAGTAAGGCGCCCAGGAGAACTTGCGTAGCGGTTCTGTGTCAATGTCTTTGATAGCGGCAAACTTGGCCTTGGCTTCGTCTAGGCTGGTAATTGCGTTATTGTACAAATAGCCCCAGGCTTTTCTATGCTGTAAGGGTACACCAAACATCCATCCATTGTCGTGGATGTAGCTGGATGTATAAGGTTCATTGTAGCGTTGAAAATCAGGATACAGTATAACAGAGTTAACAGAAACAAACTGTGGTTTATTGTATTCTACACTGTTTAATTCTTCTGCCGAAGGCGTTCCGCGGCAATCAATTACATAGTTAAAGGAGTAAGCATCTTTATCACCTCTAATGGTGGCCGCATATTCAACCTGCGTGATACTTTTAACATTCTCTGGAACCATTGTAAAATTCTCGTAGAGTTGTTCAAGTCTTTCAAATACAAAGGCACTGAATTTCTCGCTGTTGACGTGCAATCCCGGTGCGGCATAGCGTATGGTAAAATCTTCACCGTGTGCCGCAGTCCAATTGTATTTGGTACAATATCTTAAGGTACCATCGATCTTGTCTAGGTCTGTTAAAGGATCAAAACGAATAGCTTCGTACATCAGACCGTATATAGCGGCACTGGCGCTTTCGCCTACGTGAGTAATGGGGATATCAGGATTGTAAAAACAAGTTACCTCAACGGACTTGGGTAAGTTTGTTAATAAAGTTGAAACGGCAACTGCACTGGCGGTGCCAACGCCTACTATTCCAATTTTCATAATTTATAATTTGTTGGTCGGAGTACGAGGGATCGAACCTCGGACCTCCTGGTCCCAAACCAGGCGCACTACCAGGCTGTGCTACACTCCGAAATTGTTCTGTTGTATAATGTATTTAAGTAAGTTGACGTTTGAAGGGAATATAATGATTGTAATTTGTATTTACTACACGGTCAATTGGCACAATATCAAATGCAATAGTAATGCGTTGGCCTGATTGCATCCATTCACTGCTACGATGCTCGTCTCCGGCGCTACGACCAAACACCAATAAGCCGTTTTTATTATCTACATTGTAGACAACGTTTTTGTTGTTGACAAATCGATAACTGGTTGTGGTGTTGTTGGCATTGACACAATAATATCCGTGAATAACGGAATCGCTTTCTTCCCAATGCCCGTGCCAGTCAATGAATTCACCAGATCTAAAAATGTTGGCCCAGGCCTGTATAACGTAAGACTTGTCTTTATGTAAAAACGGTTCTATGTTGTCCAGTAAACAATAGTATAATTTAAAAAAGTTTTTATCAGTAAATGTGAGTATGTTGTACTCTTTAAAGATAGAAGTCATATATGACCCAAAAAAACTAAGATCCTGCGGCTCGGGAAATCGTTTTTTTAAAATTGATTCGGCCTGCAAACAAAGATTATACAGTGCTTGGTTATCATTGTTGTGACCTGTATCAATGGTCCAAAGATAATCTGGTATAATTGTTTTGGTGTCTACTGACATAAAGTGGAGCGGGGTAAGAGAATCGAACTCTCAGCATTAGCTTGGAAGGCTAAGGTATTACCACTATACGAACCCCGCATAAGTTATCTTGTAAAATATTTATTAATTAATTATTGATGTGATTTAATTTTATTGGACCGCCCACTGTTGCATCATTGGAAACACATCTGTGGTCCAGAACTTTGGACTGTTGTGTACAACGTGATGAGAATCTTGGTAGAAATTATTTTTGTATTTTAAAAACTTTAAACCAGACTGGGTAGCAGTATCTTCAAGCCATTCGTAATTTGGGTCTCCAAACCTGTCAGAGCCAAAAAATGTATCGCCAAGTACATACACCCAGGCCTGGCGAGTAAACTTAGTAGATTTTTCAAAATAATATCTAGTAAACTTTGTTCTCTGCTCGCACTTGGCGCTCCAGACTCCCACTAGATTAATTACACCGTGAACATCTTGTGGGTACTGCGATGAGTATACTGCACTTAAGAATCCACCACGACTATGCCCCATTAAAAAAACTTTGTTAACCTTGTACGATACCTTGGCCTGTCTAATAACTTCTTTAAGTTGGTCTTCGGCTTCAAGATATTGTTCTTCTAAGTTGCGTATGCCACAGCCTTGTTTTTCTTCTGTGTAGGCGCCTTCACTACCGCCCCGACCTTTACGCATATAGGTTAAAAAGATGTAACCTGCATCAGTCATTTGTCTTGCAATGTCAACAAATTTTAGCACATCACGAGGATACGGGCCGGCACTGCCGTGATTCATAATAACAACTTGTCCGTTCCATTTTGCAGGACGGTACTCAAATGCCTGTAGGTTGTACGTGGAGTCTGCATCTTTGTACTTAATAACCATTTCGGTTTGGGCCTGGCTTTGTGCAGTTAAAAAAAGTAATACTAAAGTACTAATAATTTTAGTTAACATTTCTTACCTAAAAGTTGTTGGTAGAACGTATTATACACTATTTTACACGGTTTGTCAATTGGTGCTCCTAGATGGAGTCAAACCATCGTCTCCTCCATACCAAAGAGGTGTTTTACCGTTGCAAACTATGGGAGCTTATTAGCCATTAAACGATCAATAACAGGATACAATTCCATACCTTCTAAGTTTTGATAGAACGAATGTTCGGACCAAGAACCGTAGGGATTGTGTTTTAAAAGACTTTCTATTTCCAGGTGCTGTCTAGTACCTAGTGTACGAGATCTTTCAATGAAATTTCGTAACGCTGGCGTTCTGTACAACTCTCGTTGAAAACATCTCTCTGCACGTTCTTGTGCAAAGTCCCAGAATTTATTTTTGTACACAGAGCCGCCTAGATAATGCAACATAATCATACCTTCAATTTCTTGAATAGTATTTAGGTATCCTGCGTTGGCCTGCTCTGGGCTGACAGTGCCGACTATTACATCAAAGGCTATACGATGTACAATGTCTGCAAAGTCCAATGACGTTGCTTCCAATGGTTCTAGAAAGAACGATGAATTGCCATTGTGTGCAACACGGTCTGTAAAATTCTGTCGTCTAAAATAATTATCAAATTCAATATAGTTGGTCGTATCGCTGGCGGTTAATCCAAACTCTTCAAATACTTCCTTTACATCTTCTTTGATTTCGTCTAGGCTGTTGATGTCTCTGTTAAACAGATACCCTATAGAGCATCTATTCTTTAAAGGAATACCAAATATCCATCCATAGGGTCTGGCCACACTCAGCGTATGATTGAACTTTGGACCATCCCAGAAGCACTGTGTAACATAACAACTGTTAACTGGAATAAACTCCGACCTATGAAAGTCATCAAATTGCCTAGGTGATCCTGTGCAATTTAGCACATAGTCTGCGTCAACTTGATCGGGCGTTACTGCACGTTCAATGACATTGATCCTTGGATCATTTTTAAACTTGTCAAATATAAAGTCTTGCAATTTAACTGCATTGATATGGTAGCCAATGCTGGGCGGTAAGAATGCGTGTAAAAATGTTTTACCTGTGTTCCAACCTTTTTTGTATATGCCCAACTTTGCGGTGCCATCGATCCTATCTAAGTCGGTATAGATAAAACCAGTGTTGGCATACAATGCTGTACTAACTCTGATTGTGCCGCCTTCACCGACTGCCACAGGCTTGGTGTTAGGATCGTGGTACCAATCAATTTCAAAATTACTCCAGCGCCAAAAATGTGCTAGAGTCAATGCACCTGCGGTGCCTCTTCCAATGATTGCTAATTTCATATTGTATTTAAGTGGTGGTAATGGAGAGAGTCGAACTTTCACCGGGCACCGTATGAAGGTGTTGCACTACCGTTATGCTACATTACCATATGGAAACACACTAGCCTGCAGGACTACTAATAGCTCACGGGTACGCCGCTACTATTAGGTAATGTGTTTTCATATGGTAGGGGTGCTCGGGAACGATCCGAGTTTTACTGGTTAAAAGCCAGTTACTTCACCTTAAAGTTTCACCCCCATATGGTCCCTCCGGTGAGATTTGAACTCACACTTCTCGGATTAAGAGTCCGGTATGCTACCGTAACATCTCGAAGGGATGGATCGTAAATGTTTGTCTTTTACGTGCCATCCAGGACCATACGGGGTCTAGGATGACACTAGAGTTTACCTCGTTTCATATCATATCCTTGTTTAAAAATGTATTATAGCATCCTTTTAGTTGATTGTCAACTAAAGACCCTGATGCTGGTAGGGTCAAATTTGGCCGGCTCTGAGAGGATCGAACTCCCACCCTCTGTTTCGAAGACAGAGATGATATCCATTTCACCAAGAGCCGAATTTCAGCGCCAAGAGAAGTTAAGTACACTACGAACTTTTTTCGTAGGTAAAGTACTGCTGTGGTACTGGCTTCCGGGAAACATTACAGCTGATCCTCTGACAGGGTTAACACGTTGTATTTCTGTAAAAGATTTGTATTTTTCTTTTACTTGGTCCGGAGGAACATTGTAAAATGTTTCATTAAAAATAACTGTGTCGCCATCACAATTGTCAGTGACATAGTATACACCAGTATGGTATGGTACAGGATCTTCTAAGTCAGTGTGAATCAAATTGTGTTTGCGGCTGGTAATAATTGGAAACTGACAAATAGCCCGCACCTGAAGAAATTCTGTAAATGGCGTGCCGCTTAATTGGATTAGTTCATATAGCAAAGGTTTGACAAAATCAAAATGTGGGCTAACGTTGCTACCCCAGGCCTTATACTGGAACATATGAAACATCACACTAGATGTTTCTACACGTTCATCTTCGTGCGTGGTTTCATAGGTAAAATGCCAAGGCATAGTGTTTTCACCAACAAATCTATGCTCTAATTCTGCTTGATATTGTTTAGATATTACATTGTGAACCACTAAGGGTTTATCTAGAACCTGACTCATTGAATATTACCTTAAATTGGCTCCCCGACCTGGGCTCGAACCAGGGACCTGCGGATTAACAGTCCGTCGCTCTACCGGCTGAGCTATCAGGGAACATTAACAAGTATATATGCCAACAGTGGGTGCTGGCAATTAAATAAGCAATGAGCCTAAAGAACAACATTCAGCTCATCCAAGAAATTCTCAACAAATTACCCAAGGATGGCAGAGATACACCTAAGCAAACAATCTATGAGCTGGGATATCTCATTGGTATGTTAGCCAGGCTGGCTAACGAAGATCATTTTGTATTTGGCTCACTTAAAAGAGAACACGAGAAGCTTGAAGAAAAAAACAAAAAAGATGGCGCACCGTAGGGGACTCGAACCCCTGGCCTCTTGCGTGACAGGCAAGCGATCTAACCAACTGAGCTAACGGTGCCAAACTGGAGCACAGGGTGGGACTCAAACCCACGGCTTTACGGATTTGCAATCCGGTACATTGGTCGCTCTGTCACCTGTGCATAATACTTGGCGGAACGACTGAGACTCGAACTCAGAAAGCGGCTTTCACCACTCGACGGATTAGCAATCCGCTCCAATACCATTATGGGACCGTTCCAAAATTAGTGTCTAGCTACTTGTCACCACAACAAGCCCTAGACTGAGCAGTTACTCTGTCCATAACATTTATTCTTCTGGGAAGGTTGTTAGTCCTCACCCTAGGCAGTTTCCAGTATCCCTTAAATAGGGGCTGTGAGGTCAGGTCCTAGTGTACCCCCTGTTCTATCGTTTCAGGGACGCTCTTATTATAACGTAAAAGAGTAAACCGGGTTTTTGGTGGAGACGGATGGATTCGAACCACCGCGCTTTTTAGGGGCGAGATTTACAGTCTCGTGCAATCAACCACTCTGCCACATCTCCAAAATTAGTGTCAAGCTACCTGGTTCCCACCATTAGCCCTTGACGCGAGCTGTTACTCTGACCATTCCGTTTATTCTCAAGTCTGTGTGCAGTTGGAATTCTGCCTATCAGAGTCTGAGTATTTCTCTCGCTAACGGTTTTCTGCCACCGGATCTCTCTCGTTAATCAAACGCCACTGTAACAGAAGTGGTACCGGGATAGGGTTGGGCCAAGATTGCAGGACCTAGTGTCTCATTGCTGAGAGAAGTATCCAGGCGGTATGGCCCAAATTTGGAAGAGCTACGGGGAATCGAACCCCGCTTTACGGGATGAAAACCCGCTGTCCTAACCGATAGACGATAGCTCCATTTAAACTAACACATTGAAGCATATAAGGGAACCATTGCGGATCTTATTCTACACGACTTGCGAGGTCGGGTCACCGCGGTCATTACGTTGCAGATTGCTCCATCGTCCTCCTGATACGATCTCAAGGTTTCGTGTAGCCCAGAGTGGTGTACGGCGCCCCGTATCTTTGTTGAACCCTCTAGTACCACCTAATGGATCTGCCAACCCATAATACACTTCAATGTGTTAGCTTATTAAATTTTTTAAAGAACATAGTTAATTGCTTAACTAGTCTCTATTATATACGAAAACCAATACCCTGTCAACCTCAACGGGTATTGTGTACTTTTGTTTGCTGTTTGGTCCCGCCACCAAGAATCGAACTTGGACCTAGGCGTTAGGAGTGCCTTGTTCTGTCCATTGAACTACAGCGAGCTTGGTACCCCGTGTCTGATTCGAACAGACAGCCAACAGATTTTGAATCTATCCGCACTACCGATTAGCGTAACGGGGCATATAGGTTTTTGAGAGACCAACTATCTTTCTCAAGGACTCACTGGCTTGTCTCGATTGAAGGAGTTTAACTACCTTGTGTTGCTACTGGTGTGTCAGTCTCAAGAATAGGGACCTAGCGCACAAGGGACTCAACTTTATCGTCTATCTCAAAATTTGGTGCCGCCTCCAGGGATCGAACCTGGTTCCTCGGTGCTTCAAACCGGTGCTATGACCACATCAGCTAAAGCGGCAAATTGGCACCCGGAGTAGGAATCGAACCTACAATAGCAGAGTCAAAGTCTGTTGTGTTACCACTACACTATCCGGGAATAAATTGAATTTGTAAGTAGTTGCGTCCCTCATATCGCAACCATTTTCCCTTGTAATTAAGCCGGCAGGGTCAAGATACGTCACTTGGAATACTTAACCAGTACAGTCTCCTTTACAGACCTCCGCGGTTCCCCGCGGGTGGGAGTTGAACCCATTAACCTTCTACTATATCAGTCCTTCGAAGAAACCTCTATAGCGTGTTGTTCTCTTGCTGACACTTACAAAACTTGGTGCCCCAGGAAGGAATCGAACCTCCACACCCTGATTACAAAACAGGACCTCTACCACTAAGGATACAAGGGCAAAACTGGTCTCCCTACTAGGATTCGAACCTAGACCACACGGCCCCAAACCGTGTACGCAACCAGATAACGCTTTAGAGAGATAAACTTGGTATCGCCGACGGGAATCGAACCCGCCTAGTCACCTTGAAAGGGTGATGACCTAACCCAGAAGTCCACGGCGATATATAAAACAGGATGCTTTTTTTACGGTTTTGATTAAAAGTCAAATGTATAAAAGTTTGCTGAACGCATCCTAAAACTGGTAGTCGATACTGGGATTGAACCAGTGACAGTCACGATGTCAACGTGGTGCTCTACCTCTGAGCTAATCGACTGAATTTGGGGTGAAAGCGGGAATCGAACCCTGTCTAACTGTTTCACAGACAGTTGTGCGACCACTACACTACTAACACCATTACATAAATAAAAAGTGAGCAGATTACTCTACTATTACTATTTCAAAAAGTTCATAACTTTTGCACCTACGCCATCGTTTTTAATTCTTGCAATATATAGTGCTGTATTTTCTAGTATGCCAACGTGTGGGGCACAATCTTACGAAATGCCTCTTATGTGGTTTTTAATGGCTCTTGCACATTCTCGTGCTTGGATAGAATGGTGGGAGATTAAAAAATGCCCCAACGGTTGTGGGTGCCACAAAGATTAATTATTGGCGTACCCCCAGGGACTCGAACCCCGACTAACGGTTTTGGAGACCGGTATGCTGCCATTACATTAGGGATACAAAATTGGTACCAGCGGAGGGAATCGAACCCTCTCAAGAACGCTAATCTGGCGCTAAAAGGTGTATAAGACCTCTCTGACTTCCAAGTCTCGCTGGCAATGGGTTTGGCGGAAGACAGAGGAGTCGAACCCCATCCCATTTCTGAGAACCGAGTTTTCAAGGCTCGTCGGCGGACCATCCCACCTGCATTATCTTCCATATAATATGGTGGAGGCCGAGGGAATCGAACCCTTCTAGTCAAGAATCTTGCAAGGATTCCCCGTAGCCCACTACTGCCCCCATTAAATGGTATCACTGGATGGAATCGAACCACCGTTCCAAACTTCGTAGGATTGTGTATTTTCCACTATACGACAGTGATATAAACTTGGCGCCGAGGACGGGGATCGAACCCGCCTAGGTCGGATAGACAATCCGTTGCCCTCCCAGAGAGCTACCTCGGCTTAAAACTTGGCTCCGTGTGTGAGGATCGAACTCACCTAACCACTGATTAACAGTCAGGTCCCTGCACCTTGCTTGGATTTCACGGAATAGAAACAACAGGCTTCGCTTTTTTTTCGTCCAAAGAAAATTTTAAATTTGCTGAAAGAAGCCTAAAAATGGTGAAGCGTGATAGAATCGAACTACTTGGCAACCACCCTGCTTAACAAAGCCTACCGGGTTACAGCCGGCAACAGGGAACACACTCCATTGATTGGTAGCCACGGACAATTTCGAAATGTCGACTTATCGCTTATCAAGCGATTACTCTGCCTCTGAGTTACGCGGCTGTAAAATTAAACTCTCTGGTGGCCCATAGGCGTGACACACAACACCTTCACAGGGTGCTGGTACTGTTCATCCAAAGAGTGTATTAAAGCACACACCAGTCCCGGGGATTCGAACCTCTTTCTCTAGTAGTTTACCACGACGTTTACGGTCAGGCAAGTATATGCTTTAATACGCTGTAATTTTTCATCTCACAAAAGAGACTCTATCCTACAGGCCGCCCGTTCTCCGGTTGTTTATAGTGCCCGGACCAGCCCACGTTGCTGGAATACTTCACACTTTGCGATCAACAATCACCCTTGAGCAATCTCCCGCTTTACTACAGCTCGGTGTCCCAACCTAGCACGTTCCATCTTATCCCGGATCAACTGTTTAAGTTGTTCCTGTGACAGCGTATGCTCTGTGGTCCACTTTACTTCTTTAAATCTTTTACGTATATCTACTTTCATAATTCCTTGAGTACAAAACAAAAAAACCCTAGGTCTTTCGATCCTAGGGTCCTTTGAGGGTGTGCTTTGGTTGTTACTTAGGCACGGTCTCCTTGGACCCTAGATATCTCTGATTGGCGATCAATACTATTAAACGTATTCAACGGTAATGCATTGCCAATCGCGGACCAATAGGCTGGCATCAGACTATGTGTCTGTTTGCAAGTGGGTATTGATCTAAGTTGAGTCATTTTGTTTCTAGGGTTAAGTTAATTAAACAATGCTTCTATTGTAGCACTGTTTGTTGGGTCTGTCAAGTAAGAGTTCTTTCTTTGTTGTCCGAACTCTTACTTGGCGTTGACCTAAGTATACATTTATTTATGCCTCTTGTCAACCTGGGTGTTGTAAAAATACAACAAACCGGAAATATCTTTTTATAAATACAAAGTATACCATTCAAGGATCATTCAATGAAATATCTAATTTTGCAAGCAGACAGCGCCTACGTGTATGCTGTTATCAATAGCCCCATTAGTGCTAACGCTGTTACAAAAAGCATTCCTGGCACATTTACAATGGCTGTTACCACTAGGACATTTGGTGGGAAAGTGTTTAAAGCAATCTCACAAAAAGATTACTTTAAATTAAACACCTACAAACTAAGTCCCAGCTATAAAAAATTATTACTTGTGCCTGACGATGAAATTCCACAAAACTGGAAAGATACACAAAACACCATTGATATCAGGCTGGCATTGATGACTATTTTAAATACCTGGTATCAACAGGTAACTGTGGCTTCAGATTGCCACCACTGGAATAGTTTCTTGCAACACATTGCCAGTGATCTTAAAAAATCCGATTTAGTGACAAATAAATTCACTCGGAGAATAAAACATTATGCCGCATCATTGGAATTGTCTGAGGCGGACGCCTACGTCAAACTCAGAGACGAAGTAGTGGAACACTACAAGTACCAATTCAATCTTTCTGTAATAATGGAAAAACACAAGGCCAGGATTGCCACTGTGACCACAGAAAATCAAGCCATTCAAGTTAAACAAAACTTGCAAAGAGATTTGGTATCATTCTGCAAAGAAAAAGGCAGTATTGATCCAACAATCAATGCCAATAAACTGTTAAGCAAAGACGTTAACGATTTTGTTTTTAGTTAAAGAAAAAAAGGGCCCAAGGCCCTTTTTATTGATTGTTCAATGAATTAAACAATTTCTTGGTATTTACGAGTCACAATAGTGATGCCATTGGCAGCATTGTACTCTTGACGAGCCTGATATTCAGTGTTTGTGGCTAGTGCGGCCAAGTAAGCATCTGCGGCAGCCTGATCAGTAAAAACTACTGTGTTAACAATTTTGTTCTTACCCAAACGACGTGTTCTTGATCCAGTAACGCCATTTTGTTGTTTGGTCCATTGTCCCAACTGTAGAGTTGTACCACTGATAAGTTGTGGTGTACGGAATTTTGTGCCAGCTGGCTTAGTGATGATAGTTCTATGATAAA
>Ga0209500_10001231_pt1 | contig 19608 bp, 50 predicted proteins | sample S_140212_EF_Meta_FD_187323 | JGI IMG/M metagenome (GOLD analysis project Ga0209500, IMG submission 187323) | Freshwater microbial communities from Lake Simoncouche, Canada to study carbon cycling - S_140212_EF_MetaG (SPAdes) (version 2) | ecosystem: Environmental > Aquatic > Freshwater > Lake ... | reverse complement strand
TAATCTGTGCCATTTTATCCTGCCACGTAAAAACAAATTCCCAAAATAATTACCATAACCCCTAGTAGTGTTATCCAATTTTTTAATGTCATCTTATTCATTAATTTCAGTCACCTTAAAATTGTCCCAAACAACAAATGAAGTTATAGGTCTTACTTTTTTACCTGTACTGGGCTCATGATGATTCCAACAACACATGTCTTGTTTATTAGCAGTTTTTATGGCCTCTTCTTCACTGTCTGCCATAACATCTATTTCAAAATGCTCTTCTACTTTATATAGGACCTTATAGGCCTTGCTACCTTTTCCAAATTTTTTATTAGGCTCCACTAAAAATGCAAATTCCCAAAATTTTCCATTTAAAACCTCGAATTTAATACCCCGTTTAAAAATTATAGAAGCACCAGCGCATAGGTCACGAACTGGACCAACCGCTTCTGGAAAATCCACCGTAAAAAAATTTTCTCTGGCAACTAAAGCTTTTACGTAAAAAGGATCTTTATCCTCGCCTCTATTATACATAAACTTAGCCAATACCGTTTGATTTATTTTTTTTTCAATATCTAAAGGATGTTCCAAGTTTAATCCGCCAAATGTATTAATATTTGTTACTATGACTAACGGCTTTTTATTATCCATTAATAAATTATATCATTATAGTCCCTTTTTAAGGGATCTCATAGCTTTGTGAAATTTTATATATTTAATTGGGTTCCTCCATAGTTTAAGTGGAAGTTTTATTTTCTTTTTATTTATCATAATTAAATTATAGCATTATTATTTTTAAGATTTGAGCTATATAATCCTAGTCGACTAGCATATTCATATTTACCAAAATGTTAATAATATTTTATTATGTATGATACACACATTTGAAATGTCCGATTTGTCCAAATAGAGCGACCATATGTGAGGAGTATCACACGATTATTGAAAATATCTTCATGATTTTTGCGACACGCCGAGCCATAACCCCTAAAATGTCAGTCCCCCATGTTAGGATTATAGTATAACAAAATAAAGAATTAGAGCGTGAGCCTAGCAAATAATCCCGAAAGGGTGAGCCTAGCAAATAACCGCTCAACCTAACGAAAGGAAATAAAATGAACGATTACCTAGATTACCTAGATGATATCTACGAGGAATTAGTAGATGAGTTTGGACATGAGGCAGAAGCCGAGTGTGTCCATAATCACACCGCTAAATAAAGCGTGTCGTGTTGATAATGTCAGTCAGTAATGATAGTCTTACCTTAATGAACAACCTAACGAAAGAAGGACAGAAAATGGATAAACTAAACGAAGCCCTAGAGGCTCTACAACAAGCAAACAAATTGTTTGCTGAAATGTTCGACATAGATGAGAGCGAGGCTAACTAATGAAATTAACTTACACTATTTGGCAAGGCTCTCTGATGAAGGGCAGACTAACCGCTAAGAGCATGAAAGAGATTATCGCTCTAGTTGATGAATTAAACGAGGGAAACAAAACCTTAAAGTTTGAATACATGATACACACCATAGAGCAGGAGGCTAAGTAATGATGACTAAATGGGATACAATTCAAGCGGATATAGCAGACGCTTACACCTACTTAGATGAGGCGGAGGTATTGGATAAACACAATACAGAAGCCCTATTTGATGAGGACATGATTAGCATGGACGAGGTAATCGAAAATGAATTAACATTAGATTGGGAGGCATACGAATAATGAACTTAGAATTATTATTAGACAGCGAATACTTTTCGCTATACATTAACGGTCTATGGCCTAATGGTGTCGGTATAGAGATACCTACATGGCTACTAGTTGGCTCTATTGCTTTTGTTTATTCTATCGTATTACTTAGGAGAGATAAATGAAATCGCAATTAGAAAAAGACTTAGAGATAAAGGAAAGCTTTTGTCAATTACTAGATGAGGTATATCCTACCTACAAGATAGGGGTATCCACCTTCACCGCCAGCGAGATCTTAGAGTGTTGCGACCCTATTGCCTTTGCTATAGGTCTAGTAGAGCATGAGGACTACATGCGTGAGGAAGGTCACATAGACTAGACGGCGTGTCGCCTTGACAAAAAGCGGAAGCGCCCACAAAAGCTGTGGGGGCAAAATGTGATTTAAGACACATTTTAAAAAAACCCTGAAATCTGTGGATAACTTTCGGGCGTGTCGTGGCGTGTCGGGCGTGTCGTCCACAAGCTAAATGTGATTAAGGACACACGACTTGAGCGTCTCAAAATATGGAATTACTGGCTAGTAGGTAGAGAATTGTCGGTGGCTTCCGCTATAATTGCGGTATAACGAAAGGAAGTGGCTAACAATGGCTAACTTATACACAATACAAGATTTGCTAATCGGCAAAACTTATCGCTCTAATTCTTTAACTGGGGAAATTATCTCAGCAGAGAAATCTAATGTTTGGTATGAAAATGCCGAAGCGTATTTAGTAGAAATTTATTCTGCTCATACTTTGCGAAATAAATTCCGCACAATAGCGGTGAAGGTTGGTGAGTAAATGGGATACATAGAAGTTTTCACAATGAATTCTGAAGGTGCGGGTTGGTTAGATTTATCTGATATTCCCGCAGAAACTTTATTGGAATTAGAAATTGGATTATTTCAGGAAGGTGCGCTCTAGGGCGTGTCTATCCCGAAATTGTCGGTGGCTTAGGCTATAATTACATTAACAACAACGAAAGGAAAACTAAAGTGGGAAATATACTAGAAATACTTGCCGTATCTTGTGATGAGTGTGGCGGTGCTGGCTTCATATTTTGGGGCGATGAAAATAATTATGATGTAGAGAGTTGCGATTGCGCTCTAGAAATATGGGGTATCTAATGTATAGACTAGATACTTACTATGATGGCGAATTAGAATATACACACAAATTCGCTGACGCATTACAAGCCTTTGAGGCTTTCGCAAAATGTTATGATGTTGGATTTGCTAATGAATTCGCAACATATAATTTATCTTTGCCAAATGGCAAAATGTATACTAAAAACTTTAATCGGATTGGATTGGTGTCGCAAAAATGATGACCCGTAAAGATTATATTGCTACTGCTGAAATTATGAAATATGTTTCAGATAAAACTCACCCTGCTTTATTTTCTAAAGTAATTGTGGATTTTGCTTTAATGTTTGCTAAAGATAATCCTAAATTTGACGCTAACAAATTTTATAGCGCAAGCGGTTATCGTATTCCGCAATTTAATTCTAAATAAACGGCGTGGCGTCTTGACAAAGGCGCCAGCTGCGCCCATAGGTTCTTGTGGGGGCGTTTTGTGATTTAAGACACATGCACAAAAACCCCTGGATTTTTTGGCGTGTTGATTAGGTAATGTCAGATCAAGCTGCTATAATTCCCATTATGCTAAAGAGATCTAATGATCGTAAGGTTACTAACCTTGTATCTAAAAATGGCAAGACTTCTGCCATTGCTAATACTTTCGGCCTGCCTGCGGGTAAGGCATTCTCATGCCCTGGCGCTACTAGCATATGCGAAAGCGTATGCTATGCGGGTAAGTTAGAAAAGGTGTATAAAGGCGTTAGAGACGTGCTCATTCACAATTGGAATTTACTTAAGGACGCCGACGAGCCTACTATGGTGGACCTGATAGAAAATATGATTAATGATTTTAGAAAAGATTGTGAAAAGAAAAATGCTAAGTTATTATTCCGTATTCATTGGGACGGAGATTTCTTTAATGATACCTATGCACGTGCATGGCAATATGTTATTTTAAACAATACCGATATTCAATTTTGGGTGTATACACGAGTTAAGTCTGCAGCGCTCATCCTAGACGGTATTGAAAACTTATCTCTTTATTATTCAACGGATGATGAGAATAAAGAGATAGCGCATGATCTACGCAAGACTGGTACTAAAATTAGATTGGCTTATTTAGGTAAAACCTTTGCTGTTACTGAAAATACTATGAAAGAATTAATTGGTAAGCCTGGCGCTAAATGTCCTGAAAATAATAAAAGCATTCCGTTAATTTCTACTAGTGGCAGCGCATGCGTGTCGTGTGGATTGTGTGTTTATGGAAAAGCTGATATAAGATTTTCTGCGAGTAAAAAATAAATGGCAACTACTTTAGGACAAATTTTTGGGGCCCTATTAGGGTTGGTATTAGTGGCCCCATTCATAATTTTTATGTATATATCTCTTAGAAGATTTGATGTTGATCAAGACGGGACTAATGATTACTAAAAGGCGCCCACAAAGCTGCGGGGTCGGGCGTGTCGTTAAGGGTGTGATACAAATCACCCTGGAAAATACGGGCGTGTCTTAAAAAATGTCAGTTAAGTCTGCTATAATTCCAATCTAACGAAAGGAAAACAATGGGATATAACACAGCGTCAGACTTAGCAGAGAGTTTTGACTTAGACCAAGCAATTCTAATTCATCTAAGAGGTAATCATTATCCTCCCGTTCCATCATCTATGGTAGCACCATGTATTGATGCTATTGATGCTTATTATGCTGATGAACTTAATCAGTTAATTAAACTGCCTGAAGGAATATTGTGGAAAGGCAAGCCTGAAGCCCCCGCTTATGCGATTATAGAGGCTCATCATCTACAAGCGTTTTTACCTGAAACCGACTTCTAATTGTCGGTGGCTGGTGCTATAATAAACCCCTAACGAAAGGAAACAAATGGAAATCGGAACAACATACACAACCACTACAAGTGGTATTACTGGAGTTATCAAAGCAATAGATAACCACCCAAGCGGAGTTAATCGTATTCTGCTTGATGTAAATGGAACAGACCGCTGGACAAGCGTTAAAGCATAACAAACCAACCAACCTAACGAAAGGCAATACAAATGGCAAGAGGCAAAGCAATACAGGTAAAAATCGCAACAACTAAGGTTATCAAAGCCTTAGAAGTAAGATTAGCCAAACTAGAGGCTGATTACACAAAGCAAGACGAAAACGAAGCCAAATACCAAAAGGCTTTAGAGAAGTGGCGTAAAGATATTGGCAAGTGGGCTATTGCTAATTTTACTAAAGCAGAAAACTTACGCACCAACTATCGCAACTGGAACAAAACTCTCAATGTTGATTTTGATATAATCGTTGATGAGAAAGATTTTCCTGCCGAGCCAACTAAGGACTACGAGCAACTACATCAGCACTCTTATCGTGAGATGAAAGATGAGATGGAAAATGCTATTCGTATTCTTAAAATGACCGATGAGGAAACTGTAAATGCTTCCACATACAACGCTATTGCTCGTTATCTTTAATTAGATAATCATAAGGGTGGGTGCGTGGGTTATAGACAACACCCACCCCTTATGGTATAATTTTTATCCCTACTAACAAAGGAACACAATGCGGTATCGTGTAGAAATCTATGATGCTAATAAAGCTCATGATCTAACAATTTATTCTGCAAACAGTTACAATCGTGAAGCATTAACTAAACTGGTTAAACCTAATTTAAACAAATTTGAAGGCAATGTTAAAGCATATGTTGTTGATACACAAGACAACAAAAAAGTATTTGCTGCATTCTTTCCAGAAGAGATACACAACTCAATCTAAATCTTGGGGCGGGACCCACTGCCTGCCCCATCTTCCCCTGCGCCCAAGCTTGAAGGCTTATCCACAACGTTACGGCAGCCTGTGGAAAACCCCCAAAATTTATGTCAAATAAGATAGACAATGTCAGTGCCCCCTGTTATAATAAACCTAACAAACAAACGAAAGGATAAAATGGCTCATAATCTCGAAGAGCAAGATGGTCAAGTAGCATTTGCATTGCGTGGTGCACCTGCTTGGCACAATCTTGCAAATCGCATTTTCGCTCAAGATGAAAATGTAACTACCGCAACAATGCTTGAAGAAGCAAAGTTAAATAACTGGAATGTCCGCTTGTCGGATGTTGCAGATCATATCCCAAGCACATGGAGAAATACATCAGATAATTTCTATGTGATTCGTGATAACCCGTTTGATCAAGGCACTGATGTTTTATCAGTTGTTGGCAAGCGTTACAAAACCGTTCAGAATGAAGAGTTATTTGCATTTGCTGATAACGTTCTGGACAATGATGCTGCAAAATGGGAATCTGCTGGATCAATTAAAAAGGGCAAAGTTGTATTCGGCTCATTAGATATTCCACGTGAAATCGTATTAGACCCACAAGGTATTAACGATAGAACTAAGTTATATCTAATTGTATGGACATCTCACGACGGTTCAGTTGCTGTTCAAGCAGCAATCACACCCGTTCGTGTTGTATGCCAAAACACTCTTAATCTTGCAATGAAGGGCGCTAAGCAATCATTCAAGATTCGTCATACACAAACTGCTGAAGGCAGAATTGTGCAAGCCCGTCAAGCATTGGGATTAACATTTGCATATGCAGATGCATTCCAAAAGGAAGCGGACGAATTATTCAAGCAATCAGTTACCGATAAGCAATTTTCGGATTTGATTCGCAATCTATATCCAAAGCCTGAAGCAGATGTTAAGGGCGCTTTAAAAAAGTGGGAGAATAAGGTTGTTCTAATTGATGACCTTTATCATAACTCACCTACTAATAACACAATTAAAGGTACTGCTTGGGGTGCGTTTAATGCATTGACTGAGCGTTTAGATTATTACCGTACCGCCCGTACTGGTAATACTGAATCGCTAAATGCTGGTGCAAGTGGATTTGATCCAATACTAACTGCAGAGAAGAATAAAATTCTTAAAGCAGTTAAAGCGTTAGCCTAAATAAATGGGGCCCGAAAGGGCCCCACCATTGGCCCATTAGCTCAGTTGGTTAGAGCGCTACCCTGTCACGGTAGAGGTCGACGGTTCAAGTCCGTTATGGGTCGCAACGCCCCCAAAGCTAAAGGCAGGATTTTTTTCTTACGACACGAATAATATTTTCCCCGAAATCCTTGTAATTGTCAGTTGTCACTGATACAATTACGCTATTCAACGAAAGGAATAATATGCCTAACTGGGTGTATAACACATTAACAATACAAGGTCCAAAGTCTGAGATAGATTTTATCAAAGATAAACTTAACGAGCCATTTATGGTATGGCACGATAGTTGGAATATGAAAACTAATAAAATGGAAGTAACTGAATCTACTTACTCTAATCCTGTCTTTGCATTTTGGAATATACATTCTCCATTACAAGACGGTATTACAATGCAAGAATATGTTCAACAGCCTACACGACTAGGAACAGACACGAGTGCCCCTGACTGGTTTGCTAAAGAGGTAGCGCATGCCATGACTCAGAAGGATTGGTATTCATGGAATACTTCTAAATGGGGAACTAAATGGGATGTCGCCGTATCAGACACTGATGATAATCCTGATACAGAACTAATTGACTATAAATCAGACGGTGATGATAACTGGCTAGTATATAAATATAATACTGCTTGGTCACCTGCTGTAACCATCTTAACTAAACTAAGTAATCTTGTTCCTAACTCTCTACTAACCCTTGAATTTGAGGAAGAGACAGGTTGGGGTGGCGAATATGAGATTGTCCGTGGCGAAGTTAAAGAACTAATGGACTATGAAAATCGTTGCTATGCTTGTCAGTCTTATAATACAATAGAATACTGCGAAGATGGATGCGGTGAATTCTGTGAACTTTGCAAAGAAGGCTCTTGGAGAGACGAAGAGGCTATGGCGCAATGTCAGACCCATAAGGTATACTTAACCACTACCACAACGAAAGGAATATAATGTTAGACAACTTAGAAACATCAATGTCAGTACCTCATGAGTATAACTCTAATCTACTTGTAACCTACAAGAAGATTGCAGGAACCTATGCAGCACCTGAAGCACCTGAATATATTACTCAGAAAGTAGTTGACTTAGAGTGGGCCCTTGAACAAGGTCGCCGTGCTGATGATTTATACAATGGCCTTAGACTTAAGGTTAATGAGTTAGAGGAACTTCTAGTTGAATTGTATAATCCTAATTATACAAAAGAAGAAGCGCTTCAACAAATAGCAGAACTGTTTGGATTTGAATTATCAAAGACAGTTACTGTAACTGGAACTATTGCTTTTGAAGTAACAGTTCAAGTACCGCTTGATGAGATTGATAACTTTGATGCTCATTACAAACTCGGAGATGAACTTTCATTAACATCGTATGGCAGCGAAGTTGAAGTAAATGATTGGTCAATCGAAGATACAAATGTGGATTGGGACTAATGTACTTTGAACTTACTGCTCCGAACCAGGTAGCCTTTAAACGGGCTATCTGGGAAGCGGACATAACTGGATTGGATCCACAAGAAATGGATTCATTGACTTTCAACATTGGAACTGGTAGTATTGAGAAGGTAAGTCGCATTCGTGATAAATATAATTTAAAAGAAACTTATTTATCTCAATTCGAACCAACTGGATACTCAAGGAGAATATAATGTCAGATTACAGAGATGGATTTCAAGACGGATATAATTTTGCTCGTGAAGAGATCATTGATAAACTAAGAGAAATTGACATCTCTGACATTGACGGGTTCTTATTAGATAAACTATCTGACATGATTGAAGGTAACAAGATATGAGCGAATGGATTAAATGTGATGTTTGTCCAGCTCAGGCAATGCACCTTGTTAGAGGAACCACTGGCGAGCTGACATTTTGTGGCCACCATTACAATAAAGACAAAGAGGCCCTAGACAAATGGGGCTATGAAATGGTAGAATTAAATAAAAAGGAAGTAACACCTCAACTAGAAAAGGCGGAAATATAATGGGAGACAGAGCAAACTTTGGATTCGTCCAACCTAACGGAAACACAATCGTGTTATACGGACACTGGGCTGGACACAATATGCTTGGAAAACTAGCAGACGCTGTCATTAAGGCACGTCCTCGCTGGAATGATGGTTCATATGCAACACGTATCGCAATCAGTCAAATGGTTTCAGATGAATGGAATATGGAAACTGGATGGGGACTATACATAAACGAGATTGGCGATAATGAGCACAAGATTGCTATCGTTGATTTTAAGCAACAGACATTTAGTCTTCACGAGGAAGCCCCACACAATGACTTGGATAATAAAGTCAGAGGAATGAACAATGACGCAATCTTTACTATGGACCTCTCAGTATTCTGTGAGAAGTATGCAATGGAGAATATTCTAGTCGTCTAGCATGATATAATATTAACAGGCCAGGGTGCCTATTGCAGGAAGGGTGCATCTACTCTAGATGCTAAGTAAAGCAGGTTTTTCCTTTCGTTGAGGTCCTAGCAGCCCTTCTCTTAACCCCCGTGACTCTAAGCATGGGGGTTTAGCTTTGCCCCCAAAAGCGGAGGGTAGCATATGTTGTTTACGGAAGTCAAATATATTTCCCAGGAATTTGAAGCTTTGATCATGTGGTGTGAAACACACCTATATTCTATATACAATGTCAGTGGCATGTTATATAATTAAGGTCCTAGCGAAAGGAATATAATGGGATATCAAAATGATAAGCCAAGCATGTTTGATAATATGCCTAAGCATATATCAGATTCTGTATTACTAGATATTCAAGAACAACTATTTGATTCTTGGATAGCAGGACATTTAGATGAGGGTATGTTTATTGCTGATTATGAAATGGCAGAGATGTGCTCTGATAAATCTGTTAAAGAAAAATTTAATGAATATTGGGATGTTCAACCTGGAGAGGAATACTACATAGAATGTTAGGATATACATATAAGGATATACAGACTATGGGTGGTGCTTTAGATAAGGCTATAGAGGTATATTCAGAACTTAAATTAGATTCCTCCGTCCAAGACGGATTATTAATGATTCATGATTTCTTTGACGGTCTACTAGCAGAAGGGTATATCGATGAGAACACATACTACGGATAAGTTAATTGAATATATTAAGATACATAGGTTATCTTTAATCCAAGATATAGAAGCAATTGAAGACCATGAGGTAACAAGTCAGGGATATCCAAAAGAATATCTCCAAGGAGCAATTGCCTGTATGGACCATATACTGTCAGTGGCTACTGATATAATGAATGATGACTTCCAGGGAAAGGGGTACTAATGAGTTATAAGGATACTCTATTGGAACCCCACCTACAAAAATTAGTTGACCTAGGAGAATCAGGTACTGATATCATGCATGGTCATATGAAGAATCTAATGTATGAATGTGAAACAAAACTATTAGACATATCTGAATTACAAGATAATCCTGAATATAAATATCTTTCAGGACGTATGGATACCTTGACAGAAATCTATATTATGACGTATAATTTAGCCTTCGCCATAAACGAAAGGACTGTATCTCGTGGATGATATACAATATGACAGAGGCCAAAAAGTTAAAATGCAATTGGACCAAATTGTCAATACCTTAAATAGCGTTGATGTAGCCATGTCATTAATATGGGTATGGGCATGGGATTTAATTAGAGATAAGTATCAGTCTCATGAATTTATTACTGAGGGCTCTGAGTATGTAGTTAGTACTGGAGTTACCTTAGATGTTATATGGAATAAACTTTGGGAAAGCCCGCCCTCCGATTTTACCCTGGAGTTTGGGGCAGATCAAATGGACGAGGCTGTAATGGATTGGATGATTGATAACAACTTCCTTACCCTCCTAGATGATGATGATTGGCTAAACGATAGTTCTGACGTGGAGTCAGATGATGTACAACTTAATATGGAATGAAGGGACTAGGCTTCAAGGCGGAGCTCAGGGCAATTAGAAAGAGGATCTACAATGGCAACAAAGCGTGAATATCTAAAGTCAAAAGGCATTACAGTGGGCGTCCGTGGACGTTTCTCAGGTGCCGCTAAGCAAGCTCTGTCAGAGGCAGAGAAGAACGGCGTAAAGTTTACAGCTGAGGTAAAGACTAAGTAAACTAACTAACATTGGGTAGGGTCGATGGCTTGGCGTTATTGACCTTACCCAACCTAGCATGATACAATGACTGAGATTAGAAAAGGCGGATATGGCAAAAAGAATACAAGAAGAAAAGATAGCAGAAGCATTAGCAGAGGCAGTAGATAACAATTGGTTTAATCCTACATTGTGCGCTGACCTAATTGTTAATCACATGCCGCTATATACACAAGACCGACTAATGATTTTAATATCAGAGGTTATAAGGCAACAAGCCTTAAGGTTTGAAACTGAGTGGGAGCATGGCTATACATCTGACGGCTTAATGCTATCAAGTCATTTGGCTGAAGTAATAGAGGCTCATCAACGAGGTCTGGACATCTAATGACCAAGCCTGTAGGATCTAAGCAGCGGAAGCCCAAAAACTGGGAGACTGCTAATGGACGGGATAAGAATCATGCTCTTGCAGCTTTTAGAAAAGTAAAGCGGGCAGAGAAAAGAAAGAAGTCCCAATTCCAAGAGTACTATGATTCAATGTGTGGTCCAGTAACTATAACATATAAAGAAGTAAATTTAATTAAGTAAACATTTGGGACATGTGATCGATTTGTACATACATGTACATTTTGATATACATTGTCCCATTTGTTATATCTGAGTAAGGGCAGAATTTCTCCTTTACGACAAGCTATAAAAAATCCCTGAAATTCTAGAAGAATCTAATATAAATGTATATTAATCTTATTAAACATATATAGAATCTATTAAAATATATATAAAATGTGGGCAAATTTTCCTATTTACGAGACATGTTTATATATCCTGGAATACATTATATGATCACATTTGTATAACATTTGGCTCAAAGCTCTTGACAATATGGCTATTATATGCCATGTGGGTCAAAGTGGAGCATTACGGGGAGTTGTGGGGGATGCTCAAATACATGTATATCTATCTAATTATATATTGATAACATTTACGTTATAATTAATAGTATTTACTTTGACTGATATGATGTAGATATGGCTCTAAAAGGTCATATAAGGCTATTAGAGAGGGTATAAAGTTCGGGGGGATACTAGGAGTTGCAGGTAAATCTTGACCTATTTTTTAGCTCATTCTTGGCTATATCTATTGCTATATCTTGGCTATATGCATAGCCATAGGTAAGTATCTTGCCCTTTGAGCTTAGGGTCCATGTCCAATTTAAACTAGGCAAAGTAAATCTACTTTTGTTCTTTTTTTCTTTCTTGGTTATATAAGGGATATACTCCTTAATAGTTATTTCCATTAGAATGGAGCTTCTCCAGTATCTTTGGCTATACGTAATTGCTCTCTACCCCATGCATGGAATATGTCTATCTGATTCTGGGTATATAAGCACATCTGACATAGTGAATATACGAGATCACCTTTAGTATATAGGAAGAGTTCTTTCTCTATATAGCATACATTACAGGTCACTTCATCTCCCGCCTTTAATAAAGTCTGTTCCCACACTAGTCATTTCAGTCATGCCCTGATTATACTATATCTATATTATTCTAGTCAACTACTTTATTTATGTGGATCTAATTGCATGATATGAGTAAATATAGCTGTGCCTGTAATAAGTATAGATATATGAATGTATAAACAGATGAACTTAGATATTAATCCTATTGGTCTATTTAGAGTAACTACTGTATTGGTCTGCAAACTACTTACAAGAATTGCAGTAGTTTACTGCTCTTATGCTTTCTTGACCAAGGATCATTTGTCTTGAACAGCTAAAGCAATTAGCTTTAATTAGGCTTGATTCACCAATGATTTTTTTAAATCTATCAGTGTAATAAAGCATAGTGATAAGCCATGTAATACCTATCAGTGTTAGTTCTATCATACTTATTCTCCCCTGTCCTTTATTCGTATCCAGCATCCATATTTATTTGGCTCTGCCGACCCTATATATTCTTGTCCAGTCTCCATATCAACTATCTTCCATTTACCTGGAGCCTTGGTATGAATTACTAGGTCTATTGGAGCCTGTAGCTCCCAAGCTGACCCGCCATTAATTAATTTTCTATGTGCCATCTTGACCAATTATACTATATTAAGCCAGGTACTGGCAAGATGAGCTTCTATTTTCCGCTTCACTTTTTGCGCCCATATAGTATAATATATAAATATATTTAAATAATACTATTAGCCTCTTGAGTAATTTGATTTTCCCATAATCCCATAATAGATTCGTTGCCTATGTCATCAAAATAGTATCTATTTGTGTCTCTATTATAGGTCCAGCCTTTCCATACACCGTCTTCATCCCATGTTAAATTAGATGATTGTTCATTTCTTTCAGACTCTGCCAATGCCATTAATAATTCATGATTATTTTTAATTACTTCTTTTATGGCTTTTCTAAGCTTAAAGTATCTAATCATTCTTCCTCAATATCCTCAATTATCGATAGGTTTAGGATTGTACCCAGCCCTATTTCTTTCTAATACATTAAATCCAGTTGCTCTTTCAAGTACCATATAATGATAATTTACAAGTCCTAGATCATCTTCAAGCTTTTTTAAAATTTTATCTATTGGTAAGTCTCCGCAAGTGTATAGATCAAACTGAATTTCTGCTGGATTTGGCTCATCCCATATATGTAATGCTATATGGCTGGTCTCTATCATTACTATGCATGTAAGGCCCATATTGCCTTCTTTGGTCACATATGATGAATATGGGCCCTGTATGGTCTTCATGTCGATTGAGTCGACTAATGACTGCATCCACTCTATTGCTGACGCTTCACTTTTTAGCGCATTGTTTGTATACCCATTTACCAGTAATTGATTATGTAGTGGCATATTATTTATCCTTTTTTATTTATGTTTTAAAAAATCTATGAATTGGCATCCCTTTTTCCAAGCTTCTTTTTTGTCTTTAAATATAGCCTGAGATTTCATTCCAACTCTATTTTGATAATACCAAAGCCCTGTGCTTGGGTCTTTTCCTACTTTTAAAAAAGTATCAACTTTCTTTTTCATACAGACATTGTACTATATTTGTATAATTATAGTCAACTACATTCCTTTTGGAGTTTGTCTATACCAAGAGTCTGGATACTGTTTGTTTTTAGATTTAGGCACTATCCTTCTAATTTCATATAGGCACAATGAACATTCACCTATGTATAAATAGTTACCAGATTCTAATTCTGTTACTGCGGTTATTTTACCTTTAGATAATTTGCTGCAGTACCTACAATATGCATCTATTTCTTTCATCTAGATCTTCCTAAAAATGGTGTTATTCTATTTTTACGAATATCTCTATATCCCATATCAAAATCTTTTAATTCATCATATCCATATCCTGTTGTTGGCTCTGGATTAGGCATATCGTCTCCCATAGCCCCACATATAGAGCATGTTACTTGACCGTCCATGTCCAATTTGAACTCATGATCATGCATTTGTTAATCTAAACTTTTGGTTATTATGGTATATATTCCGTGGGCAAAAATGGCTGATAAAGTAACTATCATTAATATATTAATAATATTGTTTTTCATAGCAGAAAGTATAGCATAAACATGGGTGAAATGGCTAGTATGAATAAGGTAGTTTCTTTAAGTATTTTCCTTGGCTTTCTTTTTTTCTTTTTATTATTTATATCAAAACCAAGATTCTTTATTAAAAAGTTTAAATAAACAAAGAAAGATAAATATAGATTAATTGACAAGTGCCTAATAAATACCCATAATGGATCAAATACCCATGCTCTAAGCAATAGCATATGTGTGTCCACACCTAATGCAGGAGTTGTAGGTAAGTCCAGTAAATGGGCACGATGACTGTAAAAAATTATGTTTAAATATTTTACATTTAATTGTATTAAACATTTAGTTTACCTAATTCTTTTAATACTCCTTTTCCATATCTTGGATCTATTCTCATTAATCTGTTAATAATTTTATCTATTGTAGACTTATCTGCTCTTGATAAAGCTTTTGCAATATTTTTATGTAATCTTGATTTTTGATTTTTGTCAAATAAATTCCATAAAGCCCTTGGCTGACTATAGTAATATTCTTCGTCTTGCCTATTTTGACACTCTAGCCAGATTATATTATTTTTGTATAGGTCCATATCTTTTCTAATATGAGTGGGCAGCTCATTTATTTTTTTACCCAACCTTATTTGTTGAAGTTTTGGATATGAATCCACCCTAGCAGTTAAGCTAAAGTCTGGAGATAGCCCCATTCCTTTTGGTATATTACCAGGAGCAAGAGCCATTTTTTCAAACTCTTCCATTTGATCATTTGGTAATTGATTTAATTCAAATTCCCCGATTTCTATTAAAGGGAAATCTGCATGTGGCCATATATTTGTAGATGAGAATACGTTATAATTTAAATCTTTATACTTATCCTCTTCCATCATTTGAATATAAACTTTCCATTTTGGGAAGTTTTTAGAGTTAATTAAATTTACCATGTCTACTGTCATTTTATCTGGATAATCGAAAGATATTTTGGCAGCTTCTTCTTCGGAATACCAATCGTGTCCCTGTTGTGTCTTAAAATGAAATTTAATCCAAGTTCTATTTCCATCTTTGTCTATTAAAGATGTCGTATTACATCCATATCCATTCATATGTTGCCAACCTTTTGGTATACCACGATCTGAAAATATCATAGTCATAACGTGCAGCCCAGATTTAGTTTTATTAATAAAATTCCATTTATCTGTGTGGTCCAATAAATTTTTATAAGTATTTTTTATCATTGAATCATGGAATAGCATAGTGTCATCAATCATGTCTATCCATTGAATTGGAGTATTTAAACCAACTATATCCCAAATTTCCTCTTCACCATAAAATCTTACGCTAAACCCTCTATTATCACGTAATAGCTCTGAGGTTCCATGTTCAGACAATGTATTAGAAAATCTTATTGCTATCTTAAACTTTTTATTTAATTGTGATAAAAATTGAGATGTTGTATATTTAGATAAATCTTTTGTTAAAGTAAAATTTCCGTAAAATCCGCTACCATTGCCATGAAAAATTCTTTCTTTAGTTTTATTTTTGTTTACAAAATTTATGGCAAATGATGCAATTTCATACATATTGCCAGCATGTCTTAATATTCTTTTCAATTAACTCTTCCCCATTGTATATAGTTCCATCCACGCTCATGTGCGTAATAGATAAATACTTTAACAACAGTTTCCCAAAACGCAATTGTCACAGAAAGAGTAGCGTTTTTTGTTATAGCATAAGCCACTGCAACAGAAGAAAGAGTTCCCCATATTCGATAACTTAACGCTTTAACAAATGATCTAGACCTAGTTACTTTCATTTTCGTCCTGTTCAAAATAAATCATTGCTTCTTTATCTGACCAACTGCTGGTAAAAAATAAATCAGATACCCATCTGCCTACGCTTTTCAGTAGCTGATATAGCATGAATGTCTGCCCCCAAATCTACCTGTTCGATATTATACCCCACATCACGACCATAAACAATGTTGGTTATATTAGGAAGTCTTACAACCATTGATCCGTCCATAAATTCATCTTTAGCAATATATTCTTTTACCTGATCAAATGTAAGTGGATCTTTTTCGCTAGTCTTATATGTATTTCTAACACCTAGCATTACCTGATCTGTTCTTTGTACAGCCTCTTTGTATAGAGCATGATGCCCTTCGTGCCATGGCTGGTATCTACCCAACATTAATGTTGTAGGAAGTCTCCAGTCATGTATTCTAAAATCTATGCAAGCAATCCTTGCAGCATCATTATATTCATATAAATCATCAAAGGTTAAATCTACATTATTTGGTGTTTCCCACATTGCCGTTGTATCAGAAAAATCTCTAATTGGCTTACGATTCATCCAAACAACTTTGTCTGGCTTGCCAAATGCTTTCCTAGTATCTTCTGTTGGGTTTACAAAATCTGCAACTACGTGATATCCTTGTTTAGATAGCAATCGTGATAATGCACCCATCCTACGTGCTTGTTCAATTCTGTCTTCTGGTGTGAATCCCAGATCTTTATTTAATTCAGCTCTTACTTCATCAGCATTTAAATGTATGCCATTAATTCTGTCCGCTAATTCTTTTGAAAATGTAGACTTACCAGCTCCTGGTAATCCAATTACTTGAATAATCATTAAAACTCTTTCTGCTAAATAATTCCTGTTTCTTCTGCATCATCTATTTGATCATCTATTGTTCTTAAAATATCAATATCTAGCTCCGAAGAACTAGATACTGATCTTATGCACATAATTAAACTTTCTTTGGTCTACCAGTTTTTTTAGAACCAAGATTTGTTTCTCTGCGGATACCATGTTTATTAGTATCTATTTTTGTTGCTGGCCTTGGACCATTAATTCCTGATCTAAACTTTCCTTGATTTGGTTTTTTACGACCAACTTCTTGAGAAGTTACTGCTCCTGCTGGTTCATTGTTTGGCGGTGTCGCCATACCTGTGCCATTTTCACTCATTGATAAATTGTCTTGTCTGCTCAGGTGTTGAAGTCATGTTTAATGTTAAACCAGCTTCTCCATCTCTTGAAACATCAGTTACAACAACTGGAATAATACCAGCTTCGCTACCAACTGCTTCACATCCACATTCAATACACATAATTACATATCCGATTCGTCTGCGCCAGAAATTGGAAGTGAACTAGAAGATCCTTCTCTATTTAATCCTGCATTGCCTTGTGATGACATATCTTCTGAAGCAAAAGCTGATCCTGGATTTGCTGCATATCCTGCATCAATATTATTTGATCCTGATTGCTCACCTGTCTCATTAAATCCTGTTAAGTTAATACCGTTTGTCATTTTATTTCTCCTATAGGTTGTTGTATTTAGATGGGTCTAGAGGTCCATCTATGCCTCTATTATAGCATTTAGTTGATTAAGATTTATACTGTATATTATAGCAATCTACGCACACAGATATTATTTTTGAGGGAGAATTTGCTATTCTGGTTGCTTTATTTGGGCAACCTTCTATTTCACACATATTTGAAAGCACTATTTTATTTTATTTCCAAATTTAGACCAAATTCTTTCGTGAACATAATACCCAATAGACTCCCAAGCAATATAAATAAGGGCTCCTAAACTTGCATATTCCCATTCACGTGTGAATAAATATATAACACCAGCAACTCCCACCAAGTGGAATGTTTCCCAGCTAAAAGTTTTTAATAAACTTTTTTTATTACTGTCCATTATCCCATTCTATCATTTATATGATAAAGGGGCAAGGCCTAAACCTTGCCCCTTTTAATTAAATTAATTACTTAATCCAATTTACCTTTAGCTTAGGGAACTTTGCGTTCCATTTTTTAGCCAAAGCATTGAATTGAGACTTTAAAGATGCAACAATTGCTTTTAAAGACTCATTTTCTGCTTTTAAAGTTGCAGTAGATGAATCTGCTGCTGCTTTATCTGCTGCACGACCAGCTTTTTCTGCTGCAAGTGCTGAATTAGCAACTGCTAACTCTGCATTCTTTGCTGATAGTTCTGATACAACATCACGTACTACAATTGTAGCGCTTACAGACCCTATTGGTGCTGATAAGCCTGTTACGGCTGTTGCTACTGTTGCGTATGCAACTACTGTTACTGAACCAGTGGCAGGCATTGTTACTGTCTGCTCTTTTGTTCCAAGTGTTGCTGTTGCTGAGTCAGTTGTTAGCGCTGTTGACAGTGCTGTTCCAGAGCTTGAAACCAAAGTATTAATTGTGGCTCCACTCTTTAGATTTCCAAATACATCGTATCCAGATACCTTAAGAACTTGTGACGTACCCGCTGCTGCTGATGCTGGAGCAGACAAAGTAATTGAGTTCAAAGCACCTGCGGTACCTTGTACATAATAAACTGTTGTTGTTCCTGCACGAGTAATAGATACTGATCCTACTGCTGTACTTTTAGTATATACATAAAAGTCTGCTGCGGTTCCAGTTCCTGTTGCAATTGATAGCGTTGATGTTCCAGATGCTGCTGTTACTGCTGAACCAGTTGCTGCAAGAGCAGGTACAAGAGTTGCGTTTACTGCAACTGCTGTTACTATTGTTCCTGCGTCTACTGACGTTACAGCAATCTTTAATGCATCTGCTGCATCTACACTGTTATCTGCTGGCACTGGTAGTGATACAGGAGTTGTTACTACTGTTCCACCCGTTGCTGCAGATCCCGCCACTGTTAGTGTGACAGTTCCAGCGTTAGCATTTGCTGCTGGCGATACAAGCATTGTGCTAGTCAGGGCTGCAGCGATGATTAGCGATACTTTTTTAAATGATTTCATTTAATTTATTCTCCTCTACTCTATTATCTATTTGATAACAGAATCCTATTGTTGGACATATATATTATACCCTATACTTATAAACGTTTAAGTCAACCAAATGTCGCTTTTATTCATCTATAAATTTAACATGAAAACTACAGGGATCGTTACCCTCATCCCAGTCAATCATTTCAGCATCTGTGAGTGGGGGACCTTCGTGTGTATTACAAAATATTTTAGTCACCCAGTTTTTTTCAAGGCCGTACTCATACCAGTCAGAAGCGTTTTTAAATTTATTACCCATTAGTATATAAACTTTTCTTTTTTCTTAATAGCCTTTTTAATTTTTCTTTTTCTATAAAATTTAATTAAAAAAAATAAATTTTTAATCATTAAATAAACCCCTTTTTTCAATTTCTTT
>Ga0209500_10001230_pt1 | contig 19617 bp, 29 predicted proteins | sample S_140212_EF_Meta_FD_187323 | JGI IMG/M metagenome (GOLD analysis project Ga0209500, IMG submission 187323) | Freshwater microbial communities from Lake Simoncouche, Canada to study carbon cycling - S_140212_EF_MetaG (SPAdes) (version 2) | ecosystem: Environmental > Aquatic > Freshwater > Lake ... | reverse complement strand
GAATACATTTGATTGGTTTGATCTGCAGTTTGGATTAAGAGTTTCTGATAAATAAATTTGTTGGTTTGATTTATTTACCATATCTTTGTATAAAATAATACATTTATGGAATATACATGCACTATATGTAATCTTACAAAAGATAGTTCTGAGTTTAGAAGTAAAAACAAGTGCAAAGCTTGTAGAAAAGAATATTTGAACAATTATTCTAAAGCTGCTTATCAAACTAACAAGAGCTATTATACAGAAAAAAATAAGTTATGGGTAGAAAACAATCGTGAGAAAAACAAAGCTTACGGTAGAAAGTCTTATCATAAGAATAAAGAAGTATGTAATAATAGATCTAGAGCTTATAGTAAGTTAAATAGAGAAACTTTGTCTAGAAAAGAGAAAGAAAGAATAGATAAGGATGTAGCTTTTAAAATCAAAAAAAGATTAAGAAATAGGTTATATGTTACTGTTAAATCGCAAGGAGCAATAAAACACAAGTCTACTCTTAAATTATTAGGATGTACAACTATAGAGCTAAAAGCATATTTAGAATCTAAGTTCTTACCAACAATGACATGGGATAACTATGGTACATTGTGGCACATAGACCATATAACTCCTTGTTCTAAATTTGATTTAACTAAAGAAGAAGAACAAAAACAATGTTTTCATTATACTAATTTACAGCCTCTATTTGCCTTAACAACAGTTATTGATGGTATAGAATATATAGGTAATATGAGTAAGCATGATAAAATGTTAGTGGTATCTGAAGATGGAAAACAATATTTAATAGATTAAAAAAACACAATTATGGGAGCATGTCAATTTAAAGAAAGAGGAACTGGTAAAACAGCACAAGAAGTATATAGAAAACTTTGTGAAATAGCTGAAGAAGAATATGGTCATCAAGAAGGATATAATGGTACCATTAGCACTACAAGTGGATTTAGAGATGAAACAGAAGCATATAATAAAAGCAAGTTTAAAGATGTATCTGCTTACATATACAATAGATTTGATAGTCATAGTATGGGCAAACGTGATTGTTCAGCCATATGTGTTAGACAACCTGTTGATAATAAGAACAAGACTAAGTCACAAGTGGAGCACATTGTAACACCTGGTACCAAGAAGTGGATACTTAAATATGTAGTGTACGATTCACATAATGATAGAATGATAGCTTCTTGTAATACAAAAGGTGAGGCTGTTACTAAAGCTAGAGCTTATACAGAGAAAACTACAACTCCTACAAACATATGCATGGAGAAGAGCCTTGAGAAAGGTAATAGAACAGTAGCTAAGATAACATACAAGAAATCTACAACAGAAAGAGATGGTGAGTGGGTATTCTTTGGTTATGCAGCAGAATAAAACTAAATAACCTATGAAATTATATACAGAAGAACAAGTAAGACAAATGCTATCAATTTATATGGCTAATGTATTATTAGATGTAGATGGCAAAATGCCAACTGTTGATGAAATATTAAGTTATAGAACACCAATAGAACTGCCAAGTGATTGGGATATAGATAAAGAAGCATTTAAAGTGCCATTTGATGGTAGTGATAACTTTTATGATAAAAGTTTTATTAAGGGCGCTAAATGGATGAAAGAACAAATACTTAACCAAAACAAATAACCTATGACAATTTTGCATATAAGCGATACCCATTGTATGCATGATCAATTCCCTGAAAAAAGATTTGAAGGAATAGACATGGTGATACATAGTGGTGATTGCTCTAATAGTCCATTCTTAGCATCTTCTAAAAGAGAGATAACAGAGTTTTTAGAATGGTATGAAAAGGTGCCTGTCAAGTATAAGATATTTGTAGCAGGTAACCATGATACAGCTATTGATAGAAAACAAATAGAATATTCTGATATGATATTAAAAGATATCATCTACTTAGAGAATGAATCTATTGAGATAGAAGGTCTGAAGATATGGGGAAGCCCTATCACACCAACGTTTGGTGAATGGTCTTTTATGAAGGCTAGAGACAAAACACATTTTGTATGGGATACTATTCCAGATGATACAGATATATTAGTTGTACATGGACCACCTAAAGGTGTACGTGATCTTACATACAATAGAGAAAACAAACTTGAAATGTGTGGTGATAAAGCTCTTGCAACAGCTGTGATGAGAGTGAAGCCAAAGCTAGTGCTATTTGGACACATACATAACTTTAAGGATATTGAAAATCAGGGAGTTAGCACTTACCATAGGCTACCAAAGACAACGTTTTCTAATGCATCATGCGTAGAAGATGGAAAGTTTGCTTATGGATTAACATCATTTGGTAATATATTTAAATTATAAACTATGGATATATCAGCATGCAATGGTGGTAGTTGTCTATTAAGATTAAACTGCCACAGATACACTTGTAAAAAAGAAGAACTAGGACAATCCTATTTTAGTGACCCTCCATATAAATTAGACTTTATGTTTGATGAAAATAATAATGGTCTTGGTGTTGCAACATTAAGTTGTTCTTATTTTTGGAACAATAAAGAATATAAAGATGAAAAACCTAAAAATAAATGATGATTGGGAAAGAGAATCCCTCAAGGGTTTAGTATATTTGCAGGAGGAAATAGCTACAATTGAGCAGGACATGCACAAATTTCTTAACAGACAACCTGCTAAGATAGAAGTTATTGACAGGGACAAAATACTAAACAGAAAACATGAACATCAAAATGACGTTCTCCCATTTTGAGGAGCTAATTAAGTCTGGGTATAGCCTAGACATGTTATTTTTCATTATGTTAGTTGAAGATGGATCAGATGTAAACAGTCTATGTGAAGCACCAAAGATAAAGATGCTCCACCAAACTGTACGCAGAAAAGGTCTGTTGTCAGAAACTAATAAAGTTACTATTCTTGGTAAGGAACTACTTGCTTTTCTAAATGAAGAACAGGAAACAAAGATGCTTAAGAAGAAGAAAACAGATACTGACTTTGATAAGTGGTGGAGTGTGTATCCAGGTACAGACACATTCACTTACAAAGGACAGTCATTTACAGGTACACGCAGCATGCGTGCAAAGAAAGAAGAATGCAAAGTGAAATACAATAGTACACTTGGAGAAGGTGATTACACAGCCAAAGAGCTAATGGCAGCTTTGGAATATGAAATCCTACAGAAGAAAGAGAATTCAATCAAGACAAAGACTAATAGACTTACATTTATGCAGAACAGTCTCACCTATCTCAACCAGAGGTCATTTGAACCCTTCATTGAGTTGATAAGAGATGGTAAGACAATCAAAGAATCTGCTGAACCAATTAAAGGAATGGATATATGAGTTTTGAAGATTTAAAACGAGAAGTTCAAGCTGGCTTAGATGGTAGAAACAATGGCATACCTATGGGCTTTGAGAGATTGAACAAATATATTGGCATCAGAAAAGGTATGTACACTCTGATTGGTGGTCTCACTGGTTCAGGCAAGACTAGCTTTGTAGATGATGCTTACGTTTTAAATCCATTTGATTGGTTTATCAGTCAGAAAACTCCAGGAGTTAAGCTAAAGATTATCTATAGATCCATGGAGCGTAGCAGAACATATAAGTTTGCCAAGTGGATTAGTAGAAAGATCTTTCTAGACCATGGCATAATCATACCTGTATCCAAGCTATTAGGTTGGACAGACAAGATGAGTCATGATGAGCACGATCTGTTCCTGATGTATGAGGATTATATGGACAGCATGAAAGATGTAATCACCATCATTGATGGACCAGAGAACCCAATTGGTATAGCAAAGCATCTAAGAGACCACGCATTAGCTAATGGTGTAATAGAAGATGTAGATCAATACAACAAGAAGTACATTCCTAACAATGAGAATGAAATCACTATTGTTGTTGTTGACCATATAGGCCTATTAAAGCCAACTAAAGACTATCCCACAAAGAAGCAATCCATAGATAAGATGTCAGATGAGCTTAGATATGCTCGTGACATGTATGGATATACTCCTGTGATTGTCAGTCAGTTCAATAGAGACATATCCAATCCTATTAGAATTAAGAATGGTGACGTAGAACCACAGCTAGAGGATTTTGCTGAGAGCTCACAGACACAAAATGATGCTGATGTCGTCCTAGCACTGTTTGACCCTATGAGATATAAGGTACCAGACCCTAGTGGATATGATGTAAACAAATTAAGAGATGAGTTTGGTGCAAAGTATTTCAGATCATTGAGACTAATTAAGAATAGTTATGGTGAAGATGATGTGAGAATAGGACTGGGCTTCCTTGGCCATGTTGGTATGTTCAAAGAGCTACCAAAGGTTAAGTATATGAATGAAAACGTGTATAATGAAATTATTAATAAAACTTTCTTTTTAAACAAATGATATGAAATTAAATGTTAAAACCTACAATACATTACCTACAGGTAAAAGTCATTGGTGGCAGGTAGTTGTATTACCTACAATGAGTGTGATGAACAACATACAAAAACATGACCCATATGTAGCGTTCAATCTTGAATGGTTATTTTGGTCATTCACAACAATATTAAGCTATGGCAAAAAAGGAACTCTCGCTACGAGATAAGAGACAACAGGAGTTTGCTCAGGTGTTTCTAGACCATGGAGAGTTTGGTATTCTAAACTTGTGTCCCAGGTTTGGCAAGATAAATGTGTCCATTAATATATTAGAAAAACTGGACAAAGACATCAACATTCTCATAGCATATCCTGACATAAAGATTAAGAATGCATGGGAAGAGCATTTCCTGGCTAGAAAGTATAAGAATAGGAATATGACTTATACCACCCACATGTCGCTTAAAAAGCACACAGGTGGTGTTTATGACATTGTTATACTAGATGAGATACATTTACTCTCTGAAGCACAAATAGAGGCTGTAAAGGAGCTAAAATGCATTAGTGTGCTTGGATTAACAGGTACACTCTCATCACATACAGAACAAACATTAGGAACAGAGCTAAAACTACCTGTCTTAGCTACTTATTCCATAGATCAGGCCATTAAAGAAGGAGTTGTAACAGACTATGAAATCACAGTGGTAGGGGTAGCACTTGATAACACAGTACAGAACAACTACAAAGGCAAATGGAAAACTGAGAAGCAGCAGTTTGATGCATATGGTTGGGTGATAGATCAACTGGAAAAGACTGGCAAGAGCACAATGTTCTTACGTCTAGCTAGAATGAGACTCATTCAGAATAGCATTGCTAAGCTGCATAAGACACAAGCCCTATTAAAGGCACATAAAGATGATCGTGTCCTAGTGTTCTGTGGTCTGACGAAGATAGCAGATTCACTAGGCATTCCTGTCTATCATAGCAAAGCAGGAGATAAACAAATCTTTGATGACTTTGCTACAGGTAAGGGAAACCATTTAGCTGTGGTGAAGATAGGTAACACTGGTGTAACATATAAACCACTTAATCGTGTGATTATCAATTACTTTGATAGCAATGGTGAAAACCTAGCACAAAAGATTAATAGATGCATGGCTATGGAATACAATACACCTGATAAGAAATCACACGTTTACATTGTATGCTCTACAGAAGATGTAGAAAAAAAGTGGCTTAGAAAAGCACTAGAATTTTTTGATAAAGACAAAATTAAATATGTATGAAAGTAGATTTAGTAGAACAAACAGAACCATTTAGTGATGATATTTGGTATGGTGTAAGAGTCAATGGTTCATCAGTAAAATGGAGTAGAGATAAAGAGGTTGCAGAGGCCATTTATAATGATATACTGAACAATCCAGATGTAACAAAAACTAAAGAAATTATTTTGAAATCTCAACAAGTTGATGTACCTTTGGAGGAAACAAATCAGTAAAAACATGGCAAGCAAATTAATTGGAATTGTTGGTTCAACAGGAACTGGCAAGTCAACATCAGTGAAACATTTAGATCACAAAGAAACATTCATCATTAACGTAGCAAAGAAAGAGCTTCCTTTTAAAGGAGCAGAAAAGCTATACAATGCTGAGAACAAGAATTACAAGGAAATAGATGATGCTATTACTATTGTACAACAATTAGTAAAGATATCAGAAGGACAACCTCACATCAAGAACGTCATTATTGAAGACTCTAATTACATTATGGGTTTCAATATTGTATCAAAAGCTGACCAAGTGGGATTTACCAAGTTTACGCTAATGGCTAAAGACATGGTGGAACTATTTAGAACAGCAAGGAAGTTAAGAAATGATCTTAAAGTGTTCTATTTCACACACCCTGAAACTATTGAAGATGGTGGTGAGATTATAGGATACAAGATCAAAACAGCAGGTAAGTTGATTGACAATCAGATTGTATTAGAAGGATTGTTAACAATATGCTTGTACACACACGTGGAAGAAGGTAAAGATGGCACAGCCACATATAACTTTGTAACTAACAGGTTCAAGAAGTATCCAGCAAAGAGTCCAGATGGTATGTTTGCTGAAATCAAGATACCTAACAACTTACAAGAAGTAGTTAATGCAATAGACAATTATTATCAATAAACAATTAAAATCAGAAAAAATGAGTAGTATTGGAGGAGAAAAAAGAGAAACCCCACAGTTTGAAGACAAAGACTTTCCTAAAAAGGTTGGTCTATTTGAAGCAAGAGTGGTAGCAATCAACCCTACAAGGGAAGAGTATTCAGACATCTTAGGAAGACAACTGAGTGAAGAAAGCAAAGCAACAAATTATCTAGGCACAAGTAAAGATGGTAATGCAAGATTACGTTTAGATGTTTGGTTAGAAGAAATTAAGTCAGCAGAGAAATTCAAGTTGACATTCTTCATAGAGCAAAAAGAGAAAGAAAATAGAGATGGTACAAAGAAGCAGTACATTAACAATGTAGGACGTTGTACCTGGGCAGATAGTCCTAACAACTTGCCATCATGGTTCAAAGAAAGAGAGAATCGTGTAGCATATGTAGGAGAAGAAGACTTATATAATTTCTTACGTTCTTGGTTAAGCTTAATTGACTTCAGTAAGAAGACAGCTACATTAGAAGTTGAATTCAACAAGTTAATGAAGGGTAATGTAAAAGAACTTAAGGAGCAAATCAATGGTGAGTGGGCTACAAACATTGTTGCCTTAGCTACAATCAATAGCAAAGAGACAGAAGAAGGAACTAAAGAATTCCAAACTGTTTACAACAAAGCGTTTATACCTTCTTATAGCATGAAAGCATTCAGATTGATAGACTATAACAAAACTGAAACTGTAAGTGCATTACGTCAAAAGAGTTCTAAAGACTTAAAACCTCACGAGCGCTTTGTAATTAATGTTACAGGTGAGTATGGATGTAAAGATTTCTATACATTCCAGGAGTTAAAGGATTACAATGCTGATGATAACTTAGTATCATCTGACAAGGTGATTGCAGACGATGATAGTGATTTTTAGTGTGCCCCCCAAAATAGGAATTGGCCTCACTTATGTGGGGCCTTTTCATTAAATTTATATTATGATTAGTGGAGAAAGAAAGACAAAGCTATCTATAGAGGCCATCCTAAGCAGGATATCAGAGTATGATATATTTAGGTATTATATGCCTAATCAAGATTGGAAGATTAATAGAGTGACTTATTCTCCATTCAGGCATGAGAACAATCCATCATTCATGATTGGTAACAAGCTAGGCTATCTTATGTTTATAGACTATGCTGACACCAGTAGACGTGGTGATTGCTTCAACTTTGTTCAGACATTACATAATCTTCCTAACATGAGCCTTGTTTTAAAAATGATAGATAAAGACTTTGGTCTTGGTCTGTCTACAGGTATCATAACAGGAGAGTATAAAAAGATTATATCTGATTACAAGCAGCCTGAGATAGAGAAAAGATATTCTCTCATCCAAGTCAAGGTTAGGAAGTTTACACAAGAAGAGCTGGCCTATTGGGCACAGTATCATCAGGACATTCAGGATCTGAGAGATAATAACATCTATTCTATTAAGGAACTATTTCTAAATAAGCAAAGGTTCCCATTAGGAGAGAATGAACTTAGGTTTGGTTACCTTTATGAAGGACAGTTTTGGAAGATTTATAGGCCATTTGGTGACAAGAAACACAAATGGATGCCTAACAATGTTCCTATCACAGCAATGGATGGTAAAGAGAATATCAAAGACTGTAAAACAGCATTCATCAACAAGAGTAAGAAAGACTTTATGGTGATGAAGAAGATATTCCCATGCAGCTGTGCTGTCCAGAATGAGGGTCTTGGATGTTTCTCACACGAGAATGTAGAATATCTAAAAGCTAACTCTGATAGACAAATACTAAGCTTTGATGCTGATGATGTTGGTGTACAGAATTCCAAGCAAATCACAGAGATGTTTGACTTTGATTATACTAACGTCCCACGTCAGTATCTAGCAGAAGGTATTAAGGATTGGGCTGATCTAGCCAAAGTCCATGGATTACAAGCAATAGAAAAGTATTTAAAACAAAAAAGTATCTTATGACAATACATGAGTTAAAAGAAGCTATTAAAGATAATATAGAAATATTGTCTACAACAGAAGAAGATGAGGTGGAATGCATAGGTATAGAAAACCTAGAAGGTATTTTGTCTCAATATTTTAATACAGAAATTAAATTAACAGAAGAGTATGGAGAATTTTAACACCACAAAGGAATTGATGATGAATACACCAGTTCCTGTACAAACACGTACATATAAGCCAGTGAGTCATTCACAATTGATTGACCTTACATTAAACAGTATTGAGAAAGCAGGATTTACATTAGACAAAGAGACTTATTCAGCTGCTGCTGATGGTCAGATTGCTAATGGTAGATTTAGCATTAGTAACGTTGCAGACAGTGAGATGCAATTACAGATAGGTTGGCAGAACAGCTATAACAAGCAACTTACATTAAAGTTTGCTATTGGTACACGTATATTCATTTGTCAAAATGGTTGTGTGTCAGGAGACTTTGGTACATTCAAAAAGAAACATGTTGGTGAGATACAATCATTCACACCAAGTGCAATTGAAGATTATATTAAGTCTGCAGGAGAAACATTTACTATTATGCAACAGCAAAGAGAGCAAATGAAGCAAATAGAAATTACTAAACGTATCAAAGCTGAGTTGATTGGTAGAATGATGTTAGAAGAACAATTCATTACATCTACACAGTTAAACATTATGAGTAGAGAGTTAAAAGCCCCTACACATGATTATGGTGCTAAGGATAGCGTATGGGAGTTGTACAACTACACAACATTTGCTATGAAAGAATCACATCCTGCAAACTGGATGGAGAGTCATATCAAAGCACATAAGTTCTTCAATGATTATACATATGATGTAACACCAATGGAATATGAGAAAGGAGAAATAGTACTTAATCAATTATCAATATTTTAATTATGACTTGGGAGAAATTTAAAGATCAGTTTCATCCTTCCTGGCACAGGTTTATGCAACCTTTTATTGAAAGTGAAGCATGTGACAACATCTATAAATTCCTAAAGGTAGAGAGCAAGAGGGGCAGACAAATTGCCCCTCTTTCTCAAAACGTATTCAGATGCTTTCAGGAGACTTCCTATGATGACTTAAAGCTAGTCATGGTAGGTATGTGTCCATATCACTCTATAAAGAAGGGACAATGCGTAGCAGATGGCCTATTGATGGGCTGTTCCACTACAGGTGTATTACAACCATCCTTACAGAAGTTTTATGATGGCATAGAAAAGGAATTACATAATGGATTATGTGTAACATGTGAAAGGCCAGCTGATGTGTCATTCTTGGCACAACAAGGCATACTAATGTACAATGCAGCTCTTACAACAGAAATAAACAAAGCAGGCTCTCATATAGATCTTTGGGAACCCTTCACAAAGTATCTCTTTGAGGATGTCTTAGGTACAACTATGACTCCTGTATTGTTTCTAGGTAAAGATGCTGCTAAGTATGAAAGATATGTGGCACCATTCACATGGCATTTCACATTAAGTCATCCAGCCAGTGCTTCTTACAAGCAAACTGATTGGGACACAGAAGGAACATTTACAAAGATTAACAAATTATTAAAGGATAACAACAACCTAGAGATAGATTGGATGTTGGACACACCATTTTAAAAACAAAGCAATGGAAAAATTACAAGTTTATGTAGAAAATTCAAAAGGTGAACCTCTAGAACATGATTATGATCTAGAAATGGGAGCTTGTCTTATAAATCTAAAATATTCAGATAATGCACATTGGACATGTGGAGGACAAACAGCAATATCAATTACAGATGATGGAGATGGTCTTAGTCTCAAGTTTTTTGATAAGAAACCAATCAATCTAGAATACTCTGAAGCACGTGAGTTAATCATAGCACTTACCATGTCTGTAACAGACAAAATAGAAATTAGAAAATCAGAAATCATTAAAACAATTTAGTCATGATCAAAGTTAAAAATGGAGGAGACATCCAAAGAGGTGACATCATAGCAGTAGCTAGTAATAATTACATAAGCATTGGTATTTATCTTGGACGAGGACAAGGAGGAACAGTGCAGTATTTATGGCCTGGTTCTGCTGCATCATCTAAAAATTGGCATGGAATACAACTAGGCCAATGGAAAGGTGATAAACCAATGAGACCACTTACAATTTCTCAAATGGGTAAGAACTATGTTAATACACCAGATGAACACAGAATTATAAAATTAAACAGAGAAAACATTACAGACCAAGAAACAATAGAAAGACTTCTAGAAGACAAAGAAGTCCTTAAAGAATTCAAAATAGATGTAAAATACTAACACAATGATTTTAGAAAAACAAACAGAATCACACATCCTCCAAGAAGGAGAAACACAGGAAACTGTGAAAATGTCACTAGACTTAGATTCTGCACAAGTCTTGATGCAGATGTTAAGTAAGAATCTATATTCAGATTCAATAGGCTCTACTATCAGAGAATGTGCATCCAATGCACTTGATAGTCATAGAAGAGCTGGAAGTGACAAGCCTATTATTGTTTCATTTAAAAGAAACACACAGGCAGATACATATGAATTTTCTGTTCAGGATTTTGGTATTGGCTTAGATGCAGATGATGTACGCAACATCATCAGTAAGTATGGTAAGTCAACCAAAAGAGACAGTAACACAGAGCTAGGCATGATGGGTCTTGGTTTCAAGGCTCCATTAGCTTATAGTTCTAGTTTCTACTTTATATGTAGAAAAGGTGGTATGGAACGTAAGTATATGATGTACGAAGGAGAAGATACAAACAGTATTGACCTTCTATATGAAATACCAACCACAGAAGACAATGGTGTAAAAGTGATTGTTCCTGTTAACTATTATGACAGACATTCATTCCACAATAAGATTAAAGAGCAACTAGCTTATTTTGATGATGTTTATTTTGATGTAGAACCATTAGGCAGTTACACTGTTCCTAATGATTTCACAATATATAGAAGTGAGCATTTCCAATATTCTAGCTTAGCCACTAACAATGACATGCATCTTTGTCTAGACAACGTAAGCTATCCTATTGACTGGGAAAAGCTTGGTATTGAGAGAATAGGAATGAAATTTGCTTTGAGATTCAGTCTTAGTGATGGATTATTCCCTACACCAAATAGAGAAGCTATTAGATATACTAAGGAAGCCAAAGAAACTATTCTTAAGAAGATAGCTACAGTGGCTGATGTATGGATGGAGAAATTCAATGAGGCCATCACTACAAAGAGTGATATCAAAGCCATCATGGAATTCTATGGTAGAAATAATAAGTACATGAAACCTTGGTATAATGATCCTAATCAACCAGAGTATGAGATAGACAGACTTGTACAACATTCAAAGATACCTGTAGCACAGCCTAAGTTAGATAATATAAAGTTATTGAACTTAGAAAGACTTGCTGTAAAAGGTAAGGAATACATGCTTGCTGAGTATAAGTTTAAGTATAGATTTGTTAATAGTAAGTTTCAGAATATGAAAAGCTACTATTATGATCATTTAAGAATGTCAGACTTAGTAGGTTATAACTTTGGTGGTGTATACATTTATAGTCATGAACTTCCTAAGGGTAAGCAAGACTATCTAAGAACTATTCTGCCAGGTAATAAACACATCTATTTTGTTAAGAAGGCACCATTTAAGCTTAGAAGCAAAACTGGAGCTGTTGATTATGGCAAGTTTTATGATTCTGTTTTAGAGCTTAGTAGCTATCCAAAGTCTCAATGGAGACAACTTATTACAGAGTTTCAGTATGTAGTGGGACTATATGCCAAAGATTTTATAGATGCAGATGCTATTGAAATACCACAATCATATAAAGATGCTCAGAAAGCTAAGAGAATGAAGGTTTCTATTGCAGCTGTAAAGGGTCCTAAGAAGGTTAGAATGAAAGGTGAATTCTCTGGTAAGGTGGGTACATCAATGGAGATTAATCTATCTGATCAATATGCTAAGTTTGTTCCTACAACATTTAAGCTAGAGGATGCTCATAAAGTCAACAAGTTACATGTTTATGCTAAAGAAGTTGATAAGAAGAAGATGGATGCGTTGTGGTCACGTGGTAATCACCTAGTAAATTTTGTACTAGTAGCCCAAGCAACCCATGATAACTTACAGAAAGCTGATTTACATAACTGGATAACATTAGATAAATTTATGGAAGGTAAGAACAGACCATTTAAGGTGATAGCAACAGAGTTCTTAATACGTGATCTTATTGAGAAAAAGGCTGCTACATTTAAAAGAATTAATATAGTTACAGATATATCTGTTGACCTTGCAGATAAATTGCATGAGTTAAAAAGCTATGATGATAAACATCATAGAAGCTATGCAGATAATGAAACTATAAAAGCAATTATATTGCATGCTACAGAGAATAGGTTATATGATGAACCTATATATACAACATATAAACAAGTTTGTGAAGTGTTTACTAAGTTGCCTTTCTTAGATACATTGTTAGATAAGACAACGTACAGCTCAAGAACTAATTCAGATGCTGGTGTTGTCCAAGCTATCATTGATCTATTTAAGTATTATAAACACAAAGTGAACTTAGAGCATTACAAGCTCATATTAACAGAAGATGCTCCCTTGGAGGAGACATTGACAGAAGACACAGTTGAAGAATTAGAAACAATTTAAAAACAAAAACATGTTAAGTTTAAAGTGGTTTAAAAGTGCTATAGAACGCACAATTGAAAAGGTAGTAGAAAACAAAATAGAACAGGCATTTGATCAATTAGATAAACAACAAGAAGAGGGGGCACAACCCCCTTCTTCTCCTTATCAGTGGAATTCAACAACCACAGCAACAGTCAAACCCTATCTAAACATCAAGATGGTTAATGATACATTGACTATTGTATTGAATGATGGCAACATTATTACAAAGTCTCCTGCCAATGCAGATGATTTTACCAAAGCTAAAACTTGTACAACAGAAGCTTGCTTATTGAACCTTGTTGGATCTCCAGAGATACAATCTGAAAGAAGGAAAGCTGAAGCTGAATATGAGAAGGCTAAAGCTATTCAAAGAGGTGCTGAGTATTTAGCTACCCTTGATCAGTTTGAAATGAAGAACAACGCTTTGTATCTCAAAGGCATCAACAGAAGTCTTCCTCCATTACTAGTGGAAGAGTTCTTAGAAGTGGTAGGTAAGTATGGTGGCACAGACAATGATGAGTTTAATGCATTGCACAGATTCTTTATGTGGTGTTGTCTAAATCCAAGAGCTGAGGTTGCAGATAAGTTGTTTAACTTCTTAAAGAAGAACAGCTTTAGCATCACTAAGCAGGGTTTCTTTGTAGCTTTGAGAAATGTAGTGACATTGCATGGTGGTACAGAACTTGTAGAATTCATAAGCAATGCATACAATAAAGTGAAGGCTGTATGGAAGAAGAATCCATCTGATTACACTGTATTCTTACAGAATGGTGAATACAAAATGGTTCATAAGTCTGTATTTGAAGAAGAAGAAACATGTAAATTCTGTGATGGTTCAGGATCTATTTGTTGTGAAGAACATGATGAAGATGGTAATTTTGATTATGATGATAGTGAAGAGTGTCCAGAGTGTAATGGTACAGGTACAGTTTATGCACATGACCAAAGCCAATATGGTGAGAACATTGGTAACTTAACTGAGCTTTATCTAGATTTGCCTAATAGAGCAGAGAATAGATTTACAGATGCTCATACAAGAACATTTGACATCAGAATTGGTAGACCAGTGAGCATGGACCCAAGTGCATGTCGTTGGAATACTGATGATTGTGGTGCTGAAGGCTTACATTTCACTAGTGATGAGATTCATTATGTAGGTTGTGGTGATACGAGCGTTCTCGTACTTATCAATCCAATGAAGGTGGTAGGTATTGGTGAGTCTAAGGGTAGATGCTATGAATATTTACCAATTATGACTGTACCACGTGAGGAAGCAACAGAGATTTTACATGACCTAGACTTTGATACATTAGAGTTGGATGAGTCTTATGCGATTCGTGAATTGCAAAACTTGGCTGAGAAAGCTAAAGAAGGATTCACAGCTGAGCGTAAGAAATATGACTTTAACTTACCAGCGTTATCTGCTGTAGAGGTGTATACAATTGTTAAAAGTCTTGATGAAATAAAGCAAGAAATTTCTAAGAGAATTGTAAAAATTGATTAAATTTGTAGTCCCAGGGATTAAGTTCCCTGGGATTAATTTAACAATTATGAAAAAGAACGCAACAAAGAGAATCTCTAAGATACCTAGGAAAATAGTTAGTAAACCAAGATGTGCTGGCACTATGACAGAATCAGCATTCTGGAGTTTTATACGCAGTGCTCTCAGACAGAAGTCTAGATTTTGGAAACCTATTACAGAATGTAAGCTACAAGCACGCAGACTGTACAAGGGTGTGAACAAGAGACAAAAGTATGAGTATCAATGCAATACGTGTAAAAACTGGTTTATTGAAAAGAAGATTAACGTAGACCATATTTGCCCAGCAGGAAGTCTTAATTCTGCACAAGACCTACCAGGGTTTGTAGACAGATTATTCTGTGAAGTAAGTAACCTACAAGTCCTTTGTGAGAAGTGCCATGACAAAAAAACAAAAGCAGATAAACATGAAAAGGACAATTCTTAAACTTCATGACAAGAAGTATGCTGACTTAATAGATCATAGTGTTAAGGAATGCATTATCAAGAAAGAGAACTATGAGGTTGAGTACAAAGGTAAGGTGATGATACTTACACCAGAACAGCTCAAAACAGAATGTAAAGGTAGACAATACATTGCTGAGCCAAAGTATGGTGATAGGCCATATCATCTACTATCTTATTTATGGGCACCTACTAAATTAACAGGAAATGAGTAATAAAAACGTTATGACAGTTTCTATTAACAGGAAGCCTTCATTCACTGAAATATGGCATGAGGGTTCTGTTACATATGAAAACAAAGAATACATGTTCTGGCTTATCAATCCAAGAGGACTTGATGACCAAGGACGTGAGTATGAAATGGAAGTGAGATGGTGGTTTAAGCAGGTACCAATGGAAGTAAGAAAAATGAGTGATCAAATTATTAAAGACTTTAAAGAAAGCAGACATGATTAGTGGACCAATTAACACAGAAGCTCAGTACAGAGCAATTTATCTAGACAGCAGTTCTAGTTTAAAGGACTTCTCCATGGATAGGAAGAAGTATCACAAGAAATACATCCTTAATGAAGTGGTTGAGGATGAAGACAGTAAAGCTGCCACAATGGGCAGAATGGTGGAAACATTACTAATGGAACCACATTTATTTGATGAGAGATTTTATTTATCTACATGTATGACTACACCAACTAACTTAATGTTAGAGTTTGTAGAAGCATTATATAGACACACTGTAGAAGCTACATCTGAAGAAGGTACAGTGACTAGAAGCTTTGAAGACTTATGTAGAGATGCGCATGCAGAGTCAGGATTCAAGATAAAGCTTGATGCTGTTCTTGGTAAGTTTATAGGATCTGATGCAGAGATTTATTATAAAGAGATTAGAGAGGTAAGACCTAGAAATCTTACAGTGGTAACTACACAGGAGATTGCTAATGCTGAGAAGATAGTATTAGAACTAAAAACTAATCCTGTCACAGCAGAGATTGTAAACACTACATCTGATGCACAGTATTCTGTATACAACCAGTTACAAATAGAAGGATATGACGTCTTTGATCATCAGTTTAAGTCTATGTTAGATAAGATGATTGTAGATCATAAAGCAAAGACAGTACAAGTGTATGACCTTAAGTGTACATGGTCTGTAGAAAACTTCTATAGTGAGTATTATTTATATAGAAGAGCTTATATTCAAGGATTCTTATATCACAAGGCTGCAGAGTCTTGGGCTAGTGAGATGGGCTATGGTGATTATGAGATTTTACATACTAAGTTTATTGTTTGTGACAGCATAAGCTATTCTAATCCATTAGTATATACAATGTCTGACATCAGCATGCAAAATGCTCTTAATGGTTTTGAGTATAAGGGAAGAGAATATCCAGGTGTTGCAAAACTTATTGAAGACCTTCAATGGGCCCTAGCTAATGACAAATGGAACATCTCAAGAGAGAATTATATTAACAATGGCATAGTAAACATAGATTAATGGAGAGAAAACACACAATCACTAGCGTATTCATTGTTCCAACTTTTAGCATAGGTAGAGATAAATTGTTGGACAATGGATTTCTCAATGGATATATAAAAGATGCTAATAGAGATATACAGTATGAAAATGCTGTATATCTCTTATTTAAACCAAAGGACTTAGATAGATTCAGAGACTTCCTTGATGAGGAATATGAAAGAACTAAGTCCATCATAGATGATTATGACTATGAAGATGGTTTTGTAGTGGTTGTTTATGAGATCAATCCTAGACTAAAGGATGACATAGAACTGATAAAACAAGGTAAATATTCCCAAACTTCCAAGAAATTCCAGGATATTTTCCCTAAAGCTATTCAAATTAGAAAGAATGGACTGAAACGAGATGAGATATCTCTTCAGTATAGAGTCTTTAACAAGACAGAAGATTTGAGACAGTTTTGGGAAGATAAACTAGGAGTGGAGCTTGAAGAAGACATGGAAGTTTGGCATGGTTTCTTTGATGAATTTGAAATATTAGACATTAATAAATTAAAAGAAAATGTATAACAGTGATATACTAACCCATCTAATCAGTAAATATGGTATAGATGATGTAATTAAGTTCTGTGACATGGAGAGTGAAAAGAATGCTCTCTTAGCAGAATCAGTGGACGAAAACAAGAAACACCACCCAGAACCTAACGAATGGAAGTTTGAAAGAGACTGGTGGGCTGAAAGTAGTAAACAATTAAAAAGAAGAATATGAAAGGAATTGAACTATTAGAAACCTATCCTAAAGCAGCAACTGTTATTAAAGAGTTTTATAATAATAAACTCATAGACTCTGTAAGTAACTCCTCTGAAGAAATTCCAGAAGAGTTTAAAGAGATGATAAAACAACAAAGCTTTGATAATGAATATGTTGCAGCATTTATAGATTCAAACCCTAGATTTTTGTTTGATGTATTTGACAATAATGAGTTAAATGTTGAAATATTAGTAATGTATAGTGATAGACCTTCAATGTTTACATACACTGTAGTGGAAGGTGATCTTATACACACAGAACCTACTAAGTATAATTCTAGAATAGAAGCTGAAAAGGTAGCTATTGAGGAAGCATTCAAACTATTAAATGAAAGATTATGACTACAGAACTAATGGTAGAGGATGCAATAGTTATGAACGTCTTAGCAAAATATGCTATGCGTAGCAAAGTGGGTCAAGAAAAGTATGGCACCACCTTACAGACTAACAATAAGGATAACTATCTCAAGCATTTACAAGAGGAATTAATGGATGCAACGCTTTATTTAGAAAAGCTAATGTTCCAAAATCAGGAAATAACTAAATTAGTTAGAGACAATTCTAATGATGCAGAACTTGGTTACAAAATAAGAAATTTAGTTAAGTAGAATTTTCTAATTCTCTTGGTTGGTAAGTTGTACTGTTGTACATTTGCAACCCTTTATTTTTTAACCAAAAAAACACAATTAAACATGGATTTAGGATTAGAAGCTTTGAGCAAAATAACAATTTTTAGCAAGTATGCAAAGTACATCTCAGAAAAGAAAAGAAGAGAGACTTGGGATGAGATAGTGGATAGGTATCAAAGCATGATGATCAAGAAATATCCTAAATTAGAGCAAGCAATTGTAGAAAGTGCTGTATTCATTAGAGAGAAGAAAGTCTTACCATCAATGAGGGCCCTTCAGTTTGCTGGTCCAGCAATGGAAGTGAACAATGCAAGAGGATACAACTGTGCTTATCTACCTGTTGACAGTTTATATAGTTTCTCTGAGACTATGTTTCTCCTATTAGGAGGTTCAGGTGTAGGTTTTTCTGTTCAAAAGCATCATATAGAGCAACTGCCAGCTATTAAGAAACAAGAGACATACAAGCAACGTAACTACCTGATTGAAGATTCTATCATGGGATGGGCTGATGCTGTAAAAGTTTTGATGAAGTTCTACTTTGAAGGTGGTTATAAGCCTAAGTTTGACTTCAGAGCTATTAGACACAAGGGTGCTAGATTAGTGACAGCTGGAGGTAAAGCTCCTGGTCCTGAGCCACTTAAGTTATGCTTATCTCATATTGATGCTGTTATGGAACGTAAAGAAGATGGTCAAAAGCTATCTCCTTTAGAAGCTCATGATATTATGTGTCATATTGCTAATAGTGTTCTTGCAGGTGGTATCAGAAGGTCAGCTATGATCTCTTTGTTTAGCCATGATGACGAGGAAATGATTACATGTAAGTATGGTGACTGGTGGGAGACTAATGAACAACGTGGTAGAAGTAATAACTCAGCTGTCCTTAAAAGAGGTGAGGTGAGTGAAGAAGAGTTCCAAGCCCTATGGAAAAGAATTGAAGCATCAGGAAGTGGTGAACCAGGTATCTATTGGTCTAATGACCTAGATTGGGGAACTAACCCTTGCTGTGAAATTGGTCTAAGACCTTTTCAATTCTGTAACCTATGTGAGGTGAATGTGTCTGATGTAGTAGATCAGGAAGACCTTAACAACAGAGTGAGTGTGGCAGCGTTCTTTGGTACGTTACAAGCAGGATTCTTTGACTTCCACTACTTACGTCCTATTTGGCAAAAGACCACCCAAAAAGACGCTCTATTAGGCATTGGTATGACAGGTATAGGTTCAGGAGAAATCCTTAAATATGACCTAGAAATAGCAGCCAATACAGCTAAGGTGGTTAACAGTATGATTTCTGATAAGATTGGCACCAACGAAGCAGCTCGTATTACATGTATTAAACCAAGTGGTACAACATCATTAGTCCTAGGAACAGCATCTGGTATCCACGCATGGCATGCTCCTTACTACTTAAGAACTATGAGGTTTAACAAGAGCGAAGACATAGCTATGTACTTAGAGATCAACCATCCTGAACTATGTGAAGATGATGTGTTACGTCCTAAGGATACAGTTTGTGTACGCATTCCTGTTAAAGCTCCTGAAGGATCT
>Ga0209500_10001229_pt1 | contig 19655 bp, 6 predicted proteins | sample S_140212_EF_Meta_FD_187323 | JGI IMG/M metagenome (GOLD analysis project Ga0209500, IMG submission 187323) | Freshwater microbial communities from Lake Simoncouche, Canada to study carbon cycling - S_140212_EF_MetaG (SPAdes) (version 2) | ecosystem: Environmental > Aquatic > Freshwater > Lake ... | reverse complement strand
TTAAATGTGTTGTTTGATACGTAACCTAAAATTGGCGTGGTAACAGTTCTGTTTAAAGTCTGTGTTCTAACGTTATTTACAATTGTGTTATCATAAACCGAAACAATCATACTCACTTCATTTTGTAATGTCCAAGTGTTAAGTGCCGCGGCATTAGGGTTAACCGTAACAGTTAAATTTAACGTCGTTCCATTTGGAGTTGCTTGTGTTACTCCATCTAAAGTAACTGGTCCTGTTTGTTGTGGTTGAGTATTAGTATTTGTTGAATTACTTGGAGTTGGCGTTACTTGAGCTGGATTATAAGTAAACCCGCTTAAAGTTGTTGAGTTACCGTGCGTTCCTTTAAGAGTTATTGAGTTAGTTTGTGCTACAGTTGTATTACTATAAGGAACAACAACCGCAATATTAAACGCATTTAAAATAGTAATCCCTGTAGTCGTACTTACATTATTTATTGTTAAACCTGTAACTTCATCTAAGTTCTTACCAACAATAGTTAAGATAGTACCACTCACACCTGTTAATGGTGAGAAAGATGTTATAGTTGGTGGAGGACATGATGGTACCACATTTGTGGTTGTATTCAAATTATTAGAAGGTGTAACTACACCAGCATTGGTTTTTGCAATTTTTTTATCTTGATTTGTATTTGCAGTTTTAAGAGCCTTTGTCGATTCAACATTTAATCCAAAATCTCCCGCGGACTTAAACGCCTTATCAAATGTTGCCTGTAAAGTATTATATTCAGAAATATGTGAATCATAATATTCACCAGAAACAGTTGAAACAGGCCAATCACAAACATAATATTTTTTAATACCTATTCCTGTTGTTGGGTTAAATACTCTGTCAACATTTGGAGATAATCTAGCAATCATAAAGTCAAAAAACTTTCCTATTGTATCAAAATTAGCAATTGGTTGTGATGTAGGTTTTCCCGTTGTATTTGAAATATTAACACAAGAATATTTTTTATTACTAAAGAATCTAGCACTATAGTAGTAATTTGTTGTTAATGTTACATTAGCATAATTGTTATTATAACCATAAAATTTAGTACCACCTTGTGGAAAAGTTTTAGCATAACATATCATATAAATAAGAACTTGTAATTTAGTATCATTTGTTTTCTTTTCAAGTTCCTCAATAAATTCTTTTGGTGTAATCCCTATAGTATTTGATGTCTGAACATCACCCCAAGTATTATAAGCCTCCGCCAAATTATTACGACATGAATTTTGTGCTGCGGCTGTACTGTCACCTGTTTGAGTAATATAATTAGATTTATCAACATTTGTAATTGCTTTAGCTGTAACACTATCTTTAGAATTTTTAATAATATCCTCAATCTTAGTTAACAAATTTTGATTGATACTTTGTAAAAAATTATCAATTGACGGTAAATCGTATATACCTTGTCTAACTCCACTAAATTTTGTTTGGAAATTACCTGCGGTTATTGCGTGGTCAACTTGTGTTATAAAATAAGGTCCATTAAACATTGGTACATGTCTGAGATTAAAATACATTGTTGGTTGTAATAAGGCATTACCCAAACAACTAACTTGGCAAGTATAACTTCTCTGTTTATATAAATTATATAAACTAACGTTTTGGGTTGCAACATTTCTACCTGAAGCTTGGTCAACCATGTTTAATTGTGTTTGAATTGTCTCTGAAGTTGCTTTACCACTTTCCATCCCAATTTGTAATGAATAAAATATGTTTTGATTTCTAGTACCAATATCAACATTAAATCCAACACACTTATTTGACAACGCATAATCTTTTTTACCTGCAGGGTTCTCAAGTAAAGGATTGTCTGATGCTCTTCTCAAATCAAAAGAATCGTCTCTAAATCTTGAATTTCCCTTTGGTAAATCTAAATGGCTTGATGGTTGTCCAGCATAAAAACAAATCATTTTAGGTCCAGATTTTCTATAATCAACATCTAAAAAGGTTCCCCACATATTATCGGCAAACTCTAACTTACCTTCAGGTTGTGGTATTGTTGTACCATCTACATCTTGTATGTTATAGAAGTTAACGTATGCGGGAAGTGGCATGACATTAAATTTATTCTTAATTAACAAACCGCTCATGAATGTATACACACTCATCTCCATGTTTAACGAATTTTCACTTAACATGTTTTTTAAATCAAAAATATCAATAATAATTGTATCCCCAATATTTCTTGATGCTCTATCTAAAAACATAACGTCTTCAAATAATGTTTTTGAAACATAGTCTGACCCCGCAATCCATTTATCATTTAACGCTTTAAACACTTCATAATTTTCAACCTTACTTTGTTGTCCGTCAATTGTGCTTTTAATTACTCTTTCAGGTAATTGTTGTTGGTCTGGTAAACGGGCTTTAACTTTTGATAGAATTTGATTTAATATGTTATCTTGAAATTGAGATGTTAATCTTAAATAAATTTCAAGACTGTTTTTAAAATCGGCTCTTGATAATGTCGGTGAGTATAATTTTTGTGTTGCATACATTTTAATTATTGGAGCCAACAACACAACGTTGTTTACAGTAAACTCAATACTGTTGTCAATAAAAAAATCTGTGATATACGAACCATTATTATCATATATTAAATTTTCAATTGTTGAAAATCCGACTTCAGTTTCTAATGCTAACCAAGCTTGTGGATATCTAGACTTAGATAACGCAAGAGTAATTGTGTTAGTTTTTGACGGTAAACTATCTTTAATATATGGATTAAAATTTATTGGGTCCAATATTGGGTAACCACCATTTCCCTGAGCTAAATAAGATGCCATGACCCTTCTATTATATTCTGCAGGGTTACCATATTTTAAAATAACATCATACTCTAAAAAAGATTTTATTGTATTTGAAAATATTGTTAATTGAGATTCTCCAATAGTTTTAAAATATTCTCCAGTTGTAACTGATTCTCCTTTACCTTCAATCTCCATTAAATTTCTAAACAAATATTGAAAATTTCTGAATAACGCATTTGGGTCAACAGGTGAAACACCAATTGGTACAAAAAGTTGTGGACCTAAATCAATATTAGCAATTGGCTTACAAAAGTTTAAAAATTCTTGCTCAAATTTATCTAAAATACTTTTATTAAAAACTGAAAATATTTCTTCAATTTTAGAATAATCCCCATCCATTAATAATTTAAATGGTGATTGTTGTTTTAGACCAGTTTCTATTTTATTAACATATGAATCGGGTTCTGGTTTTGAAATCTGTGTGTTATTGAAATAACCATAATTTGGTGATGACCATAATAATCTAACAGAACCATTATATATTGATGGGTTATTAATAAATGGACAAACGGGACCGTTAGCTCCTAAACATTCACTATTAACTTGATTAAGTTGTGTTCCAAACGAAGGTACAACATAATATTTTACAGCGGTTGTATTATTATTTGGATTACAAACATTACCTGTATTTGTTGGGTCATCAAGACCGTTAGGTAAAACAACCGACCAAGTTTGAATACTTGAAAATACTGAACTTGATATTAATGGAAATACAACACTTTGAGCATTAATGTTTGATTCCGTAAAATTATATACTTTAACACCATTATCTACACTTGATTGTATTTCTGTGTCAGTATATCCACTATATAAATCATAACCATTATAAAAAACGTTAAAGTCGTTAATTACTTTTGGGTAAAATCCTGTTTGAATTTTAGTTATGTTACTTGCGGAACTTTGTAGTGTAATTTTATTTTCACCATCAAATTTAAAAGTATATGTTTTTGTGTCGGAACTTGTTATTGGGTCAAAATTTGTTTTGTAATCAAAGTCTTTCCAAGCAGAATCTAAAATATCTACATTGGTATTTTTATAAGTTTTATATCTATACCAAATTGAACCCATTTTTAATACCCAAGCGTATGGCATTTTGTGAATAGCTCCAAATTTTTTGAAACAAGACGCAATATAATCTAAATCGCTTGAGCTGTCATTACTCTTATATTTTTCTTTTAAAGAGGCTAAAGGTAATGAGTTGACAAATAAGTAAGCGGCTTGAGTATATGGATATGGGTCACTCTTTCTCCAATTATAAACTCCATTTTGAATTGCGTTAATAAAATATGGTGTATTCAACATTGATGTTGTTGTTTCAACCGATATGTTTTTACTTGGAGATATATAGTTCACATAACTTTCTGTTGGTACAAAGAACGTTGGGTCTTTTCTTATTGCATAAAATCCGTTTAAACCAATAGATGTTATTTGGTTTGTTGGGTTAGACACTTTTAAGTATGAAAAATTTGTTACTGGTCTATTTTTTGTGTAATCATAAACACTATTAAAATTAGAAATAACATCTCTATCTTCAAATACTGTCAATACTTTATTTACGTTGTATACAGAATTTTTACTATTGGATACACTATTAGCCATATTGTTTGAAACCCAAGTTGGGTCCGTAAATGGGTATGTATCTATTATTATTGGTTCGTTGGTAACATTTTTAACTAGCTGTAATAGTCCATCAGAATTAGTACTTGTTTGTGGTTCTTTACCCAAATCACTTAAACTTAAAATATTAAAAGAATTTTGAGTTATATTTTTAATGTACGGAGTAACAAAAAAATCACGAGCGTAATCTTGATATGCCCTACCCGTTCCTTGATTTGATATATTAGATAAAAATTCCTGATAATTTTGTGCAGTAATATTATAATTTTTAAGTTTTAATGATAAGAACGGTGAACTAATACCCAATCCTGTTATAATATTATTTGTTTCAGCACTAACTATTAAATTAGTTAATTGGTCTATTTGATTATTATTTGCCCTTATAAATCCAGAATAATTTGATGTTAAAAATTGCCTTTCCCATATTTCATAGAAAAACTTAATTTCTTCTTTATTAACATATGCAATACCTTCCGAAGGATATTCAATTGCATTTACGTTAATTATATTTGTAGTGTTTTGATTATCTATTGAAGGTTGTGTAATAGGTAAATTAAATCTTTGTGTAAGACCTTTCATATATTCTTCAACAAATTCAACCTCAGGCCACTTGTCATAGAGATATCCTTTAGTCAAATTAACTACTGATGGGTCAGCAATATATTTTAATTGGAATCTACCCTTTTTATCTTCTGGCGTTTCAACAAAAAATTGTGGCCAAGGATACACAGGTATTTGTCCACTAACCAATCCTTGATTAGAACTTTGAGCGTTTTCAGTAATTTTAACATTACCTTCAGTATCGGTTCCTGGTGCTGAAGACGGATTATCTAATATCGCACTTTTTCTAACTGGGTCATATTTCACATTCCACGCTTTAGTATGAACCTCATCAAGTAAACGAATGAATCCTTCGGCTGATGCCATGATTACCGCACAAATATTTCTAACGGTAGGTTTAAACCCAAGACCCGTTGTTGAGTCTTCAATCTTTTTAGCCAAATCTGCGGTTATTTCCGTTTCAAATTCCGATAATTTTTTATTGGCCTCAGTTTCCATATTAGAAAGTAGATTTTGAAAATCATCAAAAATAAAAGCCCCTGGTTTAACTAAATTACCAAACAAATTTTCAAATGTGGTGTTAGACGTGTCTTTTTCTAAAGTTGGTTTAAAACTTTTTTCTAACAATAATAAAACCGATTTAGTATCTGCAGTTGTTGGTGATAAAATTCCTGTCTGTGAAGTTGTTGTTTTAACAATGTCAATTTCAGTTGGCGGAACTTGTTTAATCATAGTATTATATGTTATACTATTTTTAATTGGAGTTTTACCATAAACACCTAATGTTGGATTAGAAGCTAATAACGCATTGAAATCAATTGTATATGCACTTAAAAAACTTTTACCCTCCTCTTTTTTTGTTGGATTATCAATAAACTCTTGTTTAAAAATATAAACCTCTTGATTAGTACCTTTTAGTATAATCGGTTTTGGGTTCATGTAGGTATTAAACCAAGAATCTTTATTACCATAAACCTCGTTATAATAATTTTTTAAAGTTTCTTTATAATTTCTAATATTTGTTAATGGTTCAATAACAACTGGAGGATATGACTTTTGAATTGTCTGTTCAAAATTTAATAACTGGTTCATTAATTGAGCCATAGTCCATTCTGGAAAATCAGGACTAAGTAATCCCTTTGCCTTATATTCACTATAAACCTCAACAATTTTTTGATACCCTCTTTCTGCTACTAATTCAGTTGTAAGATTATTAGTGGAGATTGTAGACTGCTTTCCCGATGCTTGGTATGCAGTATTCAATTGAGCTTGAGTTGTTGCGTTTCCAGCACCTTCAGGTGATGTTGGTGATTTTGAAACATTAAACGTGGTACTATACATGTGAGGAGTCGCGAATAAACTACCCATGGATATTTCATTTAAAATGTTAAACTTGTATCCAACAAACTCTAATTCAATTTGATAGTTACCACTAAAAGTATTAAATCTGGCATTAAATGTTTTAAGATTTAATTGATATCTTATAGCTTGTCCATAATAACCTTTAAGAGTTAAATAAAAAGGACAGTATGGTAAATTAAAAAAAGCTGAATATGGTGAGTTATTTCCAAGTTGGAATAACGCTCTTCCTTGAATATCTTCAAGTGTCATTGATACTTGAGGAACAAAAGATGTATTAGTTTTAACATTAATACTTGTAATACCTAATAAACCGTTATCTGTCGCCTTACCACCTGGGTCAGTTACAGTCATTTTTGAATATGGTTTAGTACCGTCTTTTGGGTCAATAATTTCTTCTTGCATTTGGTTTACCCCTAAACCATTTCTTGCATTTTTACCCGTTAGTTCATCGTAATATCCTGTTGTTAAATTTGTTTCTTCTGTAGGTCTCAAGAAATTCATTTTAGCCACAGAAATAGTTCTAATCCTATCTTCAGGGCTACCACCAACAGACAACTTAGTTCTTGGAACAACTTCCGCTTCAAGATTGGCATACATTACCAAGTTTTCGTGGTCAACCAATCTTTCACGAATATTTCCAAAAGCATCAATAGTTTTGTTTGGGTCAACTACAATAATATTATTATAATCAAACTCTACTAAAATATTACCACTATTGTCCCCTTGTACATTACCTGCCATAATAATAAAAATAATTTGCTAACGACGCTTTATAATCCTGTAATGAAGGTAGTAGAGGATAAGGAATAATCAAGATAGCGCCATCATATATATAATTCTCCAAACCTCCAAACTCAGGGTTTGCTTGTAGAATTAACCAACCAAAATAGGGTGAATTATAAAATTCTTGAGAAACAACATCTAATCTACTTCTGGCAACTTTGTATATGTAAGTTTTGTCAGTAGTTTTTTGTGGAATTGGCACAAAAGGTACAACGGTCTGTTCACCGTTAATTAAAAATTCACTATATCTACTCCAATATTGATATGCCATTAGTTAAGTTTTGCTTTAGATATAAATACGTTTGCAGGTTTTTCGTCATTCCACGTTTTATTATTTGTGTTTTGGTTTTCAATCCAACCCAAACCTTTTATCAATTCTTTCTGAGCATCAGTGTTAGCCCCATCAGTATCATATGTAAACGTTCTTTTCTTTTTAAGAGTAAATGGAGTATATTTTAGGAAATCTTTTAATTTTTCTTTTTCCATATAATTTATAAACTCTTTAGTAATATTATTCTCTTCTACAAACGCGGGTTTTGCAATTTTATCCCAATAAGCATCAAACACTTCACTAATATTATCCGCACCCTTTCCTATTAATCCTGTATTACCAAGTATATTACCAATTAACGCATTTTTAAAGGTTTCATATTTTTTACTATCGGTAACATCATCAGAAACAATCATATACACTCTTCTAAACACATAACCACTATTACTATCAAATAACGAGTTAGTACTGAATGGTGTGAATACTTGTTCAACAGGAAACTTATAAGGTGTTTCAAACACTAATATACCCGTATATTTGTTGTTACTATATGTAAATTCTGTTGGTGTCCAAATAATATTGTTAAATTCAGTAATACCGCTCTTAATTTTTAATACATCATTAGTTAACTCATCTAAAGTGTTTGTCACATTTTGCGAACTAGCATCAACCTCTGGTGTTCCAGAAATAATATAAGAAACAACTTTACCATTTTTTTGTTGGTATCCATCGGTACCTGTATTAGGGTATGCTGGCACAGGATATGTTATAGTGTTTATTCTTCCAATGTATCCAATATAACTTTGTTGAACAGCAACCATACCATTAGTGATGTTGGTTATCGCATTTTGGAACGAGCTTCGTTTGTTTTTAACAAAGTTTGAATAATTTTCCTGTACTTGATTTATTAAACGATTTGTAAAATCTTTATTTTTGTCTGAAATAAATTTAATAAACCCTTCGTCCTCCCCTTTAATATCTTTAACTAATTGAGCAAATATTTCATCAGTCCTTTTTTCTAAATTATATGATTTACCAAATAAAATAGTTTCGGTATTATCTTTGGTAACTTCAAATTTACCGTTAGTATATGTTCTCTCCATCATCCATTGTTGACGAACCGCATTGTTATATTGGTTAACAGTTTCTCTATTTTTATTAACTACGTTTGTAAAATATGATTGGGTTTCTTCAACAACCTTATCCATAAATGAACTATAGTTAATTGTACCAGTTTGACCTGATTCAGTAATAACATTACTTGTTACAGTTCCAATTGGTTTATCATTATTCTGACCATTATTAGGTGTTGATTGATTAATAGTTGGTGGGGCAACGTTACTTGATGCCAACTTTAAGAATTCAGCGTCAATAACTTTATAACTTAAATCAGTAACATCGGCTCTATCATCATAGATTTCAGTGTTAGCATAATAGTTAAATGTTAATGCGTTTTGCAATTTATCGACAGATTCTTTTAATCCACTACCACCAACAAAATTAAATGTTAAAGTAACATTGGCAATCATAGGTTGAACCCCAATACCCTCAGGATTAATATCCAAGTTTTCATAGGTAATAGATAGGTTATTTGGAATTATTTTTGTGTTATAAAAATCTCCAACTCTTAATACTAATACTGGTGGTGCCCCAAAGGCGGTGTTTGTTGCGTCACTATAATCTGGTGTTGCGGCTCCATTAATTGTCTTAATAGTTGGTATTGTATCACCAGGTCTCATACATTGTTGTAGGAACGTTAATCTTGAGTTAAGACCTTCAGGAGTAATTGAGTGAAATGCTGGTTGAAAGAATTTTAGTTTGTCTCTAAGGTTGTCATAAACCATAGGGGTTTCTTCTTTAATTGTTTCAAAATAATCACATTCAGATAATAAGGCTCTTAAAACACGTTTACTAATATTATCTTTATCAACTCTTTTTTCTTCAGTAACTGTTTCAGTTGTTGTTTTGGTAACAACCCTACCCGTAAGTTCAGTTGTTTTTTTCGGTGGTGGCACTACTTTTGGAGCCTTTAATGTTGATTGTATATTAGAAATATACGCTCTTCTACAAGCCATTGCATTTGTTGTATAAATTTCTTTATTTAATGCTTGACTGTCACCATCAGTATCTCCACAAGAAACACTACTTCCTGGTACAAAAGTTTTAGTTTTATCGTCATATTTCATTACTTGAGCATTTTCACCTAACGCTGCGCCAAATTTAACAATTAAATTTTTTGTTTCAACATATTGTTTTACCCTAGTGTCACCTGTGATGTATATTGCGGCAGAATCAATTCTTCTTGTAGATAATTTATCGTTATACGCCCTTTTGGCAGCAGGTGATGTACTACTACTAATAATAATAGTTACAGTACCTTCTATTTTACCTTCAGAGTTCTTATTATCGTTAAATTGTTTAGCTAACTCATCAATTAATTTATCAATCTTATCTTTGTTTGGTGTAACCACACTATTAAAGAATGATGTTGTTTGTGCAGAAGTACTTGGTGATTTGTCTTGATAATTAGTTTTTTGTGAAATATATGGTCCATATAATTGACTAAAATTTTGATTAAGTTTTTTTGGTATATCATTATCAAAATAAAAACCAATTTGTTCGTAGTTTTTAAGTGTTGCTTCAGGAGAACCACCATTTCCAGTATCACTAGATAATTGAGGTTTTGTTTCGATTGTCTTAATAGTATATTCTAACTGTTCTCTTGTTAGTTCTTTTGATGAAATGGCTTGTTGGATATCAAATAAATCATTAGGTGATATTGTATAATATTTTTTTGCAAGTTCGTATAAATCGTATTTTCTACATCCAGCAAAAAATGAATCCAAAATACTATCAACTCTAACTTTATTTGTTTCATTAGCCAATACTTTATTAACAATAACATTTAAAACAGACGGATGGTCAACAACTATTTTCCAAACTAAACTACCACTTCTATTTGTATTCTTATAAGTGTATATTGGTTCTGGTCTTCCTATAAATTCATTGCTATTCCAGTTAGCAGTAACAGTTTCACTAAAAGTTAATCCATAAGGTGGGAACCACATAACCCTACCACCGTTAGGTCCTCTTTCACAAACAGGTAAATCAGACACCGCAAAACCTGGTGTATTTGATGTTGCCCAAGCTAAGTTCTCAATTGAGAACATATATTTTTTAGCATATGCATTATTATAACTTCCAATTATATTTGTTGAGTCTTGCCCACCTTCTTGTTTGTTTGGAGCAATGTTAAGATTATATGTCTTGTCTAATACCGAATATGAAAATCTTCTACCTTCGGTTACAATACCATCTGTTTTTTGAAGGTCGTTATATTGAAGATATGGTACGTCTTTAGTAAAAACTCTACAATATTCAGTTCCAACTTCTTGTCCAATAGAACCTGTATATTGTATAACCCTTGAACCTTTAGTTATTTCTTTATAACCGTCATGAAAAACTTTACTAACTTGGTCAATTGCATTACCAACGTGTTGTAATCTTTTACCCCCTTCAGGTTGGCTATTAATAATTCTTTGAGTGTCATCAAGAATTGAACCTTCTTTAAATTTCCTTTCTGTAGACTCTGTTGAATTATATGATGATGGTTTGAAATCTTGGTCTTGATTCATGATTTCACCACCAATACCTACGTTTTTACCAGCATTACCTTTGTATTTTGGAGACACCCATGTAAATCCACCTTCAATACCTCCCCCATTACTGTAGGTAGGTCCATTAGCACCTAAACGAATTTCTTTACTTGGACCTTCATACAATTGAGCTAACTCATGTGGACCATATACAGGTGATTGTTGTTCGTTACCAAACGCATCAACAGGTAAGGCTCTACTTGGTGAGAATACTCTTGACGGGTCAGAACTTATTGAACCAACATAAAAATTAGAGTTATTTGTTTCGGTACCTACAATAGCCCCACCTAATCTATCAAGTAATGTTCTATCGTAATTTGGCTTGTATCTGTTGTAGTTAATGTTTTTCCACAACAAAGATTTTTGTCCCGCACCAGTATTGTTATAGAATATCTGTGTACCTGTTTTACCCGCTCCTAATAAATTACTAACAAAGTTACCTACGGCAGCAAGTGGGTTTGCCAACAAAGCTTGTCCAATTGTTGTTGGTTGACCAGGATTAATATTTGGGTCAAAGTATGAACCAGGTATTAATGAAAAAGGTGTAATACTACCACCTAACCTAAGTCCAAAATCTGCAGCTGCTGTTAATGGATTTGACGGTACCGTAATTTGATAATTAGGTTCAATCAAAGGAACTCTACCTGTTAATATATTAACAAGGTTAGTACTACTGTTAACATTTAAAAAGTTTGCACGACCAATAGTTTCTCTAATAATAGCCCTACCAATTCGGTCTTCAAATTCTTTTTTAAGTGTCTTAGCACCTAATCTAGCAATAAACGAATCGGAACTTAATAAACCATTACTACCTGTTGGGTCTGGTGATAATAAAATTGATAATGGTGTATATGATGATGAATTAAAAGTACTTGGGTATGATTGATTATTATACAGATTTTTAAGTCCACCAACAAGAGGACTAGCTATTACATCAATAGTTCCAATAAAATCACCAGAATCTAACTGTTGTAAACCTCCATTACCATAAGCATTAAGTGGTTGCCATGCAGGGGCGATTGAACCAAACCCTTTTTTGGACGCAATTTGAGCCTCATCAATTAAATGAGCATCTTGTTGACCTGGACCGTATTCGCCTTGATTTGAAGTTGTATTTAAATTTCCACTAACATCGGGAACCAATTGATACCCACCATCGTTACCCCACCTATTAAGTGGATACATTTTTTGATTAGCATAAATTGGTGTATCAATTAAATTATCAGGACTATCAACTACAGAATAATCTGATTGAATAACCTCATAAGTTGTTGGAGGCGTAACTTTGGTAGGGGATTTAGCATATGGTACTAAATTCCTTGTTATAAGTTTTTTTCTAAAACCTTCTGAGCTTATATAATCTAGTGGGCTACCCATTTATACTTTTCTTAATAAATAGGTTGATGGTGTTTTTTTGTTAGACATTTATCTTTTTTCTAACTCCGTTGCTTTTTGGTTATAATATTCGTAAATCTTTCTTTTGAACTCATCTGATTCAAAAAATGTTTTAAATTGTTGTTCGCTAACACCTGCTGGAGCGTCTACCTTAATTGTAATTGTTCCACCAAAATCTACTTGTGAATTAACATTTGTTGTTTTTGTGTTTGATTCTTTAGTACTTGCGGTACTTCTTTGACCAAAAACAGAACTTCTAGATAATGGTTCTGATTTTTGAGTTCCTGTTATTGCGGAAGCTTTACTTGTTGTATTTGGACTTCTACCAACACCTGTTAAAATTTCTGAAGTGTATTTTTTGAATTCTTTTTCAATTGCACTACTACCAGTAACCTTTTTATTACTTTCTTCTAAAATATCTTTCAACGCCTCAAATCCTTTTTCTCCATAAGAACTTGCTTTACCCTTAATATCGTCTTCAAGTTTTGCTATTTTAGTTGCAAAATCCGCACTGCTAATTTTACCCGTATCTTTTTGAGTAAAAACTTCAACCATTTTTGCAATTCCGTCATTTACACTTTTTGTAATTTCAGCACTTTCAGGAACATTTTTATCTACAGCACCAGTCACCGCTCTAGTAATTCTATCAGCACCTAATACGTTACCTCTAACTAACGAAGAACCCGCAATACCATAAGTACCTTTAGCAACATTTCCTTTAAGAGATGCTTCAATATTTTTTAAAACGTCTAATTGACTTATTTGAATGTCTTCTAAAGTTTTTGGTTTTTCATCCTGTTGTTTTCTTAACGCTCTTAATTCATCATTTGTAATTTCACTTAACTTAATTCTGTCAACATCACCTGTTTTATCATTTTTTAATTGAACAACATACTCTCCGCCTTCACCCATAGTAGCCATATTCGCCAACAATTCTTTGTCTTCAGGTTTGTCAAAATTTAAAGATGGGTTAATTTTTGATACTCTCCTGTCTAAATCGGCAGCAGCTAATGCGGTTTTTGCAAGTTCTTTACTACTAATTCCTGTTACCTCGGCCAATTCTTTTAACGTCAAGATACCTTGTGGGTTTATCTTAAATGATTTTGTTTTTTCGTCAAATTCAGTGTACTGTTTTGTTGCTTTAATAATACTATCTTGTAATGCCCCTGGGTCATTAATTGAGTCGTTCATTAATTTAAATGGGTCAACTAATCCACCAATATTTACACCCAACCTTTGAAATCCTGCTGCAGCTTCAATCGCACCTTCAGGTGACATAACTTTATCCGCAAATTCAGCGGTTCTATTCATATCAAACCTTAACATTGAAGCTTGAGCAGCCATTTTTGTTAAACCTTGAACACCATCACTAAAGTTGAATCTGTTCATCAACTCCATGTTGGCGGTAACGTCTTTCATTACTGTTTTGGCATTAAGACCAACACTTTGAACATAGTCTATTGAATTTTCTAAATTTGGTCCAATTTGAGATGTTTCATACCCAACTTTGGCAAATGAATCAACTAAACTATCTGCACCAGTTCCAAGAATTGTTGATGCTGCATATAATTTACTAACTTGTTCTTCAGTTGCAAGAACATTTCTTCTAGCACCATCAGCAATTCCAATCATTGTTTGATTAACGTCAGAAATATCACCACCTAAACGAATTACTCCTGAAGCAGCTCTTGAAACTGCATCGTTCATTTCGTCTAATCTAGTTCTACCCTGTAAAAACGCATTGTTTAACTTGTCCGCTTCATCGTACATGTTACCAATTGCGTCTAATATTTCTTCAATGGGTTTCCCTAATTTTTTAAAACTTTCTTCAAGTTCTTTAGCACTACCTTTGTCTTCTGGATTACTAGTTGCCATAATTTTTAATTAGTTTTATATATAAATAGAAGAAGGACTAAATTTTATTAAATTTAGTCCTTCCTATTTTCTTCAATCCATTTATCCAACAAATATTTTCTTACAAATATTGGCATTTGAATAAAATCTTGGTATGTTATTTTCATTAAATTGTTCAGATAGTAAAATTCATCTATCTGACTTTTCCTATAATCAGAAGAAAGGACGAAAAAATTCGACCCCAAACCCAACATTAACTGTTAGTTTTTCTCCTGACGGGGCCATAATAGTTTTAGTCATATCCAATCTTGGTTCATTTTCATTCATGAAACTTCTAATAAATTTTGAATCAGCGATTGGCATTGATTCAACAAATTTTGCAATAGCTGCTTTATCGGTTGAACCATCAACTTCAATAATTTCTTTTTGCATTCTCCAAGTAATTTTTGGGACTACCCTTCCTTGAGGGTATGTGTCAGCCATTTTACCAATCTCCAAAATTTCACCATAAGTTAATGGTTTAATTTTAATTGTTGATTGTGTCTTTGGTAGATTAATTATAAAACTTCCGTCTTCATTTGGTTGTTGACCATTAACAATAGATAATTGGTCTAACATGACATTTGCTTGGAACTGTTTTTTAGTTCCAGGGTCAGTAAGGTTTAATGTTATTTCAGGTCCAAATCCTGTGTTTCTTAAGAAAATTAAGATAGCTTCAACATCTCCTTCAATAAGGTCTTCAACCCTCATATCTGGTTCATATATTTTTGCTCTTAACAAATTAAGTGTTAAATCACTTCCACCTGCCATTATAATATTTTCATCAGCAGCAGTTAAATAACCAATCTTAATTGCCTTTTTTCTGTTTTTGTAAAAAATACCTTGGGATGGTAATGGTACCACATCGTGTGGTAATGTAAAATTTTGTTGACCGTAGTCGTTTGATTGTGTATCCATATAAAAAAATTAACCGTAAAGTTTATTGCCTTACGGTTAAATATAATTAGATTTAAAAATTTTTAAATAGTATTAGTAAACTAACACACATCTATCCATTCTTAATGTTGCAGATATTGTTGCTAATCCATCGGTATTGTAAGCCAACGAATCAAAGTTAACGTCTGTTAAGAATGTTCCATAAAGAATCCATTTCTCAACAACAACTCCTGTTGGGTCCAACATTTCAAGGTCAATGTCTTTTTTGTAACCCGCAGCATAACCCATACGACCTGTTACTGATTCAGCGTGTAAACGAACCCACTCCATAAGAGCTTGAGCCGCTGACGGTCCAATAGGGTCACGGAATTTAACTGGAATTGTTTGCCATGTGAATCTACCTGCTACGTAAGTAGATGTGTTTAAAAACGGTATTTCTGTTGCAACGATTGTAATGTGTGGTCTAGCCGTTGATTCTACAAACCATTCATTGATACCCAAACTTGATGGAAACCTTAAGATAAAACGATTTTGACGTTTTGGTTCGTAAGGTATCGGCATTTTCATTAATAAATCAGCCATGTTATTTTAATTTTTTTTTTAGTTTCTTTGTTGTTTATATCTATAAATATAGTCTTGTTAAAAAATTTTTCTCTTTACTTTTAATTTGATGAGATTATTCTTTATTTATATTCCTTTTTAATTCCTCCAGCAGTAGAATAAGTCTTAACTATATTATTTCTTTTATCTTTAAAATGTTTACTCATTACTTCTACATTTTTAATATCATCATCTGAAAATCCAATACTAGGTTGCTCTGGTATAAAGTTATTAGATATATCATCTTTAATAAAAGCTCTTTTATTAAGTATACCAGATATTCCTTTTATATAAGACACAAATTCGTCCATTGCTTTAACTTTTAATTCTTCAGGGTTGGCAGCACTTCCTTCTCCAAACGTAACTGGGTGATATCTATTGAGTTCTAAATATGATTTAATTAAATCGTCATCACTCATATCTTCTTCACCGACAAACGTCCTGTATTTTTTAAGGTTTTTAATTAGTTGGTCTTTATCTATACCATTATACCCACTAACAATGTAATTGTAAACGGCTTGTTTTAATGTCTCAGGATTATGACCTCTTGCGGTTACAATTGAAAATATTGAACCGTTATTAATTGCTTCTCTAAAGTCTCCAAATGCTGGACCTTCTTTTGCTCTCATTGCATCAATTAAAAAATCTTTGTCACCCGCAGTTTTAAAATTTCTAAAAGCTTCATCCGCAAGACCAACAATAGTTTCACCTTTATATTCAAAAGGTTTTTTACCCAAATCATGTCTGTATTCCGCAAAATCATCAGTACTCATACCAACTTCATCACCGTCTTCAGTCTTTAACATTATCTTTGTTGGCATATGAACAATGTTGTCATCCCAATCAAAAGCATAATATTTCATGTCTGGAGTACCCTCACCTTTGAAACCTTCTTTAATTTGTTTTCTCATACTTTGGCAATTAGGGGATACATAACGTACCCCCATAAATTTTTATTAAATGTTTTCAAACGAAGCTCCTGTTGGAGTAATAAAGAACTCAATGTCAATGAATTCTAAAGCCTTCGTTGGTTTTAAGTAGATTTTACCTACAAGTCTGTTAGCATCTAAATCTTCAGGTGTTGAAGATACAGTTACACGGAAATCGTATAAACCTCTATCTCTTCTGATTGAGTCTAAGATAGGATTAACACTATCTAAGAATTGTTGTCTAACAACTTGGTCGTTTTGTTCAAACAATAATCTTACTGCTACCGCTGAAATCAACTTACGAGCTTGAAGTAATAATCTTCTTACGTTCAATCTGTTAAGTGCTGTGTCAGCAACTTGTAATGTTTTGTTACCCCAAATTACGGTTCCAACATCAGAGAAAGTTGCGATAGGGTTGATTCTACCTTGATACAATGTATCTCTGTCTGTTTGTGTAAGTTTTTGTCTAGCTTTGATTGAGTTTACAAGACCTCTTGTGTAACCCGCAGATGCGAACCAAGGGAATGAAATGTTATCGGTCAATGCTAAGTTTCTACAAACCTCACCTGTTGGTGGTAAGTAAATTTGTGTATTGTTTACTGTATCTCTTGTTAAAATCCAAGGGTAGTAAGTTGCAGTATAGTTAGAATCAATTCCTGTGTTATCTAAGTTATCAACCGCTTCTTGTGAGTAGATGATATCTAAAGAGTTAGTTGAGTCAGGAGTATACATGTTGTAGTCAGGAGTTGTTGCGATGTAAACCGAGTCAGCTCTTGAATATTGTATCATGTCTATTGCTTCTTCAACAAGATTTGAATTGTTAATATAGTCAATACTTGAAGTTGCAAACACATTAATGTTTGTTGCTTCAGGATTTGCAAATGTTAATATACCTAATAAGTAAGCGTAATAGTCGGTGTTTGCAAAATCTTGTGTATTATTTTGAACCACAATTCTTTTGAATAAACCGTCACCTGTTGCTGTTGGGTATCTTGAAGATGCTGAAGCACCTGCCAAATAACCTGAGGAACCTAATTGGAATCTATCTTGGTTAGTTCTCCATTCTCTATAGATATCCCATCCGTCAAATCCACCAGCGAAACATATTGTATATTTTCTTGAGTAGATAAAGTAGTATGGATTTTCTTGAGTTGCAGGGTCAGCTCTAAATTCAGCGACACCACATTCAAACGCGGTTTCACCACTTGACATTGATGTTATACCAATTGTAACAACAGTTGCTCCTGAGTCCATGTGGAATCCTTTACTTATAACGTTCCAAGGTTGTCCCTCAGCCAAAGGATTTGAAATCCAATTTGAAGGGTTTTGTTTACCTTTATATGTTAAGAAAGATTCATCAATTCCAAATTGACTTGAGAAACCTAAGTAACTTCTTCTAATAATATCACCCGCAGATTCAACTGGAGCTCCTCCTGCCGCAGAACCAAATGGTGGGTTAGAAACAACTTCACCTGGGTAATAATATTTTGTTTTAAATTTAGGATATGGTGAAGGATAAAGATTATAATCTTCGTATTCTCTTTGTGTGTATCCATAGAATCCACAAGGTAATGCATCAATTGGTGCTTCATCTGCCATTTCAATCATAACATATTTTGAAATTAATGCGAACTCACCGTTAGAAGAACCTATTTTTTTAGCCACAAAATTATTTGTACCTGGGTCCATATTACAATTTGTGAATTTTTCAATAACAACAGGATTTGCATCAGTGTCAAAGAAGTTTCTAATTAATACGTCAAATGACATATTGTTATATGATAAGTTAGCAATTGAAACTTTAATTTCAGTGTTTGCAGCATCACCATCAGAAATTGAAATGAATTTAAATAATTTATAAACTTTATTACCTCTTAACTCTGAAACTAAATAAGGTGTTTCAGGTGATTGATATTTTTCTAAATTGTACGCTATTGATGAACTATTTTCACTTCTAGCATCGGGTAATGCAATTAAATTACAAGCTAATCCACGGATATAACCTTGGTTGTAAGCATAATTTAAAGATGCTTGGTAAGCCTCTTCAACATAAATAGGTACTTCAAATCTTGATTTACCAAAATTATCAACACCCAATACTTTAGTTATATATTTTGCAGATGACGCTAATAATGAAGTTTCAAATGAAAATACCTCATTTTCTTTAGTCACACCTGATAATAAGAAAGTAGCATAAGGTGATTTAGTTACACCTGAATATTGTCCTGAACAAACTAATTGTAAATCTGTAAGTCCACTTACTTGATAAACAGGACCGTGGTTATCACTAGTACTGCTATTTTCATAAAGAGAAATTCCTCTTGAACGAATAGTTCCAACAACCATGTTGTTAAACTCTGTGTATGATGTACCTGTAAATGTATATGATTTACCGACAATAGTTCCTGTAAATGTACTAGACGCACCTGAAACTAAATTAGAAACAGTGTAGTAGAATGAATAACCAGTATAATTTCCAGTTAACGAATTATCATTTTCAAACTCAAAGTTAGCGTAATACCAAGAATCGTTTAAACCCGCACTTAAATCGTTTTGAGTAAAATTATTTTCACAACCATATGGACTGTAATCAGTTGTATATGTTCCTGTTAAAGTTTGATAATCACCTTCAGGAATTGAACCATAAATAACAGCAGTTGTTGCTGATGTAGATGGTAAGTCCATGATATTGTCTAAGTAAGTGTTAAAATCATCTTGTAATGTTGATGTTGTACCGTCTTGTAATCTATATTGTACATTTAAATTTGCACTAACTTCAGTAGGTAAAGCTCCACCAACAAAAGTAACTGTATTACCTGTTGAACTTCCTGTAAAGTTTGCTGTAAACGATGTACCTACAGATGGGTTA
>Ga0209500_10001228_pt1 | contig 19661 bp, 26 predicted proteins | sample S_140212_EF_Meta_FD_187323 | JGI IMG/M metagenome (GOLD analysis project Ga0209500, IMG submission 187323) | Freshwater microbial communities from Lake Simoncouche, Canada to study carbon cycling - S_140212_EF_MetaG (SPAdes) (version 2) | ecosystem: Environmental > Aquatic > Freshwater > Lake ... | reverse complement strand
ATAAACAGCTTACGCTTTTTCAGTAGCTCAACATCAATTTTAATTTCCATTATTTACCATCCTTATAGTGATCATTATACAAACACATAATCGTGTAATGCAATACTTTCAACAAATCATCTTTGTTATTGCCATTCTTCTTACCGTAACGCCAAAGATACTTAAGAGCTGTATTTCGGAAAGTAGGAGTAGCATCATCGAGAGCAATCCAAACATCAAAACACTGAATGTTATTTTCTGTCTGGTAGTGCTGACCGTATGTATTATCTATATAGTCATGAAAATCTGAAATGATTCGATCTTCGGCATATTTATAACTAATTCTTTGGTCTAAATTCCTAGATGCCAAAAGGCTAATTAGATCTTCAATGTTCTTATGCTCTACGCCTTCTGATACTGCTTCATTTTGATATTCAGTTTCCATAATTTTTCTCCATCATATCTTTTATTGCATTATAAACATTTGTTTGTTCTTCGTATGTGTTATTCATAAAAGTTTCTGTATTAAACATCAATGCGAAATTAGACATGATGTTTGAAACTTTAGTTTCACGACCAGCCAACCAAGTTTCGTTTTGATTGGAGCCTCGCTCCTTATAACGATCTTGACGGATTGAACGCTCCGTCTTAAGATAGATAATACTAGTATCATACTTATCTACACAGTGTTCAAGGAACGAAGCCGTAAACAGTCTATCACCCTCAAATAATAGTATACTATTTTCTGGAAAAGAGTCAAGGAATTTTATTGCCTCTGGCTGAACTGCCATAGACATTCTATCCGTACCAGAAAATACTTCGCCCTCTTCGTACTTACCAAGGATAAAGATATTATCTTTCTGTAAGTATGGTACTAGTTTGAACTCACTATACTTCGGAATAGGTTTAACATCTTCAATTATACGTTTCATAAGAGTGGTCTTACCACATCCAGGCTCGCCACCAATCGCAATAACTTTCATATTACCCCGCAAAAAGTTCAACGCCTCTCGGCTTCATAAAATCATTTTCAAAACAATCCCACTCTTTATCCATCATAATAGCTTGACCTGTAGATAGATAGTGGTTTTGTTTGTCTTTCGAAATTCCTGGATCTCCTGGCGTATCTTCTTGTCGTAGATGAGCGGGAAGACAGTCTTTTCGCATTTGCCAGAATAGATCAAAGTCCGCACCCCATTCTGACTCTGCATATCTAATACGATCATGAAACATATCCATATAAACGTTAGGGTAACGACGGTTGGGTCTGTGCCATGATTTATAGCAACAGAAGGTTGACTCGAGTGTGAAGTAGGAAACATCATTATATAGATGACCGAAACGAGCCTTGGCTTCTTCTAATAGAAGCTCGCCTTCCTTCTTCAACCACTCGATAGTTTCAGAGTTATATTTTAGATCCTGCTTCCACCAATCTAGGTCATCACGACCAAGAACCTTACAAAGACCGTTACGGTGAGAACGTGAACCATCTATATCATCAAGGAATAAACTATTACAGTCTAAGTTAACTCCTTGAATCCTAAGGTATTCTAGATACGAGAAAGCAGAGAGGCGACCGAAGGACATAAAGTTTGCACGAACATAATCCCAGGTCTTTTCAAAGTTCTTATACTTATCGCCTGTGTTATTTAATTCGTTAAACATATCTACCTGGGAGCCAAACTTATCTACGTTCTCTTTATAAGAGGCAACGCAGTTCGGAAACCCAGTTTTACCATACTTAAAATATTTACGATCGGTATCCCAACCAGACCCAGCCTTGAACTTATGCTGGTTTTCGCCCCACCATTCAGAAAGCTGTTCTAGTTTAACATTCTTAATATTCGGGTATTTTTGATAGATAATATAAGTTGTAACTATGTTTTGCGAGCATCCATTGATAAAAGCAAACCATAGTTTGGTTTCCATATCCATTTTAAATTTATCAGCCAACCAAGGGAAGGCAAAATAGACTGCCCCTGGATGGGACTTATATTTCAAGTGATATTCATAGAAACGCAAAAACACTTCGCGGCGATAACGAGGCTCGCGAAAGTCCATACCTTTTGTTAAATTTGAAACTTCTGGTTGATTAGTAAGTTGTGACCAGCGCCCAATTAGTTGTTCAGAAGAATGCGTCAAGAGTACTCTTTTCCTCTCCAATAAAATAAAACCCATCTGCGTTTGTAGCGATAGGAAAACTAGAAATAGTAGTACTGACTAATCCTGGTACTGCTGCAAAATAAACAGCATTAGTACCTCTAATTGCAGCCCTCTTTATAGTATAGCCGAAATTTTTAAAAAGCCAAGCTGAATATGCATTAATATAGTCCAATTTTGTTTCAAGTTTAGCGTTTAAAATATTACCATACTTCTCGCCATGAATAGAAATAGGATAGGTAATAGATGTATCTGTCCAAACAACAAGCTTCGGGTTAGATTCAAATAGCTTACTGAACCCATCCTTCCACTTAGTTGTGACCTGAAGGATACTAGAGTTAGGTAGATCAAGAAACTTCAAATCGAAATTATGATCTTCCATTAGAGATTTTTGAGCATCCTGACAATTTACAATTACTTTATGTTCCCAATCAATACTAGAAAGATGTTCAACGCATCCTTCATCTAGCTCTCCCATAACATGAAGTTCTAGATTAAAAAGTTTTTGAATCAAAAGACTTTGTACACCTATACCTGCCATATACTCGATAGCAGTATAGGTTTTAGTCATATCAATAATATCTTCAAGGAGCCACTTAGTAGCCCAGCACTTAGCCGATACAAGCTCTGGGTGTTCAGCAGCGTAATGAAGATATGAGCGATTATGTAGGCTTACGTTCTCTTCGCTTTTAAGATCGAAGTTAAACGGAAGCTTCCACTCATTACAAATTTTAGCTATTTTCAAAAGAAATCCTCGAGTGTTGATTTTTCTTCTTTCTTATAAGGATCTGGTATGTTATGCTTTTCCATATAATCATACCATTCCTTATCTTCCCACATGTTAGGCGATACGCCATTCCAAAGAGGACGCTGAAGAGGGTGATCTTTATTCAGGCGACGTTCGTCAACGAACTGCTTACGAAGGTTCTCGTATTCAAACGACTTAAGTTCTAGCATCTTTTCGCGAAAGTAAGCAACAATCGTCATGCGATCATTGTCATCACCGATAAGTTCATCGTTTCCGTGAATTCCTTCGTGGTTATTGACAAGCAACATATCACCAGGCTGGAGATTAATTGCAATGCGGAACTCAGGAAGAATAAACTGACCGCCTCTCCATCCTTTACCCTCTGGACCAGTAACCCCACAAATATTACTGAAACCAGTAGTAAGATCGCCAGCATCTCGATGGCAGGCAGTACGCCAATTGTGGTTAACAGTAAGAGTAGTAAAGACAGTACCATCAATGCGGAATCTTGGGTCAAGTTTGTTGGCTTGTTCATTTTGAACCTTCCATCTACCAGGAATCAATTCGCGAAACTGATCGTTGAGTTTGTGAAGGTATGGGTAGCACTTCGCGAAAGTATCATAGTGCTTTTCTGTATAAGAAGTCGCACGACCATAAGGGATACGAGGATAACGATCGAAGTATCCAGCAATACCAGACATAACTGTCTGCGCATAATTAGTTTCTGAAATATAAGCGTCGTTTACAAAATTAGCTTCGGCGATCTGCTCTTCGCGTGATTTATTATGAAGACCTGAAACCCACTTTTCAAACCAACCATGATATTCAGGATAAGCTTTAGTTACCTCAGAACGAAGCCACACCCTACCACGAGTTTCTTCCTTTGTATTATTCTTATGGCGTTCACGAATTGAATCTACTGTATCTTCTTCAAGGGGTGAATGTGTTTTAGCCAAGAAAGAAAGAATTTCTTCATGTTCAGCAGTAACCCAATCACGCCCGCCACGACCAGTAGCGCCCAGCATGTCTCCTCTGGGTCCAGCCGCAAGACCACGATTTTGAGATTCTGATGCAGCTTCTCTAAGACCTGTATAGGCAGCATCCTGTTCTTCTTTAGTGAAAACGTTTTTACGATACTTGAAAATCAAGTTCTTTTCATTATTTTCGCCAACTTGATTCCAGGCATAAAGATCGCAATCTGTTTCAATAACACGATCATAGTAATTATTAGATACAAATGTACCAAGAGTTTCCTCTGAATCGATCTTTTGACGAACGAGTAATTCTACCATTTTAATCTCCTGTGCTAGAATTGTATATTATATATACGACAATTATAGCGTAATAGATGCAATTTTACAAATATATTTTGTGTGTGCTTTATCCAACACACTTCTGATATCAGGAGCAGTCCAGCCTTCTGGCTTTTGAACCTTACCGTCTTCGCGACGGATTACCTTGCCATCGACCAGCTTTGCCATATTGCTTCGATGAACCTCAGCAAAAACATCGTCCAAAGGAATACCGTAAGAAACGGCAGTACCACAAGCAATATAGATAATGTCAGCAAGGGCATCAGCAACTTCAACAAGATCATTGGCGTATTCTGCATCAGTAAGTTCATTAAATTCTTCCGTGATAAGCTTCCTACGAAGAATTCGCTCTTCTCTATCAGGAAACTCTGGCTTCTCACCAATACGCTGACCGAATGCCTGATGAAAATCTTTCACGTCTGTATAAAAACTCATTGTTTGTTCCCCATAAGACAAATTGCTTCGCTACCACGAATAGGAATAAACGAACCACCAGCAGTAGTGCACTTATCCATAGATGCATAATATCTTTGATTTGTATCAGTAGTACCAAGATAAATTGCAGTTAAAAGACCTAAAATAATTACTGTTCCGCAGGTCCATCCAATAAACCAGTCCCATTCCCAACTACGCATTGATCCACTCCGGAGGTTGTCTGTTAGTCCACTTATGAAGGTTTGACTTGCCCATTATATAATAATTTCGATAGTTAGTCAATGGGTCATCAGAAATAATATACTCTTCTGCCATACAAGAAGGCATCGGGGTCCAATCCCAATCTTTAAGATTTTTAGGAGGGGACTGCAGCATATACGAGATCTCACCATAACACTTGTGCGTTTTACCGTAACGATGAGTATACTCGCGCATAAGAGCATACATGTGATCAACAAGCCAGTCATAATTTTGAATAGAAGTACGACACCAAACTGCTGATGGATGATTGATATGCGTTCCAGCATACAAAACATTATCCCTAGCATCAGGAAGAACCCAAGAAGTATGTTTACGATACTTTGGTTGTTCAAGAGTTCCAGGAATAAGGCGCTGACGTTCTTGTTTTACACCATCAAGAACTCGATGAGCTGTCGAGAGCAACTGGGCACTCTCGAGAATCATTTTAACAACATGTTTATCTACCATCCACTCAGCGGCTTGGACTGGGTCATGATCAACGTAAAAGATGTTCACCGTAAACTCCGATAGGATTGACTTTGAGAGTGGAAATTTCTCCTCGTTTCCACTTCTTCATTGCTATCTCTTTATGATACTTGTTTGCACGATTAAAGTAAAGCCTTCCGTCTAAATGATCTAGCTCGTGCTGAAAAATTCTGGCGGTCATACCGATGAATGTTTCTGTTCGAGTATCACCATTAGGTGTTTGAAAACGAACACGAATATGTTTCGGGCGCTTTACCTTAACAAGCAATCCAGGAAACGAGAGGCAACCTTCTTCGAGAATAATATTTTCTGCGGACGGCTGCACAATCCTAGGATTGAAACATACAAAATTCTCTGGAGAGCCACGCATAGCGAATACGCGATAAGGTACTCCCACTTGATTGGCAGCAAGCCCAAGACCGTTCCAATCATACATATTTTTAACAAGTTCATGTGAGAACTCAATCGGGTCGAACGGTGGTTCCTGAAAGTTGAACGGTAGACACTGGGTCAGTAGAATCGGGTCGTTGCTCTTCACTAGTTCCATTTTTCTTTTCCTTCAAACTATATGTGCCATCTTCATTATCAATCCAAAACAATTCTGTCCCTTCAATCCACCCCATCTGCGATAGCAGGTCTGTTGGGATAGGAAGGATAAGCTCTCCTGTTACTGGATCCTTTTCTAAATTTACTACCAATGTCGTATCACTCCTGCTATGATGAACATGTTTGTTATGATATACGATAAAACAATAATGGTGCGCATAATAGCTACTTTATTTGATTCACTATCTGTTATGCCATCTTTTCTACCCAAAGCTTTAGCCCAGAGTCTCCACCAACGCCGCATTATACCACCCGTGAGAAGTTCTTGTGCTTTTCGAATTTAAGTACCTTAGAGAACTTATCGTAAAGCTGATCCGTCTTATGACTTATTATAAACGTATTCGTGTCCGAAGTCAAGTTAATAATAATCTTAAGGAATTCTTCGGTTCCGTTCGAATCTAGAGAAGAATCAAATACCTCATCCATAATAAGTAGATTAGTACTAATTGAGTTACGAAGTTTAGCAATAGAACGCCAAGTAAACAGGATCGCAAGGTTAATACGCATTTTCTCACCTTCAGAAAACGAGGCGTAAGAAAACTCATCTCTGAATCTAGATTTAATTGTTTCGTTGAACTCCTCATCGAGTTCGAACTGGACAAAGAAATCCATAGAACTGAGATACTTATTAATGAGTTTATTAATAACAGGTACATACTGCTTGATAATCCTTGCTTTGATACCACCATCTTTTAAAAGAGAAGAAGCTGCTGTAAGAACCAATCTATCTTCGTTAAGTTCGTTGTAGCTTTTCTTAAGGTCGTTCATCTCTTTTTCAAGATCAAGTATCTTAGTATCGTCCTGAATAGCAACCTTCTTAGTAATATTCTTTATTTCATCTTCAAGGGTATCACGATATTCAATCAGCGAATTTGTTTTAGTTTTTACTCTCTGAATTTCCATACGGTTGTTATTGATTTCCATATGTACTTCCATAATACCGTTCAGACGGTCGTTTGTTTCTTCATACTGCTCAATCAACTTTTCAAGAGCACCTTCCATCTCACCAAGTTCAGAGTTCTTATCCGAAACTGTTTTAGTTTTAAACTCTTGATCGATAACTTGTTTACAGGTTGGGCAACCATCATGTTTACTAAAAAAGTTAAGATCCTCTTTGATCAATGCACGCTTGGCTTCGATCTTATGCTTTAGTTGACCCAACTGATTGATACGCTTACTAATCTTAGGCTCGTCCTCGATAGACTGCACAAGTTCTTGACGCTTATTCTCGTACTTCCAATACTCGTCGTTTAACGCATCAATTAGCTTATCTGTCTCTTCTATCCTTGATTTCTTTTCAATAATTAACTGCTCGTTATTACTTTGCATCTCGGCAAGATGTGAAGTAATCAACTTGATCTTCTCTTCAATCAATTTTCTATTGTTATTATTCTTTACAATATGTTCGTTATTAAGCTGAACCTTATCTTTCAAAAGTGCATTCATCGTTGTGAATATTTGAAGATCAAGAAGGTCTTCGATAATATCACGACGCTGAGAAGAACTCAGCTGCATGAATGGCTGAAAGGTAGCGGAGCCGAGAACAACTACCTGAGAGAACGACTTATGGTTTACCTTTATAATTTGCTTCTCGAGAATCTCCTGATAGTCTTTCATCTCGGCAGACTGGTTTAATAGATTACCGTTCTGATATACTTCAAATACAGTCGGCTTCATACCACGAATAATTTTGTACTTATTTACACCAATAGAAAACTCTATCTCAACAACCAAGTTTTTTTGAGTGATAGAGTTAAGAAGCTGTGGCTTATTAATCTTTCTAAATGCTTTTCCGAATAGTACAAAAGAAAGCGCATCAAGCATAGTTGATTTGCCAGCACCATTCTCACCAACGATAAGCGTGGTGTTATGTTCATTCAAATTAATTTCAGTAAAAACATTACCTGTAGAAAGGAAGTTTTTCCAACGTAACTTTTTAAATATTATCATTCAACAGCCAAAGCCTCATTGTACAATTCAACAATTTTCTTTTCTAGCTTGTCCTTATTAACAGTTTTTTCATCGAAACCATTAATATACTTTTTGAAAATATCAATCGTTGACTCTGCTTCGTTAACAATATCAGAATCTTCTTCAAGATTGAGATTAAGATGGTCTTCTACAATTTGAATCTCAAGAGGAGTTTCTGATTCAATATTTTCAATAAACTTATCAAACCAAAATAAATTAGTTTTCTCTTGAATAATAACTTTAAGCATACAGTTTTTATATTGAAAATAATCTATATCAGAGTTTAAGAAAGTAGCATCAGCATCATTATACCATACCTTCTTAAAAATCTTATATGGGTTCTCGATAAAAGTCAAGTTCCTGGTTTCTGTATCCAGGATGTGAAAGCCTTTAGGATCATTATAATCGCTCCAAGTAAACTCAGCGTGACTACCCAGATAATGGATAGTGCCATCACCGGAACGATGATGATAATGGCCACTGAGAACCAAATCAAAGCGATCAAAGCTAGAACGATCATCTCCATGAGAAACCATAGATCCTTTATGCATCTCGAAACCTGCCAACTCCAAATGACCCATGACAATCTGAGCTGGAGTATTTTTAATTTTATCCATGCAGGCAAGTCTATTTTCATCACATATCCATGGTAGCATTAATACAGGAGTGCCATCAAAGTTAAACTCACGAGGAAACCTTTGATATGAAGTGAAGTTATCTTCAAATCTATCACCAAGGATATTTTCAATGGCGTTAATTTCATTAGTATTTTTAAAGTAAGTATCGTGATTACCAGCAATGAAGTGACAGTTAATGTTTCTGTTATCCAAAGGTATCAAAAAATCGTTCATCAACCGATGCATTGTATAATGATTTAGATACTTACGACGATCTACCAAGTCACCGAGATGAACAACAGTGCGAACATTATTAGTGTCCAAATAGGGAAAAAATACTTCATCCAAGAATTTTTTCGAATTATCCATAAATGCAATGTTGTCATTACGAACGCCCCAGTGTGTATCTGTGATAAGTGCTATCTTCATCTAACGATGTGATTCTTTTTAATATTAATTGATGGCTTCGAAGGCTTCTTGGCGAGCGATTCCGTAACGTAGGAAACGATAGTTTCCAAACGAAGTTGATAATTCATCTTTTCGTTCTCGCGAATATTTGGATTATGGTACTTTTCTACCAAGTCAATAATGTTGACTGGTAGTAGGTGTTCATTCTTCATTTTTGTTTACCTCATCTAGTATAACAGAAAACACTTCAACTCCACTAAGTTTACTTTGTTTTTTGGTTTTTGTCAACTTATTTTCATACGACCTAACAACTTCCGATGAATATTCGTTTGATTTTAAATGAATGTTTTCCGAGTCGTTCCAAAGTTCGTTCATAAGAAAACTGTTTTCGAAGTTTTTATGTTTAATGTATGTTTGTTTCTTTTCTTTTTGAATCCTTCTGATGAAGGCGTTCCAGGCGATCTGTGTAAAATATGCGAATGGGTTATTGGTCCTATCTGGGTCAAAGTTATCAACCGCAGCAATACAATCAATAATACCATCTGATATCATATCTTGCTTATATGTATATCCTGAGAAATTAGGTTTTTTGGCAAGGTTGTTACAAATCAAAAGAATAGATTGCCCGATATAATTCGAAACCTGTGGCTTGGGTTTATTGTCAGCTAAAGCACTATTCAATTTTGTTCTATGTTCGATCATAGATGTGTACAACGTTTTATTGTTGATATAATTTTTAACTCTTGCCATTTTTGTCCTTTACTTTTTTCTAGACCATAGTATAATCATTAATGTGATGCTGCAATCATATATTCAAGGTTACATTATATATCTTGTATGGAAACTTCTCCTCATTGTATATCTTTATACGCTCCATGAAATGGAGCAAGGTAAAGTTCTTTTTACTTTTCCAGCTCATGTCATCGGCGATATCGTATAGCGTTGCGCTATCTTTACTATCTGACTTACGTAGTCCACGACCAATTGACTGTAAGTTTCTAATTTTAGATTTGGAAGGACTAGAGAATACAACGTTATGCAAATTACGAATGTTAACACCTGTGGAGAAAGTTCCGAAAGAAGCAACAATAATTGCATTCTTTTCTGTCTCGACAATTTTACGAATCTCCTCACGTTCCTCTCCATCAACTTCACCAGAAACATAAAATACTTTTCTATCCTTGGCTTCCTGAACTATCCTATCGAATAATACCTTACCGTGCTTCTCAACATACTGAAACAATAATAGAGTATTGCCTTCGAGCGAAAGGGTCAAGTTTCTAATGAATTTATTTCTAGCATCAAGCCTAACGATATAATCCATCTCTGCCTGGTAGTCAGCAGAGCGAGCAATCATCTTTCTGATCTCGTCGGGGTATGAAAGTACGATAGCCTTAATCTTAAACTCTGCCAAGTGCTTTTGATCAATTAATTCAGAAGTAGTTGTTACTTTTCGTACAGGACCAAATAGTCCTTCAAGAACGAGCTTATGAGTTTGACTTCCATCCAAGGTGCCAGTAAAGCCAAAACGATACTTGCAATTATCTAGCTTAGAAAGAATAGAAGTAAGAGATTTAGCTTTGAATAGATGCGCTTCGTCTCCTATGACCACATCAAATTGTTGGAAATACTCTTTAGGCATCTTATATATGGACTGCCAGGTTGAGATGGTAATTGGTTTATCCGTTTGTTTATCTTGTCCAGCAAAGATTCTATGAATGAACCGATCAGATACAAACCCATAGTCGCCAAAGTCAGAGGCAAGTTGACTAACCAAAGAAGTAGTTGGAACAATAATAAGAGTGCGTGCATTATAGTACCTCGTAATTAAGTAGATGATAAACGACTTACCGGAAGCGGTGGGTGAGAGAAGTAAAGATCTACGATTACGTACAGCATGTGTAAAGGCTCCTATTTGATAATCTCTTGGTGTAAACTTTTCTGGAAGTTTTAAAGTAGAAATAAATTCCATGGCTTCTTTGAGGGAAAACTCATCAGCTGAAAAATCAGATTTATATATCACAACATAGTTACGCTTACTGGCGAACTCTTCAACATAGGCATTAAGACCAGCATAAAGTAAACAAGTCATAGTGTTAAGAAGGCGAATTTTACCATCCCACATTTTATTACGATAGGCAGGTGTAAACTTAGCGCCAGGAACGTCAAACGTGAAATACCCACTCAACTCCATAATAGTTGATGGGTCAGCAGTTATCTTATTATAAGTCTCGTTGACTTTTTCTATCTCAATTATTTCCATTATGACCCATTCGTAAATCTAATCCATTCAATAGCAGCTTTGATATTATATCCTCTGTTATTCAATGACTTAATAATTGATTCAAGTAATTCTATTTTTTCTTGCTGAATACCTATTTTAAGAGAGAGCTTAATTAGTTCTCTATCTGCATCAATATACATAGGTATATCTGTTTTAAGAATCATTCCTTTTGCAGGAAGCTCCCAACCAAGAGCTCTAGTTTCTTCTGTATGTCCCTGTGTATAAAATTCATACTTATCTAGTTTAAGCTTCTTCATATCAGCGTCTAGAGAACGCAGTGCAAGCTTCTCTGAGATATACATCTGATAATATTTGTGATGAAGTTTTGGTATCTTAAGAGCCTCGTCTCCGAGCTCTGTACGATCAACCTCCGAGTCTTCTTTCCACTTTTCAAGTATATCTTCGATTTTCATAATTACTCTCTATATTATCAATGTTATAATATACTATATTTCGAGTAGAAAGTAAAGTTAAATCTTAGTAATTGTAAAATAAGTGTATTTGAAAGTGGCTGATGCTTCTATATAATTTACGTTATTGTCGGTTGTTGCGAAACTTATACCAGTTAGGCTAATAGGAAAAGCATCAACATATGCAACTTCATAATTAGGCATTTTTGTGCTTGCTAAAACTAAGACAGATATATCAGAATAGATACCATCGCCAGTCCATGAAGGTTTAGATGCGATATCAGCATAACCAGCAAAGTCTTCTGGCTTACCAAGAGCTCTGATCCAGTTATGTATTTCTAGATAATTTTGAAGGTCTTCATCTACCTTGAACGTAATATTCAATGCACCGAACTCCATATGATCGCCTGGATATGGGATCTTAACAAATGGGTTTGGGGTGTCTGAACTTCTTATAGCAATGTCAGGTATGTTAACCTTCTGAACAAAGAAGTTAACATGAGGGGCTTTTTTAATTTGGAATCTAAAATTAAGAGGGCTTAGGAAGTTTTTATTTTCAGGGGTATTGTCTATAGCTGACATAGTAATCTCCATTTCAACTATTTATAAAAAAGAGGGATCCGAAGACCCCTCTTAAAGTTTGCGGCTTGAAACCGTCTTCTTCCTAACTTACATTAGGTTGTTTACGATAACACGACGATAGTAAACGTTGGTGTTAATAGTAAGCGCACCTGAACCAGCTGTTAGACCCTGTGCGAATGGGTTTGCAACCATTCCGTAACGAGTCTTGAATCCAATCTTAGGCTGGAATGTAGCCTGATCAACTGCACGTACCATCTGTAGAGGAACGTATGGGCAATAGAATAGACCAGCGTCGAATGCTGACGAACCCTTATAGCCAACAACTAGATAGTTGCCACCGATTGCGTATGGGTCGATATAAACCTTAAGGCGACCATTAAGAACACCAGCGAAGGTATTACCAGTATCGTCAACCTGAAGGTTGTTTGAGTTAAGAGCAGGAGTGTAGTCAAGAACACCAGCCATCTGAAGAGCAGAAGCAACGTCTGAAGAACAGATAACGATGTTACCCTTGCCACGACGAGTCTGCTTGGCGATCTGGTTAGCTTCTCTTTCAAGCTGGAACATAAGACCCTTGAACTTTTCAACTGACCAACGACCGTTTGAGTCGGTGTCAAGGTCGAATACGCCCTGAGTAGTAGTGTTATCCATAGCACCCTTAACAGCAGTGATGTTGATTGTACGAACAACTTCACGGTTGATTTCAGCAAGTACTTCGGCTGAAAGGATGTTTGAAAGTTCAGTTTCTGCATCAAGACCATGAATTGCCTTAAGGTCCTGTGCAAGTTCCATAGTGTACTCTGCCTTTAGGGCACGAGTCTTAGCAGTTACAGTAACCTTCTCAATGCTGAAAGCCATCTGTGGGAAGTTATTGCCGTTATCAACGCCAAGAGCTTCGCCGTTAGCAGTAGTCATACCAGCACCAGTATTATAGGTGTTAGTTGCTGTTAGAGGTGAAGTATTAGTTGCACCTGGGAATGTTCCCTTGAAACCTAAACCGAAGTTATTTGAGTCAACGCCAGTAAGACCACCAGCACCAGTGAAGGCAGTGTTTACTTCGTTGTAGAAGGTTTCATCGCCAGCTTGGTCATCATAACGCGAACGCATTGCGAAGATAAGGCCAGTTGGACCAGTCATTGGCTGAACGCCGCAGATGTCATATGCCATAAGGTTAGGCATAGCACGACGTACTAGAGAAATAAGAACTGGGTCGAAAGTATCGATACCGCCAGAACCAGCAGTTGAGCTTGAAGCGCCCATGAAGTTGGCTGGAATGCCAGATGAAGTTTCTGTTAGAGTCTGGTATGAACCATGAGCTGCAGATTCTGTGAGAGCCTTTTCAGTGTTCTCAAGCATGATTGCAGTTACGGAACGGCGGTGCTGATCCTTAATAACGCCAAGAGCGTCATGATCGAGAACAGGTGACCACTTGTTTTGAATTTCCTCAGCTAGATACATTTAGTTTTTCCTTTCGGGTTTTTAGGATATAAATTATTTATAAAAAATTACTTTTTAACGTTTCTTGCGATAGCCTGAACGTAACGGTTGACATTTGGGTCAACGTAACGAGTATTTTCAGAAATTTCGCCTTCGAATGTTTCTTCTTCGATATTTGAAGAATAAGTTGTGTTCTCAGTATGGAAATAATTTTCCTTAATGATATTCAACTTCTTCGCATAAGTATTAAGATTGCCATCAAATTCAATTCCCTCGGCGAGAGCTGCGAACTTTTCCTGCTGTGTTAGTGCAAGGTCAGAAGCAAGTTCTTCAAAGATATCTCTAGCTTGATCTTCAATTAGAGTACCCTTTAGTGCTGCGTTTTCGGAAATTGTTTCATCAAGCTTCTCTTCTAGAGAACTTACCTTTTCAGCAAGAGCTTCTAGAACATCTACCTTATCCTCAGGTACATTGATATAATGTTCTGAAAACAGATTCTTAAGACCATCCATGAATTCTTCCATAATTTCATTACGTAGAGTTGATTCGATGGCTACTTCGTTTTCTTTCATCCAGTTTTCGACAACATAGTCAAGGTATGTGTCGATCTTTGAAGTTAGTTCTTCGTTGAAGATTGATAGTTCTTCTTCAAGCTTTTGTTCGAATGCTTCTTCAAGACGTGCGGTTTCAACAGTCAAGCGAGCATGAACAGCTGCTTCGAATAGAGTTGATGCTTCTTCCTTGAATTCTTCTGAAATTTCATAACCGTTGAACATTTCTTCAACGTCTTCTCTCATTGAAGATGATGCTGAAGAAGGCTTCATATTAAGTGTTGATGCATTCTTTTTTGAATTATCGCCGACGCCATAATCCTTACCAGGACCGAACTGCGCCATAGTTGCAGCAAACCAATGAGTTAGGTCGCCCTTTGACATCTGGCCCATCTGACCCATAACAGCCTGCATCATACCAATCTTTGACTTAGGGTCAGAAACTGATCTAGCTCCAGGATGAAGTGATGAAGCAGCAAGAGTTTCTTCCTCTAGACCATCTTCTTCGTTTTCAATTTCGTCAACAGGAAGTTCTGACATATTTTCCAAGTCCTTGTTATTTTCGTTAGCCATTAAAAGTCTCCTTAATAGAATTTAAAATTATTTATATAAACTTATTGTTTATTGCTAGAGAAGCAATATAATCTTCTAAAATAGCCAAACGCTGTTCTTCAAGCTGCGACTTTGACATATTATGTATTTTCTTCTTAGTTTCGTGAAGCTTATGCTCATGCCAAGTATTATGTACTGGGTCATAAAGCCATTCTACATTTTCCATTATACCCTTAACGAAAGCTTCTGGGGCAGAAGGATCAGCAACAATATCAGCAGCAGTTGAAAGACGTAGGTCGCTCTGTACAACCATCTTACCGTTTGATTCTTTTAGTGAACCCATAGCACGAGAAGAAACGCCAAGGTTAGCGCCTGACTCTAAAAGACCACGGGCGATATTTCCCATAGGAGTTTCGGTAAGCTTTGCTCTTCCAATGAAGTTATTCTTATCACGCTTAAGCTCTGTGATAATATGAGATACACGATCTAAATTAATTGATGGGCCAGCTGGGTGTCCGAGCTCTCCATAGGCACGACCCTTATCAACAGTTTCTCGCATATAACGCTGAACTTCGTTTTCTAATACATGCATTGGGTAAACACGACCGTTACGGTTTTGAATTTCAGCCTGAAGGAAAATACCTTCAATGAAATAATCCTTCTTACCGTTTTCTTTTGCTTCGGTAATATATTGTACGTCTTCGACTAGTTCTGTAAAGAGCTTCATTGTTTCCTCTTAATTTTTATATGCAACAGGAACGGCTACTAATGTAGCAGCTGTGTTATTCGAAGTCAAAATATCTGTTGCACCTTTTTCAACAATCAATGTTTCGCCACCAATAACAGAAGTTGTCCATTTAGTTGTAGAATTAGTAGAATCTTTACATGTAATTAAAGCTAAAGTTGTAATAGCAGAAGCATGTGATATTTTTACTAATGTACTATTGCTGTAAGAACTAAAAGTTGTTGTATTACAAACAGATTCTGTTCCTAATGGTTTAATAATTCCTGACATTAAATTACTCCTGACTTATCGTTATCGCCTACATTACCAGAAGGGAATCTCATAGGAGTATCTTCTCCGGACTCTTTTTTTGTTTTCTTTTTCTTACCACCTTCAAGCATAGGCATAGCTAGATCTTCTTTAATTTTCTTTTTTCCGCCCGATTCAAAACTGGCACCTTTTTCTCTATCCGCCTGAGTTGGCTCAGAAGATTTACCTGGTTTAGAACCTGCCATAGAAGCTAACTTATTAAGACGTTCTGGGCTGGCACTACCGTCAGCACTAATCGGCGGAAGGTTCTTTACATATGGGTCAACTTCTTCATTAGCATTAACTCGTGCACGACCAGTTAATTTATTAACAGCTGTATAAATTCCAGCCTGACGATTACGAGCCTTGTCTCTATTCTTATTTGCTCTTGCATCATCGCCAGTCATATTTGCATAAGCAGCATCTGTTTTTAAATTTGCTGCTGATGAAGATCCTGACTTTATATAATCACCAACAGCGTCTTTTGATAACTCATCAATTTGTTCAGCGTCTTCTTTATGTATACTATAGTATGCTCCAAGTGCTCTCTTAATACGCTGGTTCTTCGAATCACCTTTGAACATTTTATTTTTGCTATGAACGAACCCATCGATCACATTACTAACTGGTGTTTTCTTAGTTAGTACTTCATTGAGTTTTTTTTTATCAGCCAGTAAACCTCTTTTACCAACACCAGCTTCTGGAACTGAACAATTTTTATCACCATGAACTTCGCACATAGTTCCAGCTTCTGTCATATTACATTTAGCTTCGTAAATTTTTTCATCAGCTGGAGCTTTATAACCATGTTTGGTCATATCAGTTTGTTTAGTTTTACCTTTATAAACTTCATCACTATTACCAGCACGATCTTCGTGCTTTTCAATTTTATGCTTCTTGGCGAAATCCTGGTTACCAGACGCTGCGTTCAGGTCAGAAATATCCATAGGTTCAGTTTTACTTTTCTTAACTCCTTTAGGAGATATATCTCTAAGCGATTTCGCCATTTGTTTAATCCTCTGATTCTTCTTCGTTATCTGGAGTGTAACCATACATCTGTTGAGCAACCGCAATTTTCTTATCGTTAATAGCATTTGAAATTCTATCAACAATTAAATCATTAAACGCTATTTCGAAATCTAATGGTTTCTGCTGTGCAGCTGCAATAACTAAATCGCCCATTTCATATTTATTATTATCTGTCATTTATAAATTCCTCACTATTGTGTTTGGCCCATATTTGAACTCAATGATTTTGCTATATCAGGATTCTTAGCTACAACTTGAACTGCTGCCTTATATTTTGATTGGTCCTGAATAGAGCGGTTAGAAGGGGTTCCTTTTTGTTTCATCTGCTTAATGAATACAAGAGCCTGTCTAACTTCTTCTTGTTTATTTTGATCCTCGGGGGATTGTTGTTCTTGTGGTTGTTGCGCTGCCTGTTGCTGTTGCATCTGAGCGGCATTCTGTTCAATCATTGGGTTGAGCCAACGAGGGTCTTGAGCCTGTGATTCAGCAGCAATCTGTGCTTCCTGCTCTTCAATATCCATATCAGACTGCTGAAGAACGTTTCTACGAATCCAATCGTGCGAATAATACTTTCCAGCAAAGTCCTGGAATGCACCAGCCAACTGAATACGACCCTGAGCAATTTCAGCATCCTTGAGTTCGGTGAAATAATTATCCTTAGCGTAATCAAATCTAATATCAGTTACAAAAGAGTTCCAGTCGTCGGGAGTCATAATCCCTTTAAGTACCATTTGCTTTTCTAGCATTTTGGTAAACAACTGGGAGAACCTAGAACGTAAACGTATAATAAAACGAGCGAACTTAAGTTCGTCTCTTGTAATTTCAGTGGCACGTCCAATAGAAAATAGAGCGTCTGAGTTAAGACGACTTACTGGAACGTTTAAGCACTGCAAAAACTTCTTTTGAAAATAAAGAACGTCGTCCATTTGACCGAGTGTCTGACCGCCAGGTAGGGTAGTAACCTCCGTACCTCTACCACCTTCACGACGAGGAAGCCAATAATCCTCCAACATAGTCATGAATTTGCGGTCATCGCGTACTTCACCAGATGCAGCATCGTAAATCAAACGATTCTTATGCTTAACCATGATGTCGCGAACGTACTGTTCGGCTTTCATCTTAGGCAAGTTACCAACATCGATATACCAGATACGACGTTCAGGGGCACGAGCAAGACGATAGATAACCAATGCGTCTTCAAGGGTACGAAGCTGATTAAGAGCCTTGATAGCCTTATGCATATATGAAAGAACCATTGTACCCTGATTATCAGTTAACCCAGATACAACATGAAGAATAGAATCTTTAGCAATCTTTAAACCAGTTGTAGAGGGTCCAACTGTTTTATTACCATAGTTGAACCCCTTATCATTAAAAATAAAGTATTCATTTGCAACTTTAGAAATAACAGCGTCGCCGGAGTTTCCGTTTTGAACACGCTTCTTTGCTATTTCTCTGACCTTACGGATCTTACGAGGATCTACGTAACGTAATTCTTTAATACCCTCTTTGGGGTTCTTTTCATCAACAAGAACATGATAATAAAGACGACCATCAACATACCAGCGACGGTAAATATCATATGCATGTGTATTAAATTGAAGTAAGTTTAAGCAATTTTGAAATTCATCGACTACAATTTTTTTAATTTGTGGAGACATATTTTTAACATGTTCCAAATTAATTTGTACAATACTTTCTTCATCAATAGAAATAGATTCGTTTACAATTTCATCAACTGCCGAATCGCATTCAGGATGAAGAGACATTTCTCTATACTTAGTTACTAGTTCGGCTTCTGTTCTAACTGTACCATCAAGATCAACATATGTACCAAACGCACCACCAGCAGCAACGACTACTGCACCATCATCAGTTTCCTTTGGTGAAAAGGATTGAATCTGGTCAATAGCCGTTTGTTGTTTTCTTTTAAATTCGAAACCGAATAATTCTGCCATTTAAATCTCCAAAATGGGGAGAATTTTCATCTCCCCTACAATCATAAAATAGTATTTATTAGCTTGCACCGTTAACGCCGTCTTGGATTGCCTGTGCGCCATAAGTGGTTACGCCGCCAGCTTTCTTATCAGAAGATTCAATAACTGGTACCCAGTAATCGTACGAGAACGTTACAGAGAATTCTTCAATAGCACTTGCTGAATCCCAGCTAAGTCCTATTGCACTAATTGAAGTTGGGAAAGCGCCAACAATCATATAACTTCTAATTGCGCTACCATCTTTACCGTACTGAATAACTTCAAGATCTGTCTTGTAATTTTCAGCTGAAAGGTTAGGATCGCGAACGTTAGAAACGTGTCTATTTAAAGCATTTGACCAAGTTTCGAACATTGCACGGACAGAGAAATCCTCGTCGTTCATTACAGTTACTGACCAATCACCGAACGCACGATCGCCAGCAACCTTAACCTTACGACCAAAATAAGGAACATCAATAGATGAAACCGTTGATTCTGGTAGTTCAGCTGTACGGCAAACGAAACGAAATTTGTCTACAGCTGTATTATCGATACCAATACCGCCTGGGACTGATAGGAAAACATTGAATAGAGATGGTCTGGCACCACCGTATACCAGACCATTTGATTTGAACGAACTAATGTTAAATGGCATTTATTTTACTCCTTTTGAGCTTTTATCTATTTATTAGAATTTGCCAACAACTTCGGAGAATTGAACGCCAGTCCCAACAGCTATGAAATTCAACTGGATAAAGTTGATAGAACGAGCTGGTTTAATATATATATCACCAACAAACTGGTTAGTATCAATGATTTGTGGAGTGTTGTTTCTGACATCGCA
>Ga0209500_10001226_pt1 | contig 19673 bp, 5 predicted proteins | sample S_140212_EF_Meta_FD_187323 | JGI IMG/M metagenome (GOLD analysis project Ga0209500, IMG submission 187323) | Freshwater microbial communities from Lake Simoncouche, Canada to study carbon cycling - S_140212_EF_MetaG (SPAdes) (version 2) | ecosystem: Environmental > Aquatic > Freshwater > Lake ... | reverse complement strand
CCGCTGGGACTGTTTGAACCAGTATTTCCTTTACCGGCTCCACCTCCACTGCCATACGTAGTAGCATCAGCGCCTGCACCTGAACCTGAAGTAGGATAGCCGCCTTCTCCACCTGCCGCATATGTGTACGACGATCCAGATATATTAGATGTAACACCTATACCTCCAGCACCATTGATGCCAGCCGAACCTACACCGCCAGCGCCGCCACCCCCACCGTTGGATAACCCTCCATCATATCCTTGTCTTGGAGCACTTATAAAAGTCGAACCGGGATAAACACCTTTACCTATTGTGCCAGGATTATAGGCTTCTGCTCCACCACCCGAACCGCCGTTGGCAGCGCCTTGGGGATATACGCCGCCATATCCACCACCAATAGCAATAATAGATGTTAATCCATTACCAGTAATACTAGAATTAGATCCAAGACTAATAGAAGAAACTCCGCCTGCACCACCGGTGCCTATGCTAACAGTATATGTTGTAGCTGAAGATGCTACAAATGTATTTGATAACAATCCTCCTGCGCCGCCACCGCCACCGCCTGTTCCCATGAAACCGCCGTATCCGCCTGAACCGCCACCGGCTACAACGAGATATTCTACAGTTGGGGGATTAGGAGGAGGCGGAGTGATTGTTAGGGCTACCCCTGATCCGATTGAGATACCATTGAATGAAATTGCCATTTTTTACTTTTAATAAATTGTTGTTTTTATTGCTAAAATGTTTTGATATCTTGAAGCAATAGCTGACCACGCAGTTAACCCGCCTACTTGTACTGGACTGCTTCTTCGTATTGTAGTGCCGTCGCCCAATTGACCATAAGAATTACTACCCCATGACCACATGGTACCATTGGTTTTAATTGCAGCAGCATAATATCCTCCTCCACTAACACTCAACCAATTGGTCAATGAGCCAATTTGCGTTGGACTGCTTCTATTTGTGGCATCGTTTAAGCCCAGCAGTGTATGATAACCATTACTTCCCCATGACCACATGGTACCATCTGTTTTAACTGCGTAAGATACAGCATTTCTACCGCAAGACAGTTGACTCCAATTGTTTAACCCACCAATTTGTACTGGAGTATTTTTGTTAAAGCCTGAGCCCCCAGAAACACCGTTGCCCAATTGCCCTAGGTTATTGTATCCAAATGCAAATAGATATCCGTTGTTAATTGCCAAAGTGTGTTGTGAGCCAGCTGCAACATTTGTCCAATTGCCAGTTATCGATTGACCGGGGAAGTACGTTATTTGCCTTGGATCCGCGCCACCTGAAGTATCATTTAACCCACACCTACCATCTTCGCCATTACCCCATGTCCAGATAGTACCATCAGTTTTAACTGCCGCATAATGCTGATAAGTAGTAGAAACTTTTGACCAAGTGGTTGCGCTGCCAACTTGAACAGGACTAGTTGAAAACCTCCACATTGTACCGTCAGTTTTAATGGCCAGTATTGCCTCACCTGCAGAAACTTTTGACCAGGTTGTTAATGCGCCAACTTGTTTGGGGCTGTTATACGCTGTGGTATTGCCCAATCCCAATTCTCCTGAAGAATTAGTACCCCATGTCCACAATGTACCATTGGTTTTGATACCTGCAAACTTGCCGGAGTATTGGCCGCTACCGTCAATGCTTGACCAATCAATTGCCGTGTCAATTTGTGTGGTACTGGATTGGTTAATTCGAAAAAGAGTATATTCCGGAGCAGGCGGTAAATTGGGTGTCTCGTATGAAAATGTTCCGCCGAATGTTAAATTTTGAATTGTTATCATCTTAAATCTTTTATCTGTTTTCTGATCCGAATAAACTAAAACTTACGTTGGACGTATTTGCAGAAACGGTAACAACATCTGTCTCAGCTAAAGTTATACCGGCGGTAATGCCAAGTGATTCATTGCCTGCAAGTGAAGTGTTATATGAGAAATAATGTTTTGATGCTAACGATTCACCTGAAGGTCTTATAGCAATACTAAATGTTGCAGAACTTGTATTGTAATTGCAAACATTTAGCGTTGATATTACTGCGCTTGTACCAGAAGGAACTGAATATAATGTAACATTCGTATTCCCTGCTGGATTAGCTTGACCTAAAACTTTAAACTGTAAAGCCATATTTTTATTCTCACAATCCTGCTAATAAGAACGGATTAAACGTCTGTGTTGTTATTGCTTCATTACCAAAGAATTTAACTTCAATCGTAGAGTTTGGTGATGGAGTTGGAATCAATGTTAATATTGTACCCGATACCGTGTAGTCCGTAGTAGGAATCTGAACCAATCCATCTATAGTAACAATAATACGTCTTGCTAACGATACAGAAGTGCCCAATGTTATATTTGCATTACCACCTGCGAATGTTTGCGAATCTGTAATAGCGTGTACGCCACCACTGATTAATCCATTTGCTGCAAGAGTTATGCCTTCACCCGCAGTCAACGCAGATACCACACGGGTATTTGTGAAATATAAGTTGCTACCAACTTCTGCAACATTAGCAGTTGTTAGACCAATAATAGATGTTGCGAATACTGTAGCACTTACGTTTGCAGAAATTCTACCATTCGCATCAATTGATATATTGTTTCCAGCCAATGTTGGTAACAATGCAATAACATTAGAGTAAACTCTGGTGTTTGTGTAGAATATGCTACTGCCTGATTCTATAACATTAGCAGTATATAGATTCAACCAAGTTGTTGCAGAAATATTACCTGCACTAATTAAATTAGCACCTGTAAACGAACCGCCTGAACCCGAACCAGTAATAAGTGTGTTTGCAATTACATTGCCTGCAGAAATGTTACCGGTGTACGTTGTTAAGTATGCACCAACATTTGCGTTACCAAATGATGATGTTGCAGGTGCTGCCCAGAACAAATTACCTGTTCCATTTGTCTGTAACACATAACCATTAACACCATCGGTTAACGGCCATGCCTGACCATCTAATATAATTCTGCCAGTACCATTAGCAGTTAATTCTATGTTGGCGTTTGTTCCGCCAGTTGTAGATATTGCCAATACACCTGTAGTATCTGTTATTCCACCTGTTAGAACTAAATTGCCAACAGTAATATTACCAGATGTGATAATACTATTAGCATTTAAATTGATGTTGCTTGCAGTTACATTAACATTGCTTGCAGCATTAATATTAAAGTCTGAAGTTGAGGTGATTGAACCTGCACCAGTAGCAGTTGATATGAATGTATTAGAGTATACGTTACCTGTTAATCTAATGTTACCACCAGACACAATGTTAAAGTCACCGGTTGCGGTTAATGTACCTGTACCGGTTGCTGCAGCAACAAAGCTATTAGCAATAACATTGCCTGCATTGATGTTACCAGTATACGTTGTTAAATATGCACCAACGTTTGCGTTACCAAATGTGCCACCTTGTGGGTTAGCCGCAAGGTAAGCAGTAACATTCGATAACACGCGAGCGTTCGTGTAATATAAGTTGCTGCCAAATTCATTTACGTTAGCTGTATTTAAGCCTGTAACCGCAGTTGCTGTTAAAGTCGTTGTAGATGAAATCTGACCATTTGCGCTGATTGCTATACCTGAACCTGCGGACAATGCAGAAACAACTCGGGCATTTGTAAAATATAAATTACCGCTTGTTTCAATTACATTAGCAGTATATAATCCAGTCCAATTTACAGCTGAAATTGTATTTGTAGTAATTAAGTTGGCGCCTGTAATAGAGCCACCGGATCCACCACCTACAATAGTGTTCGCAAAAATAACGCTAGCAGAAATATTATTTGCGCTAATCAAATTAGCACCAGTAATAGACCCACCTAAACCAGTTCCAGCAACAATCGCATTAGCATTAATATTACCTGCAGAAATATTACCGGTATATGTTGTCAAGTATGCGCCTACATTAGCATTACTAAATGACGGAGCAGGAGATGACCAATATAGATTACCTGTACCGGTTGTCGTTAAGGATTGACCAGAAGTACCATCGGTTGCCGGGAAGGCCATTCCATCTATTACGATTCTACCATTGCCTGCGGCAACCAATTCTATATTAGAATTACCAGTAGTTGTTATCGTTAATACACCGGTACTATCTGTTATGCCACCTGTTAGAACTAAATTGCCTGCAGCAATGTTACCAGTATATGTTGGCAATGCCGCAAGAATATTTGAATAAACTCTTGCGTTTGTGTAAAATATACTACTGCCAGATTCAATTACGTTAGCCGTATATAGATTCTGCCATGTTGTTGCAGTAATTCTACCTACAGTAACATTTCCAGCTGTTACAATATTGTTTGAATTTAAATTAATATTACTTGCTGTTACATTAACATTGCTTGCAGCATTAATATTAAAGTCTGAAGTTGAGGTAATTGAACCCGAACCCGTAGCAGTTGATATGAATGTGTTTGCATAAACATTGCCGGTCAATCTAATGTTGCCACTAGAAACAATATTAAAGTCACCTGTAGCACTTAATGTGCCTGTGCCCGGCGCAGTTGATATAAAGTTATTGGCAATAACATTACCTGCATTAATATTGCCGGTATATGTTGTTAGGTATGCGCCTACATTTGCATTACCATAACTAGCAGTTACTGGATTTGCTGCAAGGTAAGCCGTAACATTGGATAACACGCGAGCATTAGTATAGTATAAATTATTGTTTGATTCTGTAACATTAGCAGTAGTCAATCCAACAATTGAAGATACATTTACTGTGGCGCTAACGGTAGCAGAAATACGACCATTTGCTGCAATTGTAATATTATCACCTGCCAATGATGGCAACAATCCAATAACATTTGATTGAACTCTTGCATTTGTAAAATACAAATTGCCACTTGTTTCTAATACGTTGGATGTATATAAGCCAGTCCAATTTACAGCTGAAATATTATTTGTGCTAATTAAGTTAGCGCCCGTAATAGATCCACCAGAACCGCCACCAATAATGGTGTTTGCCGTGATAACACTTGCAGAAATATTATTTGCGCTAATTAAATTAGCACCCGTAATAGATCCACCCAAACCAGTTCCCGAAATAATTGCATTAGCAATAACATTGCCTGCAGAGATGTTGCCGGTGTACGTTGTTAAATATGCACCAACATTTGCATTACCATAACTAGCAGTTACTGGATTTGCCGCAAGGTATGCAGTAACATTTGATAATACTCTTGCATTGGTATAGTATAAATTGCTTGCAGATTCTGATACGTTTGCAGTATTTAACCCAGATATGGATGTTGCAGTTAATGTTGCTGTAGATGAAATCTGACCATTTGCCGCAATTGCAATACCTGAGCCAGCCGACAATGCAGATACTACACGAGCATTTGTAAAATATAAATTACTTGCAGATTCTGTTACGTTAGCTGTGAAAATGCCGGAATAGCTGTTTGCCGTTAACGGACCGTTAATAACAATGCTACTACCGCTTAATGTTACAATACCAGATGCGGATATTGATACGTTGCCTGTAGATGACAGAATTGCTGGGCCAGAACCTGTTGCTATAAAGTTGTTTGCTAAAACATTACCAGATGCAATAACATTTGTAGAATTAATATTGACTGCACCTGCAGCAGTCATAGTAATATTACCGCTAGATGTAATTAATCCAGCGGAAGCGCTTGCAGAAACGAAACCATTTGCTATTACGTTGCCGGTAACATTTAAATTGCCTGTAACACTATTAACAGATACGTTTAATAAATTAGCAGAAATTCTACCATTTGCTGCAATTGTAATGTTATCGCCGGCTAATGTGGGTAACAATGTCAGGACATTAGATGCTACTCTTGCATTTGTATAGTATAGATTCGTTACTTCAGATATATTTGCAGTTGTTAGACCAACGACATTTGCGGCATTTACCGTAGTAGTAGCAGTAGCTGAAATACGACCATTTGCAGCAATAGTAATATTGTCGCCAGCTAATGATGGTAAGAATCCTACAACATTTGATTGAACTCTTGCATTTGTAAAATACAAATTACTTGCAGATTCAATTACGTTTGCGGTATAAATACCTGACCATAAATTGGCCGTTATGCGATTCGCAACAATAGTTCCATTTGCCAATACATTAGGAGCATTTAAGGAAATATTGCCTGCGGCAATAAGGTTAAAATCTGACGTAGATGTTAATGATCCTGTGCCTGTAGCAGTTGATATAAAAGTATTTGCAAATACGTTACCGGTCAATCTAATGTTTCCACCAGAAACAATATTGAAGTCGCCGGTTGAGCTTAATGTGCCTGTGCCGGGTGCAGTAGATATAAAGTTGTTGGCAATTACGTTTCCGGCACTAATATTGCCAGTATACGTTGATAAGAATGAAGCAACATTGGCATTTGCAAATTGACTTCCCTGCGGATTTGCCGCGAGGAAAGCAATAACATTTGACAATACTCTTGCATTGCTGTAATATAAATTACCACCAAATTCATTTACGTTAGCTGTATTCAACCCCACAACGGAACTTGCGTTTAATGTTGATGTGGATGAAATTTGTCCGTTGCCGCTAATTGCAATACCCGAACCTGCTGACAATGCGGAAACAACTCGGGCATTTGTAAAATACAAATTACCGCTGGTTTCAATTACATTTGCTGTGTATAAACCAAGCCAATTTACAGATGAAATATTATTTGTACTAATCAAATTAGCACCGGTAACAGATCCGCCTGAGCCGGCACCAATAATTGTGTTCGCCGTAATAGTACCGGCATTAATATTACCGGCACTAATGTTACCGGTATAGGTTGGTAACAGTGCAATAACATTAGAATACACTCTTGCGTTTGTGTAATATAAATTGCCTGCAGATTCTGTTACGTTAGCAGTTGATAAATTATTAACCGTGTTTTCAATTACTGCCGTTACGTTTGCCGTTGCACGAATTGTACCAGTTGCTGGATCATAGGTAATTGTAGAGTCGCCTGCACTAATTGCTCCTCTTGCAAGAGCATTACTAAAATACTTGTTAGTGCCTTCAGTTAAATTACTTGTGGTAAAATTACTTAATGTAGAGACTGTACCTTGTACATTACCAAATAACGTAGTAGCCGATAAATTTGCTAATCTAAATGATGCGTGATCTGTATTAATAAAGATGTTTGCATCTGGTTCGGGATCGTAGTTATCAAATACTTTAAATCTTCCGTCACTTGCATCTCTGAAGAAACCAGCATGATGATATACGCCATCGTTATAATTAAATGAAATACCTAAATCAGGATTTGAGGATTGCGATCCATTATTCAAATAAATCAGATTATCCGATATGGATAAATTATTTGAACTATAGGTTGTTACATTGCCGTAAAAATTTATAGGCCCGTTAACATTCAATGCACCAAATGTAACATTAGATGTTGTTGATACGTTCTGACCAATTGAAATTACGCCCGAAGCCGAATCAACTGCAACGCCAGTACCGCCAGATAATGCAGATCTTACACGAGAATTTGTATAATAAAGATTGTTTAATTCTGTAACATTAGCAGTTGTAATATTTGCGGTTAAAGGACCACTAATAACAACGCCATTAGTACCGCTTAAAGTAACAATGCCGGTTGCAGATACTGTTACGTTGCCGGTAGATGATATTAATCCGGAGCCTGGACCGGTTGAGATGAAAGTATTGGCAATTAAGTTGCCAGTTGCAATAACATTTGTAGAATTAATATTAACTGCGCCAGCGGCAATAATATTTAAATTGCCCGTTGATGTTAATGTTCCAGATGTTGCGGTTGGTGACACAAAACTATTAGCAATTATATTGCCAGTAACATTCAAATTACCAACAACATTGTTAACAGATACCGCAGATAAATTAGCAGAAATTCTACCATTTGCTGCAATAGATATATTATCGCCGGCTAATGTGGGTAACAACACAATAACATTGGATGCTACTCTTGCATTTGTATAATATAAGTTGTTTAATTCTGCAACATTTGCAGTAGTAAGGTCCGCAATATTAGCTTTACGATCTAACAATGGACTTACATTGGCAAATACTCTTGCGTTAGTATAGAATAGATTATTGCCAGATTCAATAACATTGGCGGTATATAAGTTTAACCAGGTTGTTGCAGAAATATTGCCTGCACTAATTAAATTAGCACCTGTAAAGGAACCACCGGACCCTGTACCAGTAATAATGGTATTGGCAATTACATTGCCTGCGGAAATATTGCCAGTATAAGTTGTTAGGAATGCCGCAACATTTGCGTTACCATAACTAGCAGTTACTGGATTTGCTGCAAGGTAAGCAATAACATTTGAAACAACTCTTGCATTGGTGTAATATAGATTGTTTAATTCTGCAACATTTGCAGTTGTTAAATCTGCAACATTTGCTTTACGATCTAACAGTGGGCTTACGTTAGCAAATACTCTTGCATTTGTAAAGTATAAATTGCCAGCAGTTTCTATTACGTTAGCTGTGTATAAACCAATCCAGTTTACAGATGAAATATTATTTGTACTAATTAAATTAGCACCGGTAACAGATCCGCCACCTCCACTACCAGAAATAATTGCGTTTGCAATAATATTACCTGCATTGATATTGCCGGTGTATGTGGGCAATGCTGCAATAATATTAGAATAAACTCTTGTGTTTGTATAATATAAGTTTGAGCCTTCAGCAAGATTACTTGTTGTAAAATTGCCGATTGATAATACGGTATTTGCAGTAGTTGAATTCGTAGCAAATAGGGCCGTGTTTGCAGAATCCGCTAGAGTAGCTACATTAGATCTTAATGCAATATTTGCAAAATTAGCATTTTGCAGCAAAAATGCAGTATTAGCAACAAGCGAACTTTGAACTATTCCCAATACGGTATTGGCTACATTCGATAATTCGGTGGATGAAACAGTAATTACATTAGGAACCCAATTTGTTCCGTTCCATACTAAACCAAATCCAAGACCAGGGGCAAGTGTTACAGTATCTACATCTGCTAACGCATTAATACTTATTGCTGATAAATTTGCCGTAGGTAAAATCCAAGCTCGTCTACCATCTACATTTGCAGTTAATATATAACCATTGGCAGCAGGCAAACCTAAGTCTGGCTCAGTCTCACCTAAACGTATAAATTCATAACGACTAGCGCTTACATTAGCGCTAGGTATCTTTTTTACTCTACCCGATATTAGTTTAGTCATTTGCTGTTTCTAATAAACTCATAACCAATTTTAGTGCGGTGTTTGCACCGGCAAAAGCTACCACCTTTTGTCCCGTTTCTAATACAAGCTTACCTGTTAGAACACTTGCAGAATCCTTTGTAGGAATCTCAAAATCTTTGGCCAATTCAACTTGTTGATTTGTCGATGTACTATGTAATAGAGTAACTGTTACAGTATTATTACTTACATTAGTTACTTGCAAAGATAGAATAATGGATGTTTTTAACGCAGGTGCGGTATAAATTACATTAGATTGTGTTGTAAGATTAGATGTTATTGTTTTAAATACGTTTAATGCTGTTGCCATTTTTATCCTTCGATTGCTAGCATGTAAGGTGTCATAACTGCGAACAATGCTTTGTTAAATGTTCTACCAGTAATTGTACCGTCAACTCTATTTATAACCAATCCTGTACCGATTCTGAAATCGCCCAATTGGTCTGTACTTGTGAAGTAAACTTTGCCGCCGCGCAGTTCATTAACTTCATTTTCCTGTATAGGTACACCGCCTAAATATGGTAAAGCCGTTGCAATAGTATCACCGGAACCAACATATTCAAATGTGTGTCCGCTTGATGAAATATAACTTCCTTGATGGAATGAAACTCTTGAATTAGCTAATATATTTTCATTAACTACTTCTAATAATGTAACAGTACTTGTATTACCTACCAAATCTGTTGCAGATTTAACAGTATAGAATGTTCCAGAACCATTACTAATATTAGCCCAACTTCTGTTTACATACTCAAGAACTTCAGCTTTAATATAATCTCTATTAGCAATAATCAATTTAGTTGCGTTAATAATATTTGTATTTGCACTTGGAGTATTTGTTATAGGAACTTTTGGTGCTGCTACAGATGGTCCATTAGTAATAATATTCTTTATTAAACTAATACGATCTAAAACAATATTCGCTTCAGCATATGTTGCTGCAGGAGCAGCATTTGTATTTTGTCTAACTGCAATTTGATATGGAGGATCGAACAATTCCATATCAACATACGCAATTGTTTCTGCTTTAATAAAATCTCTATTAGCAATAATCGCATTTGCTGCATTTCTAACATTTACATCAACACTAACATTTGCACCAATTGGTGTTTTAGCATATGCTACAGATGGTCCATTAGTAATAATGTTATTGATTAATCTAATACTTTGTGCTGTTTTATTAACTTCAGAAATTGTTGCTGCAGGTGCCGCGCTAGTATTCTGCGTAACGGTTGTTTGATACAATGAAGTTACTACAGTATTACTTATAATGTTACTTACTAATCTACCAATAAAGGCATATGCCTGGCCCGTCTTAACAATTTGATTGTTAATTTGCGTCGTATTAGCATTATACTGATAATAATAAGTACCCGCTTGAATAGATTGTTTATTACCATTGTGTAGTAAATCAAATACTGCGCTATCTAATATGTATCCCACATCGCGAGAACAAGTTGTTTTAGCATTTGCAGAATCAATAAATGAGGTGTTTGCCCAGAATCCTGGATATGTTTGATCTATATACGCAATTGTTTCTGCAGCAATAAATGACTTATTAGCAATAACAATATTTGCCGCATTGTTTCTAGAAACATTTGCAGTCGGATATAAATCATTCGGAATAATGGTATCGGTAACACCAACAGTACCATTTTGGATTATACTAATCACATTTCCAATTCTTGCAACCAATACGTTTCCGCTTGTGCCATCTCCATATGTGCCAGAAACATATGCAACATTGCCCTGTAATGGTGTATACGCAGTTCCAATTGCAATCTTATATGATGTATTCATCACATAATTAATAGCAGCAATCGTTTCTGCAGATTGGTTAGGTATAGCTGAAGATGTTTGTGACCAATATTGCAATCCTGCAAAATTAGCTTGACTATTGCCAGAATATAATAAATCTTGTGCAATAGAATCAACAATTAAACCTGTATCTCTTTCACATTTCGCAGAATTATATCCTTTAGCTACTGCTGTTGCCAAAACAACATTTGCAATAATGTGACCTATATAATCATACGACAATCCAGTTTGTACAACTTGGTTATTAATTTGAGTAGTATTGGCGTTATACTGATAATAAAAAGTACCTGCCGTTACTGATTGTCTATTACCGTTGTGTCTTAAATCAAATGTCACGCTTTCTAAGATGTATCCTACGTCTCTAGAACATTTTGTTTTCGCATTTGCGGCATCAAGGAATGTTGTATTTGCCCAGAAGCCAGGATAAGTAGAATCAATATATCCAATAACTTCTGCAGCAATAAAAGTCTTATTATTAATAACTAAATTTGCAGCATTGCTGACATTTACATTTGTATTTGCAGGATACTGATTAGGTACAATAGTATCGGTTACACCTACTGTACCATTTTGAATTATATTTGTAACAACATTAAAATTGGTTTGTAATCTTGCAGCTTCTACTGCAGTACCGCCTGTACCATTTGAAGGAGATACGTTTGATTGATATACTTGGCTAACAGTAGTTCCTTGTGCCAATTGAACTGCAATCTGTGCTGCAACATTTATTGCGTTACGTGTTTCTATTGATTGATTAGGAATAGCAGAATCTGTTTGTGACCAATATTGTAATCCTGCAAAATTAGATTGAGTATTGCTGCTATATGCCAAATCAAATGCTAAAGAATCTACAATTAGTCCGGTGTCTCTTGAGCACTTATCTTGATTAAAGTTTGCAAATAATACGGAATCTCCGTAATTTGGTCTAATAGGTAAATTACTTATAGTAACGTCATTTGTTGCTTCAGTAACAGCTGAAGCTAATTTTCCATAATATAAAGGATTGCTAACACCATCAGCCCATAAACCATATGTGCCAAATGATGCGTTGGAATTAGTTACAGAACAAAATCCGCCTGTCTCACACTTAATAGCAATATGGCAACAAATTGTAAATACAGATACCAATTGGGTGTATCCCTGATTTAACATATGGATGCCAATGCCGCCCTCATTTGTTTGAGTATAAGCATCACACACCATTGATCTTAAACCAGAAACAAAACTACCATCAACTCGCATACCTGTACCGGTAGTTGTAATTGAAGAACAGTTCTGAATGTATGGGCTGGTTACAATAGTTCCAGCAGATCCATCTGGATTATATGAAAACACTGCTGCAGGTGATCTATGATCTCTAAACGTAATACCTGTTACATAACACGCATTGTTTACATAGAACATATCAACTGTTGGTTGAGAAGGTCTAATTGTTGTTGTTCTTAAATTGTCGCCTACCAATGCAACTCTTCGCGGAATCGTTACAGGTTGATTATAAAGAGTATAATCTCCGCTCTTTAAAAATACAGTTGTCCATGGATGAGAGGCAGCTAAAGCAACGTGAATGTTTGCAAAGGCATTACCCATTGTAGTGCCATCATTTGCATCATTGCCATTTTGAGCAACGTATAATACATTAGAGTTGAATCTAGATACAAGTGCTCTTAATTCTGCAACGGTTGGTTGAATTGCAGCCTGAACTCTTGCATTTGTATAGTAAAGATTTGAGCCTTCTGCCAAATTAGCAGTTGTAAAATTATTTAATGATACAACAGTATTAGCAACATTCGCAGTTAATGCGATATTTGCTATATTAGAATTGGCAGCAAAAACTGCAGTATTTGCAGACTCTGAAGTAGAAGCAGTAATTGCACTAGGTACCCAAGCTGTACCGTTCCAAAGTAACCCATAACCTGGGCTAGGAGGCAAGGTAGATGTATCTACGTCAGCTAACGCATTAATACTTGCAACAGTTAAATTAGCATATGCTCTTGCATTGGTATAATATAAATTAGTACCTTCTGTTAAATTAGCAGTGGTAAAATTATTTAATGATGAAACCGTATTAGCAATTAATGCAGTATTTGCGTTATCAGCTTGGGCTGCTACATTAGCTCTTAATGCAGTATTAGCAGTATTTGCAGCTGTAGCAAAGTTGGCAGCTAATGCGGTATATGCTAATGTTGCAAACCCGGCACTATTTGATGTATTTGAATTTGTAGCAAATGTTGCGAATACTGCATTATTTGCGTTATCGGCTTGAGAAGCTACAACTGCTCGTAATGCGGTGTTAGCAATATTTGAAGTTAACGCAACATTGGCAATATTAGCAATATTAGCAGTATTTGAGGATGCAGCAAATGTGGCTATATTTGCGGTATTTGAAAATTCGGCAAATGATGCAGTAATTACATTAGGAACCCAATTTGTTCCGTTCCAAACTAATCCATATCCAGCGATTGGAGGAATTGTAGCTGTATCTACATCCGCTAATGCGTTAATGCTTGCAGCTGTTAAATTTGCATATGCTCTTGCATTTGTAAAATACTGATTAGTGCCTTCTGCAAGATTAGATGTTGTTTGATTTGATAAACTACTTACAGTACCAGTAACATTGCCAACAAGAGATCCATTGACAGTTAAATTGCCAAAGATACCATTGTAGGTTACATTTATATTATTTGCGGTCAGGTAATCTACGCCATAGACGTTGCCTGAAACTCTTAATCCTGATTTTACTCTAAAATCTTGCATTACTAATCCTGTTGTATGCCATTATTTTTATTTTGCGGTATATGTAGCACCTGTCAATTTTACCGTAACTTGTATTGCTGGATCTGAAACATTTCCATAAATTATAACATTACCATTATTTATGCCTGCCTGGAATGATAATAGATCTAAATTAATATCATTTGACATCATAGCATATTGTGTTATAAAACTACTAGTATCATCGTGCATTACTAACAATTCACCAGAATTATATTTGTTTGTATAACCAACACTTGTACCTTTTACAGTATAAACATATTTTGCTGTTGAATATGTAGCAGTACTAAATCTTGTTATTTCAACATTGCCAGTTGTTGTTACATTTGCAACAATTGCTGTGGATTGCCCAGCATTAGCTTTAATGAATTTTGTACCATCCCATACCAATGTGTCATTTGGTTGTATATTTGAAATATCAACATCTGCAAATACATTAATGCTCATCTGCGCTACATTGGATAGTACGCGAGCATTAGAATAATAAAGATTATTTAATTCAATAACATTAGCAGTTGTTAAATCTGTAACATTAGCTTTTAATCTTAAATTGGGTTCAACTTGTGCATTAACTCTTGCATTTGTGTAATATAGATCTGTACCTTCTGCTAAATTGCTTGTAGTGAAGTTACTAATTGATAATACTGTATTTGCTACATTAGCAGTACCAGCAACATTTGCAAAATTAGCAACATTGGCAGTTCCGGCAACATTTGCAAAATTGGCTGATGTTGCAGTCGTTGCCGCACCTGCAACAAAAGAAGTGCCATTCCAAATTAATATGCCGTTGTTGCCGATACCTGTTATATCAACATCCGCAAACACATTAATGCTCATCTGCGCTACATTAGATAGTACGCGAGCATTTGAATAATACAATGCAGATTGTGATTCAATTACATTTGCACTGTATAGTCCTTGCCAATTAGTACCAGAAATATTAACTGCGCTAATTAAATTAGCACCAACAATAGAGCCACCTGTCCCTGAACCAATTGTTACGTTACCCGCACCAACATTGCCGGTGTAAGTAGGTAATGCTGCAATAACATTAGAATAAACTCTTGCATTTGTATAATATAAGTTTGTGCCTTCTGCTAAATTGCTTGTGGTAAAATTACTAATTGATAATACTGTATTTGCGACATTTGCCGTTCCTGCAGTATTTGCGAAATTTGTAACTAATGATACATTTGCAGTTCCTGCAGTATTTGCGAAATTAGCGGATGTTGCTGTATTAGCGTAACCTGCAGTATTTGCGAAATTAGCGGATGTTGCTGTATTAGCGTAACCTGCAGTATTTGCAAAATTAGTAACTAATGATACATTTGCTGTTCCTGCAGTATTTGCAAAATTAGTAACTAATGATACATTTGCTGTTCCTGCAGTATTTGCAAAATTAGCCTCAGTTGCTACATTAGCGTAACCCGACGTATTTGCAAAATTGGCGGATGTTGCAGTCGTTGCCGCACCGGCAACAAAAGAAGTACCATTCCAAATTAATATACCATTATTGCCAATGCCAGATATATCAACATCTGCAAAAACATTAATGCTCATTTGCGCTACATTAGATAAAACACGAGCATTAGAATAATATAAGTTGTTTAATTCTACAACATTTGCAGTTGTTAAATCAGTTACATTTGCTTTTCTCTCTAATAACGGTGTAACATTAGCATATACTCTGGCATTTGTATAATATAAATTTGTACCTTCTGCTAAATTAGCAGTTGTAAAATTACTTATTGATAATACGGTATTGGCAACATTAGCAGTTGTTGCAAATACTGCAACATTAGCAGTTCCTGCAGCATTTGCATAATTTGCTTCACTTGCAGTGGATGCTACACCTGCGATAAAGGTTGAGCCATTCCAAATTAGTGTTCCATTTGTAGTAATGCCTGTTACATCTACATCAGATAGAACATTAATGCTCATCTGCTGAACATTAGAAAGAACACGGGCATTCGAATAATATAGATTATTTAATTCTCTAACATTGGCAGTTGTTAAATCAACTACATTGGCCTTCAATGCGAGATTAGATTGAACCTGCGCATTAACTCTTGCATTGGTGTAGTATAAATTAGTGCCTTCTGCTAAGTTAGCAGTTGTAAAATTACTTAATGTAGAAACTGTGCCTTGTACGTTACCAAAGAATGTTGCCGCTGATAAATTAGCTAATCTGAATGACGCATGATCTGTATCAATGAATATATTAGCATCTGGCTCTGGAGAATAATTATCATAAACTTTCCACTTACCATCTGTAGCATCGCGGAAGAATCCAGCATGGCGATATGTACCGTCATTGTAGTTACCTGCAAAGCCTAAATCTGGATTAGAAGTCTCAGATCCATTGTTCAAATAAATCATATTATCCGAAATGGATAGATTATTTGAAGAATGGGTTGTTACGTTTCCGTAGAAATTAATTTCACCAGTAACGTTCAATGCACCAAATGTTACATTAGATGTGGTAGATACATTTTGACCAATTGAAATTAGACCAGACGTATTGTTATAAGTAACTCCGGTACCACCAGATAATGTAGATCTTACTCTTGCATTGGTATAATATAAGTTGTTTAATTCTGCAACATTAGCGGTAGTTAAATCAACTACATTTGCCTTTAATCTTAAATTGGATTCAACTTGAGCATTGACTCTTGCATTAGTGTAGTATAGATTTCCCGCAGTTTCTATTACATTAGCAGTATAGAGGGTATTCCATATATTTGACGTAATCGATGTTGTAAGAACGGATGTATTTGAAACAAGACCTTGTACAGATAGCGCGCCACCTGCACCCGACGTAATCTTAGTATTACCTAATGTTAAAGAGAATCCTGATAAGTATAAATCTTTCCATTTTTTACCAGGAGCACCTAAATCATGTACTTCATCTTCATCTGGAACAAGATTTGTGTTAATAGATCCAAATCTTTCAGTAACATTGGAATAAACTCTTGCATTCGTATAATATAAATTCGAAGCAGATTCTTGTACATTTGCAGTAGTTAAATCAACTACGTTTGCCTTTAATCTTAAATTGGATTCAACTTGAGCATTAACTCTTGCATTGGTGTAATATAAATTGTTTAACTCTACAACATTAGCAGTTGTTAAATCTATTACATTTGCTTTTAATCTTAAATTAGGTTCAACTTGAGCATTAACTCTTGCATTGGTGTAATATAAATTGTTTAACTCTACAACATTAGCAGTTGTTAAGTCAACTACGTTAGCTTTTAACGCTAGATTAGGTGCTACTTGAGCATTAACTCTTGCATTGGTGTAATATAAATTAGAACCTTCTGCTAAATTAGCAGTTGTGAAATTACTTAATGTTAATACTAAGTTTGCAATGTTCGCAGTATTTGCGTTTAATGAAGCTGCAACAACACTAATAACAGTATTAGCAATATTTGAATATTCTGTTGACGGAATAGTAACACTATTTGCTATCCAAGCGTTGCCGCTCCAAGAAAGTACCTGACCTGCAATCGGGTTTATTGCATTTACATCGGCCAATACATTAATATTAGCTAATGAAATATTAGCATATACTCTATCGTTAGAGTAATATAAGTTATTTAATTCTGCAATATTCGCAGTAGTTAAATCTACTACATTTGCTTTTGTGTTTAATAAACCAATAACATTTGCATAAACTCTTGCATTTGTAAAATACAAATTACCAGATGTTTCAATTACATTAGCAGTTGTTAAATCTACTACATTCGCTTTTAAATTTAAAAGAGGAGAAACATTTGCATAAACTCTTGCATTTGTAAAATACAAATTACCAGATGTTTCAATTACATTAGCAGTTGTTAAATCTACTACATTCGCTTTTGCGTTTAGTAAACCAATTACATTTGCATAAACTCTAGCATTGGTATAGTATAGATTAGAACCTTCGGCAATGTTGCTTGTTGTAAAATTGCTTAAAGATAATACTGTATTTGCTACAGTCGCCGTATTAGCATTTGATGCCGAAACAGTAGTTGGTATCCAAGCTGTTCCATTCCAACCCAATGCTTGCCCTGCGGATGGGGGAGATGTTAATGTATCAACATCTGCTAAAGCATTAATACTTGCTAAACTTATATTAGAATAAACTCTATCGTTAGAGTAATATAAGTTATTTAATTCTGTTACATTGGCTGTTGTTAAGTCAACTACGTTTGCCTTCAATCTTAAATTAGATTCAACTTGAGCATTAACTCTTGCATTAGTATAATATAATCTTGAACCTTCTGTTAAATTAGCAGTTGTGAAATTGCTTAACGATAAAACAAGGTTTGCTAAATTTGCCGTTAATGCGCTTGTAGCATTAATTGCGCTAGGTACCCAAGTATTGCCGTTCCAAGATAATGCGTCACCGTATGCAGGTGCAACTGTTACAGTATCAACATCTCTTAATACATTTATATTTGCCAACGATAAATTGGCAAATACTCTATCGTTAGAGTAATATAGATTAGAAGAGCTTTCTAATAAATTAGCAGTTGTAAAGTTACTTAACGATAAAACCGTATTAGAAACATTAGCTCTTTCAGCTATGTTTGAATAATCCACTGTGCCTGTTAAAGCTGTAGCGGTAACTACGTTAGGTATCCAACGAGTGCCGTTCCAAATTAATGCATAGCCGGTTTGAGGCGCAATCGTTCTTGTATCAACGTCAGCAAGGGCATCAATGCTTGCTAATCTTAAATTAGCATGAACTCTTGCATTTGAATAATATAGGTTAACTGCACCTTCAGAAATACTATCCGAATTGGGAATAATATTACCTAGGTTAATGTTACTTAATGCTAATACGTTAGCTCTAATAGAACCAGTAGTTGCATTATAAATTAAAGTATTATCAGGAACGCTAATGGCAGCTCTTGCTCTAGCGTTTGTGAAATATAATTTTTGACCTTCTGGAATATCGTCAGAAGTGCCAGAGAATGAAGTTTGTAACCCTGGATTAGACCCAACTAAAATCCATGCATTACCAGAATACATTAAGAATGCAGAATCGCCTGCTCTTCTTAATTCAATTGCTAAGTTGTTTTGAATGTTACTTGATATTACGAACTGCCCGCCATTCGTAGATACTAAGTTAATAACTTTTAATTGACCATCTACGCCCTTAGGTATATCTAAATAATTTCTACCGCCTTGGTCAATACTGACATTAGCCGGAGTAAATTCAACGGTAGCGCCTGCATTACCTGGGCTACCTGTTCTAGTAACACCTGCAGTATATTCTAAACCAAGTGTGTTTGTTCCATCAATGGATGTAGATAATCCAATGATATTACCAGCATTTGTTGGGTGGCTAACGTCAAACGTATATGCTGCGCCCTTAACAAAATATAATCCATCATTAAACGGTCTTAGGCCAGTTGTACCAACCCAATCTTCCGGTGCATGATTTAATGTACCTGTTGCATTTGCACCAAGTGACAAATTAATCTTGCCATTTATGTGTTGAACATAAATGGTCTTGAAGAATGGCGAACCATTTGCAAATTGTAAACCTCTACCTGAAGCAGATTTGCCGTTGGTATACAAATAGATAGTGGAAGGCAATACTGAGCCATTAGCAATGGCTGCAGTAGCGGCAGATACACCGCCGTATAAATCGGTTCTAGTTGTGGTAATACTAACGGTGCCCACACCTGTTAAGGTTTGGACAGGCCCGCTAATAAAGATATTACCTGATAATGTAGGATCTGTGATTGATGAAAAGAGCGTTCCTGCTGAAACATTCTTGCTAGAATCATCTTGTACCAATAAGAATAGGTCGTTCTTATTGACTACATTGGCCGATACCAGATCCGATATTTTTACGTCTGCCATTACTCTACCTGGT
>Ga0209500_10001225_pt1 | contig 19682 bp, 9 predicted proteins | sample S_140212_EF_Meta_FD_187323 | JGI IMG/M metagenome (GOLD analysis project Ga0209500, IMG submission 187323) | Freshwater microbial communities from Lake Simoncouche, Canada to study carbon cycling - S_140212_EF_MetaG (SPAdes) (version 2) | ecosystem: Environmental > Aquatic > Freshwater > Lake ... | reverse complement strand
AATCATTTGATTTTTATTCATTTTTGAAGTCAAAAAAGATGGTAAATGGTATTCCAGTGTTGCTGTGTTATAAAAAAGGAAACTCAACATATATTCCAGACGATATGATAACAGGTTCAGATCCTCAACAATTACATCAATTTTTTACAAGATGTGGGAAACATTTGATGGATGGATTAAGTCAAAACCCAAAGAAATAATAGATATATTTAATTTTAAATGTAATTAAATATATTATGGAGGATCACTCAAGTCGTCTGCATTCTGTGGCATTGTCAGACTCAGAATCAAATGAATCATATGAATCATATGATTCAAAAAAAATCTCAGATGATAAACCAATTATAAAAACGAAAACACGTTGTTGCTTTAAAACAAATAAAATGAATGTGTATAAAATATATGATGAAAATGATTGTCTTTTATGTAAATGTTTAGATTGGTGTTCGTGGTTATCAAATATAGATTTTAAAAAATCAAGTTGTTGTGAACAAAATATAGTTTGTTTTATGTGTTGTTGCTCAATTACATTTCAATAAAAATTTTAGAAATCAAATAAAATATAATATTATAATATAAATGAAATCATTTACTAATCTATTTATACTCTTTTTTATTTTAATTGTATTAGGGGTCTTGTATAAAAGGTTTGAAGATAAGATGTCGAGAGAAGAAAGTAGTGATATACACGAATCTATTCAAAAATACTTATTAGATGATGAAACTTTAGGTAAGAGTAAAAAACCAATTTTATGGATTCATGTTCCTTATGAGTATAACTCAAGAAATTGGTTGTCATTTGGTTCTCGCAGTTCATTTGATTTAAATCAACCTTATTTATATTTAACCGTTCGAAGTATTATTAAGAATTGTGATAAATCCTTTACAATTTGTATTATAGATGATACGTCGTTTAAAAAATTAATACCAGGATGGAACATAAATATGACTTCTATTTCAGATCCTATTCTCTCTAATATGAGAATGTTAGGAATGATGAAACTTCTATACATTTACGGAGGAATGCACTGTCCTATCTCATTTTTATGTCTTAAAGATCTAAATGAATTATTTATTAAAGGAACCAGAGGAGAGAAAATGTTTGTTTGCGAAACTATCGATCGAAATGTTACTTCAACTGATGTCGACTTTTATCCAAACTTATCATTTTGTGGTGCTCCAAAAGAATGTGAAACTGTTAGAGAATTATGTAACTTTATTCAACGCACCGCATCACATGATTACACAGCAGATACTAAATTTTTAGGCGAGTTCGATAAATGGTCTAAGGAGAGAATACATTCTGGTAAAATAAATATGATAGAAGGTGTTGAAATCGGTACAAAAACTGTTGATGAAAAGCAAATAATTGTAGATGATTTAATGTCTAATAATTATTTAGATTTATATCAAGGTACTTATGGTATTTTAATTCCATCTGAGGAGATTTTAAGCCGTAATAAATTTGAATGGTTCGCAAGATTGTCACCAAAACAGGTAATGGAGTCAGATACAATTATTGGCAATTATATTCTTCTCTCTCAAACTGAAGAAAAAGGTATTTTAGAACCTATGGAACCAATAACAAACAACGCAATCGAAAATAGGTTTGTAGGATTTTGGAAAACTCCTGGATATCCAGGGCTATATGGTCTCAAGCCGAATTTTTTAGGTGATAATTTACAAAAGGCAGCATATACAGGTAGATAAATAATAAAATATTTTAATAACTTTGTATTTTATCAAGACTTGGGTACAATTTTAGAACCAACAATGTTACATAAATAATCACAATTTAGATTATTTTTTTTGTTAAGAATGTTTAATAAATCAACGCCATTATTTCCATCTAATCCAGAAATACACCTTTCGCTTTTTTGAATCCAAGAATTTAATTTACTATTATAAATAAAAGAAATTATTATTTCCGTACAACAAGTTTTATCTTTTTTAAGACAAGGATAAAATCCATCACCATTATAGCATTCATATTCGTCATAGTATAATTTTTCAGAAGAAATAATATCTGTATTTTCCATATTATTATTAATATAATTGTGTTAAATTCTTTATATTAATTTAAAACCAAATAAAATATTTCATAACTAATTAAAATATTTTACAAACAAACTTAAATAGATAACAATAATTATAGTATTAATATAAAATGACTGAATTTGTTAACAACATGCCTGATTGCTTAGTGTTTAAATTTGAAGAAGTTGAAAAGGATACAGGAAATATTGATACTACAGTTTATGTTTTGTTTGATCAGAGAAATGAAAAATACATTGTAAGAGGTCAAAGAAAATGGTCACCAAAAATCAAATCGTGTATTTATTCTTTTGAGTGTGGTCATATTTGTGATTTAGTAGAATTTTTACAATACCTTGTTTGTCCTGATAACAAAGTAAATGAGATCTTGTATAACTACGATAATTTACCGGATGACTCAAATGAAATCACATATAATTTTTTAAATAACTATGATCATGCTGATTATGAGATTTCAGGATACAATGATAAAAAATTTAGCAAAAGGAGATTGTTTAGTAATTTGAGAATGTTAAGAAATATTTCTAACCAATTTTAAAAAAAATAAAACAAACCAATAAAAAACAGATAAATTTAATTGTGTTTAAATAACATAATTAAATTAAGAATATTATAGTATAATTATGAAGGATACAATGTCATTACTTTTAGCAGCAGCAATTTTAGCTGCGGGTGGTTTCGGCTTATACATGATTAAATCTCCTGATGATGAACAGAAAGGAGGAGGAGAAGAAGAATATAATGAAGATAGTTTATTTGGTTCGGGTAATTTTTGGGGTTCAAATAAATCAGATGATAACGTAGAAGAAGAAGAATATTATGAACCAAAGGTTAGATCACGTGGCGGTAAAACAAAAAGAAATAAAAAATCTACTGGAACAAAGAGAAGATATTACTAATGATATATGTAGTACTCAATGTTATAAGTAGATTTATCATAAACTATTTTTGATGTATATGTAATTTTATTATGATTACATATTTGTCTCATTATAGTAGCAAATGAGTTGAATGTAATTTTTTTGTCTAAATATTTACGCTTAGATATATGATAAAATGGTTTACAATATTCAATAAAGTTGGGTATTATTTCTTTATACATACCCTTTTTAAATGATTCAAAATTAAATGTAAAATGTTTTTCATTTTTTAAACATATAGAATCAATTATTTCGAAAAATATATTATTGGGAATATTGTTTTTAAATATTTGTGAAGACATGTATACTATATAAATATAAAAATTATATATTCGACTAAAGGTATCGATATAAGTCTAAAATGTAAAATTATTTTTTTTGTTTAGTTGCTTAATATGTTAACAAGATTATTTGTAAATAATGCCAATTCAATTTCATCCTCATGAATATTATGAAAAATAGTAATATATTTACATATACAAGGTATTATTTTAAATTTTTGTTCTTCATTAAGAATTATAGAACTTTTGACAAAAACAAAATAATTGTCAAGAATATCCATTACTGAATAGCCTTTATCATATAATTCAGTAATTAAATGAATAGCTTGTTTTAAATCTTTTTGTAATATAAATTTAGTATATTCTTCAAATATTAAAAAACTTATATTCGAGCATAATTGAACAGCCAAATTATATGTAATTTTTTGATTAAGGAGTTTAAATTTTTCCATATAATTTATAAGAGTTTTTACAGTATTGTTAGACACGTTAATTATAAAATTTTGCGCATCTTCGTCAATGTCAATATTTTCGACATTCTTAATATTTTCAATAATAGTTATTAAATTTTCTCTCTTCAAAGGTTTAATCTTAATAATTGTGAAACGAGATTGTAGACTTTCTATTACCTTTTGTATGTTACTACAAGATGATATAAAATGAACATTATGACTATATTTATCAATACAATTACGGAAAACTTGCTGACTTTGTTCATTAATAATATCAATATCATCAAGAATAATTATTTTTTTTTTGTTTTTAATGTTGGAACAAGTTTGACAAAATGTTTTAACGTCTGTTCTATAATAATTAATTCCTTGTTCTTTAAGACTATTAATGTATAGTACGTTTTCTTCATACTCTTTAGGAGTATGTCCTATATAATATTCTCTTATCAAAGCATTTAAGAGAGAAGTTTTTCCAGAAGCCATGTCTCCAATAATTAATACATTTAAATTATCAATTAAAATGAGAGTTTTTAGCATATTGACTACAGAATTATCAATGCCGAAATCATTAAAATATAATGGTTGATATTTGTGAATAAAAAGTTTGTCTTCAGTACTCATTAATTATATACGTAAATAATTATTTAAGTATATCTCTGAATATAATATTAAATGTCTGAAAATTTTTATAATATTTTAGGGGTAGAAGAAAAAGCTACAAAAGACGAAATTAAAAAGGCGTATCGAGGTTTACAAATGAAATGGCATCCAGATAAGAATCAAGGCAGTGATGAATCAAAAAGAATGTCAGAAAAAATAAATGGTGCTTATGAAGTTTTAGGAGATGACGAAAAGAGGGATGAATATGATAATTCACGAAATAATCCATTTGCTAGAATGAATAGCCAAGGTGGAGGTGGAATGGAGGTACCAATGGATGATATTTTAAATATGTTTTTTGGAGGCATGCCGGGTATGGGTGGGTTTCCAGGAATGCAGGGTTTTCCGGGAATGCCGATGGGAGGAATGCCTATGGGAGGAATGCCTATGGGAGGAATGCATGGTATGCCTCCAGGAGCGAAGATTCACATATTTAATGGCGGGCCTATGGGATTTCAACAGGCTATTTCAAAACCGGTACCTATTATGAAGACAATTGAAATAAATATAGCACAGGTTTTAACAGGTGGTTCTATTCCTTTAGAAATAGAGAGATGGATTATAGAAAATGGGATAAAGGTTCATGAAAAAGAGACAATATATGTTACAATTCCTCAGGGTGTAGACGATAATGAGTTATTAATTTTAAGAGATAAAGGAAATGTATTAAACGAAAATGTAAAAGGCGATGTAAAAATATTTGTAAAGATTAAAAACGATTCAGCATTTAAACGAGCCGGATTAGATTTAGTTTTAGAAAAGAATATTTCTCTCAAAGAATCCTTATGTGGATTCACATTTGAGATCAATTATATAAATGGCAAGAGTTATACATTAAATAATAACAAAGGTAATATAATTCCTCCTGAATATAAAAAAATATATCCAGGTATGGGGTTAACTAGAGGAGAGCATAAAGGTAATATGATAATACATTTTCATGTAGATTTTCCTGAAAAATTATCTGAAGAACAAATTACAAAATTAGCTGAGGCGCTTTAAATAGGAAATAATATTTATTAATAAGCAATAAAACAATTTAAAGGTTATTATTGTTTATATACTGTGGGGTGAGAGCCACCGGGGAGATATTAGGATCTTGGACCCAACTGCGTGTAGAGTGTGTGTAGTGTAGTGTAGTGTATTGGTAAGGTAGTGCTCTTCTGTATCAAAGGTGGGATACATTTAATTCAATAGGGATTGAGTTAGTGAGTTGTGAGCGCCTTAAAGGTGTGTGTGTGGTAAGGTAGTGCTCCTCTGTATCAAAGGTGGGATACATTTAATTCAATATGGATTGGGTTAGTGAGTTGTGAGCGCCTATAAAAAGCGTGTGCTCCTCTTTAAAGAGTTTGAGCCCTTTTGTTTTAATAATTGGTTTATTAAAAATTTTGTTTCGCAGTATTGTCTCGGTAAAGACAACCTTTTCATAATGGAATAAGGATAACATTATGAAATTGTAAGGCTCTCATTTCCACCCCTCCCAACAGCTATAATTCAATGGTAGAATGCTTTCTGTTAAGAAAGATACCAGGGTCCGATTCCCTGTAACTGTAACCTATAGTATAAAAATTTACAAAGAAATTCTTATACTATCTAGTGCCCCTTTAGCTTAGTGGTAGAGCACTACACTTGTAATGTAGAGGTCTTGGGTTCAATTCCCAAAGGGGGCTTTTATAATTATAATTAATTATTTTGAATACTTAATTATAAATTAAACTTACGCCTTTGTAAGTTTTCAAGGGAAAATAATTTAAATGGATGATAGTTTTCCATGTGTTCATCTTGCGTTGAAATTTGTTATTCCGTTAGGGAAAAAGAATTCAAATGGATGATAGTTTTTAGGGTTATCATTATCTTTAATGGCTTCAAAATTAATAGCAACATTATTTATGTTTTTTCCATAAATATTTAAATCAAGCGCTTGTATTAACATTCCGTCAACCATTTTTCCTGTAGGATCTAAATTTCGCCTTATTGCTTCTATCGTTCCTTGTGTTTCCAGATGTTTATTTTCAATTCCTCTTATTTTTAAACTATCAAAATAATTGAAATATACACCAAAAACGTCATCAACATCTTGAGGTGTTGCCTTATACGAACCAGGTGTTCCTGAATCGCCAAGCTGACCAGCATAACGGGTATAAGGCTTTTTATTATTTTCTTGTTTTTCTTGAAATGCTGTTTGTAAGGCTTTAGAAAAATTATTTATGTTAAAGTCTTGAAATGTATCTTCCCATAGTTTTATTTGGGTATTCATTATCCATATTGGTTTACCTCCTTCAATTTTAATTTCGGTATAATAATCTTGTATGATTTTTTGTATTTTTTTTTTAGATAATTTTTCTTTAAATCCTTTTTTGTTTATATCTTCTTTATCTAAATTGAGTTCAGTATCCATTATATCAGTTCCGAACACAATAGGCGGAAAGCCATTTATAATCTGGTCGTCTACAATTTGGTTTGGGTCATTTAGAGGCAACAGATTTCCATTAGAATCCTTTCCTAATCCGAATTTATCAAGCGGTGATTCTCCAACAGTCATAAAATAATAAGCTTCTTTTAATTTTATAGGATCTTTAAAAGTATCTAATAACACAGATGCATTGTTATTTGAATGTTCAAGCGAAGAAAAAATGTTTGAAGTTTTTTGTAAAGATAATTTTCCATGAGCTGATGTTTTAATAGAATAACCAAATTTATGATTAAAATCTTTTAATTCACTTTTATCGGTTTCTTCCATTTTACGTAATAATTCAGCATAATCTGCTTTTCTTTTTTTTTCATCAGCTATTAATTTTTTTTTAGCATCCTTTAGCTGTTTTTGTTTTAAACTAACATCATCATCTAATTCCTGTGCTATTTTTTTAAGTTCAGATTTATCTTTTTTAATTTTTTCTTCCATACTAGTTAATTCAGTTCTCAATTGTTTCAATTGTTCTCTTAAATCGATCATTTCTTGTGTGAATGGTATATTGTCATATTCTTGCCCTCCGCGTAAGTTGGGGTTATAAAAATCTTTAATCGTTTTTGAATCAAGCATTTCATCATATGTCTTTTCGGGCAATCTCATATTTTCATCATATGTCTTTTCGGGCAATCTCATATTTTCATGTAAAACAGTTACAATATATTTATTTAAACTTTCTTCCATACGAAGTATTTGCTCTTTTAAATGTTCTTTTTCCTTTTGAATTGTATCTAGTGTTTCCTTAGTTGATTTTTCTTTATTTCCTGCTTCATCGAGTTTTTCTTTTTTAGTTTGTTCAGTCTCACCCCAACCAAACCACTCTCTTGCGATTTTATTACGTAATCGTTTTAGCGTAGCTGGAATATATTCCCCCCAACTTTCTATGTATGCTGGTATTGAATGTAACTCATTGTATTTTATTATACGTACCAGCCTTTTTTGTGCTATATCAATAGGTTTACCATCTTTCATGTAATTTGGGTTATCTGTAATCTGTTTGTTACCATAATAAAACGCATATTGAATTACTTGTATGAGGGCTCTCTGCGTTTCTAGTGGAAGATTGAGAAAATTTTTATATTTATCAATATATTCATTCGTTTGCGTCCAAAGTTTAAATTTTTTTCCATATTCTTCATCAGATATATCTTTGCTATTCAGTTCTTTTTCTAATTTGTCTTTTTCTTCTTCTAAGTTAGATAATGATTGTTGAGTTTTATCTCTAAGTTTATCATGTTCTTTACTGGCTAATTCATAAAGATCTATAAAATACTGATTTAAAAAATCATCATACTCTTTAAGTTCTTTACTACGCTTTTTAGTTAGTTCGATATAATCGGATATGCTTTTGGAAAAAACTGCATCATCAAATTCTTTTCCTAAAGCAGTCAAATCGTTGTAAGCCTTAGTATGTGCTCCTTCTGCTACTGATTCATCGGTTTCTAGTTTACTTAATTGGGCTTTAAAACCTTCTATTGATTTTTTTAAATTTTTTTCATACTCATTATCCTTAGTTCTTATTATTTTTAGTATATCTTTTATTTCATCATTTTTTTTGTTTTTTTCTTCTATTAATTTAACTATTGTAGGATCAACATTACTGTTAGCTTTTAATTCGTCAAATTTTGTTTGACGTTCTTCAATCTTTTTTGTCAGGGTTTGTAGTAATTCGTCAATTTTTTTTAAATCTTCTTTATTTTTATCCTCGCCTACATCAGGTGGTTTTATTTCATTAAATTGTTTTTGGTAAACCTGATAACCATCAGATATTATTTTCCTGTTACCATCATTGTCTTGTATCCAATACCCAGCAGCAAACGGTCCTTTGCCATCAGCAGAAGACTGTCCGGTGTAAAGATATTGTTCCTTTTGATTTTTAGAAAGGAAACTTGTTAAATTTTCTAAAATAGCTTTTCTATAGTCTCCACCTACTTCAAGAAGTTTTTTATTAATTTCTTCTGAATCAGGTTCATAATATATTTTATTACCTATATTAGATTTTAAGTCAGTTAATTCTTTTTTATCGCTACTAAAAAATTCATAAAGTGTTAAAATGTCAACATTGTCCTTTGATATTGAAAACAATTTACAATACAAAAACGCAAAATATTCAGGTGTTATATCAGGGTTTCCAAGTTTTTCAATTATAAAATCATGTTCAATCTTTTCATTTGTTGATAGTTCGCCAATTCTTTCAGCATCTGTAATATCTTTATTCAATCCAAATTTAGGATTTTGAATTTTACCAATATTATTTCTAAAATATTCTAATTTATTTTCTAATTGTTGTCGTTCTTCTGTAATATCTTCTATTTGTTTTTCTAATAGTAATCTATTATTTTCAACAGTTTCGCCTTTTAATTGAGCTCTTATAGCGGCAACTTCAGCATCTTTGTCATTAATTTCTTTCAATAATACTTTTTCTTTACCATGGTAAATTTTCGTTAAAGCTTCAAGTTTTACCTTTAATTCATTTATATAATTTTTCAGGAATCTATTTATTTTTTCAAGGTCTGTATTAGTTTCTGAAAGTAATTGAATAAATTCATTTTTTTTTTGTGTAACAAAAATGTTATAGTCTTTTGGAACATCATTACAATATTCATCATCATTACAAATAACATTTGTTGCTTTTGTAAAAAGTTGTAGTATTTCTATATTGTTTTTTGCAAAATTCGAAGCAAATTTATTATATTCAGTATAATATTCCTCATCATATTTTGATTGTTTTTCATCCAAAATTTTAATAGCATTACTAGAAAAATCTATACAATTAAATTTAGGTTCATCATTTTCAGTATAAAAATATAATATTTTATCCTCTGGACAAGGTTTAATTAAATATTCTTGTAAAAATGTATCAAAATTTTGTTGGGTAACGTTTTTTATAAAATTATAACTGTATAATTTGTATTGAAATCCAAGATTTTGTCCAGTTTTAAAGTGTGATGTGAGACTCTTAACTATTGCTGTCCTGTAATCAGTATATTCTTTATAAAACGATAAGATCTCTTTATATTGATTGTATATAGCCCTATCCCATCTTGCCCTTAATTCAGGTTCTTCCTTAATTTTAGCATCATCAAATTTTAAATCTTCTATAAATCCTTCATAACTTTGACTTTTTATAATTTTATTTATAACACTTTTGTTTCCTTCAGATTCTAAATCAGAAATGTCAGGGGGAAATATATAACCTTTATTTATTGTAGCTAATTCGTTTTGAACATTTATAATAGCTTTTTTTGTTATGCCAGTTATTGTTTCATAAGAACATGAACCTGAAGATTTACAATCTCTAAATTTAACATATATATCCTTATCTACACCAATCCAATCCTTTTCTAAGTGTTCTTCTAACTTAAACAGTTTTCCAAAAAAACCGTATAAAATGTCCTTTAAAAATTGCTTCATAGTAAGTGAAACTTCATTGCTTATGTAATGTTCATATTTTTTGGGGTCATCTTTAAATATTTCTTTCGCTTTATCAAAAGCATCATCAATTAAATCCCTGATAAAATTTAATTTCATACCTGTAGACTTGTTTCCAAATAATTTAGTTAAAAAAAATGGTTTTAGACCTTCATTAGTAAACATGATAACCATAAAATCTTTAATTAATTCTTTCCAATCAGTAACAACAAATAAATATAACATGCTACTAACTGATAGGGGGTCATTAAGATCCTCTTTACTAGTTCCAAATAATCTACATTTTAAATTAGTATAAAAGAAATTATTAGTTGGATTAGATAGTAAACTATTAATACTTAATTTTAATGCTGTTATATTATCAAATGTAGGATATAAATCATCACAAGTGATTGAAGGTTTTTTATCGGTTATTGTTTTCATTAATTTATCATATGTTTCAAGTTCATCTTCACTCAAAAATGAAGCACCAGCTTTCAAAGCAACTTCTCCATAATTAGAATAATTTGTACCATCAGCTTCTCTTAAACCAGTATCAATATATCCAGGAAAATTACTTAATGTTGGTGGGGCGGTTGAATATTGAACCATATTTAAATTTTTGTCGCCAATTGTTTTAGCAACACCATTGATAGTAGAACGCGCATTGTCTTCTAATTTATTTATATCTTGAACGCCTATAAAAGGTAAAGACGTACTACATAACATATCACTTTTTCTGTCTATACCGGCTTTACTTTCGGAAAGTGTTAATGTGTTTATCATTTGACTCCATAAACCAAATACCAGTTTTTCACTTAAATTTGGCTGATCGTTTGATGTTAGTTTTTTAAACATGTCATTCTCATTAAATTTATTAATCATAACATCATGGAATATGTATATAAAACATTTGCTGTATATTTGTGCTATTTTTATAATAAGTTTAATCCAAGTACACCATTGCGGTAAAATCTTACAAAGAATTTTTTCAGCTGCTATAAGTATTGGTATTACAATTTTCCCAAATTGTATAATAAAATAATTAATATTCGTGGCTACATCATACATAAGATTTGTTGTTTGACAACCATAACTATTAATCTCTTCGTTAGTTATTTGGTCTCCAGTTGTCTGGACAACATATTTTTCAGGACCTCTTTCATATGGGTCATATTTAACATACCATTCATTAGAATGTAGTGCACATTGTGCTGAAGGATTTGTTATTTTTTGTCGTTCTTCTACCTTATCATTAATCTCTTCTTCTATTGGAGGCCTAGGTTCAAAAGTATTAGTAAAAAGTGTATTTGGAGATTGTAGAATAGCTGTGTCAAACAAATTACTCCAAAATTCAGGGGCAGAATTTCCGCCATGTTGTAAACTTTGTGTTGTTGTTTGTTCTTCGGCGGTTTTTTGGTCTTGTGTTTGTTCTTCGGCGGTTTTTTGGTCTTGTTTTTGTTCTAAAGATTCCTTTCTCGCTTGGTCTTTTGCTGTTTTATTTCTTTCTACATTATCTGAACCAGTTGCAACCCTTCCTTGTTTTACTAGAGTGTCAATTTCGTCAACTTTCTGTCCTCTTGCTACGTCTTCTGCCATTCCAGTTAAGGGTGGAGATGGTGGCTGTGAAGTGTCGTCAATATCCTTTGTTCTAGCATTTGTCCAAATTATTGAAATGTTATTATAATAATCATCTATAAGTCCTCTAATATCACTTTTAAATTTATCATATTTTGCAACTAAATCGCTAAAAATATTATTACTATTATGTAAAACATATAATTTTAATATTTCAGATTGTTTATCATACCATGTATTTCTTTGATCAATATAATCTTGTATAAAATCTAATCCTTTTTTTTGGCATAATTCTCCCAAATCTGCACTATTTAGATTGTTTTCTAATAACATCTTAAGTACGTTTTTTTTAGTTGAAAATCCGGTTTCAGGTGCGACTTCAAATTTATTATAATCATTTAATTTGGAAGACAAAGCACTTGAATTTTCATCTTGAAAATCTATATCTTTTTTGCGCAATATATTACCATTCAAATTTATACTACCAATAACATCTTTATCAAAATAGTTCTTTTTAAGTTTTTCAAATAAGGTTTTTGATTTTTTGACATTTTTGTTTTCACAATTTTTTTTTATTTCATCTATTATTTCTTTTATTTCAGTTTTTTTCTTATTTAAAAAAGCCTCATTATCTAAAATATCTCCGTCTTGTGTAAAATAATCTATATACGATTTTTTAATATCAGGATCAATATAACCTTTTGTTTGGTCACTCAATATTTTTTTAAACTTAAATAATAATCTAAGTTTATAATCGTCTACGTCTGTTTCTTTATTTACGACAAATTGTTCTTCTTGCGAATCAATAACCGCACAAATGATATCGAATATCGACATATTTGTTGTTTGTGTTGTTAGTTTAATTCCATCTTCTCCTAAAGAATTAAATATTGTAAAAAACTCATCATATTCATCTAATTCTTTTTTGGTAATCGTCAAAGCTTCCCAAATGGAATAAGTTGCTTTTTTTAATTTATTATATTCATCCCTTGAAAGATTGCCAATTTTTGACAATTGAAAAATTATTTCTGGGCGCAGAAGCATTCTTAAAACTTCTTCTTTATTTTCATAATTGATTACTTTCTTATTTACACAATTATCAATTCGTTCACCTGTATCCATATTAATAAAATTATTATTGAGATATATTGTTTTTCCATCAACACTACATGTGTGTTTAATTTCGAGATTATTTTTTAAGAATTCAATAACAATTTTATTTTCAATTAATTTATTGATTTGTTCAAGTAATTTACCAGACTCTAATTCTTTTTTCATTTTTTCATAAAACCCAGAATAATTAAAATTTAGATGTTTAAAAAAAACCATATTTTCTTTGTTACAACCACTATTTACATTACAAAAAATACTTTTAAAATATTCAACAAAAGATTCATAGTATTTAATAATACTACTAATAGGATTCATATAAAGAGTATTTAATGTATCTAATGAATATTGTATATTAATATCAGTAGCAGCTCTGTTTTCTAAATCAGAAATCAGAGAAGACAATGATTCAGTTTCAGATGTATCAGAATTTAAAGCTATTAACAATTCAATACTATTTAAGAATTTTTTCCCATCAACAATTTGAGGTGAATATCCAAATCTATGTTGTAGATTTACGCCAAAAACAACATCAAAATCGCCTGTCTTAAATACATCTGCTTTATGTAAATTTCCAATTGGTACTTGATAATCTTTATTTTCAGGATTATCATATGAACCATTGTACAATCTCTTAAAAAACCCATCGAGATAATCAATGCCTTCGCGATTTAGTAATAAAGACTTAACTACGTCACCTTTAGAATCATACAACCAATTGTATTGTTTTGAACCCTCTCTGGTTTTTAAAGAAGTTATCATATCTGTTAAAATACCATGTTCAATTTTATTATAAGGTTTATTCGTTCTTTTAGCAAGTTCAAGGGCATTAAATTTATCTAATAAAAATTTTAAGAATTTATCAAAATCATCTTCTTCACTAAGAGTTTTTTCATCTACTTCTATCTCAGCTTTTTCTTCTTCTTCATATGCTTTATGTAATTGTTGTTTTGATAAACCACGAATGTTTCCTGTAGGTTGTAAAAGATCTTTATTTACATTTGGAATAATTTCTCCACTCGATAATTTAATAGTAAATAAACCCGCACCTTCAACTGTTTGTATAGTAGCAGTTTTAATTTCTCTGTTTTTAGCATCAAACAATACCTTAGAACCAAAAGCTAATTTATTTATATCATCAAGTTCTTTTTGTTCCCTTTCTTGTTTTCTTTTTTCTCTTTCTTTTCTTTTTATTTCCAACTGTTCATTTATAAATAATTTATAATAATAATAATAAGAAATATTACTCATTGAATAATCATTTATTATATTACCCGTTTTAAAATTTAAGCTGTCTGTTAGAATTATAGAAGCCATTATTTGTTGAGCAGTTGGTTTTTTATGTGTTTGAGGGTCTTCTTCATTCATCATTTCTTCTATTTGGTATATTTTAATGCCATTTTTTAAAAGTATGTCAATATCTTGTTCAGTGAAACCCTTTTGTGTTAATCTATCTTTATAGCCGTTTTTATCCCAAACTTTTTGTGCTGCTTCACCAACTGATGTGAAAAATCCTGTTGGTTTACTTCTTGGGTCAAATTTAGCATCGCTAGCATAAACTTTTGATAATACGCTTTTAATATCGTTTGTATCAATAACTTTAAAATCTCCATATCCAGTTTCATCTGTTCCTAATACTATTTTTATACTTTCTACTCGACTGTTATCTGTTTGTTTTTCTTCATTTAATATATCACCTGAATAAGCCTGTTTTTTTTCTTCAACACCTTCTGTAACGCCAGTAATTGGTTTTTTAACAAATTTAATAATAGCCCCGTCAAGCGGTCCTTTAATTGTTGACGCCCATTCAAAAAACCCTTCAGCATTAACGTAAGGAATAATAGTTCCTTCTATAATTTTTATAATATCCTTGAATTCAGAAAAATCCTTTGCGATTTGTTTAAGTAGGTCTTCAATATTTAATTTATTAGCATTATTTAAATTAAACCCGCGAGCTATATTTGCCATCTTGTTATCTAGAAAAGTAAAAAGTCTTTCAGATTTTTCTTTATTTTCCAATGTTTCAATAATTGGAAAATTAATATTGGGTAAAAAATTAATTAATTTATTCTTAACAGTTGGTACAACAGCAAAATTTACAAAAAAATGAGTTAATTTACATGATATTTTAAATAATTTTCCAATAATAGTATCATTAAGAGTCTCCAAATATCTATTTATAGACATACCAAGAGATGTGTTAAAAAGTACGCTTTGCATCTCATTTATAAGTGTTTGAACATCACTAAAAACATCATTAATAATACTATATTTTAATAATTCAAATTCCCTATTGATTATAGTATCGTTACCATACTTGTATCTAAAATATGCTGTTATTATATTCATAGGTATTATACTAGTTGGGAGTAAGCCTCCAGTTAGTTTTCCCAAATCTAAAAATGACTTATGAGCAAATCCAGTAAGAACCATTTGTGGTAAATAATACGTACCACCTCCCATTAAAATAGAATAAAAATTATTTTGTATAATGTTAAATACAAACGAAACATTAGTAAATAATTCTACAGTAACATACGGGTCATCAATTACATCAAGAAAAGTATTATAAAAATCTTTCATATAACGACTAAGAATAAATTTGTATTCATTTGGTCTTTTGGGTTTGTCTAAAAGTTTTGCTATTTGTTGATTAGAGTATCCTAGTTTCTCATATTTTTGAATATGTTGACCTCTTTTAATAATATTTGCCGTAACAGCTTCTATACTATTTTCCTTTTCCTTTTCTTTCTCAGCCTTTTCTTTTTCAGGGTCATAACCAGCTTCTTTCTCAAGTTTAATAAAGTAACCTTGAATTGTAGATTTAATTTGAACATTTAAAAAACTATCAATAGTTGTTACAAAAAAGGTATTAAGATCTAATTTACCAAAAATTGGGATTGCTAATACTAATTCACCACTTTTGTCACCTATAATTTTATTTAGAATGGATTGCGTAAAAATTTTACTGTAAACATTAAATGACAAACTATTTGTTGAATTTACTGCTATGCCTTTAAAAAGTAAATTGGGATCTGCATCTTTGTATTTTGAAAAAAAATCAGCTGATTGAGAAAAATATCCGTAAGAATCAGTAGCTAATTTAAGTGAAGTTAAAGCAGTATTGCCCAAAGGAGAACTATAGAAAGTAAATAATTCGTTAATTAGATTTTTTTTCCATATTGGTTTATTTTCAGAAGGTTTATTTTCTTCTTTGAAAATTTTTTTAGCATCTGTAACAGATTTTATATATTTAAAAAATTGCATTAATTGTGGATATTTATCATGGTCTTTAAAATTTATATTTTCACCTAAGGTTTCCAATATTTTATTATTTTCAGTAGTTGGGTTAAAAATACAATCAATTAATGTTTTTACATATTCTTTATTTTTAAATAGTTCGGTTTCTTTTATTAAAAATTGTACTTTTGAAAACATATCCTTTAGTGTTAGTATTTCCGGAGCAGTAAAAATTTGTAAAGTACTTAAGACATCAACAAGATATTGAAAATTTAAAGGATTCGCATATATATTAGAAAGAAGACCAATCCATGTTGCTGGATTTGTTAAATTAGCTATTAAAACAACTTTTATACAAAAAATAGACAGGCCGCTTACAACACCTAAATATGTTAATCTATTGAAAAAAGCAGACATCTGTTGTTGTTTTGCTTCAGTATTTCGTCTTATGTTGTTTTTCAAAATTTTTTCCTGTAAAATAATGTATCTTTGTTTTAATTGTTTATTTCTATTTTCAATCAAACCAGAATAATTTTTAACTGAATTAAATAATAATTTTTCTATTTTTACTTTTTTTACTTCATCATCACCATCATCGTCATTTGCATTAATGTTTTGTTGACTCAAAATAAATTTTTTATTTAACTTAACTATAGTATTTGTGGAACATCTAAAATTATATGTAAACCTAGTTTCCTCTTCAGGAATGTATTTAGTAATGTACTCCTTAATAACTTTATCATTATCATTGCTATTAAGTATTTCATCTAATGTTTTCTCAATATTATCATAGCTTTTTGAATCATATTTATCTATGTGAAATGACTTATTACTTTCAAAATCACTAGTAAAATCTTGGTTATATTGAAAAGTACTCATAATATATAAACTTATATAATTTTAAATATTAAAAATATAAAAATATATATTTTTATATATTATGAGTGTTTGCGAAAATAAAGATGCCTTTCAACCTTTAGTGGTATACACTAAGGATAATAAAATAGTACAAAACTCAACCATTGAAGAAGATGTCGCAGAAGCAGAAACATTATATAGCAATGCTAAATTTTACTATACAAATAATGAGTTTAGCGGTGCACTAGTGAGTTATTCGTGTGCAGCAGTTTTACTTAATTCAATAGTTAGACAATTGCCGAAAGGTTCAGACCAACAAAAATCAGCGAGTGAAATATTAAATTGTTGTTTAAGTGCTGTTCAAATATTACAAGATAAAGTTAAATCTAGTTCAGGAAGTTCAGGAAGTTCTAAAGATGATGAGAAAAAAGATTGGGGTAAAATATGTACAAATTTACAACCTCTTGTTTTTAGTAAGGGAAGTTCTGATTGTTTATTTTTTTCTTCAGTTGCTGGACTTAGAAAAGAAAAAGAACTTTTTAGAAGTTCACTAATTTTTCCATTATCATATCCAAATTTATATCCAAAAGCATCAAAAGGAATATTAATTTATGGACCTCCTGGAACTGGTAAAACATATATAGTCAAAGCGGCAGTAAATGAGCTACAAAAAACTGATCCCAAGGTCGGTGTATTATTTTTTGCGCCATCACCAGGTGATTTAAAAGGAAAATATGTCGGAGAAACAGAAAAGAAAATCGAAGAATGGTTTACATGTGCTTCAAGAGCAGCATGCGAATCACAATTAGGATGTCCTAACGAAAAAAAATTTATTTCATTAGTATTCATGGATGAATTTGATGCTATAGCGCCTGATAGAAACACTGATACTACTGGTTTAGCAGCAAATTCGGTTAATACTCTTTTACAAATGATGGATGGTATTAATTCTAAAGAGAATGTTGCCATTGTTGCTGCTACAAATTATCCTTGGAATTTAGATAGTGCTATTCTTAGACGTTTTGACACTCAAATTCTTATTGATTTGCCAAAAAAAACTGATATTATGGAACTTTTAAATATTGAAATGAAAAAAATTATCAAATTCAGAGAAGTAAAAGACCCAAATGCGTTTTGTTTGGCAGAAAAAAAGAAAGAATCTTCTACTGATTCATCAGCTAATAATAAAAAAACTTCTTTGAATTGTAATCTTGAATGTATAGAAGAAGTACCAATAGATTTAACAACAACAAAACCTTATAACCAAATGATATTTGATTTTTATTCTGATGCTAGTAATAACGGGGCATTTATTACAGGTTTAGTTCAAATATTAGAGGATAAACATTTTTCAAATTCTGATATTTCGCGTTTAATAAAAGCCTCAGCAACATACACTGGACAATTATGTGTAAAGAATAATTTATTTTATTCGTCTAGATTGTTAATGGATTATAGAGGAGAAGAAAGATATATATCAACTATAACTAAATTAAAAAATGAACAACTTTCTATAGTGTATGCTCTCAAAATTTTAAAATCATATTTAGATCCTATATCAAACCCTTTTCCACCAGACGTATATCAACTTGTTAAACCTAAATTTGTAAAAATAGTTTATAAAAATAAACAATATATAAATGTAAAATGTCTTTTTTATAAAGACATCGACCTAAATATAGATGACCCACAAATTAAAGATGTTTATATACGATTTGATGGAAAATTTGATGATGTTGACGTTTATAAGAAGCAAGTTACTAATAAAAGAAAGTTTGATGCTGTAATAGTATTTGATTTTTCAATAAAAGAATCAAATTCGACATTTGAGACGGAACTAATTTTACCAGCTTCAACTATTTTAATAAATTCTGTTTTTAAACCTATGTATAATATATTTCAAGATGTAAAAAAAACAATTGAAGAATTTGAAATGGCTTCTATGAATTTGACGGAAGAACAGATTAATGAAAAAATCAAGAAATTGGAAGATAATATTAAAAAAAGTAAAGATATAAATCAATCTTATAACATTGCTCGTAAGTCTTATGTTAAGAGTATAACCGAAAACCTACAGAACAGAATAAACAGTTTGACAGCACAATTAAAAGCCCCTCCAAAACCTACAAAACAAGAAGTTTTAGATGCCGTAGATGAATATCACAAAAAAAAAGCGCAAGCACCAGTTGTTAATGCACCAGTTGTTAATGCACCAGTTGTTAATGCACCAGTTGTTAATGCACCAGTTGTTAATGCACCAGTTGTTAATGCACCTGCGCCAGTTGTTAATGCACCAGCAGTCCTGGGTAATGTACCAGCAGCTCAACAAGGTCAACCAGTTATAGGTGGTGGTAAAGCAGAAGCATTGGCATGGGCAGCAAAAAATTATAATTTTGATGATGATGATATTGACATAATAAAGAAAAATATGATGTTCAATATTGGTACGAGTAAACCTTTTTTAACATCTCCATTAAAAAAAATATTAACAACTTCTAATGTTGCTCTTATTACAGGCGAAGCATCAAAAATGATAAACAATTTTAGTTTAAATAATTATAATTTCTATAGTTATATACTTTTATTTAAAGTTATTTCTGATTATAATACTAAACAAGCACTAGAACTAGAACTAGATAAATCACAACCA
>Ga0209500_10001224_pt1 | contig 19683 bp, 16 predicted proteins | sample S_140212_EF_Meta_FD_187323 | JGI IMG/M metagenome (GOLD analysis project Ga0209500, IMG submission 187323) | Freshwater microbial communities from Lake Simoncouche, Canada to study carbon cycling - S_140212_EF_MetaG (SPAdes) (version 2) | ecosystem: Environmental > Aquatic > Freshwater > Lake ... | reverse complement strand
GAACGAAAGCTTAAACAAGCATAGGAAATCCCGTTGACAGTCGGTCGCAGGTTACCTTTGTTGGCCGACCTGCCGTTGCTAAAACGGCTCTCCCGACCATGAAAGTCTCCTCCTCCCTCAAGTCGCTCAAGAAGCGCCACCCGAATTGCCAAGTAGTTCGCCGCAAGGGCCGTATCTACGTGATCAACAAGACGCACCCCCGCTACAAGGCGCGTCAGGGCTAACCCCTAGCAAACACCCCTATTTTATGAAGAAGGAAGGCCATCCTGAATATAACAACGTCGTCTTCGTGGATGTCTCCACGAACCGCGAGTTCCCGGCTCGTTCGACCATGAAGTCGAAAGAGACCAAGCTAATCGACGGCGTCGAATATTTCGTCATCCGTCGTGAAGTCACCATGGACTCGCACCCCGCCTATACCGGCGAAAAGCGCTTCGTGGACTCCGCTGGCCGCGTCGAGAAGTTCAACTCGAAGTTCCGCCGCAAGTAAGCCTCCCCCGAGGCCTGCCCAAAACCCGCCAGGTTCGCCAGGCGGGTTTTTTGTTGGTTGGTCTCCTTTGTCCCGGCCGTACCCAAGTGACATCCGGGGGTTGCCGACCAGAGGAGGAAGGGGGGTAAGAGTCCCCAGTAGCTGGTTAGCGAGGGGCATGGACCAGCTGCTTCGGAATAAGGGCATATTTTGGGTGTTTACCCGTTTAACTGCCCAAACTCCCTATTTTACCTGTTTATGGGCGTACAGGCCTAGGCGAAACTCGAGGCGCGGTTGCGAATAACTGCCCCTAACCCTGCCCCTACCCCTACCCCTACTCTCAGCCCTAACCCTTGATCATCAATACTCCCCAGCTTTATTCACAGGGGGTTGTGAATGGAGGTGGGTAAAAGTGGCCTAAAAACACCCTAGAGTAATTTTGAGCAGAAGATGCTTGATTTTGTCACACCCCTGTATCAATAGTATCCCCGCTATGAAGCATATCCTCCCGATCCTCACCATCACGACCCTTGCTGCCGCTGCCTCTGCCCAGAGCGCTGCCGCTTCCGGTCTTTCCTATAACCGCGTTGGCCTCGGCTACAACACGGACAGCAAGGGCTACTCCCTCTCGGCTTCGGCCCTGATCGGTAGCTCGAACTTCCTCGTTGGTGCCTCGACCACCATCGGTGGCGGCAACACCGCCTCCAACGGTGCTGACTCCGTCTCCCTGGGCTACGTTCTCAAGAACGTCGCTTTCGGCGCTGACGCGACCGTCTCCGTTGCCTCGAACGAAGGCTACGGCCTCAACGTCCGTAAGGACCTCGGCAACAACATCGAAGGCGCTGTCTCGTACAATCGCGCCAGCAAGAACGATGTCTGGGGTGCTGAGCTCGCTTACAACGTGAGCAAGCAGATCCAGCTCGCCGTTGGTTACTCTGACAGCAACGCCGCTGGCGCTGCTGGTAAGAGCCAGACCTCCCTGGTTGCTCGCTACAACTTCTAATCTTCGGATTAGAGGCTGAACCTAAGGGCCCCGGCAACGGGGCCCTTTTTGTTTGTTTTTAAAATCACGACCAAGGCTATTGTGCCGAATAGATGACGAATAGGCATTTTTTTGTTGTTTTACGTTCATTGATGCTTACTACCAAACACGCATATGAAGCACATCCTCCCGATCCTCACCCTCACGACCCTCGCTGCCGCTGCCTCCGCCCAGGCTGCTGCTCCGGCCGGTCTTTCCTATAACCGCATTGGTCTCGGCTACGACACCGCCGCCAGCTCCAAGGGCTACTCCCTCTCGGCTACGGCTCTGATCGGTGGCTCGAACTTCCTCCTTGGCGCGTCGACCACCATCGGTGGTAACGGCACCGTCAACGGCACGGACGCCGTCTCCCTCGGTTACCTCTCGAAGAACGTCTACGCCGGCATCGACGCCGTCGTCTCCGTCGCCTCGAACGAAGCCTATGGCCTCGGTCTCCGCAAGGATCTCGGTGTCTACAACCTCGAAGCCGCTGCCTCCTTCGGTCGTAACGCCTCTGACAACAATGTCTGGGGTGCTGAGCTCGCCTACAACGTGAGCAAGCAGATCCAGTTGGCCGTCGGTTACTCCGACGAACAGGGTAAGGCTTCGACCTCGACCCTCTCCGCTCGCTACAACTTCTAATCTTCGGATTAGAGGCTGAACGAAGGGCCCCGGCAACGGGGCCCTTTTTGTTTACCGAGGTTATCGGGCCTGTAGTCCCTTCGCGACGGCTTCCTGCAGCTGGTCGAAAAGGGCGTAACGGCGGGCATAAAGCGGACGTTTGTTCGCTTTGATCTCCTCGCGCGTGCGACGCACCTCGCGCATTGGCAGTTCAAACCAGCCATTCTCGGCTGGCTTGCCGTCGGCTTCGACCCACATGCCGTCGTAATTGAAGGAGATTTTATTCCAAGGCACATGAATCATGTGCTTGGCGTTACTCATCTGGATCAAGTTGCCGGCACCCAGCAGTCGAGTGATGCCGAGCGTACTCACGACTTCCTGAAGGGCGAAGATGGCCATGGCTTTGGCGCGGACGCCGTGCATCGCCTTCGCCGAAGCCTTGATGGTCACCTCATTAGCGCCGCTGCCGCCTTGGATGGCGCCCGCGTAGGCGATCCATTGGCCGTCGATTTCTTCGACCGAAAAGGCGATAGAACAGAGTTCGCCGCCAATCTGGTCGCAGAAGACGCGGAGGGTCCACTCGCCCTCCCGGCGGAAACGGTCATCGGAGGCTAAGGCTAGGCGAATGGTGCCAGATTCCTCCCCTAAGGGTACTTCGGCGAAGGAATAGCCGATGTTCTTCTGTCCAAGCAGGCAGTCCAGCAGGGGGCCAGGATGGTTTTGGGCGAAGCGGTAGGAGTCGCGGAGTACCTTCAGCTTCTTCTGCCCATCCCAGCGGGTCGACATGTAGCCGAGAAGGGTCCGATGCCAGAGCATCGGATTTGCCTCGGTGAAGCGGCGACTCTCAGGCCGCAGCAGGAACTCGATCCACGCTGCAAAGGACGTATGGGTGGCCAAGGCCGTGCAAGCCCGTCCGATGCACTTGGTGAGCGAGGAGTTCCAGGCGCTTTCGGCATGGATCTGCTTGGAGAGGTTCCAAGCGCAGGCGAACGAGCCAAGCGGAGAAGAAGGGGCCTTGGAGGGGATGGTCAGCGACATGAGGACAAACGCGACGGAGGGAGCGTGCGTGCCTGATTAAGTTAGGGCGAAACTAGGACTACGAAAGCCTTACTTTGCTTCGACGTGGCCCTCCGGGACGACACAGGCAGCCTTAGAGACCGTCGCGGCCCGGGCGACCTTTCGGCGTCGGGGTGATGCCCTTGGAGCGGAAAAACTCGCTAAGTACTTCGGAGCGAGCCTCGGCCATCTTGTTCTTCTTCACGTCTTCCGGCGTCAGGAGCTTCTGGCGTTCGGTCATGATGCGGCGAAGCTGCATCAGGGCGGACTGCTGGAGCTGGCGGACGCGTTCACGCGTAAGTTTAAAGAGATCTCCGACCTCTTCGAGCGTCAGCGGGCTTTCGCCGTTGAGGCCGAAGCGGTGCGTCAGGATTTCCGCCTCACGCGGCTCTAGGGCGGTAAGCATCTCGGCGATCTCTGCGTTGTCTGACTTACCGCGGAGCGTCTCGAAGGGCGTGCGTTCGGATTCATCCTTCACCAAGTCGCCCAGAGTTGCGTCGCCTTCGATGCCGACCGGCTGGTCGAGGGAGGCCGCCCGATTGGCAATCGACTGCATGTGCACGACCTTGGAGAGAGGGATTTCCATCGCCATGGCGATTTCGTCGTTATGCGGCTCGCGCCCAATTTCGGTCGTGAGTCGGGCGGTGACGCGACGCATCTGTGCGATACGGTCGACCATGTGTACTGGCAATCGGATCGTCTTCCCGTTTGAGGCTAGGGCGCGCTTGATGGCCTGCTTGATCCACCAGGAGGCGTAGGTGCTCAGCTTGCCGCCCTTGTCGGGGTCGAAGCGCTCGACGGCCTTGATCAGCCCGAAGTTACCTTCGCTGATCAGGTCCATGAGGTTCAGCCCGAAATTGTCATAGTCCTTTGCGATACGCACGACCAAGCGGAGGTTCGACTGGATCATCTTCTGGCGAGCGGCCTCGTCGCCCTTGAGGACGCGACGCGCGAGCGCAGTTTCTTCTTCGAGCGTCAGCAACGGCGTCTTGCCGATCTGATCGAGGTAATAGCGGATCGGCGAGCGCTCTTCCGTCGACAACTCTTCCCAAGGTAGACCGGGCTCAGTAGGATCTAGGTCAGGGGTAGGGATTGGGCTAGGGGTAGGCCTTGCGAGGGCAGGCTTGGGCGCCATGCGCGCGGTCCGCTTGGCCGGAAGCGGCAGTTTCTTGAGCTCCTTCTTGGGTTCCTTCGAAGGCTTAGCCACAGTCGTCTCCTTCTTCTTGGCGCTCTTCTGGGGCTTCGACTTAGGCACGGGCGTGCGGCTCAGGAGCGTAGGCCAGCGGCAAGTCCGAGGGCGCGGAGGACGCTCTTGGACTTATTGATGGTCTCTTCGTATTCGGAGGTCGGGACGGAATCGGCGACGATACCGGCGCCGGCCTGGATGCTTGCGACGCCGTCGCGGAGCGAGGCGGTGCGGATGACGATGCACGAGTCGTGCCCGCCATCGAAGCCGAAGTAGCCGACCGCGCCGCCGTAGATACCGCGGCGTTCGCCTTCGAGTTCGGAGATGACCTGCATGGCGCGCACCTTAGGCGCACCGGAAAGGGTGCCGGCGGGGAACGTCGCACGGAAGAGGTCGAACGCGTCCTTCTCCGGGGAGAGCTGGCCTTCGACCTGCGAGACGATGTGCATCACGTGCGAGTAGCGCTCGACGATGGCGTAGTCGGGCACCTTGACGGAACCGGGGACGCAGACGCGGCCGAGGTCGTTACGGGCGAGGTCGACAAGCATCAGGTGCTCGGAGCGTTCCTTGGGGTCGGCGAGCAACTCCGCTTCCAACTGGCGGTCGCCCGCTTCGTCGGCGCCACGGGGGCGCGTGCCGGCGATCGGGCGGATCTCGCAGAGGCGGCCGGTGAGGCGCACGTTGACTTCAGGGGAGGCGCCCACGACGTCGAAGCCGCGGCCGGTCTCCATGACGAACATATAGGGCGAAGGGTTTACGTGGCGTAGCACGCGGTAGAGGTCGAGCGGATCGCCCTTGAAGGCGACGTCCGTGCGGCGCGAGAGTACCACCTGCACGCAATCGCCAGCGCGGATATACTCCTGCGTCTTCAGGATAGCGGCCTCGAAGTCGGCTTGGTTGACGTTGGCCTTGCCGGTCGCGAACTCGGCGACGGCGGGCAGTTCGGCGGCCACGGCGGCGCGCGGTCCGGTGATGACGGCGCGGAGGGATTCGAGTTCCTTCTTCGCGGCATCCCAGGCGGCATCAGCATCGGCCGGCGACTTTACGCGGGCATTGACGATGAGGCGCAGGGTCTGGCGGGCGTTGTCGAAGGCGACGACGCGGTCGACCAGCATGAAGTGGAGCAGGGGGGTGCCGGCCGGATCCTTGGCGGGCTTCGGGACGGTGGGCTCGATACGGTGGACGTATTCGTAGCTGACCATGCCGACCATGCCGCCGACGAAGGGCGGGAGACCAGGGACTTTGGCGACGCGTAAGCCGGAGAGTTCCTTCTTCACCAGTGTGAGCGGGTCGGCCGGCGTCGGGATAGTTTCCTTAGAGCCGTCGCGTCGGGTGATTTCGGTGCGGTCCTCCCATGAGGTGAGGGTCATCGCCGGGGAGGCACCGCAGAAACTATAGCGGCCGAGCTTATCGCCGCCCGTGACGGATTCGAAAAGGAAGGGAGAGCCAAGAGCTCGGAGGCGGGCGTAGACCGATACCGGCGTCTCGAGGTCGGCCATCATGTCGAGGCACACCGGAATCAAGTCGGACTTCTGGGCCAACTGGCGGAAGGTAGCTTGGTCAGGGACAAGGCTCACGTCGCCATTTAGAAGGCATCGGGCCTCCGTTGGAAACTATTTAAACCGCCTTCAGGCCTAATGCGGCCTAATGCTGTGGCTTATGCCTTAACCGAAGTCCACCGTCCCCATAGCGAAAGCGGCAGCAGACGCCCGGTATCTTCCTGCTTCAGGGTCAGCTCGCCGATGTCGACCTTGCCGCCGAGGCCGCGGGTGACGTCTTCGAGTAGGTTGTGGCAGAGGATGGAAGATGCGTCGATGGTGTAGACCGTGAGCAGGATGAACTGGGCCTGCGGGGAAAGGAGTTCGCGGCAAGCGCGCAGCAACGGTGCCAAGTCGCGTTCGACCTTCCAGAACTCACCGGTCGGACCGCGGCCGAAGGCAGGAGGGTCGAGCATGATGGCTTCATATTTATTACCGCGCTTCACCTCGCGTTTCACGAATGTCATCGCGTCCTCGATGATCCAGCGGATCGGCTCCTCGGCCATACCGGAGAGTTCCTGGTTACGACGGCCCCACGCCACCGCGGGCTTGGAAGCGTCGACGTGGGTTACGTGCCAGCCGGCTTGAGCGGCGATGAGCGAGGCGGCGCCGGTGTAGCCGAAGAGATTGAGCAGGCGTGGGCGGGGTTCCAGCTTTTGCGGGCGCGAAGCGACCCATTTCCAGTGCGGCGACTGTTCGGCGAAGACGCCGAACTGCTTAGAATTATCCATGAACCGGAGCTGGAACCGGAGCTTTCCGAGCTTGGTCTCCCATTCCTTGGGGCAGTTGCCCTTGAGTATCCAGCGGCCTTCGCGGCCGCCTTCCTCATGTTCGGCGACGGCGCGGGCCCATTCGGCGGCGGGCAACGATTTGCTCCACCAGGCCTTGGGCTCGCTGCGGATCATGCGGACGCCGCCAATCTCCTCGAGTTTGAACCCGTCGCCGGAATCGAGGAGGCGGTGTCCCTCCCAGTCGCTGACTAGTACGCTGATTTCCACGGGGTCATCGTGGTGAACCCTCGGCCGGGAGGGAAGCCCGCTTTTGCTCGCCAAAACTTTTTCCGCCCTTCCTCTTGGCGTTGATGACGAGAGAGCTGGCCAGCGCGCGCTGGGAGACGAAGGTCTCCGGCCTCGTCATGCTCACGCGTGACTGGACGGCTTCTGGGCTGCCGCCGCTTTCGCTGAATCCGCCCGCCCGGCTGACCTTGCTGGAACCCGCCGATGCGCGCGCTTGGGCTTTGCGTTCGGGTCATTGGCTGGAAGCCGGTCGCATCCACTTCTTTTTCTGGAAGGCCCTTTGCCCTGAGGTCGCCGACGGTACGGTGAGCGTGGCGGGTCCCTTCAATGATTGGGGCAAGGCCATCGATATGGAGCGCTGGGTGCTCAGTCCGGTCTGCGTCGCGGGCGCCGAGGGTTTTGAACTGAGCGTCGCCATCGACGAGGTGCTCGGTTCTTCCGAGGAGGCCGAATTCAAGTTCCTCCGCGATGGTGGCCGCTGGATTGAGCCGCCGCACGATGCCGATAACATCCGGCGCTCCGCTTCCAATCACCGTAACTTAATCGTCTCACGTGTCCGCACGGATAAGCATGTCTTCCGTTTCAATGCCGCGGACGCCGACCCGGCCTCCGCGCCAGTGAGGATGATTTTCGAGACGCCGGACCTGCTCGAGCTCGGTGATATCCTGGCTTCCGACCCGCTCGACGTACTCGAGCCACCTGGAAATTTCGGCGCGCTCGTCGGAGTCCACTCGACCCAGTTCCGCGTCTTCGCTCCGCGTGCCCGCGCCGTCGAGGTCAGCTGGAGCAACTCCGCGGGCGGTGCGAATCACTTGCTCTCGCTCAAGCCCGAGGGGCAGGGTGCCTGGTCCGCCCTGCATCCGGAAAACCTTTCCGGCTGTCATTATTGGATTTCCGTCACCTCGAGCGAAGCCGGCACACAGGAGCGCTTCGGCGAGACGCAGCTCGTCGACCCTTGGGCGAGGGCGGTCGTCGGCCCACGACAGTCGGCTGGTATCGTCATCGGGCCGGAATCATTGGCTCCTTTTGCAGACGGTTTCGTGCCCCCTCCCATTGAGGATCTCGTCATTTTGGAAGGCCACCTGCGCGACTTGCTGGGCCTAGCCGAAGGCGCTCCCGCCGCAGGCGGTTACCGCGACCTCGCCCGTTATGTCCGCTCGCAGGGCAATTACCTGCGCGCGTTGGGAGTGAACGCGCTCGAGCTACTGCCGTGCGCGGAGTTCGAGCATGTGGACTCCGGGGAATATCATTGGGGCTACATGCCGGTCAGCGCCTTCGGCGTCGCGAACCAATATGCTTCCGCGCCGGGGGTCGTCGCTATCGAGGAGTTCCGCGACCTCGTGCGCGCCTGTCACGAGTCCGGCCTCGCCGTCATCATGGACGTGGTGCTCAATCATTTCGGTTCGCCCAACGGACTTGGTGCGATCGACGCGCCATACTATTATCGTGTCGACCCGCAGGGCGAGCTGACGAACTGGAGCGGTTGCGGCAACGACGTCCGCGCCGAGGCGCCGATGTTCAAGCGCCTCGTGCACGCGGCACTGCGTCATTGGACCGAGACGCTCGGCGTCGACGGCGTGCGCCTGGACCTCGCCGAGTTACTCGGCACTCCGCTGCTGCGCGAGATCGAGGCCGACTTCCGCGTGCGCGCCCCGCACAAGATCCTGATCGCCGAGCCATGGAGCTTCCGGGGGCATGCGGCCCGCGACTTGGATGATTCGACGTGGACCAGTTGGGACGATGCGTTCCGTGAGTTCCTGCCAGCTTATGTCCGCGGCCATGCCAAGGCTTCTGATCTCCTCCATCACGTCGCTGCGTGCGCGATCCGTCCGTCGGCCCGTCTGCGTTACGCGCAGTCGCATGACGACATGGCGTGGTTGGATCGCATTACTGAGCGGACTGGGGCTGATGCCTTGGATCCTGCTCCGAACGACGTCCTGCGCACGCGTATGATGCATGTCATCCTGCTGTGCGCCGCAGGGGTGCCGATGCTCTGTGCCGGTCAGGATTTCCTCATGACTAAGCGAGGTGTGAGTAATACCTGGCGGCGCGGGGACCTGAATCGCCTCGATCCGGTACGACTGGAGCGATTCCGGGCGGAGCACGAGTTCGTCTCCCGTCTTATCGGTTTCCGCCTGTCTGCGGCCGGCGCCGCTTTGCGCCCGCGCCAAGCCGTTTCGCCTGCGTGGATGCAGGTCACGCATCAGGAAGGAGGCGAGGCCTTCGTCGCCGTCCTTAATTCCGACGGCGCCCTCGGGCCGGCCCGGGTGCTCATCGCCTGCAATCCCCATGAACTTGAGGTCAGCCTGGCCTTGCCGCGCACCGGCAACTGGGCTCCCGTGGTCGTCTCGCCTTTCCCGTCCTGTTTGCATGCTCCCGGTCCGGTGCCGCGGATCGAAGCGGGGTGGGTGGTTTTGCCGCCTTTGGCCTCCGCCGTCTGGTCCGCCGGCGCCTGATTCGCATTCTCGCTTGCCAATGCGGGGCGGCAGGGCCTTTTTCATCCCTTTCCCGCTCCCGCGAGAACCCACTCTTCTACACACCATACCATGGCCACCAAAGTAGCTATCAACGGATTCGGCCGCATCGGCCGTCTCGTCTTCCGCGCCCTCGTCGAACAGGGCCACCTCGGCACGACCTTCGACGTCGTCGCCGTCGGCGATATCGTCCCTGCGGACAACCTCGCCTACCTTCTGAAGTACGACTCCACGCAGGGTCGCTTCCATGGCACCGTCTCCTCCAAGAAGTCCTCCCCGGACAAGCTGGAAGACGACGTCCTCGTCGTGAACGGTAAGGAAATCCTCGTGGTTTCCGCCCGCTCCCCGGCTGAACTCCCTTGGAAGGCCCTCGGCGTCCAGGTCGTCATCGAGTCCACCGGTCTCTTCACCGAAGCCGCCAAGGCCAAGGGGCACCTCGAAGCCGGCGCCAAGAAGGTCATCATCTCCGCTCCGGCCAAGGATGAAGACATCACCGTTGTCCTCGGCGTCAACGACGACAAGTACGACGCGGCTGTCCACCACATCATCTCCAACGCTTCCTGCACCACGAACTGCCTCGCGCCGCTCGTTCACGTGCTGCTGAAGGAAGGCTTCGGCGTCGCCGAAGGCCTGATGACCACCGTCCACGCTTACACCGCTACCCAGAAGACCGTCGACGGTCCTTCCAAGAAGGATTGGAAGGGTGGCCGTTCCGCCGCGATCAACATCATCCCGTCCGCCACCGGTGCCGCCCGCGCCGTCGCGCTCGTGATTCCGGAAGTGAAGGGCAAACTGACTGGTATGGCCTTCCGCGTGCCGACCCCGACCGTCTCGGTCGTCGACCTCACCGTCAAGACCGTCAAGGACACCTCCCTCGCTGAGATCAAGGCCGCCCTCAAGAAGGCGTCCGAGACCTACATGAAGGGCATCCTGGCCTACACCGACGAAGAAGTGGTCTCCTCTGACTTCATCCACGACAAGAGCTCGTCGATCTTCGACGCCGGCTCCTCGATCGAGCTGAACAAGAACTTCTTCAAGCTCATCAGCTGGTACGACAACGAGTGGGGCTACTCCAACCGAGTCGTCGAGCTCCTGGGTAAGGTCACCGCCAAGCTCTAAGCCTCGCTTAGATTCCTCCGCGACAGGCGGCCCATCCGGGTCGCCTGTCTTGTTTTGGGCGTCTGGCGAGGAGGGGTAGGGCGGTTACGACGGTTTACGAGGCCGTGGGCGGTTTGTTCTTCCCACCCTAGGCCTTACGCCTTTCTCTGCTCCTTTCACCACCATGCCTGCTCCTACCCTCCGCGAACTCGGCTCCGTCAAGGGCCAGCGTGTCCTCGTCCGTGTCGACTTCAACGTCCCCCAGGACAAGAAGACCGGCGCCATCACGAATACCCAGCGTATCGCCGCGGCCCTGCCGACGATCAAGTTCCTGCTCGAAGGCGGCGCCTCCCTGGTGCTGATGTCTCACCTGGGCCGTCCGGACGGTAAGGTCGTCGAGAAATTCTCCCTCCGCCCCATCGCCGTCGAGCTCGAGAAGCTCCTGGGCAAGCCGGTGAAGTTCGTCGCCGCCTGCGTGGGCGCCGTCGCCGAAGACGCCGCCAAGGCCCTGCAGCCGGGCGAAATTCTCCTTCTTGAAAACCTCCGCTTCCACATCGAGGAAGAGGGCAAGGTGAAGCTCGAAGACGGTACCAGCCAGAAGGCTGACCCCGCTAAAGTGGCTGAATTCAGGGCCTCTCTCTCGCGTCTGGGCGACGTCTATGTGAATGACGCCTTCGGCACCGCGCACCGCGCCCACTCCTCGATGGTCGGTGTGAATCTCTCTCGCAAGGCCGCTGGTTTCCTCCTCGAAGCCGAGCTCAAGGCCTTCGATACCGTGCTCAACAACCCGCAGCGCCCGCTGCTCGCCATCCTTGGCGGCGCTAAGATCGCCGACAAGATTCCGCTTATCCGCAACCTCATCGAGAAGGCCGACGAAATTATCATCGGCGGCGGTATGGCTTACACCTTCCGCAAGATCTGCGACGGAATGGAGATCGGCAATTCCCTCTACGACGCCGAAGGCGCCAAGATTGTCCAGGAGCTGCTCGACAAGGCCAAGGCCCGCGGCGTGAAGGTCACGCTCCCGGTGGACTTCCTCTGCGGCGACAAGTTCTCGCCTGATTCCAACACTCAGCCTGCCACGATGCAGTCTGGCATCCCGGCCGGCTGGGAAGGCATGGATTGCGGTCCCGAGTCCATCAAGCTGTACGAGGCCGCCATCGGCCGCGCCGGCACGGTGGTCTGGAACGGCCCGTGCGGCGTGTTCGAATTCGAAAAGTTCGCCGTGGGCTCCAAGGCCATGGCGGCGGCGGTGGCCAAGGCCACGGACCGTGGTGCAATCACGATCGTCGGCGGCGGCGATACCGCCACGGCGGCCAAGAAGTTCGGCGTCGACACCAAGGTCTCGCATTGCTCGACCGGCGGTGGCGCTTCCCTCGAATACCTCGAAGGCAAGGTCCTCCCGGGCGTCGCGGCCCTCTCGGCCTGACCTTCGCCTTACCCTCACTCCCAAGCTCTCAAACACACACCTATGTCTAAACGCACTCCTCTCATCGCCGGTAACTGGAAGATGAACAAGACGGCTACCGAAGGCACTGACCTCGTCAAGGCCATCGCCGCCGCCGTCGGCACCGAATCCGCCGTCCAGATTGTCCTCTGCCCGCCCTTCACCGCGCTTTCCGCGGTCAGCGCCGCCGCCGAAGGTACCCATCTCGCCGTGGGCGCTCAGAATATGCATGACAAGACCAACGGCGCCTTCACCGGCGAAGTCTCGGCTGCCATGCTCCGTGACCTGCACGTCACGCACGTAATCCTCGGCCATAGTGAGCGCCGTGCGATTTTCGGCGAAGACGACGCCTTTATCAATCGCAAGGTCAACGCCGCCTTGGCTGCGTCCCTCAAGCCTATCCTCTGCGTCGGAGAGCTGCTCGCCGAGCGCGAAGCTGGCACCACGAACGCTGTGGTGAAGCGCCAGGTCGAACTCGGGCTGGCTGGAGTCCCTGCAGGTAAGGCCGAACAGGTCATCATCGCCTACGAGCCCGTCTGGGCAATCGGCACCGGCAAGACCGCCACCCCGGCCATGGCCCAGGAAGTGCACGCCTTCATTCGCTCGCTTCTCGTCTCCCAGTTCGGCGCCGAGACCGCGGGACGCGTCCGTATCCTCTACGGCGGATCGATGAAGCCTGACAACGCCGACGCCCTCCTGGCCGAGCATGACATCGACGGCGGCCTGATTGGTGGCGCCGCCCTCGAGGCCAAGAGCTTCGTGGACCTCGTCCAGAGCGCCGCGAAGTCCCTGACCCGCTAAGCCAGGTCTCCGTCTCCTTGGGCCAGCGATCGGATAAGCCCCACTAGGGCTTTCCCTTCGCTGGTCTAATAGTTTGGAAAGTGCCTAATGGTAAGCAGGAGTGGCTTTAAATGAAGTAATTCAATCGTTAGATTGTAAGATTATGTTGTACAATTGTTTATGATTCTAATTTACACCCAATTCACAGGTTCTTGGGGGTTCAATTCCCAGCCTACCCCTGAAAAGCGACTAAAACCGCTTAAATTTGGGTTGCGAAGGGGTTCCGCCTTTCGTGCTTCTTCGGTCAAAAAACCCGCCAATCCATTCGTCTGAACGCGATGTGCAAACTCCTCGAATTCCTTAACCGCCCGGCCCCCCGTGGCAACTTCTTCGCCCGGGCCGTCAACGCCGCCCCGTTCCAGATCATCGTCTGCCTGCTCATCACGGGCGTGGTCGTCGCTGCCGCGGTCAACGAGTACGCGACCAATAAGTATCTGAACGTCGGATACACGCCGGATCAGCCCGTCGCTTTCGATCACTCCTTCCACGCCGGACCCGATTCCGTCTTGGGCCTCGATTGCCGCTATTGCCACAACTTTGTCGATAAGTCCGGCCACTCGAACGTCCCGACGACCAACACCTGCTGGAATTGCCATAGCCAGGTGAAACCCGACAGCCCAGCGCTGGCGCTCGTGAAGAAGAGCATGGAGACCGGCGAAGCGATTCGCTGGGTTAAGGTCCACAAGGTACCTGATTACGTCTACTTCAACCACGCCGTGCACGTGAACCGCGGCGTCAGCTGCGTCGAGTGCCACGGTCGCATCGACCAGCAGGTCGTCGTCGGCCAGCAGAAGTCCCTCAACATGTCCTTCTGCCTCGAGTGTCACCGCAATCCGGAGCAGGTGCTCCGCCCCGTCGACAAGGTCACCGACCTCGCCTACAAGGCCGCTTCGCCCGCCGCCCAGACCGCTGCCGGCACGAAGTTCGTGCACGACTGGAAGGTCAATCCGCCCCAGAGCTGCTCGGGCTGCCACCGCTAATCCCACCACCCTTTTCCGATGAGCAAGAAAGTTTTTGAACACCCCGTGGCCCAGCCCGGCGAGCCGACTGGTCCCTCTTACTGGCGCAGCCTCGAAGAGCGTAACAAGTCGCCCGAGTTCCGTACGCGCGCTGAACGCGAGTTCGTCGAAGGTGCCTCCGCCATCACCAGCGTCGAGCGTCGTGAGTTCCTCATGCTCATGGGAGCTTCTTTCGGCCTCGCCGGCCTCGGCCTCGCCGGTTGCCGCGAGCCCCGAAACCATACACTTCCTTACGCCAAGCAGCCTGAGAACACGATTCCTGGCGTCGCCACGTACTACGCCTCCTCCTTCCCTGGCGAATTCGCTAACCAGCCGATTCTCGTCGAGACGCATCAGCATCGCCCGACCAAGATTGAAGGCAACCCGAGCCACCGCGCCAACGGCGGAGCTTCCTCGAAGTTCGCCCAAGCCAGCGTGCTCGACATGTATGATCCGGATCGCGCGCAGGCCTCTGTCGCCGCCGACGGCTCCGTGCTTTCCGTCGCCGCCGTTCGTGCGTTCGTACGCGGTCTCGCCACCTCCGCCAAGGCCAACGCCGGCGCCGGTCTCGCGTTCCTCGCCCGTCCGTCCACTTCGCCGACGCGCGCCCGGCTCGTGGCCGGCCTCAAGGCCGCCTACCCGAAGGCTCGCTGGGTGGAATACACGCCAGTCGAGCAGAATAGCGCCGAGCGCGTGCTCGGTGCCCGTGCTCTGCCCGATTACGCCAAGGCTCGCCGCGTGCTCAGCCTCGACCGCGATTTCCTCGGTGCACATGATACGACCGTCGAAGACACACGCGCCTATTCTTCCGCCCGTCGCGCTGATACGGTCGAAGAAGCCGAGAAGATGACACGTCTCTACGTCGTCGAATCCACCTTCTCGCTGACCGGCGCCGCCGCCGATCACCGTCTCCGCGCCTCGTCCTCGCATATCTCCGGCCTCGCCATCCTCTTTGCCGCCGAAGTCCTCGCCAAGACCAGCAACGCCGCCGCTTCCTCCCTCAAGGGCAAGGTATCCGGCATCAACGTCGACGCGAAGTGGGTGACCGAATGCGTCGCCGACCTCGTCGCAGCCAAGGGTGAAGCTCTCATCGTCGCCGGTGACCATCTTTCCGCCGACGCGCACCGTGCCGTCTTCCTCGCGAACCAGGTCCTCGGTGCCGCCGTCAAGTACGTCGCGGCTCCGTCTCCGTCGTCGCTGACGATCGCCGCTCTCGCCGCCAAGCCGGCCGAGACCCTCGTGATCCTCGGCGGCAACCCCGCTTATGACGCACCGGCTGACGTCAACTTCGGCGCCGCCATCAAGGCCGCCAAGACCGTCGTTCGCCTTGGTTACCATGGCGCCTCCTTCGATGAGACCTCCGCTGCCGTGAAGGCTGCCGGCGGCACTTTCCTCGCCTCTTCGCACTACCTCGAGAGCTGGTCCGATGGTCGCACGCTCAGCGGCGTCTACGTCCCGGTGCAGCCGATGATCGATCCGCTCTTCGCGACGGTCACCGAGCTCGACGTCCTCGCTCCGTTCGCCGGTTCCGACAAGGATGCGCACGCGCTCGTCCGCGAGACCTTCAACTCGCTATCGAAGGATTCCTCTGACGAAGCTTTCGCCGCCTGGCTCGCCGAAGGCGTCCTCGCCGGCACCGCTTTCGTCGCCGCCAAGCCCGCCGTCGGCGCCGAGCAGATTAAGGCCTTCGCCGCTCCGGCTCTTTCGTTCGACTCCCTCGAAGTGCGCCTCGTCCCGAGCGTCCACTCGGGTGACGGTCAGTACGCCAATAACGGCTGGCTCGCCGAGGCTCCGGATCCCATGTCCAAGACGGTCTGGGAAAACGTCATCCTCGTCAGCCCGAAGTTCGCCGCCAAGCTCGCCATCGAGCCGTCCGAAGCATTCATCAATAAGATCGGTGGCGAAGCCGACTTCCTGCACTCCGGTGCGCTCAATCGTAATATCAACCAGCTCGTCGACGGCCGACTCATCTGCCGCATCGCCACGCTGACCCTCGGTGACAAGACCGTCACTGGTCCGCTCTTCATTATGCCGGGTATGGCTGACTTCACCGTCGGCCTGCAGCTCGGCTTCGGTCGCCGCGTCGGCGGCCGCGTCGCCACCCGCGTCCCTGAGCGCCTCGCTGGTCGCACCGTCGGTAACGGTTTCGATGTCTATCCTTTCGTCTCCGCTTCCGAATCCGCCGTCCGTACTGGCGTAAAGCTCACGCTCACCGGCGCCACCGTCGCCGTGGGTAATATGCAGGACCACTGGTCCATGGAAGGCCGCGACATCGTCCGCGAAGGTAACGTCGAGGACCTGAAGAAGAACGAGAATTTCGCCAAGCTCGGTATCGATGGCCACGCTCCGGCCGTTTACGGCAAGGACGGCGCGATGGCTCCGGCCCTCAAGGCCATCACCACGCCTCGTGGTAACTCCGCCTACGAGCACCCGGCCCACTCCATCGCTCCTAACGTCGCCGTCTGGAAGGGTCACGAATCCGAATTCCCTGCGCTTCAGCAATGGGGCATGTCGATTGACCTCAACACTTGCACCGGTTGCAACGCCTGCGTGACTGCCTGTCAGTCCGAGAACAACATCCCGGTCGTTGGCCGCGAGCAGGTGCTCAAGGGACGCAACATGCACTGGATCCGCTTGGACCGCTACTTCTTCGACGGTCGCGCCGCCGCCGGCAACGCGATCCCCGAAGACCCGCAGGTCACCTTCATGGGTGTCGCCTGCCAGCATTGCGAAACCGCCCCGTGCGAGACCGTCTGCCCCGCCAACGCCACCGTCCACGACGACCAGGGTCTCAACACCATGGCGTACAACCGTTGCATTGGTACCCGCTATTGCGCGAACAACTGCCCTTATAAGGTCCGTCGCTTCAACTTCCTCGACTTCAACAAGCGCGTCGACGGCCACTACTACGAAGGTCCGCTCGGACCTGAGAAGGCCGTCAAGGATCCGGCCGACCTGCCGCAGCTGCAGAAGAACCCCGACGTCTCCGTGCGTATGCGCGGCGTCATGGAAAAGTGCACCTACTGCGTCCAGCGCATCCAGGAAGCCAAAATCCAGGCCAAGGTCCGCGCCCGCAATTCGGCCGACATCAACGTCCGCGACGGCGTCATCCAAGTCGCCTGCCAGCAGGCTTGCCCGGCTGGCGCGATCGAGTTCGGCGACATCACCGATCCGAAGTCCCGCGTCGCCAAGGCCAAGGCCTCGACCCGTTCCTACGGTGCGCTGACCTACCTCAACACCCGCCCGCGCACGACCTACCAGGCCAAGCTGCGTAACCTCAATCTCCGTATGCCTGGAGCCAACCTCGTCCCGCTTTCCCGCGTCGAGATGACCGGCCGCGAATCACACGGCGCTCCGGCGCACGGTGCGGCGCCGCATGGCGATACCCACGCGAAGCCCGCCCACGGCGCCGAGCATCACGCCAAATAACCCTTAAACGACTACCCGTCCCATGGCTCACGCCCACGACAGCTCTTCCGAGCGCCCCGCGATCCTCGATAAGGTTCGCCCAGCCGAGCTCCCGCGCTCCCCGCTGATTCTTAACAACCGCGGCTTCCACTGGATCACCGATAAGGTCTGCGGCATCGTCGAAGAAGAGACTCCGCTCTGGTGGAAGATCATGTTCGGCGTCGCGCTGTTCGTCGCGTCGTTCACGTTCATCGGCCTCGGCTACCTCGTCTCGACTGGTACCGGCACCTGGGGTCTCCGTTCGCCCGTGGGCTGGGGTTGGGCCATCGTCAACTTCGTGTTCTGGGTCGGTATCGGCCACGCTGGCACGCTGATCTCGGCGATCCTCTGCCTTCTCCGTCAGAAGTGGCGCACGTCGATCAACCGCGCCGCCGAAGCCATGACCATCTTCGCGGTCTGTTGCGCCGGTCTCTTCCCGCTCTTCCACGTTGGTCGCGTCTGGTTCGGCTGGTGGCTCCTTCCTCTGCCTAACCAAAACGGCATCTGGCCGCAGTTCCGCTCGCCTCTCGAGTGGGACGTCTTCGCGGTCTCTACCTACTTCACCGTCTCCACGCTCTTCTGGTACATGGGCATGATCCCTGACCTCGGCGTGATTCGCGACCGTGCGACGACCTGGTGGCGCAAGGCCTTCTACAGCCTGCTGGCCATGGGCTGGCGCGGCGGTAACCGCCAGTGGTCCAACTTCGAGATGGCTTACCTGCTCCTCGCAGGCCTTTCGACGCCGCTCGTGCTTTCCGTGCACACCATCGTCTCGTTCGACTTCGCTGTCTCGAACGTCCCCGGTTGGCACACGACCATCTTCCCTCCGTACTTCGTCGCCGGCGCCATCTTCTCTGGCTTCGCGATGGTGCTCACCCTGATGCTCCCGCTGCGCGCGATCTATCGCCTGCATGACGTCATCACCCAGTACCACATCGACAACATGTGTAAGATCATCTTGGCCACCGGCACGATGGTCGGCTACGCCTACGCTACCGAGTTCTTCATTGCGGCCTACTCCGGCAACTCCTTCGAGAAGTTCGCCTTCGTGAACCGCGCCTTCGGCCAATACTGGTGGGCTTACTGGATCATGGTGTCCTGCAACGTGATCACCCCCCAGCTCTTCTGGTTTAAGAAGGTCCGCGAGAACCACTCCCTCGTGTGGATCATCTGCCTCTTCGTCAATGTCGGCATGTGGTTCGAGCGCTTTGTGATTACCGTCACCTCGCTCGCCAACGACTACCTGCCGTCGAGCTGGGGTTACTACAGCCCGACGATCGTCGATATCTTCACGTTCTTCGGTACCTTCGGCTTCTTCTCGGTCCTCTTCCTCCTCTTCATTCGCTTCCTTCCGCTGCTCCCGATGGCGGAATTGAAGATGGTCTCGCCGCAGGCTGACCCTCACGCCCACTGATTTCCGCCGCCCAACGACCATGAACGAACGCAACGAACGCATCCACGGCGTGGCCTGCACCTTCCGCAAGGTCTCCGACGTGTTTCACGCCGCCGAGAAGGTGCGCGATGCCGGCTGGAAGAACTGGGACGTGCACACGCCTTTCCCGATTCACGGCATGGACCAGGCCATGGGCCTGCCTCGCTCGCCCGTCCCGCGCCTGACCCTGCTGGGCGGCGTCACCGGTTTCATCACCGGCTGCCTCCTCACCTGGTACATGAACGCTTACGACTACCCGCTGATTGTCGGCGGTAAGCCCTACTGGAGCGTAATCTTCCCGTTCCCAGTGCTCTACGAGTGCACGATTCTGTTCGCCGCCTTCGGTACTTTCTTCGGCCAGTTCATCTTCAACCGCCTGCCGCGCCACAACCATCCCTTGTTCGATCTCCCGAACTTCGCCCGCGTGTCGGACGACACGTTCATGATCGTCCTCGAGGCCCGCGACCCGCAGTTCCACCTCGATGAGTCGCGTAACTTTCTCCAGTCGCTCGGCGGCCAGGAGATCATCGTCATCCGCGACTAATCCGCACCCATGAGCCGCTATCTCGCATTCCTCGCCGTCGCTGTCGTCGCCACGATCAGCTTCCTCGGGTTCCAGGGCAAGAAGTCCAAGGACACGCCCGTCTATGTCTTCGACGACATGGACTACCAGAACAAGTACAAGGCCCAAGGGGAGAACGCCTTCTTCGCCGACGGCCGCGACGCGCGTCCGCCCGTCGCCGGTACGGTCGCCCGTGGCACCGGCCTCGAGCCGACCAAGGTCTTCTCGGCCGGCTTCCGTCGCGCCGAATCCCAGAATCCCTCCTTCGTCATCGGCAAGGACGCCAAGGGCGTCTTCCTTGCCGGCTTCCCCGAGAAGTCACTGACCTTCGCCAAAGACGGCAAGCTCAATGACTATAAGGTCAGCCAGTTGACCCTCGAAGCAGGTCGCGGCAAATTCCAGATCTACTGCGCCGTCTGTCACGGCCAAGCCGGCGACGGTAACGGCATCATGAAGGTGCGCTCCGCTATCGAAGGCG
>Ga0209500_10001223_pt1 | contig 19686 bp, 12 predicted proteins | sample S_140212_EF_Meta_FD_187323 | JGI IMG/M metagenome (GOLD analysis project Ga0209500, IMG submission 187323) | Freshwater microbial communities from Lake Simoncouche, Canada to study carbon cycling - S_140212_EF_MetaG (SPAdes) (version 2) | ecosystem: Environmental > Aquatic > Freshwater > Lake ... | reverse complement strand
CGGATTGGTCAAGGTGCCGATACCCGTGATTTCGATACTCGAGACGTCCCCATCGTGCAGCGTGAAATCATCGGGGGGAACAACACCGGTGCCGGTGAGGAGGAATGCGCCCGTGGCGAGGTCGTTTTCTCGCGTGAGCCAGTCGATCAGTTCGGGGAATTCTCGTTTCATTTGGCTGAGATCGGTTTCTCCTGAGAAGACGGTCGCGCCACCCCGATCAATGCGGAGGCGGATTTTGGTCGCGGCCCGATCGACCGGGGATTCGGGGATCAGGACGAAGGGACCGAGTCCACAACAGCCGTTATAAACTTTGGCTTGAGGAAGATAGAGCGGGTTTTCCCCTTCGATATCGCGGGCGGACATATCATTGCCGACGGTGAAGCCGACCAGTTTTTTCGTGGGCGAAATCACCAGAGCGAGTTCGGGTTCCGGAACGCTCCAGTTGCTGTCCGCACGGACGCGGAGCGGTTCACCCGGTCCGGAAACGCGGTTGGGAGTCGCTTTGAAGAAGATCTCGGGTCGTGGGGCGGTATAAACTTTGTCGTAGTGCGTCGCCGCCGATTCGGATTCTTGCATCCGGGCGACCTGACTTCGCTTATAGGTCACACCGGCCGCCCAGACTTCCTGACGATCGATGGGGGCGACAACTGTGACCAGACGTGGGTCGAGCAGCGGGGCGCGGGTATCGACCAGAAATCGGGCCAGTCCAATCGGATCGGGCGAGTGCAGGATGTCCATGAGTGAGCGAGCATGATCGACTTGCAGCAGGTCGAGCAAACGGAATTGCCCATCGTCCTCGACCAGGGCAACACGCAGGGAACAATCGGCAAGACGGAGCTTGGCAAGGCGCATGACGAAACCTCGGGGTGCGGATCAGGAAACTGTGAATCGGAAATTATGAAAACGTCAAAAAGATCGCAGAATGGGCCAAACATCGCAAGCGGCAGCAAAAACACTTCGTTCCGCCGTTTTTGCAGGGGCTTTTTCCAGGAATTTGGACTTCGCAGTTTTCTCACGGCAACATCGCCGATATATTCTGGGTGATCGATCGATCAATGCCGACCCGATTCGCGTTGACCCGATTTGCCAAAAAGCGTTTTCCCCTGCCCGATCAGGAGATGAGATATCATGCGTCATCGAGCGGCCTGGAGTTGGCAGGGTTTGTTCTGCCTGATCGTAGTGGGATTGCTGGTTTACGGCGGAACCGTCACCGCGTCTGACACGGGTCCGAACACGAGTGATCCGAAATCCGGCTCGAAGCATTGGGCTTTTCAGTCCGTTCAACGTGGTTCGATACCGAATGAATCGATACCTGCAAATATGCGGGGGGGGAATTTCTCTGGCGACGCGGGCCAGCAAAATCCGATCGATGCGTTTATTCTGGCGAAGCTACAGTCAAGTTCGCATGCGTTTACGGCACCTACGGACCGATTGACGTTAGTGCGACGAGTCACCTTCGACCTGACAGGTTTACCACCGACTCCGGACGAGGTGGCGGCGTTTCTCGCAGATACCTCCCCCGATGCCTATGAACGCCTCACCGATCGGCTGCTCAGTCATCCTCATTATGGTGAGGCTTGGGGGCGCAACTGGCTCGATGTGGTCCGATTCGCCGAGACGGCGGGATTCAAAGAGGATCCGCTCCGCCCAACCGCGTATACCTACCGCGACTATGTGATTCGCGCTTATAACCGGGATCTGCCGTTTGATCGGTTCATGCTGGATCAGATTGCGGGGGATGAATTATTTCCCGACGATGTCGAATCGCTGGCTGCAACCGGGTACTGCCGGATGTGGCCCGATGAAAGCAATGCTTCCAACATTTTGCTGGCCCGACAAACTTCGCTGGACGACCTGACCGGAAATGTCGGTGCGGTGTTTCTGGGGCTGTCGATCGGCTGTGCCCAGTGTCACGATCACAAATTTGACCCGCTGCTGCAGACCGACTTTTACCAGCTACAAGCCTTTTTTTCCGGGATCGTCCTGGAAGACAAAGTCCCGGTGGGAACCTTGTCACAACTCGAGGACTACCGCCGGGCCGAGCGTCAGTGGCTGGCGGAAACAGCCTCACTGCGGCACGAACTGAACGCGTTAGAGCAACCCGCACGAACCAAGATGCAGGGTGATCGTCGGATGAAGTTTCCGTTCGAGGTGCTGCGAGCGCTCGATACTCCTGCAGAAGATCGGACGACGATGCAGCGGCAACTGGCGTTCTGGACGGTCCGGCAGATGGGAGTGAAAGAGGACGAGATTTCCAAGCATCTGGAGGACGCCGCGAAAGTGCGCCGCGACGAAGTACTGGCACTGCTGGCGGAAGCCAAAGGTCGGCGGCCACAGCCGAGCCGGGAAGCGAGCGTCATGGCGGTGGCGGAACTGACGAATACGCCTCCCATCACCTGTCGGTTAGATTCGGGAAGCTACGACAAACCACGAGAAGTCCTCGAACCCGACTTTCCGGTCATTTTGCGTCGCGGATCCACTTCGACACCCCCGGTGATTTTACCCCCCTCGGACCGTTCCTCGGGTCGACGTTCTGAGCTGGCGCGATGGCTGGCGTCGGCGGATCATCCCCTGACGCATCGTGTGTGGGTGAACCGGCTGTGGCAGGGTCATTTTGGGCGGGGTTTGGTCTCGAACGCGAATGACTTTGGGACGCAGACACCACTGCCGACTCATCCGGAACTGCTGGACTGGCTGACGAGTGAATTCATGGCACGCGGGTTCGGGTCGAAGTTACTGCATCGTCAGATCGTCCACTCAGCGACGTATCGGCAGGGGTCTCAAACGGATCGAAGCGAGCCTGCCACGGGTGAGATTTTGGCCACAGCGTGGGGCGATGCTCCGGCTTATTCGTATTTCCCGCGTCAGCGTCTGTCGTCGGAACGGATTCGGGATGCGTGGCTGATGGCCTCGGGTCAGTTGAATGATTCGATGTATGGTCCCGGTACGCGTCCGGAATTGCCGCCAAATTTCAGCAGTTACGAATGGAAAGTGAGCGAGCCGGCCGAGCAGGTGCGGCGGTCGGTTTACATTTTTGCCAAGCGAAATTTGCCCTATCCGATGATGGCCGCCTTTGATTTTCCGGATATGCACGAGGCTTGTGGTAGCCGAACGCGAACCACGATTGCCCCGCAGGCACTGATGTTGCTGAATAACCGGATTGTGTTGCGCGCCGCACAACAGTTGGGCCAGCGAGCCCAGCGGGAAGCGAACTCGGCGGATCCTGGTGCCGTGATTCAGCGCGCTTGGCAAACCAGTTTTGGCCGTCCGGCAACCGATACAGAAGTTGCGAGTGCCCTGACGTTTATCCGGGCACAACAGCAGGTGATTACGGACACGTCAGCCCACGCTGCAGAGAAGAGTCCCTCGTCATCGCCAGAGGCGAGCCTCGAGGCGAGTGACGCAGCGATTTCGGATCTCTGTCATGCCCTCTTGAACGCGAACGAGTTTCTCTTTGTCGAATGATGGGTGGTTATTGCGAGAATTTGAGCGATGACCGAATTCGCGTGACTGACGCCACACTCACGAGAGCTTTCTCACGACGGCAGTTTGTTGTCCGCGCCAGACGCAAACGTTGGCGATCCTTTTTCTTTCCCTGTTACGATCCTTTCCCTGTTTCCATTTACGGAATCTTCGAGAAAAGCATGCGACACGATCAACGACAGCCACACGACTTACGGCCGATTCGCGTGCAACGACATTTCACCGGTGCCGCACCGGGAAGCGTACTGATTCAGGCCGGTCGCACGACCGTGCTCTGTACGGCCAGCATCGAGAGCTCACTTCCCCCCTGGAAAGCCGCAGCAGATCCTGCGACCGTCTCGGGATGGCTCACGGCAGAATACTCGATGTTGCCCGGCAGTACCTCGCCCCGAAAACGACGCGAACGAGAAAAACTCGACGGACGTTCGAGCGAAATTCAGCGCCTGATCGGCCGCAGCCTGCGTGCCGCAGTCAATTTCCAGGCGTTGGGGGCACGAACGATCGCCATCGATTGTGACGTGCTCGAAGCCGACGGCGGAACGCGGACCCTCAGTATCACCGGCGGGTTTATCGCGTTGTGTGATGCCATCGCATCGATTCGTCACGAGCTTCCTGCCGATCGTCTGGTGATCGAGCGAAGTATTGCTGCCGTGAGCGTGGGGGTCGTGAAGGGGACACCGGTCCTCGACCTGGATTACATTGAAGACAGTACAGCGGAAGTCGATCTGAATGTGGTGATGAGTGGTACGGGGGCGTTTATCGAGGTGCAGGGGACTGCGGAAGGAAAACCCTTTTCCCGTGAGCTGTTGAATCAACAGCTGGACCTCGCCGCGCGAGGGATCGAGCAGTTGACACGATTGCAGCGTGACGCCCTGGGGACCGACTGGCCTCCGCTCGAACAAATGCTGATCTGTTAAAGGTTTTAAGTCAGGGTTTCATGTCAGGGATTTATTGGGCGATTTTGTACAGGTATTCGTCGGTTCGCAAGTACATCGCACCGCGACTGAAGGCGGGGGTGGCGAATGTTCGGCCGGGGACTTCGTTCTTGCCCACCGCTTCGAATTCATGGGCCGGTTTGACCCAGGTCGCAGCTCCCGTCTCGTTCAGAAACAGCACCTGTCCATTGGCATAGACCGGCGAGGCGGAAAAGTTGCCGCCAAGGCGTTCCATCCAGTGGCGATCTCCGGTTTTTGCATCGACACACGAAGCGATCCCGGCGTCCGAGACAAAGTACAGATCGTCACCGACGAGCAGGGGAGACGGGGTGCTCGGCGCACCCCGTTTGAGTCGCCAGGCAACGTGTGATTCGGTGACATCTCCAGATCCGCCTAACTTGATTGCGATCAGTTCCGGGTTGTCATAATCATGGTTGTAAATCACCAGGCCATGGGCGAGTGTCGGCTGGGGGACGACGGACCAGCCGGGGGCCATCACTTTCCACAATTCGTTGCCACTCTCAAGATCGTATGCCGCAAAGTGATCGGGTCCAGGAGCCATCACTTGGGGCTTTCCGTTGACCATCGCGACGGTGGCGGTGACGAAGGAATGGCTGATACGGGCCTCGACCGAGCGGGGTTTTTTCCAGACGACTTTGCCGGTGGTCGCATCGACGGCGGCGACAAACGGATTTTTGCTGCCGTCACAGACGACGACCAGTTTTCCATCGTGCAGCACGGGTGAACCACCACTGCCATGCATCGGAGGGTACTGCAATTCGGTGTTGACCCACTGTAACGTTCCGTCACTGGCGGCGAGTCGTGCCATCCCCTGGGCACCAAAGTGGACAAAGACGGCGTCATCGCGAACCACCGGGGTCGGGCTGGCGTGACTGTTTTTCGTATGAATTGCGGGGGCTTTTTCGATGGTCCGAACTTCCCGTTCCCAGACGATTTTTCCCGTTTTGGCATCGAGGGCCAAGGCGCGCAGCGACAGCCCTTCTCCGACGGGAACGGCGGTGGTGAGGTACACGCGGTCACCGACGATCGCGGGTGAAGACCAGCCCAAACCGGGGATAGGAGTCTTCCAGGCCACATTTTCGGTATCAGACCAGACGACGGGAGTCGCGGGGCCTGCGGCGTGGCCGTCCGAATTCGGACCGCGGAACTGAGGCCAATCCCCTGTCGACAAAACACAAACGGTCAAAAGTTCGAGCAGCATCGAATTTCGTCCCTGGCTGGCGGAAAAATGGTCCCAAGTTCTCGCGTCAAATCCGCAGTCGGCAATCGACTGACGACCGACATGGGTCAAGGGTTTAATCTACTGATCCTGCACAGAATCGAACAGTCTACAGGCCGCTTTCCAGCCTCGATCGGCAAGCAAACGGAATTCGCCGGGCCCACGGGAATCCCCTGCCGCACGTGGTGACCGCCTGGTGACCGCCTGGTCACGGGCTGGTCACGGGCTGGTCACGGGGTGGGGGAAACCAGAGGTCCCTCGGAAACAGCCTTGACAAATCAGACGTTCCGTCTGTTAATGAATGAGGGAAGAATCGGCGGATTTGCCGAGTGACTGTGGATTCGCCCCATGTTCGATACGAAGCGGGATCCACACGACAAGAGGCCCCTGTTACGCGGTGGGACTTCAAAGGAGGCTGAAAACCATGTCAAATCAACGGCCTCGTTTCTGCTGGGATCCAGTCATACGGGCCTGGATTGGTGTCGCTCTGTATTGTTGGATCAGTCCGCTTGCCTTTGCCGATGATGTGCAAGACTTGGCGGATATGATCGACCGGCGGATTGCGGCCAAATGGGATTCTGACGGGGTGACCCCGGCCGAGCTCGCGGAGGATGCCGAATTCCTGCGGCGTGTTTCGTTGCATGTGGCGGGTTCAATCCCGCCGGTCGCGGAAGTTCGGAAATTTCTGCAGGGAGAATCGCCAGATCAGCGCCGGTTGCTTGTCGATCAGTTACTGGAAAGCCCCCATTACATCACCCACTTCAGTCATTTCTGGACGCGGGTGATGATGCCCGAGTCCGCGACCGATCTGCAGGGGTTGGCCCTGCGACCGGGGTTTGAGTCATGGCTGCGTCAGCATTTGGCGAACAACACACACTACAACGCGCTGGTGTACGAGATCATGACAACGCCGCTGGCGGGTGATCGCGGGATGAATGCCACGCTACAGAACGCGAATACGCTTTCGCCGATCGCGTTCTTCACGACCAAGCAGATCAAGCCGGAAAATCTGGCGGCGGCGACATCACGGATGTTTCTGGGGATTCGGATTGAATGTGCCCAGTGTCACCATCATCCTTACGATGCCTGGAAACAAGAGCAGTTTTGGGGCTATGCGGCGTTTTTTGCGGGGATCGAGCGGACCACGCGGAATGAGGACTTCATTGGCGAGGTCAAAGAGGTCTTTGATCGTCGAGAATTAACGATTCCGGAACAGGAAACCGTGGTTCAGGCGACCTATCTGGATGGGACACAGCCGCAGTGGCGATCCAAGGTCAGTTCCCGTCGAACGCTCGCCGATTGGATGACCGCGCGTCAAAACCCCTATTTCGCGCGATCGGCTGTGAACCGGATTTGGGGTCATTTTTTCGGGGTGGGAATCGTCGAACCGATTGACGATTTTGGTGGGGCGAATGTTCCGAGTCATCCCGAGCTTTTGGAGGAGCTGGCTGCCGACTTTGCGGCCCATGACTTTGACCTGAAATATCTGATTCGTGCGATCACGACTTCGAAGACCTACCAGAGGTCCAGCCGGCAGACGCATCCCTCGCAAACCGAGCCGCAGCACTTTTCCCGCATGGCGGTGCAGGGGTTAACGGGCGAGCAATTATTCGATTCGATCGCGGTGGCGGTCGGGCATCTGGAATCGTTTCAGCAACAGCAGCCGTTCCAGTTCAATCAGACGGGTCCGCGGGCCGAGTTTTTAGAATTGTTTGCTCCCGACAACAATTCTCCGACGGAACGGCAAACCTCGATTCTGCAGGCGCTGGCCCTGATGAATGGTTCGTTCACTGCGAGTGCCACGAGTCTCGAACAAAGTGTCACACTCACCGCGATCGCCGAGTTTCCCCGGATGAAGACCCCGGATCGGATTGAAGCCCTGTTTCTGGCCGCACTGACGCGCAAACCGACTGCTGCAGAGCAAGAGCGATTGACGAAATATATTGACTCGGGAGGACCCTCGAAAAATTCCAAACAGGCGCTGGCCGATCTGTTCTGGGCACTCCTGAACAGTTCGGAGTTTTTGTTTAATCATTGATTTTCCCCAATTCGGCAGGTTGTTGAGTTCCTGTTCTATCTGCTGTGTTCGGAATCAAGCTGTCATCCATCCCCCCAAAAACGACGCGGTTGAATCCGCTGTATTCTCTGATCGCCGGGATCCAAAGCCATGTCAAAACCAATGCCGCTCAATCGCCGTGACCTGTTAAAACTCTCAAGCTGCGGGGCGTTTGGGGCTTCGATGTCGCGCTGGCTGCCGATGCTGGCGGATGAGGCACGGCAAACTCGTCCGCGACAGCGTTCCGTGATTCTGCTCTGGATGACGGGGGGGCCGTCACAGACCGATACCTTCGACATGAAGCCAGGTCATGAAAATGGGGGCTCATTCAAACCGATCGAGACCTCGGTCCCAGGGATCCAGATTTGCGAGCACCTGCCGCAGCTGGCGCGACAGATGCACCACTGCGCCCCGATTCGCTCGATGAGCACCAAAGAGGGGGACCATACGCGGGGGACCTATCTGTTGCGAACGGGCAATTTACCGCAGGGGCCGATCGATTACCCGACGCTCGGATCTCTCTTGAGCAAAGAGCTGGGACAGGAACAATCCGACCTGCCCAACTTTGTGGCGGTGGCCCCCTATACACAGTTCAGTCCTGCCGCTTATGGACCTGGGTTTCTCGGGCCGAACTTCGCACCGCTGGTCGTCGGCGATGCCAATCGTGCGGTCGCAACCCCGATGGGTCCCAACTATGATCAGTCGCTGGCAGTCAAAAATCTCGCTCTGCCACGCGGGGTGAATCTGGAGCGGGCGGATGCTCGATTGTCGCTGTTGGGGGAACTGGAGGCCGACTTTGCCAGCGGGCGGCCCGGCTTGAATTCCGAAAGCCACCGGTCAGCTTATGCAGCGGCGGTGCGAATGATGCGTTCGGAAGCGGTCAAGGCGTTTCAGCTCGAGGATGAAACAGAAAAACTTCGCGATGCTTACGGACGAAATCAGTTTGGTCAGGCGTGCTTGCTGGCGCGACGACTGGTCGAACGGGGAGTTCCTTTTATCGAAGTTTCGTTGAATGGTGTCGGTAACAATCAGACATTTGCTTGGGATACGCATGCCCAGAACTTTACGTCGGTGAAAAGTTTACTGGGGGTGCTCGATCCCGCCTGGTCCACTTTGCTGGCCGACCTGCAGGACCGTGGACTCCTCGATTCCACTTTGATTGTCTGGATGGGTGAATTTGGCCGGACGCCAAAAATCAATCCCCAGACGGGACGAGACCACTTCCCGAATGCCTGGAGTAGCGTGCTCTGTGGCGGTGGGATCAAGGGGGGGCAGGTGATTGGCCGGACGAGCGACGACGGAATGAAGGTCGAGGATCGCCCGGTCTCGGTACAGGATCTGTTTGCTACCTTTTGTCAGGTTTTGGGGCTGGATTCGATGAAACAGAATATCTCGAACGTGGGGCGTCCCATCCGTCTGGCGGACCCGACTGCCAAACCGATTACCGAGCTGATTGGCTAAAGGATCGCGGTCGTGTCGCTGAACAAATCAAGGCTGCTCGCCGCAGGAATCATCATGAAACGATTTGGATTAGTGCTGTTATTGCTGATGCGAGTCCTGACAACGCAGGCTGCGGCCCGAGAGGGGTCGGACGAGTCTGAGTCGGTCGTGTTTCTCGGTGACAACGGCGTGATCGTCTTGAAATTTGAGCTTCGCCTTGGCGAGACCGCTTCACAAGAAACCGGGCCGCGTACCACCTTCGAGCAATCGGTCGATCGACTGATGCAGGCACTCGACAAGGATGGGAATGGAATCGTCACAATCGAGGAAGCTCAAGGGAGATATCTGACTTCGCGTGACCTGCAACCGGCCACAGCTCCGACACCCGCCGGAAACCGACCGCTGATGGCCGAACCGCATCCGGATGTGACTCCCGCCGATGGAAAAATCACTCGGCAAGAGTTTCTGGCGTACTTCAAGCGGATTGGGTTATTCCCATTTCAAATGAACTATCAACCGAATATCGCGGCCCCGGCGATGACCCGGCAAGGGAGGCCCGCTGCCGGTTCGCCATCGGTGCCACTCTTTGCGCGGCTCGATACCAATGGGGACGGCAAGCTGTCGAGCAGCGAGCTGACCGATGCCTTAAAAACCTTGCATAAGCTGGATCTGGACGATGACGAAACGATCAGTTTGGCCGAACTGAATCCTATCGGCAACGGGGCGGGGTTCAACGCGATGCCAGCGAATGGTGCGAGGAATCCTGGGAAAAGTCCCTTTCTGGGGGTGGGGTCGGACGAGTCGATTTCGAAGCAGATTGGGCGGCTGATCGACAAATATGACAGTATTGATCCACTCAAATCCGGGGTCGAGGGTGCCACCGTCCGTAATCAGAAATTGAGTCGTCAGGAGTTGGGGCTGTCGGTGGCGTCTTTCGCTCGCTTCGATGGTGACGGTGATGGTCAACTGGATTTTGATGAGCTGCGTCAGTTTCTGTCGGATCCCGATCCGACGATCCAGATCCTGGTTCCTCTGGATCGGATGGAACCCCTTGCTGCGACTGCTGATCAACCCGAATTGCAGGAAAAATTGAAGATCACCCCCGACGGTTCGGCGAATATCAATCTCGGTAGTCTGCAATTCAGTGTTGTACGCAACGCTTCGTTTGCTCCGCTGTCGGTCGACGTGCTGCTCAAACAACAGTTTATGGCGGTGGATACCGACGCCAATGGCTATCTGGAAAAGCCTGAAACGGAACGTATTTTTCTGTTGGGGGTCCCGTTCGAAAGTCTGGATCGCGACAAGAACGGCAAGATCTTTTTGGACGAGTTACTCGAGTATTTCTCGCTTCGGCTTGATAGCATTCGTAGCCGCGTCGTGTTAACGATTCAGGAGCAGGGGCGAACACTGTTTGAGATTCTCGATACGGATCGTGACCAGCGGCTTTCATTTCGCGAATTGCAAGTGGCCGCAGATCGATTATCGCTGTGGGATCAAGATGGTGATGGCGAGCTGAAAGAGTCGGAAGTTCCGCTCCAGTATCGGTTGGTACTGGTTCGAGGCAATCTATCAGGACTTGGTAATGGTTTTTTGAATCCGAATTTGGGAACGAACCCGCAGGGAATTCCGGCCGAGCGGACTGGGGGGTCGGTCTGGTTTTTGAAGATGGATAAAAACCGGGATGGGGAAGTCTCGACGCGCGAATTTCTGGGTGAATTGTCTCTGTTTGCCGAGTTGGATCGCAATCACGATGGGTTTATCGACCTGAACGAGGCCGCTTTGGCGGAAGGTTCCGACTGATTCTTTCTGGGGATGGCCTCTTTTCTCTATCCTCCCTCGTTCTTCAATATTAAGCTATCTTCACAACTCGCATTCTGGATCGTTGACGTAAGGATTGGAATTCATGCAGGCGCTCTCAATACGAAGCCTTTTTCTGTTTGCCCTCATGGGATTCATGGCTGCCACCGTTCGGGCGGAGGAATCGCCGCTCGCTCAGTACTATGGATTCAAGCCCGTTGAAGTCTTCAAGTTAGCGGAACGTTCGGGCAACATGCTGACTGGCGATCTGAATCATGATGGCTTGACCGATTTGATTCTGGTTGACAACAGCCATAGTCGGCTGGACCTGATGATTCAGCGGAGTGAGAAGCCTGGTACGAAAGAAAAGCCCGTAGGCCGGACCGATGTGAATGTGATTGATGACGCCTGGCGATTTGATCATCAGAAACTTCCCGTTGATCATGACGTGGCGGCGATGACGTTGGGGGACTTTGACGGGGATGGACGGACGGACATTGTTTATTTCGGCACTCCCGATCAGTTGGTGATTCGCTTTCAGCCAGAAAAAGGAGAATGGACCCGCACGAAAAAACAGCGGATCCCGGACGTCGCGGCCTCACAGTGGTTCCTGACCGCAGGCGATCTGGATGGAAACGGTCTTGATGATCTGGTGATTCTGGGAAAACACGAGACCATCCTGCTTTATCAGACTGAGAAGGGTGTCCTGGCGGCTCCGCGTCGCCTGATGAATACTTCGGATAAGTTGGGGTTGGCTCAGATCGCCGATCTTGATGGTGATGGACGACTCGACCTGTGCTATTTGGCCGGAGAAGGTTTGAATCGGGTGCTCGGTGCCCGACTGCAGCAGGCGACTGGCCAACTGGGACCCGAATATGTATTTGATCTGGAACGTCCTCGTGCCGTGTCGTTACGGGATGTCGATGGTAAGCCGGGTCATGAAATCTTGACCATCGATTCGCGAACCGGACGACTAAAGCTGCTCAACGTCGAGCAGAAAAAACTGGGTGAGCATGAACTGCCCGAACGATTGATTCAATATGGGTTTGGCAAACAAGGCTCGGGAAAAGACCGGGACTTGGCGGTGGGGGACTTTGACGGCGATGGCTTGAGTGACCTCGTCGTGACAGATCCTGATGCGTCACGCGTGCTGTTTTTTAAGCAGAGCAAGGGACAGGGGCTGGAAATGGGGATTCCGTTTCCCAGCTTAACCGGGGCTGACCAGATTCATGCCGCGGATTTGGATGGGAACGGTACAGCAGAGTTGGTGCTTCACAGTGCTGCCGAGAAGACACTGGGTGTCAGCCCGTTTGCGGGGGGGAAATTGCTCTTTCCGCAATCGATTCCGACCGAAGCGGATGCCTCGGCAATGGAACTGGTCGATTTGGATGGGGATGGAAAACTGGAAGTGATGTTTATCGCCAAGACCAAGAAAGATCGGTCCTCGGAATACTCGTTGCAGGCGATGAAACGGATTGGTCCTGAGGAATGGCAGCCGGTCAAATTTGGTGACAAGACGGCGGTGACGCTGGATTTGAAGGGGACGCCAGAACGACTGCTGCTGGCGGATCTGCTTGGTGACGAACGACCTGAGTTTCTGGTGTTTCAGGGTTCAAAGCCACCCCAGTTATTCGGGATGAATGCCGAGGGCATTCCGGTCGAGATCGCCACGACGGGAAATCTGGGGGTCGGTGCGGTCGGAGCGGGGGCTGTGAGTCTCTGTTCGCTGGGGGGCAAGAAAGGGTTACTGATCACGCAAGAAAACTTTGCCCGGCATATGGTGCTCAGTCAGCAGAAACGCTGGGAAGTGGTCGACCAGTTCAATATCACCGAGTCGAATTCCAAAATTGTCGCGGGAACTGTTGTCGACTTGAATGGCGAAGGAGATCCCGAAATTGCGTTGGTTGACGGGGGGCTGAGAAAGTTGCGCGTCTTGCGAAAAATGGATGGCAGCTATCAGTCGTGGAAAGAGATTGATATTGGCGACTTCCAGCTCAAATCATTGAAGGTTGCCGATTTAAATGGTGATAAAAAAGATGATCTGGTGCTGTTTGGGGCGGACAAATTTGCGGTTTTGTTTGCGGGCGGACAATCACCCGCCCTTAAGGAATTGGCGTCGTTTGAAAGTCAGCTCGATAAAGTTTACCCCACCGACGTTGTCGCGGGTGATTTGAATGGGGATGGCCACACCGATTTGGCGATGACGGATGTTCGTGGTCATTTTGTCGAAATCATCCAGTACCGTCCGACAACGGGATTGAAGCATGCTCTGTATTTTCGCATTTATGAGCAAAAATCGTTTGCGGGAAATGACGAAGTGAAAGACGCGGAACCGCGTGAAGCCCTGGTTGCGGATGTTACCGGAGACGGTTTGGTCGACTTGATCCTGTTGGCACACGACCGACTACTGGTCTACCCTCAGGATAATGGTAAATGAGGGTCGATTCCCGCGTCGAGGGAGATTTGTGGCGTTTTGCTTCTGGCGAATGGTCGAGACGAACGATATAGTCGCAGATGAATTTACGTCGAACACGTTCCTGTTTTTTTGCTTTCATCGAGGAGACTCGCGATGAGCGACAGCATCCACGACGACATCGAATCTCACTCAGACGAAGCCACACTGAAAATCCGTGATCTGAAAGATCGGAATGTGCTCAAGGTTTATCAAACCGGTGAACTGACCGTCGTCGGTTTCGGCGGACAAGACGTGCCTGACGAAGTTTGCATCGCCGTCTATCGTGAGCAACTGCTGCAGTTAATCAAAGAGCATCACTGTAAAGTGCTGGCATTCGATCTGACTGGCGTGAAGTTGATTCCAAGCGGGATGCTGGGAGTGTTAACCTCGTTGCGCAGCCAAGTCGAACGATTAGAGCTGTATAATCCCTCGGTGGATGTTCGCGAAGTCCTGCACCTGACACGTCTTGAGCAGTTGTTTGAGATCAAGGACCTCTCAATCTAGCTGTGTTTTTCAGTATGTCTGACAACAACCAAAAGTCAGGCCTTGCGTCCGACTCATTGCCGTCTTCTGGAGTCTCCAGAACGATTGTGGACACGAATTTTTCATGCACTTTTCCAGCCTTCAGAACTTTCAAAACTTTCTACTCAAAACCAAACTGGTGGAATCTTCACAGCTGCAGCAGTGTATGATTCGACTGCAGTCGCGTGGACAAAGTATCGACGGCCTGATTCGTGAGCTCGAAACAGCCCACATGCTGACCACTTATCAGGCAGCCAAGTTGATGAAGCGGGATCTTGATGGGCTGCTTCTGGGGAAATATAAGCTGCTCTATCGGAACGCCTCGGGAAGCTTCGCTCGCGTATTTCGTGGCTGTTCCGTTGATGACGGGCGGATGGTCGGCATCAAGGTTCTCCGTTCCCGCTGGGCCGAGGATCCACGGAAAGTGCTGTTGTTTCAGCGCGAAGGGGAACTGGGTAAACGTCTCAAACACAAAAATATTGTGCCGATTTATGAAGTCGGTTCTGCGGGAAATCAGCATTACATCACGATGGAGTTTGTCGAGGGTGGGAATTTTCGCGAGCTGATGAAAGCCCGAGGAAAGTTTTCCCCGCAGGACGCAACCCGCTATGCGCTCGAGATCAGTGAAGGGCTGGAATATGCCGCGACGCTGGGTGTTACGCATCGTGACCTGAAGCTGACCAACGTCTTGCTGAGTGCCCAGGGGGTTGCCAAGCTGGTCGACTTTGGGCTGGCGGGACAGGATGCCAGTGCCCGATCACTCGATGAAGAAGTCGATCGAGCAATCGAATACGCGACGCTCGAACGAGGAACGGGTGCCCCGGATAACGATCCACGTTCAGATCTGTATTTCCTTGGCACGATCTACTACGAGTTGCTGACCGGAAAACATCCCTATCCCCCGACAAAAAGTAAAGAGGAACGACGGGAGTTCAGTCGTTATTCGGGTATTCAACCGATCCAGCAGGTCGATGCAACGCTCCCCCCCAGCCTCTGCAAGATCGTCGAGAAATTAATCCGTATCAACCCTACGGAACGCTACCAGACACCCGCGATGCTCGCTCGCGACTTGCGGACGGCACTGGCCGAGCTGAATCTCCCTCAGGGGGATGATTCGGTGGTGATTGCCCCCCCTAAAGGGATTTCACCGACGGTGTTGTGTGTCGAAGAACGCTTGCGACAACAGGATTCCTTGCGAGAGTATTTCACCAAGCATGGTTATCGCGTGCTGTTGCTCGGCAATTTTGAACGAGCGATGAAACGGTTAAAATCGGATCCTCCCAAAGGCCTCGTCCTGATGAGCGATGCATTGGGGGATGAGACCGAGGCACTGTTCGGACAGGCGCAGCAGGCGTGCCAACAGACTGGAACCGCCATGGTTCTGGTCCTCTCGAAAAGCCTGGGATCACTGAAAGATCAACTGACCACGACCAAGACCACGCGGGTCCTGTCCGAGCAACCGGTGACGCTACGCAGCATCCGCCAGGCACTGGAAGAGGTCTGGAATTCGGCACCCTGAGTCGGGGTACGGCCCCGCGCAACGCAGGGACGAGGATCGTCAAATTCTCCGAATTCGGTCCGATCGGAATCTCAATACCCTCGGGTGATTCCGGGATTTCTTTTCCGGACAATTAATTCATCTTGACTTAAGGTTGTTGTTGTAAGCTGGCTCATCCACGCGGTTTGCGAGAGATATTTTTCTGGATCTCCATCGCGCTCATTTCATGATGGTCCGTGAACAAGAGACAACAACACGACTTTGGGTGGTGACGACGTATGCGAGTGCTGGTGGTTGAGGACGAGCCTGATGTTAGCCGCGCGGTAGCGATGTACCTGCGCGAGGCTGGCTATTCCGTCGATACGGCAGAAAACGGTGAGGATGGCCTGTTCAAGGGAATCACGTGGGATTACGACGCGATTCTGCTGGATGTGATGTTGCCCCAGCGGGATGGCTGGTCGGTCTTGGCAGAACTGCGTCGGAATAAAAAAAGCACACCGGTGCTGATGTTGACGGCGCGGGATGCGGTGAAGGATCGGGTTCGGGGTCTTGATACGGGTGCTGATGATTATCTGATCAAGCCGTTTGAGCTTTCTGAACTGGTGGCGCGGGTTCGGGCGCTGATTCGGCGATCGGCCGGCATGGCTCAGCCGCTGATCGAAATTGGGAATGTCTCGATCGATACCACCGCCCGAACGGTTTCCGTGGATGGCGAACCGGTTGCCTTAACGGCCAAAGAATACTGCCTGTTGGAATTTCTGGCGATTCATCGGGGTGAACTGGTCACACGAACCAAGATCTACGACCATTTGTTTGACGAATACGATGCCTCGCTGTCCAATCTGGTGGATGTCTACGTTTCCAATATCCGGCGTAAAGTGGGTCGTGAACTGATTACGACGCGACGGGGTATGGGTTATATTATCGAAGGCTGAATGGGCCGCGTTTGCGGCGAGAAGATCATTATGTTCAAATCACTTCGCTGGCGACTGCAGGTCTGGCACGCTCTCGTGCTCTTGATCGTACTCATCAGCTTCGGTGGTCTGGTGCATAGTCTTCATTGGCAGACCCGCTTACAGCAGATCGATGCCGAACTTGATCGAACTGCGGGGGTCGTGATGTCCCAGCTACGACGATTGGTTCCTCGTCCAGCCGGATTTCGTCCCGGTGGGCGTCGCCCCCGTCGCAATGACGAGCCGAATCGGGAGGTAGATCTGGGGCCTCGTGTTGAGCCCATTCTTGTCGCGGGACAGCCCACGCTTGTCACGATCACGGGACAAACGGGTCCTGAGCCAGTTCCGAATGCGACTCAGCCCGCGAATTCTCTGTCGGCGCCAGTCCCTGCTGCTCCTGTCGATCCGGAAGGTCAGGAACCTCCCCGACGGGATCGGTTCCCTTTGGACCCTGGTCCATTGCCGGAAGAGTTTCAGCAACTTTTTCATGGGGAAGAAGAATCGCGGTTATATTTTGTGATTTGGGGTGGCAATGGGGATCTGTTGCAGAAATCCGAATCGGCCCCCGAAATCGCGTATCCGAATCAGCATATCACTGCCGAGGGATTACCGGTTCGCACGGTTCGATCCCGTCCCAGCAATGCGATTTATCGCGAAGTGATCCATGCGGGTATGTTTGATATGAATCTGCTGGTCGGTCGATCGCTGGAAAACGACTTGGCGGCACATCATCGCTCTGGATTGTTGCTCGCGGCATCCGGATTAGTGGTGCTCGCTGCTGGAGTCTTAGGGGGGGGGTGGGTGACTGCCCGGGCCGTACGACCGATTGCCGACATGACTGCCACCGCCGAATCGATTTCGGCTCAGAACTTGTCAGAACGAATTAATATCAAAGAAACGGACAGTGAGCTCGGCCAACTGGCGACCGTTCTGAATGGAACATTTGATCGTTTGCAAGCGGCCTTTGAACGGCAAAGTCAATTCACCGCAGATGCGTCTCACGAGCTGCGGACCCCCTTATCGGTGATCGCGGCCCATACGGAACTCGCCCTTTCTCGACCTCGATCCAATGAAGACTATCGTGCCGCAATCGAGACCTGCCGTCGGGCTTCACAACGGATGAAGTCGCTGATCGACGCGTTGCTCGTGCTGGCTCGTTTCGATGCAGGGACACCGTCACTCAAGCAAGCCCCCTTTGATATTGAGCCCCTGTTACGGGACTGTGCGGAACTGGTTGAACCACTCGCCGCAGCGAAGCAAGTACAGATTCATTGCGAGGCGACCCTATGCAAAGTTTGTGGCGATTGGGATCGTTTATCTCAGGTGGTAACAAACCTGCTGACGAATTCGATTCGTTACAATCGGGAAGGGGGTCAGGTTCAGATCACCACAAGGACCGAGGGGTTACAGGCGGTGATTTCGGTTTTGGATACCGGGGTGGGGATCGCCGAGGATCAGTTACCGCAGATCTTCGATCGATTTTATCAAGTGGATAAGGCACGATCTCGTGCTGAGGGGAGTTGCGGATTAGGGCTTTCGATCTGTAAAACAATTGTCGAGGCGCATGGTGGGACGATTGTTGCCAAGAGTCAGTTGGATGTGGGAACAACCATCGAGGTTCGCTTGCCACTTGCAGTCGAAGTGCTGGCGAAAGAGCAGCCTGTGCTCGCGGTGATGGGGCCGGGTGAGAAGGCGAATGTCATGCCGGGAAAATCATTCGTCGAGAAGTTGTAGGAAAAAAGAGTCATCCTGGAGGTGGGATGATCTCCTGATAGGGGTCTCGTCCCATTTCTGGAGATGGGATGACTTGGGATGATTTATGGATGCGATGAAGTGAGTGTCGTGACGTGAATGTAATGATTTAGGTAGGGGTGTTGGAACGAGTGTTTCCACGAGAAATTTCTGAGCCGTTCGCGTGCTGTTCGGCCTCGCTGGAATCCAGAATATCTCAGAGAAGGAATATTGCGATGAAATTGAAGATGTGGATCCTCTGTCTGGCAGCCAGTCTCGCGTTTGCGGCGACGGTTCAAGCTCAACCGGGTGGTGGTGGCCGCGGCGGTTTTGGTGGTGGTCGGGGTGGTTTCGGTGGCGGGGGCCTGATGATGCTCGCCGGCAACGAAGCGGTGCAAAAAGACCTCGGACTGACGGAAGAGGGTGTGACGAAAGTCAAGGGAATCACCGACGAGTACGGCACCGCGATGCGCGAATCGTGGGGTGGCGGACAAGGTGGGGGTGCGAACTTCCAGAACATGACCCCAGAGGAACGAACGAAGGCGATGGAAACGCGCATGGCCGCGATGAAGACGCTCAACGACAAGTTCACGCCAAAATTAAAAGCGGCTGTGACCCCGGACCAGTATACCCGTCTGCAGCAGATCAGCTGGCAGGCAATGGGTGCCGCCGCCTATTCCGACGCGGAAGTCGTCAAAGCACTGACCATTACCAAGGAACAAACCGACAAGATCACCGCCTTGAATGAAGAATTCGGCGCCAAGACTCGGGAATTATTCCAGCAAGGTGCAGGCGGGGGGGGTGCTGGTGGTTTTGAAAAAATGCAGGAACTGAATAAAGAACGTGATGCGAAGATCAATGAAGTGCTGACCAAGGCTCAGCTCGAGACTTTCGCCAAGCTCAAAGGGAAAGAGTTCGATGTCGCCCAGTTGCGCGGTGGTCGAGGTGGTCCTGGTGGTGCAGGCGGTGCAGGTGCTCGTCCAAAACGACCTCAGCCCAAGGGTGAATGACCGCTACGGGATGCGATCTCAGCGTAATCGAGGTGCTTTTCCCGCCGATTTGGTCACGGTCAGCGTTTGATCGAGATCACGGACGGCCGGAATTGCTGATACGGTAAGGATTTGTCTGTTGTTTGGCTGTCAAATCAGCCGTACCCGTTTTTGATCAGCCCCCGGCATTCCTGAGAAGGCCGGGGGCCTGCTCTTTCTGGATGGTTTTTCCCACAGGATTTTTCCTACAGGGATTGTCAAAAACCGTGAGTCAAATTTGATCCCGGTGATGAGTTGGTTTCTGTTGATCGACTCTTGATCGAATTGTCGGAGATTTTGTATGTCGCGATCCCTGTTTCGGTTTGTTGTGCTGTTGGTACTGAGCGGCTGGCTGGGAAAAACGGCCTTGGCTGTGGACTGGACTCAATTTCGTGGGCCTGGTGGTGCCGGGGTTGCGGACTCGCATGACTATGCAACGACCTGGTCCGCTGCCGAGAACGTCTTGTGGCGGGTGAATCTCCCCGGTCCGGGTGCCTCGAGCCCAATTACCCAGGGGGATCGTGTTTTTGTCACCAGTTACCGAGGAT
>Ga0209500_10001221_pt1 | contig 19717 bp, 37 predicted proteins | sample S_140212_EF_Meta_FD_187323 | JGI IMG/M metagenome (GOLD analysis project Ga0209500, IMG submission 187323) | Freshwater microbial communities from Lake Simoncouche, Canada to study carbon cycling - S_140212_EF_MetaG (SPAdes) (version 2) | ecosystem: Environmental > Aquatic > Freshwater > Lake ... | reverse complement strand
ATGTGTTATTGAAAGTATAACCTATAGGAGTGTTGCAGAGGCGGCGAGACAATTAGGTATTTCAGAAAATACTGTTAGGGGTAGAGTTAAGAACAAAAATTTTAAAAATTGGAATTGTGGATGAAATTAGATATAAAAAAATAGATGAAAAGTCAAAAATAGTAACTGATTTATTGGGAATGCCAATTGATAAAGGTATTAGGGAATTAATCGTGTTACTAAACTACAACAACATTGGAACTACAGCTTCTTGTTGGGGACATAAAAATTGGGGTAATCCATATCCTTGGGTCCATATTCATCGAGACCACCTCGGTGAGTTATATAACATCATATCGGATTTAGATATTGAGACCGAAGAAATGACTGACGATATTATAATATTTCCAAGAACAAAAGATTTAGTTGAAGGTAGAAAAACTTTTAATAAATTAAAAAAGAAATTAAAAAGTTATGAGTAAAAAATTAACAAAGGAAGAGTTTTTAGAAAAACTAAAAACAGATAGAGATTTTAATAATAGATATGGAAGAAAACATATCACGGAAGGAAAAATGGTTCTTCCACCTTGTCACTATGGATTTCAAGTTTACACAAGAGAGTTAAGTTTAGAAGAAAGAAACAAATCTATGGGAAAAGATTATGCTTATAGAGGGGTCTTTAGTGGCCCTATTGCCAGACAAGAAGAATTAGATAAATACAAAAAACTTTTTAATGAACAAAATAGACCAACCAGAGCAATCTCTTTAATGTGGAATCAACGTTCAGTAGATACATTCTTAGGTTTACCATTCAATATTGCTTCTTATGGATTGTTATTAGAGATAATAGCAAAAGAAGTTAATATGGTTCCTGATGAGTTGATTGGAAATCTTGGTGATGTTCATTTGTATTCAAATCATGTTGAACAAGCTAAAGAACAAATTGGAAGAGAATTGACACATGATGAAAAAGTTGAGTATGCTCGTTCATTATACGGTAATGAAGAGTGGTGGGATATAAATGATAAAAGAGTTATAACAGTCTTACAAAGAAAGAAACAAACAAGAGAACCTTTCCCATTACCAACTGTCACACTTCCTTCAATGTTAATATCAAATACAAATAATTGGGATAAATTAATACTTGAAGATTTCTATCTGAATGATTATCAATCACATCCTGCCATTAAAGCACCATTATCTAACTAAGATATATGAAAGTACAAGCACTATTCATTTCAGATGTTCACTTAGGAAGTAAAGGAAGCAATGCTAGTAAATTATTAGAATTGCTAAAACACTACCAACCGGAACATTTGTTTATTGTTGGTGACTTTATTGACGGGTGGTTATTAAAAAAGAGACACTATTGGACTCAAGATTACACCAACATTATTCGTAAGATACTGTCTTATTCAAAGAAAGGAACTAAAGTTATATACATAACTGGCAATCATGATGAATTTCTAAGAGAGTATTCTCCTACAACTTTTGGACAAAATTTAGAAGTTGTAGATGAATATGTATGGAAAGATTATTATATAACACATGGTGATTTATATGATGGGGTATTAACTATGAAATGGTTAGCTCATTTAGGATCTGCAGGATATGAACTAGCAATTACAGTAGATAGGTTTATGAAAAGATTAGGATATAGAAAATCTATCTCAAAATGGGCTAAAGATTCAGTTAAGAACGCTGTTAAGTTTATTACTTCCTTTGAACAGCAATTAGTATTTCAATCTAAAAAAAGAAACTGTAAAGGAGTAATTTGTGGACATATACACAAACCAGAGGATAAAGTAATAGAAGGAATTCACTATCTTAATTGTGGAGATTGGATTGAAAACAATAGTTACATAATTTACAATAGAGGTAAATTCAAATTAAAAACATGGAATTAACAATAATATATCCAGCAATTAAAAAATCACTATGAAATTATTAATAGGTCTTAGTTTAGGGTTACTTGCTCAAATACTTACTTTTGTACAACTACAAGGACAATTCAAATGGCAATGGTTTAAAGATCATCCATACCTTATAGCTCTTATGGGATTTCCTATCTCTCTGCTATATATGGGATCTGTTAAGTACTTAGTAGATTACTTCGGAGGAGAACTATGGCCATCAAGGTTAATGGGATTTTCAATAGGAGCAATAGTATTTAGTTATATGGCACATTCATGGTTTCAAGAACCATTTACTTTAAAAACTTTAATTTGCTTAGGATTAGCTTTTTGTATAATGATGATTCAATTATTTTGGAAATGAAAAAACTAGAAACATGTCACCACTGTGGTGAAGAAAAAGAAGATTGTTATCACGGATACATAGCAATGTGTATTCCTATTCCTGAAGCAGAAGCAAAGAAAAAGAAGTGGAACTTGATCGATGCTTATAATAACTATGCCGATACTGTTGATAAAAAGTGGATGAATTCTGGCGTTGGAGATTTAGATGATATGATTTATGATAGATTATTGTTTATTGATGGTGATGAAATAAGAATTTTAAAACAAGAAGAATTTAACTATGCAACTGAAATAGATCCAGAATTCTCAAAAAAATGGTACACTAAGGATTGGTGGAAGAATTTAGAAAGAACAGATCTTACTGAAGAAGAATCAAAAGAACTAGATCAACTAGCAACATACGATCAGTTACTAAGTACAGTTGGAAGAGGAGTTCAATGTAATGACTGTGGAAAGAAAGAAGCAGAACTTTATGAAAAATATTATCCAAAAAGTTTGGAATCTTAAAATAAAATTCATACATTAATACTATGAGACAAATAAACGATCACATGAAATCAATTATGGAAATACCAAATAAACAGCCAAAACCTTCTCCTAATCCAAAAAATTGGAATTGGATAGCAATAGGTACTTGGTCAGTAATAATCTTTTTCGGTTATAAAATTGCTAAATTTATTTACACATTAATATTTTAATATGAAATTTCAATCAACAAAAGTATTTGATGGATACTCTACAGTATTTCGTCAATGGAGAGCAGAAGGAACTCACTGTAAGTTTCTTCACGGTTATGGTATTTCTTTCAAAATTATATTTGAAGGAGAATTAGATGAAAGAAACTGGGTATGGGATTTTGGTCATGCCAAAAGATCTAAATATTTAATAGAGGGAATGACCCCTAAAGCCTGGATGGATTATTTATTAGATCATACAACACTTATAGCTGAAGATGATCCTTATATAGATACTTTTAAACAGATGGATAAAGATGGTATTATACAATTGAGAATACTTCCTTATACTGGATGTGAAAGATTTGCTGAATATCTTTATAATAAATTAAATCCTTGGGTAGAAAGTGATTCAAAAGGGAAGGTTAAAATTATCCAAGTAGAAGTAAAAGAACATGAAAAAAATTCAGCAATATATGGAGAGTAAATTAAAAAGAATAGAAGATTATAACAAAACACTTCCCATTGTAGAGCTTTACACAGCAGTACAATCAGAAGGAAGTAGAGCAGGATATCCTACAGTAGTAATTAGAACAACAGGCTGTACTCACAGATGTTGGTTCGGTGAAGGAGGTTGGTGTGATAGCCCATACACATCAATACATCCAGAAAAAGGAAAATATTCATTCCAGAATATAATTGAAGCCTACGACAGAAATCCTCACATTACAGAGATGATGTTAACAGGAGGATCACCTACAATGCATCCGGCATTAGTAAACGAACTAACACATTTTGCACATGATAGAGGAATATTTATTACTATTGAAACCGAAGGGAGTCACTTTCTGGAGACTGATTACCCTATTAACTTACTTAGCATTAGCCCTAAATTTTCTAACTCTGTTCCTAAAGTTGGCGTATCGACACCTCAAGGGGATATCGTTGATGAAAAAATGGTTAAGCAACATAACAAGTTAAGATTAAACTATGATGCAATATCCAAATCAATTGCTTATCATTCAGATTATCATCTGAAACCGGTACTTGATAAAGATCTGTCGATACTAGAGGAACTAGAAGGATTTGTAAAAATGTTAGATATACCAAATGAAAAAATCTGGTGCATGCCCGCAGGAGATGATATCCCTGCACTACTAGAAAGCTACGGTCCAGTAATGGATTTTGTAAGAGATAGAGGATGGAGATTTACAGGTCGTCCACATATAATAGGATTTGGTACAAAGAGAGAAGTATAATGAGAAAGCCAAACGAATTCGATACATTAGATGTACTTCACTACTTGTGGAAGAAAAACCAAATAAGTACTGTACAGGTAAAGAACTGTTTATGGGAAGGTCACGGACTTTTACTAACAGTATTAGCAAACGGATATATTAAAGCACAAACTCCAGACGGAACTTCAAAATACGCAAATAAAAAATAAACAAATAAAAAAGAAAGTTATGACATTAAAAGATTTAATTGACCTATCAGAAGGAAGGGATTTGAAAAAAAGCTACATCAAAAGTGATGGAGTTTACATCTGGGATTACAAATTACAATTCAACCAAAACTTAGGATTAGACCTAGTACTAATACCAAGTGACTCAGGTAAGGCCGGATTCAAAGACAAAGTATCAGTAGATGAATTAGTAAACTACGTATTAGATGAATATGATCCGCAAGTACCGGCAGATGAAATAATCTCACAGATGAAAATTGTAGGAGTAGAAGGCATCACAATAGCAAGAATCTAATGGCACTTAAGATAGGAGGCAAGGTATTTGTATATTGGGATGATATAACAGTACTGGTAGATGAATTATGTAATACAATTATTACATCAGGGGTACAAATCAAGTCAATTACAGGAATTGAAAGAGGAGGATTAATACCAGCCGTAATGATCTCCCATAAACTAAACATTCCCTATGTAACAAAAATCAATAAAGATACTCTTGTTGTAGATGATATTTGTGATAGCGGAGAGACGTTAAAAAACATGGTAGCAGGATATACTGCAACACTCCACTACAAGAAAACAGCAGCATTTACTCCTGATTTCTACTCAAAAGAAGTAGGAGATGAATGGATAGTGTATCCATGGGAAAGAAACGATAGTGATGCTATTCAAGATTATTTAAAAAAATAAATAAAAGTATAATTAAATAAATTTAATATGAAACCATTACAAGACCAAAACCTTAAAATAAACATTCAGATTCTAGATGAAGAGGATAATATACTTATATCAACAAAAATACCCCAAAGCCAGGTTAATGACCTAAACGTATACCACGGTATTAGTGGCGTGGATGAGGTACATAACTTACTGATAGAGGAATTAAAAGTTAGACAATCTGAAAAAGAAGAATAGTAATTAGACATTACTGTTATTATTTGAAAAAGTAGTTGCAGAATAGAATAAAAAATGTTATATTAAGTAAAAAGGAGTCGTAGAACCTCCGTAAAAACACCCTATATGTCAAATAAAAAATTTATCGACGGTACTGAATTAGTACAAGCCGGATTTGCTAATGGTATTTCAACACAACTAGCAGAAAGACAATTAATAGATGGTCCGGAAGCAAGATTATCTGATTTAGAAAAGCAATACATTATTGAAGATGCTGCTGAAGCATTTGGGAACTTCCTTTCAGCCTTAGGATGTGATTGGAAGAATGATCCTAACTCCTCTGATACTCCTAAAAGAGTTGCAAAAGCTTATGTAAATGATTTATGGGCTGGACGATTTGAACCATTAACAAGAGTTACAGCATTCCCTTCAGATGGATATGATGGAATAGTTCAAGAGAGTAATATACCAGTTACCTCAATGTGCTCACATCACCATCAAACAATCTCAGGAGAAGTAAGCATAGCCTATGTTCCTTCAGTAGATGGAAAGGTAGTAGGGCTTTCAAAATTAAATCGAATTGTAGAGCAATTTGCTAGAAGAGGAGCAATCCAAGAACAGTTAACAGTTGCCATTCACAATGCAGTAGATAAAATCTGTGAAGGTAATCTAGGAGTAGCAGTAGCAATCTCAGCAACACACAACTGTGTATCATGTAGAGGAATCAAACACCAAGGAGCTTCAATGCAAACAGCAAAGCTAACAGGATGTTTCTTAGAAGAAGATTCAGCAAGAGCAGAATTCTATTCAAATATTAAACTTGGAAAAAAATAACTAAAATTAAACATTATGAATTACTGGCAAGTAACTGTGCAATTGGAGCACGAAAATGACCGAGGTCGTATCCAAAGAGTAAAAGAACTTTTTTTAGTAGATGCAATTTCAGCAACAGATGCAGAAGCAAAAATATATAAAGAGTTTGAAGGAGAATCTAACTTTACAGTAGTAGGAGTTAATCAATCTAAAATAGTAAAAGTATTGGAATAAAAAGTTGGCTCTTCGGAGCCAATTCCTTATATTAATAAAAAAGTAAAGTATGACTAAATTAGAACAAAAGCAACAGGAATATATTAACTTACTTCGAAATCAAGTTATAGATCTCAGTATGATGTCTAAAATTGAATTAGGAGACGATGTTATAATAGAAGCACTTAAACTTCAATCTGAAATTGAAGAACTAACCTCTTCAGTACCTTTCGTAGACGAAGTAGAAGAATTTAATGCCTTAATGGGTAAACCAAATAACTATGAACCAACCATCCCCGAAAGAAAAGAATGGGAATTTGTATACGATTTCATCCTTGAAGAACTTGAAGAATATAGAGAAGCTTGCGAGAAAGGAGACATCGTTGAGGTTCTGGATGCTTTGTGTGATATTACTTATGTTGCCACTGGGAACGGTACTATGTTACATGGCCTTAAGGATAAGATATGGCCGGCATATCAAGAAGTACAAGCTTCAAATTTATCAAAAGCTTGCCAAACTGAAGATGAAGCTAAAGCAACTGTCATTCAAAGATCGAGCGAGCAAGGTGAAGAATGTCATTACGAACAAGTTGGAGATTACTTCATCGTATATAGATCAAGAGACAGAAAAGTAATGAAGAATGTAAATTACTTCCGTCCAAATTTAAAACAATTCTTTACAGATAAAGAAATTCAGAAATCTTACCTAAAACAATTAACAGGAGAATAATGCAAGTAGCAATAGACCATTTAGAAGCACATAAAGTATTTGATGAAAAATCAGATACTTACTTAGTTCCGTTAGATCAAGCATATCTTGCAATTGAATTAGCAGTAGATCAGCAATTGGGTGATTTAATTAGTAAGATAGAAAGTAGCTTAGGAGAATTAGGAACAAGTATGAACGAACTACAAAACGATATAGATAATGATTAAGATAGCTCATGAATCATCGAAAAGTATATTTAAACAGGTACAGAACGTAACTGACTATGACTATGCATTAGTTCATCTCTTTGAAGAAGATCCTGAATATTTACAGCAATTTAAAGAGGCGAAAGAAAAAGGTAGAGAGATTATTTTAGATAATTCTATTTTTGAATTAGAAGAAGCTTTTGATGCAGAGAAGTTTGCAGGTTGGGTACTAGAATTAAAACCAGACTGGTATATAGTTCCTGATGCTTTAGAAGATGCAAAGAAAACTTGTAGTCAAATGGCTGCATGGAATATAAATTACAAAGACCTGCCAGGCAAGAAAATAGGAGTAGTTCAAGGAAAAACTTATAAGCAAATTAAGACTTGCTATGAGTATATGGATAAAACTGCAAATGTAGATATGATTGCAATTTCCTTTGACTATTCGTATTATGTTGAATCAGTTCCGCATCCGAATAAATATGCTTCCTGGATGATGGGTAGAGTAAAGTTACTTGGTGATTTACTAAAGGATGGAATAATAAATGAGGATAAAAAGCATCACTTACTAGGATGTGGATTACCTCAAGAGTTTGCCTTCTATTCAGATTATAAATGGATATATTCCCTAGATACTTCTAATCCAGTTGTTCACGGAATAAAAGGAATTGAGTATAGAGAAGATGGATTATGGTCAAAAGAATCTCAGAAACTATTTGAATTAATAAATCATCAGGTAGAAGATATTAATCCAATACTGTATAATATTAATAAGTTTAAATGGTTCGTAAATGGAAGCAAAGTATAAAGTAGGAGAAAAAGTTCGGTTTAATCATTCAGGAGAAGGTATCCGAGAAGGAACTGTCTTTGGAACATATAACCTAAAAGGGGAGCTAAGATACAGTATCAGAGATCGTTCAGGTGTATATGCTGCTCATGAAGGAGCCTTTTATACTATGAATGAAGATGAAATAATAGAAAGAATAAATGATTAGACCTTGGATAGCATTTTTTAGTCAAACAGGATCAGAGATAGTAGAAGTATCAAAGCTTTTAGGAAGATGGCCTGATCTTATTATTACAAACGAAAGACCAGAGCATTTAAGGAAGATTCATCCGACTTTAGAGAATAAGCATTTAATATTTGTAGATAATAAACCTTCAGAAGAAGAATTGTTTCCTCTATTAGCTCAATACGATAATGCCTTAATAACTCTACATGGATGGCTAAGAGTAATGCCTGCAGATATCTGCAATAGGTTTGAAATCTACAACGGACATCCAGGACTTATAACTCAATATCCAGAACTAAAAGGAAAAGATCCCCAGCAAAAAGCTTTTGACCTAGGGTTAGAATCTTCCGGATGTGTTATTCATAGAGTAACTGAAGGAGTAGATGAAGGAGAAATACTTCGAAGTAGAAAAGTTTACATAAAAGAGTTGGAAATAGGAGAATTATTTCATATATTACATAGTATATCAATAAGTCTTTGGGTAGACTTCTTAAAAAATTAGTTATGAAAAGAGTAGCATTAGTAGGAGCATCATCAGTAGGAAAAACTACTGTATATGAATTGTTAAAGAATGAATTACCACATTATGGATTCAAAAACGAATCAACAAGAACGGTTGGTAATTATGGATTTCCTATTAATGAAGCAGGTACTTCTGAAACACAATTAGCTATTTCTTCCTTTCATTTAGAAGCTCTATTAGAACCAGGAGATGTAATCTTAGATAGATGTTATTTAGATTTATTAGTATATTCAGGTAATATGGAAAATTTATCTAATAGTGCATATAATTATATCTTAGATACTTGGTTAAGAGTTATGAATCAATATACACATTTTATTTACTTTCCTATTGAGTTTACATCAGTAGACGATGGAGTAAGAAGCGTAAACGAGGAATGGAGAACTAAAATTGATGCTGAATTCAAACATCACTTAATAGCAATAAAAAACTTAGGAGGAGATTATCTAACAGTATCAGGAAGTCCAAAGCAAAGAGTTGAACAAATATTAAACTATATAAAATAAAATGACACAAGAATTAAATCAAGCAGAAGTAGTTGCAATAGCAGGAAAGCATTTAGGGAAAGTAGGCGGAGAAGGGTATAAGGATACTTATGATCCGGGACTATTAGTAGAAATTCCTAGATATTTAAACAGAGAAGCATATGGAATAGATGATAATAATCTTCCATTCGTAGGAGGAGATGCTTGGAATGCATATGAAGTATCAGCAATTACTACAAAAGGACTTCCAGTAGCAGGGATGTTAAAAATTTGGTATCCAGCAGATTCAAAACTACACGTAGAGTCAAAGTCAATTAAATTATATTTAAATTCATTCAATATGACTCCAATGGGAGATACAGATCATGAATGTATTGTAATTTTAAAAGATAGAGTTAGAAAGGACTTATCTGACTTACTTCAAACAAAGGTAGAAGTTCAAATGTTTACTTCTGATTTTACTCCAACTTACTCCTTTAAGGGATATGCTGATTTAGGAGCATTAGTTGATTTAAATAAAATTGAATTTACCTCTTATCATTCAGATGCATCTCAATTAGGAACAGAAGAAGTATCAGATGATTTTGATATTGGAGCAATTAAAGTACAATCAAATCTTCTAAGATCAAATTGTAGAGTAACAAACCAGCCAGACTGGGGTGATGTATTTATTCATATTAAGCCAACAGTAGGAGTTGTTCCTGATTTAGAATCATTAGCAAAATATATTGTAAGTCACAGGCAAGTAAGTCACTTCCATGAGGAAATTGCTGAAATGATTTATATGCACTTAAAAGAAGCTTATAATCCAGAAGAATTAATGGTAGCTTGTTTATATACAAGACGTGGAGGATTAGATATTAATCCAATTAGAGCCTCGCATAAAGAATTAATACCAGGATTCTTTACAGACATTAATTGTAGAATGGCAAAAACATTACGTCAATAATGTTATCCAAAGCAGAAGCAAAAAGTCTAAGTCAAATGCGATTTAGGGTAATTGCAAAAAGAGAAGCTCCAGGAGATAGATGGAGACTAGTAGATGAAAATCATAAACCTTCTGGAGAGATCATAGAAGGTTTAGTTGAGACTTTATCAGCTTATATGAGAAAGACTGGACATAAGGAAGGTTATAGATTAGAACCACTTAAGGGAGTTCTAATGGCAATTGAATGGGCAGAACCAGAACCGGAACTCCCTCCACCACCACCAAAAACATTTGACCTTTACGGGGAATTTTAACACAAAAGAGTTGCTTAATTGCAGCTCTTTTCATATATTAAGATATATAAAATCAGTTATGCAAATAGAAAAAAAATACTACCACGTTGACAATATCGAAATGGTCAACCTCCTTATCGAACATATAAACAATTCTGAAGTAATTGCCTATGATACTGAAACAACAGGTATAAATGTAAGAAAGGATCAAATTGTAGGATGGTCTATATCAGGAGAAGAAGGAATAGGTTTTTATCTTCCAACTCAGAAATGGAATACAGAATTAAATCAATTAGAGGAATGTATCATTGGCGGAAAAGGAGCACATGGTATTACTAAAAAGTTACTCCCGCTGCTTAAGGGTAAGAAACTAGTAATGCACAATGCTTCTTTTGACTGCCGTATTACTAAAAACTATTACGGAGTATCTCTTTTAGAAGATCTTTGGGTAGATACAGCTCTACTTGTTCATACAGTACAGGAAGAAGGAGCCGGAATGGGAGTATTTGGATTAAAAGCATTAGCAATCTCTATTCAGAAAGAGATAGGACTTGATGTAGAAGAAGCAGCCAACAAAGAACAAGTAGAGTTAAAAGAATCAATTAAAGCAAACGGAGGATCAACTACAAAAGACCTCTATGAAATTTTCAAAGCAGATATGACAATTCTGTCTAAGTATGCTGCAGCCGATACAGATTTAACTCTCAGGGTCTGTAATCACTTCCTAAAAGTGTTAAAGGCAGAAGGATTAGAGAAGTTCTTCTTTGAAGAAGAAGTAATGCCTCTTTATAAAGAAGTAACTATTCCTATGGAAGAATTAGGAGTTGATTTAGATATTCCTCTTCTAGAAAAAACTAGAGATGAAATTACAAAAGATCTAGAAGAGAATAAGAATATAGTAATAAAAAGTATATTAGCAATTCCAGAAGCAAAGGAATGGATTGTTGATACTGCTCTAGGAACTTATCGACCTTCACATAAAGGTACTTGGGCTCAAAATTTAGTTATGCTTCATGCTCTTCCTTTAGCAAGAAGTGCTGGTGGAAAGTATTCTTTAACTAAAAAAGCTATTGAAGAATTAGATGAAAGTAACGTAAAACAATTCCTACTAACTGGTGATTTAAAATTACTAGATGAAATGGAAGTAGTTAGAATCTCTATGTCAATGTGGAAGGAAGAGAATGACGGAGAGTATTTGAATATACAATCTAAGAAGCACTTAGGTGAAATTGCTTTTAAGTATATGGGAATTAAACCTCTTACTCAGACTAAAAAAGGTCAAGATCAATTCGATATGGATATGTTAGAGGAGTTATCTAAAACATATGAATGGGCTGAGAATTTACGTATCTACAATAAGCTTTTGAAGATTAAGTCAACTTATATAGATAGGTTCTTAGACAATCAAGAGGACGGGAAATACTACTTCTATTTCAAGCAGCACGGTACAGTATCAGGAAGATATGGATCAGATGCCCAGCAACTACCTAAACCAAAAGAAGAAGGAGAAGATGCACCAATTATTGTACATTATACAAATGTAGTAAGAGAGTTTTTAATTGCTGGAGAAGGTAGAAAGTTAATCGATAATGACTATACATCTTTAGAACCTCACTGCTTTGCTTCTGTAGCAGAAGATATTAACCTTCAAGAGATTTTTAATAATGGCTGGGACTTTTATTCTACAGTTGCTATTAGGACTGAGAAATTAGATCAAAATAAAGTAAAGTATCCGAACGGTGTTTCTCCTGATACTAAGTCTCCTATCTTCTTAAAAAAGCTAGATCCAGTAAAAAGGAACCAAGCTAAAGCATATTCTTTAGGAATTGCATACGGAATGGAAGCATATGCATTAGCAAAGACTTTAAGTATATCTCAGAAAGAAGCAGATACTCTTGTAGCAGGGTACCTAGATGGTTTTCCGCAGCTAAAAGAATGGAGAGTGAACTCTAGAAATCAAGTAAAAAAGTACGGGTTTATTCAGAATAAAGTAGGACGAATCAGACACTTACCGAAAGTAAAGCAGATCTTCGATAAATATGGAGATCAAGTATTAGATTGGAGATTCAGAAAAGATTTAGAACAAAGATACGGTAAGGAAGCAGTATTACAATTATATAGAGATTATAGAAATGGATTAAACAACTGCTTGAATTACCAATTACAATCACTAGCAGCAGCGGTTGTAAATAGAGCAGCAGTTCAGATTAATAGAAAAGCAAAGGAGTTAGGAATAGATGCTAGAGTACAAGCGCAGATTCATGATCAGTTAATTATAAATGTAAGAGAGGATCAAGCAGAAATGTTTATGCCATATGTACAGGAGTTAATGGAAAATACAACAAAGCTTCCTGGAGTAACTTTAAAAGCACCCCCACAGATAGCAAACAATTTCGCAGAAGGTCATTAGAAGTTGTCTCCTGCACTATTTATTCGTATATTATAAAAATAAGTTATTAATTAAATTAAGTTTATGTCAAAAGAGTTACAAGCTAACAACGATAGGGTTATCTTAAAACCTATCACTTCGGGAGAAGAAATGTACGGATCAATTATTATTCCGGACATGGGTAAAGAAAAGCCAGAAATGGCAGAAGTTATTTCAGTAGGTCCAGGCCGACAATCAGAATTCGGTTCATGGATTGAAGTAAAAGCTAAAGTAGGGGATATTGTATTGGTTCCTAAAATTGGTTCGATAAGAATTGATTTTGATGGACAAGAATATTACATCACACCAGACAGAGAAATTTTAGCAACAGTTTTAGAATCACAAAATTAATTATGGAAAAGAACATTAGTTTCGGAAAGGAAGCAAGAGAAAAGCTCCTTTCAGGGGTAAATCAATTAGCTGATGCAGTAGTATGTACATTAGGTCCATCAGGAAGAAATGTATTCATCAGTCACGTAGGAGGTAATCCTACATCGACAAAGGATGGTGTAACAGTAGCAAAAGAGATTGAATTAGAAGATCCAACTGAAAATACTGGAGCACAAGCTGTAAAACAAGTAGCAATCGAATCAGCAAAATTAGCTGGAGATGGAACTACTACAGCAACATTACTTGCTAGAGAAATCTACAAACAAGGTATTGAAGAGTTAGAAAACTCTAATGCAGTTGAAATTAAAAGAGGAATTGATATTGCAGTAAAAGAAGTTGTAAAATACCTTCAAAGTAATTACTCAAAGGATATTACAGAAGAAGATCAACTAAAGCATGTTGCAACTATTTCAGGTAACAATGATACTGAGGTAGGTAACTTAATTGCAACAGCAATGGACAAAGTAGGTAGAGATGGAGTAATCACTATTGAAGAGTCTAAGACAGGAGAAACTTATTTAGAAACAGTAGAAGGTATGCAGTTTAATAGAGGAATGAAATCTCCTTATTTTACTACAGATAATACTACAATGACCTCAGTATTGAATGATCCTTTAATCCTTATTGTAGATAAGAGATTATCTCAACTAAAAGAATTACTACCATTATTAGAATCAGTATCACAGCAAAGTAAATCATTACTTATTATTGCAGAAGATATAGATGCAGAAGTTCTTTCTACATTAGTAGTAAACAAAATGAGAGGTATCTTAAATGTAGTAGCAGTAAAAGCTCCTGAATTTGGAGATAGAAAGAAAGCTATGCTTGAGGATATTGCAACTCTAACTGGAGGTAGAGTAGTTTCACCTGAGAAAGGAATGAAGTTAGATCATTTCGATACAACTTGGTTTGGTAAAGCTAGAAAAGTTGTTGTAGGAAAAGATGATACAACTATTATCGATGGTAAAGGAGAAGAAGAAGCAATTACTTCTCGTATTGAAGACATTAAAGCTCAAATTGAAAATACAGTTTCACCTTACGAAAAAGAAATACTACAAGATAGATTAGCAAAAATTGTTGGAGGAGTAGCTATGATTCACGTAGGAGGTCATACTGAAGTAGAAATGAGAGAGAAAAAAGATAGAGTAGATGATGCTCTTCATGCAACTAAAGCAGCACTTCAAGAAGGTATTTTACCTGGAGGAGGAATTGCTTTACTAAATGCAGCAGCATATTTATCAGGTATTTTAGAGGGGGATATTACAACACATCCAGATCAAGAGAAAGGTATTAATATTGTAATAAAAGCAATTAAAAAGCCATTTGAACAAATACTTTTAAATGCAGGAGAAACTCAAGAAACTATCGAAGAAAGAGAAGAGTACTTAGAGAGTGGAGATAAATGGGTTGGATTTAATCCAAGAATAGGAGAGTATGTTGATATGCTTAAGGAAGGTATTATTGATCCAACTAAAGTAACAAGACTAGCTTTAGAGAATGCAGCATCAGTAGCAGGAACAATGCTAATCACAGAATGTATAATTACACAAGTAAAAAAGAAAGATGAACCAGTAGCAGGAATAGATCCTTCTCAGTTTATGTAATATTAATAATAAATAAAAAAAGATGAACAAACAAGAGTTATTTGAAAAAATTGATGGGTTGTACCAAGAATTTGCTACACAGCATAACGGAACAACTAAAAAGTCACAAGCCAATGCCCGTAAGGCAATCGGAGAGGTTAAAAAATTAATTACAGAGTATAGAAAAGCCTCAACAGAGGAAGGTAAAACCAAGTAACAGCCGGAAGGGGAGAGGGGCGCAAATCCCTCTCACCGAAGGTGACCGCGCAAATTTAAAAACATATGATAACAGTAATAGTAATTTTAGTAGCAGCATTAGCAATTGCAGGTTTATTAACCTACGCCTTTCACAAAAATGATAATGACCTTCCATTTATTGCTCCAACCTACACCAAAGAGGAACTAGACAACATCAAACTAGTAGAGGAATTATACAACAAGGACTTAAGACCAGTTGTAGCCAAGAAAGTCAAGCCAGTAGTAGCCAAAGAACTTGAAGTTATTGAACCAGAGTTACTAACAAAGGAAAGCAAACCAGAGTTTCCAATTGACAAGCCAGCAAAGAAAAAAAGAAAATATTATCCTAAAAAGAACTAATAATGTCAGATTCAATTACCAAATATCACGAGCTAGTGGATAAAGAGGCTTTACCTCTTCAATCCGAACATCAAAGGAGTATTGAGAGTATAGTTGAGATTCTACAAGCTTCTAAGAAAGCAAAACTAAGAGGTGCTTTGTTAAAACAGGTAGTAAAGATATCTCAAGAAGGACCTCACCTAACACCAGGTACTGTATTCCAAATAGCAGCCGATGTGGTAAAGGTAGATGAATTATGTAACTTACAAAAAAAGTAAAATGGAACAACAACCAAGAATGAACCTATCGATTGATCAAACTCTTCCGGTAGAGTGTGAAAAATGTTCAAAGACTTTCTTTGAAGAAGCTCTTCATATTAGAAAAGCAAGTGGAATTTTAACAGGTACAGGACAAACAACATATATGCCAATACCAGTATTCGCGTGTAAGGCATGTGGTCATGTTAACACTGAGTTCCTTCCAAAGGAATTAAAAAGTTTGAACTCTGAGGAATAAATCAGACTTTGATTATAAATTGAAAGAGGCTTTGTGCCTCTTTTTTTGTGCCTATTTATACGAAAGAGTTACCAGAATATACGTTATAGAATTGGTTGTAGTTTATTAACTTAATTAAATATTTACGTATGGGATTTTTTAGCATTTTCAAGAAATCAAGTGATTATAACGAGAAAGTTATAATTGGATTTTTATCATTCGCAGTAATGGTTGCTGCTATTACAGTTGATCTTGTCTCAGGATACTTAGGCAAAGAATTAAAATTAAACGAATACATCTTTGATGCATTTATGTATATTACCTTAGGTAGTTTTCTTCCTGACGTAATTGAAAAGTTTGCTGGTTTTAGAGGAGGTAATAAATCTAGCGAATAACATTACATGTTCTCAGAAGGTGGAATAGTAATGGTAGCAGGAATCCTGCTAGGGTTAGGTGTAATAGGCGCTTCGGTCTATTTTGTAAATAGGCTATTTGCAAGTCATACTCAAGAAATTTTAGTACGATTTATCTTATTAGTATTTACCTCACTTGTAGCACTATTTATAGTAGATAAGGTGATAGCATGGCAGGTAAAACTACTATCAGACGAACAGAACAGCCAATTATTTGATTTAATAAAAACATTAGTACTTATGATATTTTCTTACTACTTCGGTACAAAAGAAGGTGTAGAGACTAACGGAGATAAAAATAAAAAATAAGAAAAAACTAGACAATGAGTTTAAAAAGTTTACAAGAAAAAATTGGAGTAACAGCAGATGGTGCTTTTGGTCCAGGAACAATGAAAAAAGCAATGGAGTTTTATAAATTAACTCCAGTTAGAGCAGCACATTTCTTTGCTCAAACAGCACACGAAACAGGTGGATTTAAAACATTTTCGGAAAATCTAAACTACTCAGTAGATAGTCTTCAAAAAATATTTGGAAAATACTTTCCTGGTACTTTAGAAGAAAGTTATGCCAAACAACCTGAAAAGATTGCAAATAGAGTTTATGCCTCTAGAATGGGTAATGGTGATGAAAAATCAGGAGACGGATATAAATTCAGAGGAAGAGGTGCTCTTCAATTAACAGGTAAAGATAACTATACAGCTTTTGCTCAATACCTACAGAAACCAGAAATAATAAAAACACCGGAATTAGTAGCAACAGTATATTCTTTTGAATCAGCAATGTTCTTCTTTGATAAAAATAAGCTTTGGTCAATTTGTGATCAAGGAGTTAATGATGCAGCTATATTAGCTCTTACAAAAAGAATTAATGGAGGTACTCATGGCTTAGAAGATAGAAATCAAAAAACTAAAAAGTATTACGAATACGTAAAATAAATTTGTTATGGAGAACTTTGACTTACGAAACTTTTTAATTGAAAATAAACTAACAGTAAATTCTAAACTTCTATCAGAACAGGAAGTAGATGAAGTAAATTGGAAAGGATTAGCAGCTGGTGCAGCTATGGCAATAGCCGGAGTAACAGGAGCAAGTGGTCAAATCAAACCAGAATATAAAGCCAAAATTGATTCAATTCAAAAAGTACAAACACTTTCACCACAGCAGAAAAGAGCTGAGATACAAAAGATAGTTCAACTAAACCGTGGTGAAATTTCAGGTAAAAAGAGAGAAGATTTCTTACGTACAATGGCAGCAGCAGGCTTCACTGATGAGAAAGCATATTCAGAATATCTAGCAAAAAATGCTAAAAAGAAAAATGTAGGATTAGATGGACTAGAAATAGGTAAAGCATGCAAAAGAGGAGATACAAAAGGTAGTTGTTCAACAGGAGCTACTATGGGTGGAGATTCATTAAAAGATAATGACTAAGTTACTATGAAAACAGGATTAATTATTACGCTATCAATGTCAACACTATTAGCCTTCGTAGGTACTTATTTTTTTAACTTAACTGCAGATAATATAGAACAGTTCCTAGCAATAGGATTGGTTATCTTTGCTGATGGCTTCTTCGGTGTTTGGGCTGGAATGAAGAGAGAAGGATTTCAAACATTTAAAGCACTAAAGGTATTAAAGACTTTTGGTTTTTGGATGGTGATGCTTGCTTGTATTCTTTCAATTGAAAAAGGATTTAAAGGTACAGCCTGGTTGAGTGAAACAATTATAGCACCATTCATGGTATTTCAATTAATCTCTGTATTAAAAAATGCTTCAATGGTAGGTATTGTAAAGAATGAATTACTTACACAAATATTAGATAAACTAGATAAACACAAAGGAGATAGAGAGATATAATATGCAAGACGTTACACAAGGAAGAATACAGCAAATACTTTTAATCATTATAGCAGCTTTAGTAGCTTGGAACATTTTTACTACTAACAGTATTAGTACTGATGTTAAAGGGTATAAGGGAAAAATAGAATTGCTACAAACTAAAGTAGATTCAGCTAAAGTAGTTAACCAACAAATTGGTACTAAGATAGACTCAGTAAAAACAACTGTAGTTTCTATTACAAAAGAAATACACCAAATAGATAAATCAATAACCATAATAAAAAAACAAACAGATGAAAAGACTAATACTGTTGATAAGTTTTCTAATGCTGAGCTTGAATTCTTTTTCACAAATAGATACAACAAGGATATCGCTCCAAAGTAATATTGCTAGACTAGTTGCAAAAGATTTAATTCGATACGATGGGTGTGTACAAGAGTTAAAATTAACCCAAGAAAAAGTTATCAAGCTAGAGAGTAGAGAAGCTCAAAAAGATACTATTATTAAACTTTACTCAGAGAAAGATGAGAATAGTAAATATATAATTCATCAAAATGAATTACAAATAGGTCAGTATGAGCATATGACTGACGATTTACAGAAAGAAATAAGAAGAGGAAGAACTAAAACTTTTGTATATAAGGTAGGAACCTTTTTAGGAATTCTCACAACGTCCTACTTATTACTACTAAAATAAATAAAAATCCAGGCTTGCTTTCGCAGGCCTTTTTTATTATATTATAGTTATATAAATGTTATAATATGAACGACAGAGAAGGAACTTTTACAATTGATAAAGACAATCCAAAGAAAGAATCAGTAAATCATCCAAATCACTACGGAGGAAAAGATAATCCTTACGAAGCAATAAAAGTTATTGAAGCTTGGGAGTTAGGATTCTGTTTAGGAAATACTATTAAGTATATTTCAAGAGCTGGAAAGAAAGACGAAACAATCCAAGAACTTGAAAAAGCTTTATGGTATTTAAAAAGAGAAATTAAAAACCTAAAAGATGGCAAAAAAGAATCTTAAACAATTACAGATCTTCAGAGACTATCAGCCTAAGGTTATTAATTACGAAATTGAAAAATCTATTTCATATTCACAGACTCTAGCATATAATACTTGTCCACACCAATGGGCATTAAGTTATATTAAAAAGCTTCAGGAATATAAACCTTCCATTCATACTGTATTTGGTACAGCATTCCATGAAACACTTCAAGAATGGCTTACTGAATTATACGAAGGAACAGTTAAAAAGGCAATGGAGATGGATTTAGATGCATTACTTCTTTCTAAAATGCAAACAGTATATGCAGAAGAGAAGGAAAGATATAGAGAGCATTTTTCTAGTTCTAACGAGTTATCTGAGTTTCATAATGATGGTATTGAAATACTAAAGTACATTAAGAAGAAACGCTCTGCCTTCTTTGGAACCAAGTATATTAAGCTGGTTGGAGTAGAAATACCTTTACTACATAAAATATCTGAGAACATTTTTTTCAAAGGATATATTGATTTACTACTATATGATGAACA
>Ga0209500_10001220_pt1 | contig 19717 bp, 10 predicted proteins | sample S_140212_EF_Meta_FD_187323 | JGI IMG/M metagenome (GOLD analysis project Ga0209500, IMG submission 187323) | Freshwater microbial communities from Lake Simoncouche, Canada to study carbon cycling - S_140212_EF_MetaG (SPAdes) (version 2) | ecosystem: Environmental > Aquatic > Freshwater > Lake ... | reverse complement strand
GTGCGGCACATGCCAACACTGAATGGTTGCCAGCGAAGCATGCTGGCTTGGCTTGCTCTAGCGTCGCTTGCGTTGGCAGATGCAACTGGGGTGGCCGACCGGAAGATCGACGAAACGCAACCCCCAGGAGCCACTGTCGTTGTGCAGATTGGCGAGGTGCCCATCTTTCGCACCCAACTGGATGCCGCACTACGACAGGCGGGATTCGACCGTGCCTCCGGGCCTGAACAACAGCGGTTGATGCAAGCCGAGGCCGTGGAACAACTCGTCAACGAGCAATTGCTACGCACTGAATTTGAACGGGATAAAATTTCAGTGGGTGAGGCCGAGGTGACGACGGTTGTGGATCGTTTGCGTTCGCAATTAGCGTCTCATAAATCGACACTTGAGGCGTTTCTCTCTCAATCTGGTCGGGATGAAAAATCGCTGCGTAAACAAATCGAGTTGGAGATCGGCCTCGACAAACTCATCGCCCCGCGGCTCACCAGCGATGCCATCGCCGCCATGTACACGAAGCAACATCGTGAATATGACGGCACGCAGGTCCGTGCCAGCCACATCGTTTTGCGACCGGACCCTGGCCTCGGCGATGACGCACTACCGACGATGCTCCGACGGGCCGAGGCGATCCGTCGAGAGATCCTGCAGGGCACGTGCTCGTTTGCAGATGCTGCCAAAAAATATTCGGCCGGCCCCAGTCGCAGGCGGGGCGGCGACATCGGATTCTTTCCGCGGCATGGACTGATGGCCGATGCATTTGGAAAGGAAGCATTTGGGACTGCAAAGGGAAGTATCTCAAAGCCGTTTGCCACTCCCTTCGGCGTGCATATCGTCATGGTCACCGCCATCCAGCCAGGCACGATTGGTATCGATGCCCTGCGACCCCAACTGAAAAAAATATTGACCCAACAAATCATCCGCGAGATTCTTTCGGGGGGCCGCACGACGACGGCAATTTCCTATTCTGCCGGCGTTCCTCACTTCGATCCGGTGAGTCCTCTGGGTGATGCGTCGACCCGAACAATCGTTGTGGACGTTCCTTGAAATACCGTGCGGGGCGACCGTGAGGACTGCCAAACCGACCTGGAAATTTGCCGAAAAAGGGTTTCTTTCCGGATTGTGGCCGGCAGCTTGGGTCGCTACTCTCCCTCACCCAAACTGTCATCTTTTTCGATGGCCTTTGCGCCGGCTCAGTGAGCCCTGCGTAGAGCCGTTGCATCACTGGTTTACATGCCATGAAGTTCCGTTCACTTCTGCTCTTTGCCTGCATGGTGTTTGTGCCACTGATGGCAATGTTTTCCCATAAGATTCCTTCAGAATTTCGCGAGGCAGTGCGGCAGCAAATTTGGAACCCAGCGAGGCTGGCCCTCATGGCCGCCCTAGACGTTGAGCCGGCAGTTGCAGGCACGCATCTTTCAACCCAAGCTATTTCAGGCACGCATCTTTCAACCCAAGCTATTTCAGGCACGCATCTTTCAACCCAAGCTATTTCAGGCACGCATCTTTCAACCCAAGCTATTTCAGGCACGCATCTTTCAACCCAAGACTCACAGGTCCCTCTTAAAATCGCTCCTGCTGCCACGATTGTGATGCCGGCAATCACGCTGGCCCCGATCGATGCCATCGCACCGCCAGCCCCCGCAGTGACCGCCGGATTGGCTATGCCGGCTGCCATTGCCGCCTCGGTTCCGACAAGCCCCACGCCCCACCCACAGCACCAGCCTATGGCTCCATTCAAGTCGATGGCGTTCGCGCAGCCCTCCCCACATGCCCCACCTGCCCGCATGCCGCCAGAACCTGCGAATCCTGTTTCACGGTTGCCGGTGTCACCAGAGAATCTGGCGAGTACTCATCGCACAATCGAAAATCGCCTGACCACACTTGGAGCTGTGGCCTTTGAATGCTCGCCGCACGCCGACGGGGATAAACTCCACCGCTGTTCATGCCGCGTTGCCGCCGACCCAAGCGGTCAGTTGCAACGCGTGTTTCAATCGGCTCACCTCGATCCGATTACAGCCATGCAAGACCTACTCGGGCAGGTCAGATCATGGAAGCACCGAATCGCCTCTCAACCCAGTTCCCCTTCCCCGCTTCAGGCACCTCCGGGACAAACAGTTCGCTTTTAGCCTGACCTCGCGGAGGACGAAAATCGATTCCTTCGGTTTGGAGCCATTCCCTCGCTGCGAGTCATTGTGAATTTTTTATGCGACGCAAACCGAGTGCATCAAACCGACTGTCCGATCGACTCGGCCGCCATCGCAGCGGTCCCGCGTTGCGGCTTTGGACGCCCCCTGTCGCCGCAGCTGCAAAGCCCCGCCGACGGCATCCCACACGTCGCGTATTGCCACCGCTGATACCCGTTGTGATTGCGTCTGGGCCGTACCGGCGGTCCGACGAACTGGCTCAGCTGGAAGCGTCGCTCTATGTCTCCCGCGAGCCCCTTTCGCCCCGGCGGCTCGCCAAGCTCGCGAGGCTGACCGATGGCACCCGCGCCCGCTCTCTGGTCCGCGAACTAAAATCACTTTACGAAGCCTCGCATTCGGCGTTTCGCATCGAACAAATCGCTGGGGGCTTTCAACTGCTCACCAGAGCCCCATTTGGCCCGTGGGTGCGGCGGTTGCTGGCAACACCTCCTGAAAACCGCCTTTCCGCGGCGGCTCTGGAAACCCTCGCGATTGTGGCCTACCGGCAACCGGTCACTCGAGCCGATATTGAGGCGATTCGGGGGGTGGGCTGCGAGGAAATGCTCCGGCACCTCCTAGATCGCGATTTTGTGGCTATTGGGGGCCGAACCGAGGAACTTGGGCGTCCCAACGTCTACCAGACGACTCAACGGTTCCTGCGGGCATTTGGGCTGGCTAGAATCGAGGATCTGCCGGAACTGACACCGCCGACAGGCCAGACACAGCCCCTCCAGGAATCCCCGGTGGAAACTGTGAATTCGCTGGCTCCGTAAAAGAGTTTTTTAGGTACTTGCACTCTGCGCAATCGGGCGACACAATTCTCGATTCGATTGTGTGTGGACGGCATTCCTGTTCGGATCAGAAAAGTTTTTTGTCCGACAGTTGGATGATTTCGCACGATCGAGTACAGAAGTATCCGAAGAGATGTTCCGGGTGCGACTTGTTGTGATTCGCATCCAGCGTTTGTGAGTGGCGTTTTTGTTTCGTTATTTTAAAGTTCACCCGTAACCCATTCGTTGGTGAATAGACTCTGGGAGGTTTTGCCGTGACGATTGTTGCGAGCCCACGAGGGCGTCAAAACGTGTTGGACTCCGATGTTTTCTGCTGGAACGAACTGCCGGAACTGCTTGCAGCCGACGAACTGTTCGAGAGCTCCGGGCTTGAGGTGCATCTCGTCACAGAGACGTCTATCTCTTGCGCCAGCAAGCAGGAGGATGACGAGTACGATGACGAGGATGATGATGAGGACGAGGATGATGACGACGAGGACGACATCGACGACGAAGAGGATGAGGACGAGGAGGAAGATGAGGACGACGAGGAATGGGAAGAAGTAGAGGAAGAAAAAGCGGAAAAGGACGACGACAAAGAGGAGGAGGATGAGGACGACGAAGACGAGGAGGAGGAGGACGAAGACTGGGAAGACGACGACGAAGACTGGGAAGACGACGACGAAGAGGATGAAGACGAGGACGAAGCAGAAACCGAGGACTAATTCACTGCGGTTCCTGCGGGTGAGCGGCGGGCTTGTTCCGTCGGGGCTCAAGCCTCGCGGCCCTGCCTTTCCGATCTACATCGAGGCTGATTGAGTCTCCTGCCTCTGCCAATCTGGCGAGCATATCCACCTGACTTTCGATCGCACTTCCGTCGATCGCCATCATCCGGTCTCCAACGGCAACCCCTGCACGAGCCATGGGTGAACTTGGTGTCACCCGCACAACCACCGGCGATCTTGGCTCTCCCGGATCCGACCGGGTGCCCACACCCCAACGCGACTGCGACGGTACTGGCTCCTGCTGCTCCGCCGCACGCATTTCAAGCTGTCTGCGGGTGGCGGCTGATTCGCTCCGGGATTGCATGCGGAAGGGGCCAACTGGCTCTGGAGAATCCGCCATGGCCGTGACAAGGTCCAGCGCGAGTCGCGCCACCGGCTCAATGCCGAGTATATTGATGAGGTGCGTATCGTCGCTGGGTCGGTGGTATTGGTCGTGCAAACCAGTGTGAAGCATCAGCGTTGGAATGCGTGCGGCTATAAACGCATAGTGATCGGAGTCCTCAGCGATTTTCCAATCAAACACGAGTTCTAGGTTGGACGCCATATTGGCTTGCACAAGCGAGGCCCGTAGCCCTTGGGCCGTCCTCGCACCAAAAATCTCCAGCCGCTCACCTCGCAACCGGCCAATCATGTCGAGATTGAGTGAAAAAACGATCGTCATCCCTGCAACCCCTGCTGGCCTTACTCGCAGAAAGTGGTACGATCCGAGCAAGCCCTTCTCCTCGCCGTCCCAAAACGCAAACAGAATCGATCGCCGAGGCGGACTCGGGAGGTTCTGAAAAGCCTCAGCAACCTCGAGCAGGCCAGCCACGCCGGACGCGTTATCATCGGCACCGTTATGAATAAAGCCTGTGGGACCGTAGCTGTTGTTTGCGTTGCCGTAGCCAACGTGGTCGTAGTGGGCACCCACGACGATCAATTCATGGGCCACCCCTGGATCACTTCCGGGCAGAAGGGCAAGGATATTCCGCATGCTCCCAAAACGCTGATAGTATGTGCCAGCATCACCAGCGGGCTGGAGGCCTAGCTTTTCGATCACCCCGACGATGTAGGTGCCAGCCGCACGTCCTCCGCGACTCCCCCCTTCGCGTCCTTCAAAAGAGTCGTCGGCCAAAGCAGCAATGTGTCTACCGGCATCGGCGCCCTGAATACTGGCGTGGGCGGCGGTCTTCTCAGAGGCTTCGGTGGGCGATGCGTGGCTGGCAACTAAAACAGGGAGCACGAGGCAGAGAACAGCAGGGATTGGCAGTGCGGCAGCAGCGGCAAACGTTTTTTTAGCAATACCCGTAACAATACTCATCATAGAGAGCACCTCCTTGCAGGACCTCGATTCTCTGATCAGAATAGAGGTCGAGAGAATCTCCGCGTCTATGGCGATTCTTTCTGGAGAGGTGGCAGAGTGGTCGAATGCGCGTCTTTGCTAAAGACGTGTCCGGTCAAAAGCTGGACCGCGGGTTCGAATCCCGCCCTCTCCGTTGGATGCAGACGGTCGGATAGAAAGTGCCTTAGAAGCGGCGAATCTAAGGTTTTTTGAAAAATCAGTCATAGAAACATCCTGACTTCACTGAAGCCACACGATGACGACGATGATTCGTCGTCATCGTGCATGGGGTTGACGCGAACCACAACTTTGATCCAGTTGGGGTTTGGCCGGACAAGCCGTTGAGTGCTAAATCACAACAGGCGGTTCGGCGGGCTATCCTCCGGCGGTAGCATCGTCGATCGCGCCACAGATCAGATGGATCACCATCAGGTGAACCTCCTGAATCATGGCTGTGTCCTCGGTGGGTACAACCACCGCTTCGTCGCACAACGGCAAAATGCTCCCTCCATCGCGACCCAAAAGCCCGAGCGTTTTTATGCACATGCTGCGAGCAGTGATGGCGGCGCGAAGAATATTTTCGCTACGGCCGGAGGTACTCAGCAGTACCAGCCCATCACCGGGCCTTCCGAGAGCCTCAATCTGACGCGAGAAACAGTCGTTAAATGAAAAATCATTGCCCGATGCCGTCAGAGTGGAAGTGTCGGTGGTGAGCGATAAAGCCCGCAGAGCTCGGCGGTTTACTCGAAATCGCACAACCAGCTCGGCCGCAAAATGCTGACACTCTGCAGCGCTGCCGCCATTGCCGACGAGTAAAATTGTTCCACCGGACGAGAGCGAGCAAAGGATTTCCTCTGTGATTCGGGCGACAGACGCTGCGCAGACGGTTGAAACCCGCTGCATGAGTTCCCGTCGTGCTTCACAGGCCTGCGTAAATGCAGCAGAGGAGACTGTTCCAGAAAGCAATGGACTCTCAGGAGAAGTTTTTGTGACGTGATCACTCATACATTCTTCTCACGTTAATGAGCCGCCGCGTAGTAAGCAGCAAGACCATCTTCAAGCGACGTGAACGCAGCGACGTAACCAGCGGCACGCAAGCCGGTCGTATCGGCGCAGGTGTACGCCTGATACTGACTACGAAGATCGGCTGGAAATGGAATCGTTACGGGCACGGGTCCACCAGAGATATCGCTGATGCACCGACCAACATCGGCAAAGCTTCGCGGCACGCCGGTGCCAACGTTGACGATCGACAATTTTCCATTGTGACCGGAGTGGTGTTCGAGGAAATACAGATTGATCGCAGCAACGTCCCCCACGTAGACAAAGTCGCGGAGAAATCCGTCACTTCCCTCAAAGAGTTTTGGAGCGGCGCCCTGCTTGATGGCTTCAAAGCAATGCCATGCAACGCTTGCCATGCGGGCCTTATGGCCTTCGCCGGGCCCATAAACGTTAAAGTAACGCAAGCCCGTTACGGCGATTGCTGCAGCGGTAGCCGCATTCAGAAATCGCTTTCTTAGATACTGATCGAACGCCCACTTTGAAAATGCATACGGGGCCTGGGGGCGCTCGCAGCGGAACTCCTCGACAAAGCCGTTTCGTCCGTCTCCGTAGACACTCGCGCTGCTGGCATACACCAATGGGCAGCGATGCCGTTCGGCCAGTGCGAGAAGCGACTTTGAAAAGGTATAATTGGCCTTCATCACGGCCCGGCCATCTCGCACGGTTGTATCGACGCACGCACCCTGATGACAAATACCGGAAAGACGGGGGAGACGGTCGTGAACAATCGCCTCAGCGAGTTCCGAGACGTCGAGATAATCAGCAAAACGCTTTCCGGAAAGATTTGCGCACTTCGTTCCATCAGTCAGATCCTCGACCACAATCACATCGTCGTAGCCACGTGCATTAAGGGCGGCAAGAATATTTGAGCCGATAAATCCAGCGGCTCCAGTCAACAGAATCATGCGGCACGTTCCAATGAAGGGCCAGTTGGAGTAGAAAGAATGCGTTCGATGAGATTCGTCGTCGAAACGTCTGGCACAAACAGCGGCGTGACAACCCTCCCACCGCGTGCAGTGACCACATGTGCGCCAACGATATCCTTGCCGCTGTAATCTGCCCCCTTGATCAACACATCGGGTTCGATCGCCTTGATCGTTGTCAGGGGCGTGTCCTCATCGAATTCAACCACATACGAGACGCTTGAAAGCGCCGCGAGCACCGCGGCCCGATGCTTCGCAGCCACATAAGGCCTCGGGTGGCCCTTGAGGCGTCGCACCGATGCGTCTGAATTGAGTCCAACAATCAGAATATCGCATTCCTTGGCTGCGGCTTCGAGCAGTGCCGCGTGGCCGTGATGCAAAATATCGAAGCAGCCGTTTGTAAATCCGACGATCTTGCCGCTGCGTTTTGCATCGCTGGAAACGACAGCCATCGCGTCGAGTGGCAACACCTTGCCCGGCGGGATCGCCTGCGTGCTTGTCACCAGAGTGATCTCATTCCAAGTGATTGGACAGGTGCCGATTTTTGCGACTTGTAGACCAGCCGCGATGTTTGCCAAGTGGCAGGCATGCGACAGGTTGATGCCGCGAGCCAGACACACCGCGAGGGCCGCCACGACCGTATCACCGGCACCAGTCACATCGAAAACATGCTTGGCCTGCGTCGGGATCAGGGTCGCTTCGTCGTTGGTGAATAGAACCATGCCCTGTTCGCCGAGCGTGACCACAACCGACTCGATCTGATGGGCCTGATGGATCTTTCGGGCCGCGAGAACCGCATCAGCAGGCTCGTTGATGGATATTCCGGTAGAAGCGGCTGCCTCAGATCGATTAGGGGTGATCACTGTGGCACCGCGATATTTTGAAAAGTCAACCGACTTGGGATCGACGATGACCGGCCGACCAATGCGATGCGCTCCTGAAATGACTGCGTCACACACTTCGGGATGACAAACTCCCTTGGCATAATCTGAGAGCACAACCGTATCAACACGCGCCAGAATCGACTCGAAGGATTGAATTAATGCATATCTCGCGGACGGATCGTTTGCTTGTTCTTCAAGATCAAATCTGGCGATCTGATGATGGCTTGTCAGGAGCCTCGTTTTTGTAGTCGTCGGTATCGTCGTTGTAGTCACAATCGAATCGCACTCGACGCCTGCGCCGACCAGTAAGCTTCGCAGTCGCGATGCAGAATCATCGATGCCCGTCAGGCCAACGACGGCGATATCGCTCTCCATAGCTGCAATATTTGCTGCAACGTTCGCGGCACCGCCTGGATGCTCGAACGATCGGCGAACGTGCAGCACAGGCACCGGTGCCTCTGGACTGACTCGCTCGACGGATCCGTCGTAGTAGCGGTCGAGCATCAAATCGCCAACCACCAGAACCCGAGATGTGCGGGGTGCGTTGAGTTCGCCTGGGAAGCCACCTATTCTCCCGTCCTCAGCGTCTCCACGATCACCAAGACGAAGCGACACTTTTGGCAGACCATCGTTTTTTGGCATGAAACTCTCCACGGCAGATGCCGAAGCCGTCGGCCGAAGAAGAAAGGGCGAGGGGCACTTGAGGCCGTGGAGTATTGAAAAACATGGCGCGCAACGCTATGGCAGTTGTGCTGCGAAAACAGCCTAGAAACAGCTCTCAAAGCTGACGAAGACCCTGCCACAAGAAACCGGTGCGAAACGACCAGCGCGTGGAACCAAAGAAATCGCAGGACAAAAGGCCGTGGCTTGAGGCCTTATTTTCCACCGGGCGATTTTGTCACCGCTTCCATTACTCTGTCCAGATTGAAGCTGCCGGGTTTTTGCCTCGGTGGGAACTCGCGGAAGCTCTGCAGCCATTGCCCTACGTATGCGCCGGCGGGAGCGATCATGAACATGTGCTCCAGATACCATCGCTGGTAGTCCATGCCGATGTCTTGGGCGAGTTCAAATGGGTCCATCCGCAGGTTCACAAGCGTGGGCGCCCGCAGTTCCTCGAAGGGTTGCAGCCAGACGTGCATGCCGTGGCCATTTTGCTTCAAAAACGTTGCCTTCCAGTTGCCGTAGCGTAGCGCCGCAACACTCCCGTCATCCGTCCAGTAGATAAACTCCTTGCGAGGCCATTCCGCCTCTGCCTTGAGCGATGGAACGAGATTGTAGCCATCGAGATGCACCTTGTAGACCGTGCTCCCCACCTTCCGTCCCTTGACTAAATCTTCCTTGACGGTGGCATCACCAGCGGCGGCCAGCAGCGTCGGCAGCATGTCTTCGTGGGCGCCGATATCGTTGACTACTGTGCCGGGCTGAATGACGCCGGGCCATTTGATTGCACACGGCACACGGTAGCCACCTTCCCACTGCGTGTTCTTCTCACCTCGAAACATTGTCGTACCGCCATCGGGCCAGGTGAACGCCTCAGCGCCGTTGTCGGTGGAATACATCACGATCGTGTTTTCATCCAGACCGAGTTCCTTGAGCTTGGCCAGAACTTCGCCGATTTGCCGATCGTGCTCGACCATGCCGTCGGCGTAAATGCCCAAGCGGGTCTTGCCCGCTACCCCTTCCTTAAGATGCGTGAAGATGTGCATCTTGCTGGAATTCCACCAGATAAAAAACGGCTTGTCTGCTTTCTTCGCACGCTCCATGAAGTCAAATGTTTTGGCATTTACTTCCTCGTCGATCGTTTCCATTCGCTTCTTGTTGAGTGGACCAGTGTCGGTGATGCGGCCATCGGCAAAGCTGTGGATCACTCCTCGCGGGCCAAACTTCTTTTTAAACTCCGGGCTGGTCGGGTAGTCGGGATGTTCCGGTTCTTCCTCGGCATTCAAGTGGTAGAGATTGCCGTAGAACTCATCGAAGCCGTGGGCCGTGGGCAGCATGTCATCCCGATCGCCCAGATGGTTTTTCCCAAACTGACCCGTCATATACCCACGGGCCCGCAGCAGCGTGGCGATCGTGGGATCTTCTTTCTTCATGCCTTCTGGCGCGCCCGGGAGGCCCACCTTCGTGAGTCCCGTTCGGATCGGCGATTGACCCGTGATGAAGGCCGCCCGACCAGCCGTGCAACTCTGCTGCCCATACCAATCCGTAAAGAGCGCCCCTTCGCGAGCAATGCGATCAATATTGGGCGTTTTGTAACCCATCATGCCGAGATTGTAGGCACTCACGTTGAACTGGCCGATGTCGTCCCCCCAGATCACAAGAATATTGGGGCGATTGGTGGTTTGTGCCTCGGCATGGAGAGAACCCCTGCTGCAGGCCAGACAGAACAAGGCGGCCAGAATCCAAAAATGAACGAACCGAACAACTGGGCGTGTCATGTGTGCTCTCAGCGTGGAGTGATGTGACCTAAAAAATGGGCAGGGCTATTTTGTCACTGCTTCGAGGCTCCCGCAACCGATCTGCAAAAGAGGGGCTAAGCCGCGATAATTCGGCGGTGTCTCATTCAAGGCCCATCTTTTTTTCCAACGATTCCTGAACCATTTCCTCACATCCATCGTAGATACTTAGAATCTCACAAGCTCGCATGGCGGGCCGGCATTCGACCGGGCATAGGTTGAGAACTGTCGTTTTCTGGAGGATGGTATGAATCGAGAAAAAATTGTGGCGCTCTGCGAAATGTATGTCAGCCAGCGGGGCGGTGTCGCGATTGGATGTGCGCAAACAGGACTGGCGGAAACCCCAGCCGAACTGATGGCAGATATCGTGCGGAGCTATCGACTCGCCGAGATCTCCGAGAGCGAGCGGGATTCACTGCTGGCCTATGTTTGCGACGACGATGAGTCCGACGCCTAATTTCCACCGCCGACAGTTCAGAGGCCCGCCACCCTTCATTCCTGAGCAACCGGCACACTCTGGCTAAGTTCTCGAGTGTCTTGGCCCACACGCGCCGTACAGTTTGCCTAGATTGGGCAGGATTGCGTCCTGTTTTTCTGCAGAGGCCGCCCTTAAGCCGTGTGCCTGAAATACCGATTGTTCCTGCTGTCCGGAATATCTGGCATGGACCACCGGTTGGTCGATGCCGCGGAATGGCTCGAGCAGAATCGCGGGGGATTACGATGGCACGGCACAGACAGGCCCGAACAAAATTCGGATTTCAAGCCATATCGCTGGCAACGCTTGCCATCTCGTTGCCAACAATCGGCTTGGCTCTGTCTGGCATGCCTTGCGCACAGGCAGATTCCTTTGATACATTTTCGTTCAACGAACCACTCGCGGAGCACACCGAGCCATCCCCATTCGATGGGCCATTCTGGCCCGCGTCGCATGCGTCAACAATCGAATCGCCGACAGAGTCCCTTGAGCCACTTTCTCAGCAAATACCTGAGCAGACACTTGAGCAGATGCCTGTTTCAGATGGCGTTTCCAGGATGTCCCTCCCGGCGTCACCACGTTGGAAACGCTATGCGTACGGCGAGGCGCTTTTTCTTGGCCGCGACAACCAATCCTACAATCAACCGCTGCTCACCAACATCGACACGCTCAGCACGGTGCTCACATCGCAGAGCATGCAATTCCCATTTAGCGAAGGCTTTCGGACGTTCTACGGAGCCATCGGCCCCGAGTGCAGGGGCTGGGAAATTGGCTATTTTGGCATCTATGGCCAGTCGGCCACCGCCACCGCGGTCGGCGAGGGCAATCTGTTTTTACCGCCGCTAGTCGGCGCTGACCTGGATCCCGCCGGAGCCGATTCAGCGCTCTTCAAATACAATTCCGTGATCAACAGCGCCGAAGCCAATATGTTTCACCATTTTACGCGTTGGAACGACTCCCATCAGGCGTGGCTGGAGGTCGATTGGCTGACTGGCTTTCGCTACATCGGCGTCGAGGAAACTGCCGCGCTCAATCTCGTGTGCTGTGGCGGCACAGAGCATCCTTCCTACTCCGTGGGCACTCGAAACAACATGTTCGGCGGCCAGATCGGCGGCCGCGCGAGGCTCAACTGGCAGCGATGGGCCATCGAGGGTTGGGGCAAGGCCGCGGTGCTTGGCAATTTTCAAAAGCAGTATCAAAACCCGCTCATCTCAACAGTGCCGTCTGAAATCCGACCGGCACGTTCCAGCACGGGCACGACTGTGGGCATGGTGGCCGATATGAACATCTCGGCGATCTACCGGATGACCGACGTGTGGGGCATTCGTGTCGGCTACAACGCCATCTGGCTGGGCGGCTTGGCATTGGCTCCCAACCAGTTCGACTTCACCAACAACGTCAACGCCGGCACGCTGCTACAGCCATCCGGCAGCATGTTTTTGCACGGTGCCAATCTGGGCTTAGAGGCCCGGTATTAGGCGACGGCCAACGCCATCGCCTTACCGCCGCAGAACGCCCACGCGAAGCGGAGCCTTCAGCCCGCTGGACCCTGCCAAAAGCGAGGGCGATGAACCGGTCGACGGGCTCTTCCAGACGCCATTGGTCGTGCCGCTGGATCCCTGCACGCTGAAGATCTGCGTCGGAGAAAGGGCCGCCGCGTAGACCGGCACAATCTGCGCCCGGTTGCCAGCAAACGCGGCAAACGATGCCGTTGGAATCTTGCCTGTGCCACTGAATGTTTGCACCTTGGATCCTCCACCGATGCCCGCGGCCACCAGAATCTGGTCAGCTACGCCAGCGGCACCGGCATACAGCGTGGAGACTGCCACGCCACCGGAAAATCCGAGACTGATCGGCCGAAATGTATTCACGAGCGTTGGCGTCAGCGGCACTGCATTGTAAACGTTCACGGTGGCCCTCGCGCCCGGACCTGTGCCCACAACGAGTTCAGCGATGCCGTCGGGGCTCGCTGATACCAGCGTGCTGCCAGAAAAAGTGCCGATGTCGGCAGCGGTGACCGTGGCACCGCCTCCAAAGTTTGACGCAAACGGCTGGAGCGTGCGACTCGGTGCATTGGCAACCGGATCAGCGGCACCGGGCGTTACTGCAAACACGCTCACCTGACTCACACCCGAACTCTTTGACGCGATGAGGTCGTTGTGGCCTGCAGCTAATACCGGGCCAGCGGCCACTTCCACGCCGCCCTTGTATCCCGCCCCAAACGGCAACGTGCGGTACTGCTGAAGCTCGACACCGTTTTGCGTAAAGACGCGAATTTCACCAACTCGTCCCGGGCCGGGAGCCGTAATGATTTCGTTGATGCCATCACCCGTAAGATCTTCGCCATAGACCCGCACGCCCCCACGGAATCCAATTTCATATGCATAGAACTGAGCCTTCACAATCCCCGTTGTCGGGTCGAGCACCCGCACCAACGGCTGGCTGTCACAATTGGCAGCAGTACCTGTAACGATCGCCGGCGAGAAGTTTGGCGTGTCGGTATCGGTTGCCGAGAAGACAGTGCCATTGGGAGCCGTGATCTGTGCGGTGTTGACAAGCGTGACTGAGGCAGAGGCAAGTGTCTGAGCAATGATGGTGTACGTGGCCGTGCCGCCGACAGCCAGATCAATCGATTCGCTGATCGAGCCGGTGCCAATTGTCTGCCCCGCTGAATACGCGCCTGTAAATACAGCCCTCCAAGTGGCCGACTCGATCACTGCTGGATCGAGCAGATCCGTCACCGATACCTGCTGCGCAAAACTGGGCCCCGCGTTTGAAATGACGATCGTGTAGGTGACAGACTCGCCGGGCTTGTAGACCGTCGTGCCATCGGTCTTCGTGATGGACATGGCGTTCACCGGCACGGGCGTGCTGACGAACGTGGATGTGTTGTCGAATGGATTCGGATCGGGAATGCCTGCAGGGCTTGTGACTGTTGCGGTGTTCGTCAAGACGGCAAGGGCATTTGCGGCGACGGTCGCCGTGATCGTGAACGTTGCTTTGCCGGTCTTTGGCAGCGTGAGCAGTGCATTGACATTGCCCGAACCGCTGGCCACGCCGCTGGCTCCGTTGGCATACGACACGGTCCATTGTGCGCCGGAGAGTTCTGCCGGCAGCACATCGGCTACCGTCGCGCCGATGGCTGTGCTGGGCCCCTTGTTCTTAACGACGAGCGTGTAGGTGAGCGAACCGCCTGGCGTGAACGTGGCAGGGCCTTTCTTTTTGATGACGAGGTCTGCACCCGGCGGCGTCACCACGCCGATGCTACCGCTGGCGGCAACGTCCACGCCTGAAATCAAGCCCGTGCCTTCAGCCGTCGCCGTGTTGGTCACCACGGTGCTGGCAGCGGTCGTCGGATCGACGATCACCTCAAACGTGATCGTGGCCGACTGCCCTTGCGCCAGCGAACCGAGCGCACCAACCACGCCAGTGGACTGGCTGCCCGTAAGCGAGCCTTGAGTGAATGTGAGATTGCCCGCATAGGTCACTTGGTTGGGCGTTGGGCTGCTCGTGGGAAGCGGGTCGCTGAAGAAAATATTTGTGACTGTGTCGGTGGGCAGCGTGCCAGCGTTTGAAATAACAATCGTGTATCGCAGCGTGTCGCCAGCCTGCACAACGCTTGGGTCTCCAGTGAGATCCGTCACCGTCTTCACGACATTGAGGTTGGGGGCCAAGAGCACGGTATCGGTGTCGGTGGACGTGTTGTTGGCTGGATTCGGATCAGTGGTGCCGACGGGTGCTGCCACCGTGGCCGTGTTCACCAGCGACGTAGTGGCTGTGGCACTCGTCTGGGCCACAACGGTGTACGTTGCGGTGCCCCCCACAGCCAGATCGATTAACTCATCCAGATTGCCGGTGCCGGCAGTCGCGCCCGTCGAATTGGTGCCGGTAAAAACAGCCGTCCAACTGGCTGCCGTCACAACGGACGCAAACGTATCGGCCACCGTGGCTCCCCGCACAAAGCTCGGGCCGGCATTGGCCAGAGTAATCGTATAGGTGAGGGGTTGGCCGGGCGTATAGGTAGCCTGGCCATCGGTCTTGACGATCGACAGATCGGCCACGGGGGCGGCCGTGCTCGATTGCGTCGACGTGTTGTTGGCAGGATTTGGATCTGGCCTGCCATCGGTGGCAGTCACGGTAGCCGTGTTGGTGAGTACGCCTTCGAGCGTGGCCGCCGCAGTGGCCGTGAGCGTGAATGTCGCGGTGCTGCCCACAGGAAACGTGACGTTCGTATTGACGTTGCCAGAACCACTTGCCGCCGAACCCGTTGCACCGCCGGCAAAGACAGCGGTCCACGTCGCCCCACTCAAACCTGCGGGCAGGACGTCTTGTACCAACGCGTTGGTGGCTGTGCTGGGACCAGCGTTGCTCACGACGAACGTATAAGCGATTGGGCTACCGGGCGTGTACGTGGCTGGCGCGGCCTTTGCAATCGCCAGATCGGCCGACTGGGCGGTGCCGATTCCAACCGAACCACTCGACAACAATGCCACGCCGCTGGTGGCGCCGGTGGCCGTGGCAGTGGCCGTATTGGTGATCGTGATTCCCGAGGGCGTGCCGGCGTTGAGAGTCACATCGAATGTGACGGTGGTCGATTGGTTGGCGGAAAGCGTGCCGCCAACTGGCGTGCCAGTGCCGGCACCGGCGCCTGTGCCGAGTTGAAACCGCACGGCGCCGTTGCCCCCAACGATGAATTCCGCCTGATCGGCATCGACTGCATCAGTCTTCACGCCGGCATTTGCGCCGACGGTGATCCTGAGAGTGCCTGGCTTGTAGGTTGTGTTTGCAGGGATCAGATCGTTGAGAATGACGTTCGCAGCCGACTCGGCGGGCAGGGTTGTCGCCAAGTTCGACACCACGATTGTGTACCGCAGCGTGTCGCCAGCCACCAGCAACCCTGCGCTTAAATCGCTCACGCTTTTTACCACCGTCAGACTTGCCGGAAAAAGAATGGTGTCGACATCGGTGGAAGTGTTATTGGCCGGGTTCGGATCGGTGGTGCCATCTGGCACAGCGACCGTTGCCGTGTTGACGAGCAACCCGGTGGCTGCCGAACTGGTGATCGCCGTGACGGTGTAAACCACCGTGCCACCAGGCCCGAGGTCGATCGTCTGGTTGAGGGATCCCGTGCCGCGGACCTGACCACGCAGGTCAGCCTGTCCCTGCGTGATCGTGGCTATCCACGTTGCCGACGTAATGATCGAACTGTCGAAAACGTCTGCCACCACGGCACCGGTTACAAAACTCGGGCCGGCATTGGTGACCGTGATCGTGTAGACGAGTTGCTGCCCAGGCACGTAGCTCGTCACGCCGTCGGTCTTCACGATCTGCAGGTCGGCCACCGGCGTGGGCGTGCTCGACACAGTCGAGGTGTTGTTGTCTGGGTCGGGATCGATCAGCCCGTCGGTCGCCGTGACCGTGGCCGTGTTCGACAGCGGCGTGTCCAGCCTGTAATCCGGGGTGGCGGTGATCGTGAACGTGGCCGTGCCGCCGAGTGGCATGGTCGTCAGCGTGGTGTTGACGTTGCCTGAGCCCGACACCGGACCGGTAGCACCACCTGTGTATGACACCGTCCAGGTGGCCCCTGTGACGTCTGCCGGCAGCGTGTCCTGAACGAGGGCATTGGTGGAAGTGCTCGGGCCGAGGTTGCTCACGACCAGCGTGTAGGTCAGCAAACGACCCGGCACGAATGTGGCCGGCGCCGTTTTCGTGATTGCCAGGTCGGCCCCCGGCGGCGTGATCACGGCCACGCCAGCCTCCCCCTGCAGGCCTGGACCACCCACCTGCCCGGTACCTGTGGCAAAGGCATTGTTGAGAATGGCCGTCGAGTCGGGCGTGGCGCTGTTAACGGTGACGTTGAATGAGACCGTGGCCGTGGCCCCCGGGGCGAGCGTACCGAGGCTGCCAATCACCCCCGAGCCCTGTGAGCCGGTGATCGTTCCCTGGGAGTAATTCAGGCTACCGGCGTAGGTCGTGTGGGCTGGGATCAGGTCGCTGAGCTGAACGTTGATCGCCGTGTCGCGACTGCTCCCTGCAGGTGCAGCAGGATTCGTAACCACGATCGTGTAGCGAAGCGTGTCGCCAGAGACTACAAAACCGCCGTTGAGATCGACCACGTCCTTCGACATATCGAGTTCGGCCGGCAGGAGCAGCGTGTTGGTGTCGGTGGCGGTGTTGTTGACGGGATTGGGGTCATTGGAGAGGTCGCTCGTGGTGACCGTCGCCGTGTTGGTGAGCGAGCCGGTTGCGCCGGCCAGCGTCTGGGCGACAACCGTGTAGACCGCGGTGCCGCCGACGGCCAGGTCGATGTTTTCACTGATCGAGCCGGTGCCCGAGGCGGTGCCCGTCGAGCCCGTGCCCGTGAACACGGCCGACCAGGTGGCCGAGGAAATGATCGCCGGATCGAGCGTGTCGTCGACGGCCGCCTGCGAGGCGAAGCTTGGGCCGGCGTTGGTCACGGTGATCGTGTAGGTAATCTGTTGGCCCGGCACGTACTGAGTCTGGCCGTCGGTCTTCGTGACAGACAGATCGGTAAGCGCCGCGGGGGTGCCTATCACAGTGACGGTATTGTCGTCGGGATTCGGGTCGGGAATGCCTGCCGGACCGGTCACCGTGGCGGTGTTGGCGAGCGTCTGGTTGAGCGGAAAATTAGCATCGGTCGTGGCGGTAATGCGGAATGTTGCCCCTCCCAGCTTGGCAAGGTTGACCAAGGCGTTGATCGATCCCGTTCCCGATGTCGGCCCGGACGATCCGGCGCTGTAGGTCGCCGTCCAGGTCGCGCCAGAAAGGCCTGCGGGCAGCGTGTCGATGACCGTGGCCCCGGTCACCGCGGTCGGACCCTTGTTGCCTGCCGTGACGATGTAGAGGACCGTACCGCCGGGTGTGAATGTGGTCTGGCCCCGCTTCGAGATGAAGAGATCGGCCGCCGGGGGCGTGGCGATCCCCACGGTTTCGGTCGCCGTGAGCGGCAGGCCCGACGTGGCTCCCGTGGCAGTCACGTCGGCCGTGTTCGTGATCACCGTGCTGTCGGGGATCCCGGCGTCCACGATCACATCAATTTCGACGTCCGTGTAGGTTCCCGCTACCAGCGTGCCGCCGACGGGCGTGCCGGTGCCCCCGCCGGCACCGGTGCCCAGCTGAAACTGCACGGTGTTCGTGCCGCTGATGTACTCGCCCTGATCGGCATCGACCGCGTCGGTCTTCATGCCCGCATTGGCTCCCTGCCTGACGCGGAGCGATCCAGGCTTGAACGTCGTGTTGGCCGGCACCACGTCGGTGAGGATGACGTTGGCGGCCGCCTCCTGGAGCGACGGGGCGACGCCGGCCGTGCCGCTCCTCACGACGATCGTGTAGCGGAGCACGTCGCCAGCCACGACGAAGCCGCCATTCAAGTCCTGCACTGCTTTCTGGAGGACGAGATTGCCCGGATTCAGGAACGTGTTGATATCGGTGGCCGAGTTGTTGCTCGGATCGGGATCGGGCAGGCCGGCGGGATTCGTGACGGTGACGGTGTTCGTGAGATTGCCGAACGAACCCGCGCGGACGGGCGCGGTGACGATGAACGTGGCCGTGCCGCCGCTCAAGAGGTCGATGAGCGTGTCGATGTCGCCACTGCCGGACGTCGGATTGGAAAACGCCGACCCGGCGCTATACGTAGCCGTCCAGGTCGCCCCATCGATCTGGCTGGGAAACGTATCGATGACACTCGCGCCCACGACGTTGCTCGGCCCGTTGTTGGTGACGACGATCGTGTAGGTGGTGGTCGTGCCGGGTACGTATTGCGTTTTCCCGTCGGTCTTTGTGACGGCCAGATCGGCAGCCCCCTGCGTTGCGATATCGGCAAAGCTGGTGGCTTCGAGTTGGAATCCGGAGATGGCCCCTGTGTAGCTGACGTTGGCCGTATTTTCGATGAGCGTCAGTGGTGCAATACCGGCGTTCACCGTCACTTGAAATGTGACCGTGGTCGACTGCCCGGGAGTCAGCCTGCCGCCGCTGGTGCCATAGCCACCGGCACCGGTGCCGAGTTGAAACTGCACGGCACTTGTGCCGCTGAAAAACTCCGCCTGATCGCCGTCAGAGGCGTCGGTTTTGCTGCCAACATTCACGCCGGATGTGATTTGCAGGGAACTGGGCTTGTAGGTCGTGTGGGTCGGGATCGCATCTTTCAAAAGCACGTTGATCGCACTGTCAAGCGCAGTGGAGCTGTTGGTGACAACCATCGTGTACGTGAGCACGTCACCAGCGACCACCTCGCCACCATTCTCGTCCTTGACACTCTTCACGACCGAAATCTCAGGGGCAAAAATATCAATGGCGCTGGTCACTACGCCGGGGTAATAGGTTTCGCCGCCGGTTGTCATCGTGATCGTGGCCGAAGTGGCCCCGTTTTTGATGATGCCATCGGCCGCGATGAGGTCGGCATCGTAGCCGAGTTGATTGACGTAGTCGGGGTCTTTTGTGGAGACCAGTGCGCCGCGATTAGAGATCGTGCTATTGAAGAAATCACTGGCTGGGTTGGCGGCATCCGAGAGCGTCTGCCCGTCAAATGTGACGCTGTCTCCGGTCTTCTTGAGGTCGCCCTCGTAGGCAATAAATCCCAGCGTGGCCTTCACCAAGCCTGCCGTAGGTGCCTTAAATCCCGAAATGGGGATATTCACCGTGGAGTCGCTCGCGGGCTTCGCCGCCACGGTGCCGTAGCCATCAAAGATGGTGAGATTTCTCGCGGGATCACCCGGTGCGCGATAGGCCACGACGAGCGACCATCCGGCGTACACGTCTGTGATATCTTTCCGGGCCTGCACGTTGGCTACGGTGTAGGTGCCGTCGCCGGCGGCCGCCACGAGTCCCGTTACGTCCTT
>Ga0209500_10001215_pt1 | contig 19809 bp, 11 predicted proteins | sample S_140212_EF_Meta_FD_187323 | JGI IMG/M metagenome (GOLD analysis project Ga0209500, IMG submission 187323) | Freshwater microbial communities from Lake Simoncouche, Canada to study carbon cycling - S_140212_EF_MetaG (SPAdes) (version 2) | ecosystem: Environmental > Aquatic > Freshwater > Lake ... | reverse complement strand
CCGACACGCGTCGCAGCACGCCGTATCCAAGCTTTGCGACCTTCGACGCCCCGAACCGCGAGACCTGCGTCATTCGCCGCGGCCGCACCAATACGCCGCTGCAGGCCTTCGTGACGCTCAACGATCCGGTTTTCGTCGAGACCAGCCAGGCCCTCGCCCGACGTCTGTTGAAGGAAGGCGGCACGACCGATGACACTCGCCTGCGCCTCGCCTATTCGCTCTGCCTCTCGCGCGAACCCGAGGCCCACGAAGTCGCGACGCTCAAGACCCTTCTCACCAAGTCCGTCGCACAATATAAAGCCGATGGCGCGCTCGCCATGAAGATGGCCACCGATCCGCTCGGCCCAGCCGAAAAAGGTGCCGACGTCCCTACCCTCGCCGCCTGGACCGCAGTCAGTAGCGTCATCATGAACCTCGACGAGTTTCTCATGCGCCGCTGAGCCTAACGGCCTACCCCTACCCCCACCCCTAACCCTTTCCGTCAGATGATCCACCCTCTCCGCGAAGCCCAACTCAGCCTGCAGACGCGACGCACCTTCCTCAGTAGCGTCGGCCAGTTCAGCCTTGGCGCCATTGCTCTTCATGCCCTGAAGACGGACACCCTCGGCGCCTCATCGTCCAACGACAACCCGCTTGCCCCGCGCAAGCCGCACTTCAAGGCCAAGGCCAAGCGCGTCATCTACCTACATATGTCCGGCGGCCCACCCAATCTGGACATCTTCGACCACAAACCAGAGCTCGTGAAACGGAGCACGCAGGACTGCCCGGACTCGTTCCTTAAGGGACGGACCTTCGCCTTCACGACCGGTGTGCCGAAGCTCATGGGCAGCCCGCGGACGTTCAAGCAATACGGCCAAGGCGGACTCTGGATGAGCGACGCTGTCCCGAATTTCCAGAAGATCGCTGATGAAGTCACGATCCTGAAGGCGATGCATACAGATCAGTTCAACCACGCTCCCGCCGAACTCCTACTCTTCACCGGCCACAACCGCCAAGGTCGTCCGTCGTTAGGCTCCTGGGCCACATATGGCCTCGGCACCGAAAACCAGGATCTCCCTGGCTTCGTCACGATGATCTCCAACGGCGTTCAGCCTAGCGGTGGCCAAGGCTGCTGGGGCTCCGGCTTCATCCCGTCGGTCTTCCAAGGCGTGCAGTGCCGCAGCAAGGGCGATCCCGTCCTCTTCGCTAACGACCCGCCCGGCATGACCCGCGACCTCCGTCGCGCCACGCTCGACGCACTCAAGGACCTCAATCAGCGTCAGCAGGACGAACTCGGCCACGCCGAAACCGTCACGCGCATCGCCCAGTACGAACTCGCATTCCGTATGCAGACCAGCGTGCCGGACGTCATGGATATCTCGAAGGAGAAGCCCGCGACACTCGAAGCCTACGGTGCTAAGCCAGGTGAATCCAGTTTCGCCAACAACTGCCTGCTCGCCCGACGACTCGTGGAGAAAGGCGTCCGCTTCGTGCACCTCTTCGACTGGGGTTGGGATTTCCACGGTACCAATCCGAAGGAAGACATCCGCGACGGCCTCACCGCCAAGATGGCCGCAACCGACAAGCCTGTCGCTGCGCTCATCAACGACCTCAAAGAGCGCGGCCTACTTGAGGACACCCTCATTGTCTGGGGCGGCGAGTTCGGACGCACCCCTTTCCGCGAAGGTCGCACGGCCAAGGGCGACGTCCTCGGCCGCGACCACTACCCCGACTGCTTCTCGATCATGATGGCCGGTGGCGGCGTCAAGGGCGGCTTCCAGTTCGGCGAGACCGACGAGATGGGTTTCGGCGGCGTGAAGGATAAGGTCCACGTCCACGACCTGCAGGCCACCATCATGCACCTGCTGGGCTTCGACCACGAACGCCTCACCTACCGCTTCCAAGGCCGCGACTACCGCCTCACCGACGTCCACGGGCATGTCGTGAAGGAGATTCTCGCGTGAACGCGCGGGGGTCGGCTGGCATGGTGAACCGCTGCACATTCATCGAGGGTGGTACAGCGCCACGTGCTATCCTCCTGCTTCTCGCTTTAATATCAGGCCTTTCCGCCGAAGACCTCCGCTTCAATCGCGACATCCGCCCGATCCTTTCCGAGAACTGCTTCTTCTGCCACGGCCAGGATCCGAAACATCGTGAAGCGAAGCTCCGCCTCGATGTCCGAGCGGAAGCCCTGATGGAACATGACAGCGGCTTCGCGATTGTACCGGGCCATCCGGAAAAGAGTGAAATCCTGAAGCGCCTGCGCTCGCATAACGTGGACGACCAGATGCCGCCCCCGGAATCGAACCGCAAGGTGACGCCCGCGCAGATTGAACTCATCCACCGCTGGATCGCCCAAGGCGCGCCCTACGAGAATCATTGGTCGTTCGTGCCGCCCGAGAAAGCCACAATGCCGAAGGTCGGCGATGCAAGCTGGGCCCGCCAACCCTTTGACCGCTTCGTCTTGGCGAAACTCGAGACCGAGAAACTTAAGCCGAGCGCCGAGGCCAAGCCTTCAACCTGGCTTCGCCGCGCCGCCTTCGACCTGACTGGCCTACCGCCCACGCCGGCCGAAATCGCGGCCTTCGAGTCCGACGCGGCGAAGCGCGGTGAAACGGCCTATGCCGCCGCCACCGATCGCCTACTGGCCTCGCCCCGCTTTGGGGAACGCCTCGCCCAGGACTGGCTCGACGTCGCCCGCTACGCTGATACCCACGGCTTCAACAACGACTCCGGGCGCACGATGTGGCGCTGGCGCGATTACGTCATCGAGTCCTTCAACGCCAACCTCCCCTTCGATCGCTTCGTGACGGAGCAGCTCGCAGGAGATCTGCTGCCGAAGCCTACGCTCGACCAGCGCATCGCCTCGGCCTTCAACCGTAACCACGTCATCAATTCCGAAGGCGGCATCATCGAAGAAGAATACCGAGTGGAATATGTCGCCGACCGCGTGCGTACCGCCAGCACCGCCCTGCTTGGCCTAACGACCGAATGCGCCCGTTGCCACGACCACAAGTTCGACCCGATTACCCAAAAGGACTACTACCGGATGTTCGCGTTCTTCAACAACGTGCTCGAATACGGTGAAGACGGCCGGGTCGCCAACGCCGTGCCGCTACTGGTAACGCCCACCCGCGAACAGCAAGCTCACCTCCGACAGATGGATAGCGCTATCGCTAAGCTCGACGCCCGCTTGGGCCTGATCGCCTTAGAGGCCGACAAGCAAGCCGACATCCTCAAGCAAATCACCGCGGACGACACCAAGCTGAAGGCTCGACTGATGAAGCCGATCCTTCCGGACCCCCAAAAGCCCGATGCCACCACGACCCCCGGAGCTCGCGTCACCGCCAAGGATTCCGACATCGATGCCAAGCGCGGCACGACCCTCAGCCTCTGGTTCAAAGCCGGCAACGGCAACACCCCCGACGCCCCTCTGCTCGTCGCGCTCGATCGCTCCGGCAGTCCGGCCGCGACCAGCTATGGCAACGGCCGCGAACTCCGCCTCTGCGACGGCGAGCTCGAATGGACCGCCAGCCAGAAGTACCCCGCCTACGCCACCATCGTCCGTACGGTCGGCGCCAGGATCAAACCGGGCGAATGGCATCAGGCCGCCGTACTCATCCAAGGCAAAGAAAACGCTGCCGCCATTAGCCTCTTCGTTGACGGCGAAGAAATCCCGACCCACATCCGCCACGACGGCGTGTCCGGCCCCCCAGGCAAGCGTGACTGGTTCCTCGGTAATGATGGCAAGTCGCCACCGTTCATCGGCGACATCGGCGAACTGCGGACGTACGCATCCCTGCTTAAACCAGAACAGATCCGCGACGCCTTCGTCCTGCAATCCGTCGGTAAACCTGCCCCCACTCAAGCGAAGCGAGCTCAGCTCGCTTTCCTCCGCCGCCACCATTCCGCCACGAGCAAGCTGCAGGCCGAACGGGACACCCTGTGGACGGAACGCTTGGCCTACGTCCGCAACTTGCCCACCACAATGGTGATGGAAGAACTGCCCAAGCCGCGGCAGGCCTTCGTCCTGAACCGCGGCCAGTATGACGCCCATGGCGACAAGGTCGAAGCCGGCGTACCGGAGCAACTCATCGCGCCTTGGCCCGCGGACGCTCCGAAGAACCGTCTCGGCCTCGCACGCTGGTTCCTGCAACCCCAGCACCCGCTTACCGCCCGCGTGGTTGTCAATCGCTTCTGGGCCCAGCTCTTCGGCGTCGGCTTGGTGAAGAGTGTCGAAGATTTCGGTACCCAAGGCGAATGGCCCAGCCACCCCGAGGTGCTCGACACCTTAGCCCGCGACTTCGTCGACGGCGGCTGGAACGTGAAAGGCTTCTTCAAGTCCGTGGTCCTTTCGTCGACCTACCGCCAGACCAGCGACGCGGCGCCCGAACTCTATGCGCGCGATCCAGAGAACCGTCTCCTCGCCCGCGGTCCGCGCGTACGTCTGACCTCCGAGCAGATCCGCGACCAAGCCCTCGCTGTCTCCGGACTGCTCGCCGAGAAGATCGGCGGACCGAGCGTGCGCCCCTACCAGCCGGAAAGCCTCTACAAAGGCATCGTCGTCGACGCTCCTTACCCCAGCACGACCTGGGATCTCGGCAAAGGTAACGAACTGTATCGGCGCAGCCTCTACACTTTCTGGAAGCGCACCGTACCGCATCCGGCGATGCTGACCTTCGATTCGCCCGACCGCGAATTCTGCAGCGCTCGTCGCTCCCGCACCAACACGCCCCTCCAGGCCTTGGTGCTGTGGAATGAGACCGGCTATCTCGAGTCCTCCCGCAAGCTCGGCGAGCGCATGCTCAAGGAAGGCGGAGCTGATGATGCCTCGCGTGCGACCTTCGCCTTCCGTCTGGCCACAGGACGTATGCCACGAGCTGAGGAGTCTACGGTCCTGACCCGCACGTACGCCAAGCTACGCACTGACTTCGCCGCGCGCCCCGATGACGCCGCGAAGCTCATCAAGGTCGGCGCCTCCATCCCTGACCCCACACTTTCAGCCGTCGAACTCGCCGCCGCCGGCGGGGTCGCGAACCTGATTCTGACGCTGGACGAAACCATCACCAAGAACTGACCGCCATGTCCTGCCATCACTACGAGACCATGCATTCGCGGCGCGAGTTCCTGCAGAAGACCGGTCTCGGCCTCGGGGCCGGCGCACTTGCCCACCTACTCGGCGGCTGCGCTGCGACCAGCACTGCCGGTGATCCGCACATCAACGGACTGCCTGGCCTGCCCCACTTCGCCCCCAAGGCCAAGCGTGTCATCTGCCTCTTCCAATCCGGCGGCCCTTCGCACCTCGACCTGCTGGATCCCAAACCCGAACTCGAACGCCAGTTCGACAAGGACCTCCCCGACTCTATCCGCCGCGGCCAGCGCATCACGGGCATGGTGGCCTCGCAGACGCGGCTCGCCTGTCAGCCGAGCCGCTTCAAGTTCGCCCGCCACGGCCAAAGCGGTGGCGAGTTCAGCGAACTCCTCCCGCACATTGGTGGCATCGCTGACGATATCTGCGTGATCCGTTCGATGCATACCGACGCGATCAATCACGACCCCGCGATCACCTTCTTCCAGACTGGCAGCCAGCTGCCTGGCCGTCCGAGTATGGGCGCTTGGACGGATTACGGCCTCGGTCGCATGAACGACAACCTGCCTTCATTCGTCGTACTCGTCTCGACCAACAAGGAACGTTCCGGTCAAGGCCTGCTTGCGCGACTCTGGGGTAGCGGCTTCCTGCCCAGCGCCCACCAGGGCGTCCAGTTCCGCGGCGCAGGCGAACCCGTGCTCTACCTACGCGACCCCGAAGGCCTAACTCGCGACCAACGCAAGACCCTGCTCGAAGGTGCCAACGAACTCAATCGCCTCAACCTTGCTGCCGCGGGCGACCCCGAGATCTCCGCCCGCATCAGCCAGGCCGAGATGGCCTACCGCATGCAGGCCAGCGTTCCTGAACTCATGGACCTCACAGGCGAGAGCAAGACGGTTATGGAAAGCTACGGGCCTGACGTGAACACCCCCGGCTCGTTCGCGCGCAACGCCCTGCTCGCACGTCGCCTTGCCGAGAAAGGCGTCCGCTTCATCCAACTCTACCACCGCGACTGGGATCACCATGGCAGCCTGCAGGATCAGCTGCCCAAGATGGCCCGCGATGTCGACCAACCCGCCGCCGCACTAGTCAAGGACCTCAAGCAACGCGGCATGCTCGACGACACCCTTGTCATCTGGGGCGGCGAGTTCGGCCGCACCCCTTACGCCCAAGGTGGGGCAAATCGCGAAAAATATGGGCGCGACCACCACGGCAAAGTCTTCTCGATCTGGATGGCTGGCGGCGGGATTAAGCCCGGAATGACCTACGGTAGCTCCGATGACTTCGGTTTCAATACCTTGGAGAATCCCGTGCACATTCACGACCTCCAGGCCACCATCCTGCACTGCCTCGGCATCAATCACGAGCGCCTCACCTATCGCTTCCAAGGCCGCCAATTCCGCCTGACGGATGTGCATGGGCGCGTCGTCCGCGACATACTCGCGTAGACGCGGAAGGTGTTGGCGGTTAGCGGTTGGCGGGTAGGATAATCATCTCAGGTCACAGGTCTCGGCTGTCGGGTATCAAGTGCGGGTCCTCAGGTTCGGGTGCAGGTGCGGGCCTGAACTTGTACCTGGTGCCGAACACCTGAACCCGGGACCTGACGGCCGAGACCCGGGACCTGAGAGCTGTCATTCCCTGAACGAGGAACAAAGAACCAAGAACATCACTTTCCCTCATTTATATTATCAATGTGACCGAAACGACACGGGTCGTAATCCTGACAGTTTTGGAATTTGCGGTCTCACCCTTAACTCATCCTCTTGAAATCATCCCCATGCGTCACCTCCTCGCGCTCGCGCTCTGCGCTACTCTCGTCCACGCAGCCTACGAACCGCTTAACGACAAGAACCGACCCACCGCCAGCGAGCCAGCACTCTCCCCGGCCGGCACCGCCGCGGCCCTCAAGGTCCCCGCGGGCTTCCGCGTCGAGCTGATCGTCGGCGAGCCCCACATCGTACAGCCCATCGCTTACACGATCGATGACCGCGGTCGCCTCTGGATTGTCGAATGTACCAATTATCCGGCCAGCCCCGGTCAGCCCAAGGATCGTATCCTCGTGCTCGAGGACACCAAGGGCACCGGCACCTTCGACAAGCAGACCGTTTTCTGGGACAAAGCCACCTTCTCTAGCGGCATCGCCGTCGGCTTCGGCGGAGTCTGGCTCGGCTCTCCGCCCAACCTCCTCTTCATCCCAATTAAGGACGGCGACGAACCCAAGCCCGCCGGCGAACCCCAGGTTATGCTCGACGGCTGGAAGAGCAACGACACGCACGAGACCCTGAACGACTTCATCTGGGGGCCCGACGGCTGGCTCTACGGCACGCACGGGATCTTCAATCGCTCACTCGTGGGCAAGCCCGGCACCCCGGACAGCGAACGACTCCTCGTCGAAGGCGCCGTCTGGCGCTTCCACCCGACGCGCAAGGTCTTCGAACGCTGGAGCGAAGGCGGCAGCAACCAGTGGGGCGTGGATTGGAACGACCACGGCGAAGCCTTCTTCGAGGCCTGCGTCATCCCGCACATGTGGCACGCCATCCAGGGCGCCCGCTACCAGCGCCAGGCCGGCACGCACCCAGACGTCCATACGTACGATGACATCAAGACCATCGCCTGGGGCCGCTATGAGAAAGCCGCCTACGCTGGCGCGATGGTGTACCTCGGCGGAGCCTTCCCTGCCGAATGGCGCGACCAGTTCTTCTTCCACGATATCCATATGAACAAACTGCGCTGCGAGACGATGGTCCCGACGGGTAGTGGCTATCGCAGTGAGAAGAAGATCGATTTCGGCGTGAGCTCCGATCGCTGGTTCCGCGGCCTCTCCCCGCAGTATGGTCCGGATGGCGGCGTCTTCATTAACGACTGGTACGACAAGGTCCCTTGTCACCAGCAGATGAACTTCACCGATCGCTCCAATGGCCGCATGTACAAGATCGTCACCGACGCCGTGAAGCCCATAAAGGTCGACCTCGCTAAGCTTTCCGACGCCGAACTCGTCGCCCATCACCTCAACGCCAACGAATGGTATGTCCGTCACGCCCGCCGCCTCCTGCAGGAACGCGGCGCCAACGCGTCCACGACCGCCGCGCTGGAGAAGATCCTCTTCGGGAACGATGACGACACGCGTCAACTGCGCGCCCTTTGGACGTTGCACGCCCAAGGCGCCCTCACCGAAGCCAGCCTCCTCCGTACGCTCGAGGCCAAAAGCGCCGCCGTCCGCGGCTGGGCCATCACTTGCGCCACCGAAGCCGGCAAGCCCACGGCGAGCGTCTACGAACGCATCGTCCAGCTCAGCCAGAAAGACCCTTCCCCCGTCGTACGCCGGCGCATCGCCTCCGCCGCCCAGCGCCTCCCCCTGGCCGACCGCTGGAACTGGCTCGAGCCGCTTGCCCAGAATGCCGAGGACGTCGCTGACCAGAACATCCCGTTCCTACTCTGGTACGCGCTGGAACCAGCGGTCGCCGCTGACCCTGCCCGCGGACTCGCCCTCGCCCAGAGGACTCCCTTCGGCAAACTCGCCAACTTCACCGCCCGGCGCCTGGCCACCGCCGCGGTCGAACCCGGTGCGAACGGCGCACAGCTCGAAACCCTGAGCCAAGCCTTGCTCGCCGCGGACGACAAGCTGCGCGCCACCCTACTCAACGGCATCAAGGATGGCCTCGTCGGACAAGTTCGCCTCAAGGAACCCGCCACGTGGCCCAAGGTCTACGCCGAACTCGCCAAGCACCCCTCTAATGAAGTCCGCAGCAGCGCCCGTCAGATCGCCGTGACCTTCGGCAACGCCTCTGCGTTGGATCAGCTGCGCGCCACGCTCCTCAACCCCAAGGCACCCGTGCCAGAGCGCGCCCGCGTCCTCGCCAACCTCGCCCAGATCCGCGACCTGGAATCGCTTCCCGGCATCCTCGACCTCGCCAAGGCCGGAACCTTACGCGGACCGGCAATCGTCGCCCTCGGACAGTTCGACGATGCCCGGATTGCACCGCTCTTGATTCAATTCATCGTCGATGAAGACAAAGGTGTCCGCCCTCTCGCCCTCAACAACCTCGCCGGCCGCGCGGAAAGCTCCCGGGCCTTGCTCGCCGCTATCGATGCCGGTAAATTTAAGAAGGATGTCCTCAGCGCCCCGCTGGCCAGCAAGATTCGCGGCTTTAACGACGCCAAGATGAACGCCTGGCTTGAGAAGAACTGGGGCAAGGTCAACGCCAGCTCAGAAGACAAGGCCAAGGCCATCGCTAACTATAAGAAGTTCCTCGGTACGGACGCCATCCTGCGCGCTGACGTCAAACGTGGCCGCGAACTCTTCCGGGCTTCCTGCGCGGCCTGCCACCAGCTCTTCGGCACCGGCGGCGAGATCGGACCGCACCTGACCGGCGGCTACACCGACCTCGAATACCTGCTGCAGAACATCATGGATCCCAACGCGGTCATCGGACTGGACTACCAACTCGTCTACATCACGCTGAAGGACGGCTCCCTCCAGGCTGGCATTATCAGCGCGGAGAACGAATCGACACTCACCCTAAAGGTCCCGGGCGCTCCGGCGCCCGTGGTCATCGCCAAGGACCAGATTAAGACCCGCGTCGTGAGCCCGAATTCGCTTATGCCTGAAGGCCTGCTCAACGGCCTGCAGGAGCCTGATGTCCGTAGCCTCTTCCTCTACCTCCGCCAGACCAGCGAGCCCAAGTAAGCCCGTTCGAACTTCTGTTTGTTAATTTTTCAACGGTTATCATCCATCCTTCATCGCCCATCTTCATTCCCATGCTCCTCCGTCTCATTCTCCTCAGCCTGCTGGCCCTGCAGTTGCCGCTGCTAGCCGCCGACAAGAAGTCCGTCGTCATGATCGCCGGCCGCCCGAGCCACGGCCCCGGCTACCACGAGCACAACGCCGGCGTGCGCCTCCTCGCGAAGTGCCTCCGCGAAGGCGCCGGCGACCTGGTCGAGGTGAAGACGCACCTAAATGGCGAATGGCCAGCCGATGACGTGATCGCCCACGCGGACACCATCCTGATCTACGCGGACGGCTATACCGGCCACCCTGCCGTGCAGAAAGACCGCCTCGCCCAGCTCGCCACGCAGATGAAGCGCGGTTGCGGTTTCGTGACCCTTCACTGGGCGACCGAAGTCCTGAAGGACAAAGGCGGGGTGGAATTCCTCGAGTGGATGGGTGGCTACTGCGAGCCGTTCTGGTCCGTCAACCCGCACTGGCAGGCCGACTTCACCCAGCTACCGGTCCATCCGATTGCCAACGGTGTCAGCCCTTTCACGACGCACGACGAATGGTATTTTCACATGCGCTTCAAGGACGGCATGAAATCCGTCGCCCCGATTCTGAGCGCGATTCCTCCGGTCAGCCTGAAACTTCCCGACGGCATGCGCTCCGGTAATGTCGACGTCCGCCAGCAGGTGGCCGACCGCCTCCCCCAGCACATGGCCTGGGCCACCGAACGCGCCGACGGCGGCCGTGGCTTCGGCTTCACCGGCGGACATAACCACAAGAACTGGGGCAATGACGACCAACGTAAAGTGGTGTTAAACGCCATTCTTTGGACCGCCAAGGCCGCCGTCCCCGCCATCGGCGTCCAATCCAAAGTCACCCCTGAAGAACTGCTCGCCAACCTCGACCCCAAGGGTAAGAAGTAGACGCTTCCCCCATGCGCCTCCTCGCCCTCCTCCTCGCGACCTCGCTTTTCGCCGCCGACGCGCCGAAGTCCAAAACCCCTGCTGCCCCCAAGCCGCCTGAGCCGCCTGTCTACCTGACGGAAGTCGAAGCCGCAGCTGCCGGCCCGGACCACAAGTTGCAGGGCGAATACGCCAACGCTAAGTTCGGTGCCAACGTCATCGCCCTCGGCAAAGACGAATTCCGCCTCGTACTCTTCAAGGGCGGCCTCCCTGGCGCTGGCTGGGACGGCACCCCGAAGATCGAAGTCGAGGGTAAGCGCGAAGGCGATGCCGTGAAGTTCGAAGACAAGATCGACTCCGCCACGCTCGCTGAAGGCAAGCTGATCATCAAAAGCCTGGGTAAAGACCTCGGGCTAAATCGCATCGTCCGCCATAGCCCGACCGAAGGCCTCGTGGCGCCCAACGATGCCACCATCCTCTTCGACGGAAAGAGCGCCGACGCATTCGTCGACGGCAAGATCGACCCCCGCGGTTTCCTCGAAGCCAATACCAAGACCAAGCAGGCCTTCACCGACTTCAAACTGCACCTCGAATTCTTCCTGCCCTTCAAGCCCCTCGGCCGCGGCCAGGGTCGCGCCAATAGCGGCGTCTACCTGCAGCACCGCTACGAAGTCCAGGTCCTCGACAGCTTCGGCCTCAAGGGTCTCGATAACGAATGCGGCGGCATCTACAAGAACGCCGCTCCTAAAGTGAACATGTGCTTCCCGCCCCTCCAGTGGCAGACCTACGATGTGGACTTCACCGCCGCCAAGTTCGACAAGGACGGCAAGAAGACCACCAACGCCGTCGTCACGGTCCGACACAACGGTGTCGTCGTACATGACGCCCTCGCACTCAACGGCGCGACCCCTGGCGGCGGCTTTAAGACCGAAGTCCCCGCCCCCGGCCCCTTCTACTTGCAAGGCCACGGAAACCCCGTCGTCTACCGCAACATCTGGGTGGTCGCTAAATAAGCGAGGACTAGAGGCCCCGAGGGCCGGAGGACACGAGAACCCGGCGAGACAAGGCTGCCTAGGGGCTTTGGCCTAAACACGTAAATCAATTTGCTACTAATGAAACTACTTTCATATGTAGATACATGGCCCTCCCCCGCCCACCCCGTCATGCCAAATCTGGCGTCGCCGACTCCGGCTTCAGCACCCCGGGACTGGACCGCGCGCTGGCGATCCTCAGCTGCCTAAGCACCCACCCCGCGGGCCTGAACCTCTCGGAGATCGCCGAACAGCTCGGCCTCTCGACGAACTTCGTCTACCGCACTACGCAGTCTCTCGTCGCGCACGGCTACTTGCTCCGCGACGGCGAGAAACGCTTCTCCATCGGCCCCGGACTGCTCCGCCTGAGCCAACCGTTCGTGGATGACGTCCCGCTGGCCGAGGCGGCGCTACCGGCCATGCGCTGGCTAAGCGAGCAGACCGGTGAAGCCGCCCATCTGGGCATCATCTCAGGCGAGGAAGGCATCGTCCTCGAACGCGTCATCGGTCGAGCGATGATTAAATTCTATGTCGAGCGCGGGACCCGCTTTCCACTCCACACCAGCGGTCCCGGCAAGGTGATGCTGGCCTACCGAGACACAGCTGAACGCGACCAGACAATTGCTAAGCTAAAGTTCCAGCGCTTCCAACCCCACACGATCACCAACGCCAAGGCCCTTCTCGCCTGCCTAGAAATCGTGCGTCGCCAAGGCTGGGCCACCGACATGGGTGAGCACCTCGAAGGCCACAACTGCGTAGCGGCACCGATTTTCGACGCTGAGGGCGAAGCTATCGCCAGCCTTTGGATCACTGGCACCAGCCAGCGGCTCGATGCCGAACGCATCGCCAAGCTCACCCACGTCGTGACAAAGGCCGCCAAGATGGCCTCCGAAGCGCTTCAACCCAAAGCCATCCTTCATTAAGATGCGACGCCTGCTCGCGAGCACCTTCTGGATAGCCTGGCTGGCCTGCGTGACGAACCTTAGCTTCGCCGCCACGCCCCCAGGCATCGAGAAGACGTGCTTCGAGTGCCACGACAAAGAAACCGCCAAGGGTGACATCGATCTCTCGGCCCTCCCCTTCAACCCGAGTGATCGCTTAAATCGAGAGCGCTGGGCGCATATTTATGACGTCATCGCGAAGGGCGAGATGCCACCGAAGAAGAAAGCCCTCGCGCCTGCCGACCGTCAACAGCTCGCCCGCGAGATCGCCGAGCCGCTGCTCGCCGCCGATGAAGCCGACATCAAGGCCAACGGTCGCGGCCCACGTCGACGCCTCAATCGCGATGAGTACGAACAGAACCTCCGCGATCTCATTCACCTGCCGGACCTCGACATCCGGGATATTCTCCCTGCTGACCGCGAAGGCCACCACTTCAATAAGACGTCCGCCACCTTGGACATGTCCCGGGTCCAGCTGACGGCCTACCTAGACGCGGCTGAAGCGGCCTTGCGTCAGGCGATGAGCTCAGGCGACCCAGCCCAGAAACCCGTGACTCATCGAATCGTCGGCATGGGTCTCTTCCCCGAAAACGACACGTTTGGAAACAAGGAGGCGATGTTCTACGCCCGCGATAATCGCGCGCTGAACACCGAAGAACTCAAAGCCAAGGATGTCGCCAAAGATCCGACCCTCGAACTCGCGCTCTTCCGTTCCGCGCATTGGCCCTACTATGGCTACCCGAAAGGATTTATCGCCACCCAACCGGGCTATTACCGAGTCCGCTTCTCGGCCCGCGCCGTCCTACAGCAGAAAGGTTACGTGCTCGCTCCGGGCGTCGACCCCGTACCCATGACGTTCCGTGCCCGCAAGCCCTCCGGCCCCGACGTCTCGGGCGATGTCCGCGCGACCGGTGGCGTCATGGACATCCAGCCGACGATGGCGACCTACGAGACGACGGTGCGGCTCCTGACGAACGAGACTTTCGAATACAGCCTGCTCGGCCTGCCCGTACCGCTTGCCCGCAACGTGAAAGGTGGTCCGCCCACTTATCGCTATCCGCCGTTTCCCGCAGGAGGGCAGCCTGGCGTGGCTTTCCAATGGATGGAGATCGAAGGACCCATCCCACCCGCTTCGCCTACCGCAGCCTATCGCGTCCTCTTCCCTGAACATATCCCGACCACCGATGCCAAGGCCTTGCTTCGGAATTTCGTGAGCCAAGCTACCCGCGAACCGGTCGACGAGGACACCCTTCGGCAATACGATCGGCTCATCCAGTCCCGCCTCGATCGAAAGGAGCCGCTTAACGACGCCCTGCTGGCCGCTTACAAAGCCTTCCTGTGCTCGGGCCACTTCCTCTACCTGCGCGAACCTGCGCACAAAGCCGATCATTTCGCGGTCGCCGATCGTCTGTCTCACTTCCTGTCCAACAGCCGGCCAGACGCCCGCCTCCACGATCTGGCCAAAGAAGGAAAACTCGGCGAAGACCAGACGTTGCGTAAAGAGACGGATCGCCTGCTCGCCGACCCGGGCTTCGAGCGGTTTATCCGTGCGTTCACGGATTACTGGTTGAACCTGCGCCACGTGCGCCGCGATGAGCCCGATATTCGTCTCTACCCGGAATATCGTTTCGATGATTATCTCGTCGATAGCATGGCCGAAGAAACCCGCGCCTATTTCGCCGGCCTGATCCGTGACAACCTTCCCGCGAAGAACCTTGTGCAAGCCGACTTCACCTATGCTAACGACCGGATGGCCAAGCACTACGGCCTACCGGCGCTCAAGGGCTCGGCCATGCGTAAAGTCACGCTCCCGGCCGGCAGTCCGCTCGGAGGCCTGATCACCCAAGCCGCGATCCTCAAGGTCACGAGCAACGGCACCACGACCTCACCCGTCATCCGTGGCGCCTGGGTCATGGAACGCATCATCGGCGAGCCGGCTCCGCCGCCGCCCGCCAAAGTCCCCGCCGTCGAACCGGACATCCGCGGCGCCAAGACCATCCGCGACCTCCTCGCCCGCCACACGAAGGATCCCTCCTGCGCCAATTGCCATGCCCGCTTCGATCCCGCCGGCTTCGCGCTCGAGAACTTCGATATCCTCGGCGGCTGGCGCCAACGCTATCGCGGGCTGGAGCTCGGCGAAAAAGTCGGGGGCATCGACCGGGCCGGACACGACTTCTCCTACACCTTGGCGGACGTCGTCGATGCGAGCGGCAAACTCCGCGACGGCCGCGCCTTCACCGACGTCCGCGATCTCAAGGCCCATTTCGCCGCCCAACCGCGACAGTTAGCCCGCAATCTCTTGCATCAGTTCGTGCTCTTCGGGACCGGCACACCAGTGCGTTTCGCCGATCGCCCGAAGGTCGAAGCCATCTTGGACGCGTGCGCCCAAGATGAGTATCGCCTCCGCGACCTTCTCCACGGTTACATCCAAAGCCCCCTCTTCCGCGGCCCCACGCACTGACCATGAAAGCCCCGCACATCGCCCGACAGATCTCGCGACGCCGCTTCCTCAGCGGCGCCGGGGCGTTCCTTGCCCTACCAATCCTAGGTAGCTTCACGCCGGTCTTCGGCCGGGAGAAAGCCATCGCGCCTCCCCAGCGAATGCTACTGATCTCGAATAACCTCGGCGTCCTGCCTACCCAATTCTTCCCGTCGAAGACGGGCCGAGGCTACCAGGCCTCACCTTACCTCGCCACACTGGGCGCCTTCCGCGACGACTTCACGGTCTTCAGCGGCCTCTCCCATCCGGACGTCGCAGGCGGACACAGTACCGAGAACTGCTTCCTGACCGCCGCCCGTGGTCCGACCAAGAGCGGCTTCCGTAACGAGATCTCCTTGGATCAGTTCGCCGCCGAGAAACTCGGCCAGGTCACGCGACTCCCGACGCTCAACCTAGGGGTCAATATCGACAAGGCGAACCGCAGCCTCTCCTGGACGCGCGACGGCGTCCTCCTGCCGGCCGAAGACAGCGCTTCCGCCCTCTTCCGACGGATGTTCCTCCAAGGCAATCCCGCCGAGGTGGCCCGCCAGCTCCACCGCCTCGAGGAACGTGGCAGCATCCTGGACACCCTGCTGGACGACACCAAGCGCTACGCCCGTGACCTCGACGGCGCCGACCGCACCCGTCTCGACCAATACCTGACCTCCGTGCGGGAGGTGGAAGACCGCCTACGCACCGCCCAGGAGTGGGAAATGCGCCCCAAGCCATCGACCGACCGGCCGATGCCGACCGACATCACGGATCGCCAGCTCTTCTTCGCGAAATTCGACCTGATGCTGTCCATGGCGCAGCTCGCCTTCGAGTCGGACTCCACCCGCATCGTCACCCTGATGGTCGACGCCTTCGCCACGCCGGTCTTCAAATTGCACCCGGACCAGAATACGACGGATGGTTATCATAACCTGAGCCACCACGGCCAATCCGTCGAAAAAGTCCGCCAACTCAAGGACGCCGACCAGCAGCAGATGACGCTGCTCGCCAAAGTCCTCGGCCGGCTCACCGAACACCGCGAAGGAGACCAGCGCCTACTGGACCGGACGATGGTGCTCTTCGGCAGCAACATGGGCGACGCTAACACGCACGATAACACCAACCTGCCGATCCTGCTCGCCGGCGGCGGCTTCAAGCACGGCCAGCACCTCGCGTTCCGGCGCGACCAGAACACGCCGCTCTGCAACCTCTACGTCTCCATGCTCCGCAAGATGGGCCTCGATACCGATGCGTTCGGTTCAAGCACCGGCCCCCTCGTCGGCCTGAGCTGAAACCTTGTTCCCCTCTGACTTTTTACCACCCCTACCCCTAAACCATTTCACTACCATGCGCCTCATCGCCCTTCTTCTCGCGACGTCACTCTTCGCCGCGGAACACAAGATCAAGCCGGGCGACGACCCGCAGGCCGTGATGGATGCCGCCGCGCCAGGCGACAAACTCACCTTCCTCCCGGGCCTGCACCAGCATGGCCTGAAAAAGCACCGTTCCATCCTGTACGTCGACAAGTCCGTGGAAATCGAGCTGATGGCCGGCGCGACCCTCAAACTGGCCGATAACGTCTGCCGCAAGGAAAGCGTCGGCGAGATCACGACCGACCAGGATTCGGGCAAGAAGATCGACGACCTCGAGATCGGCGGCGCTTACGACATGAAGAAGGGTAAGGTCGACGGCTCCGAGCTCTTCGGTAGCACGGTCTACACGATCATCGTCACGGGCGGTAAGGACGGCGCCCCTGACACGATCGCCTGGGGCGACGGCAAGCTCTTCGACACCCCGCACAAGGGCATCCCGATCACCGGTGACTGGCAAGAACTCAGCCATGGCGTGAAGATCCGCTTCGCCAACAAAACCGGCCACGGCGCCCGGAGCCTCTGGTTCGTGTCCTACGACGCCCCCGAAGCCTACGGCATCCGCATCGGCCACGGACTGCAGAAGGATACCATCTCCGGCGTCCGCATCAGTGGCAAAGGCACCATCGACCTCAACGCCTCCCATAACGATCAGCCCAGCGGGCTCGTGAAGAACATCAACGCCTGCGTGCTCATCCATGGCCGCGTCCGCAATGTGCTCGTCGAGGGCATCACGATGACTGACACCATGCGTGCCGTGATGATGTACGGCGAACACACGGGCAAGTTCCTCCCCGGCGGCAAAGTCGGCCCGGGCGAGTCTTTCGACGCCGAGAACATCACGGTGCAGTTCACCCGCACCCTCAATCCGAACGGCAGCGGAACCCTGCTCGGCCATCCTTCCTTCCGCGGGCAGCTACGCAATGTCCGCTGCAATTACAACACCTTCGAGACCAAGCTCACCTCCATCGAACCTAACTTCAATCTGGATGGCTATGAGGTCGTCGGGAACCACATTAAGAGCGACGGCGAGGCCATCCACTGCTGGCGTCATTCGAAGAACGGCGTCATCGCCGACAATCTTCGCCTCGGCGATGTGACCTTCCGCAAGGTCATCAGCGTCAACGCCCCCGCCGGCTGGGAAGCCCCTATGCCTCCGGTGATGAAGAATAACCGTAACGCCCTTGGCGACCGGGCCCAAGGCCCGCAGACGAGCCTCGAGCCCAAGCCCTTCGGACGCCGACTCCTCGTCAGCGATTACGTCGGCAATAAGGTCGCCATCGTCGCCGCCGATGGACGCGTCGAATGGTCCACCCCTGCCGAACGCCCGCAGGACTCCTGGCTCCTACCCAATGGCAACGTGCTCTTCAGCCACGTCAAAGGCGCCAAGGAAGTGAAGCCCGACCAGTCCATCGCCTGGGAATACGTCGCCGACGCGAAGACTGAGATTCAAGGCTGTCAGCCGCTGGCCGACGGACGCGTGCTCGTGGTCGAATGCGGCCCGGGCCGCCTCCTTGAGATCGGCCGCGACGGCAAGATCGCCAAAGAGATCAAAGTCCCCCTCACGCCGACCATCCGCACCCACGAACAGATGCGCGGTTGCCGCAAGACGACGGACGGACGCTACCTCGTCAGCGCCAAGGGCGATCACGCCATCCTGGAGCTATCGGCCGACGGCAAACTCCTGCGCAATCTGGCCGTGAAGGGCGAGCCCCATGACGTCCGCGAGCTCGCCAACGGTAATTGGCTCGTCGCCCTCGGCGAAGGTGATGGCGTCGTGGAATACGATAAGACCGGCAAGGTCGTCTGGAATATCAGCCGTAACGAAGTCACCGATAACCCAATCTACCTAGCCAGCTCTGTGGAGCGCATTGCTAACGGTAATACTCTCGTCATGAACTGGCTCGGCCACGGCCACCTCGGTGCCACCGGCCAAATCTTCGAGGTCGACGCCCAGAAGAAACTCATCCGTCAGTTCACCGACCACCGCCAGTTCACCAGTATTAATCATATTCAGGTATTGGAGTGAGCGGTAAGCGGTTAGCGGTTGGCGGATAGGAAAGACATACCCGAGGCATCAGGCAGGGGCAGGACCGCGTGCCGCCCTAGGTGCATCGGGTAGGGCTGACCACCCTTGGTCAGCCGCGGTTGAGCGAGGGCGCTCAACCCTACCCAATGCATAGGTACCGACTCTCAGGGAACCTGCCCCCTGAGGGGTTGTCCTTAAGGATATCCCCCACCCGCCCGCTTGACTCGGGCCAATTCGGCTATTCCGTACTTGGAATAGTTTCCGCATATGAAAACCCCTACCGCGAAGCGCCTTTCCTCACCCTCGACCGAAACCAGTGCTTCGAGCGTACCCGCCCTCGAACGCGGACTCGCGATGATCGAGACGCTGGCGCATCGCCCCGAAGGCCTAACGCTCTCCGAACTGACCGCCGCCCTCGACCTCTCGCCGGCGTCAGCCCACCGCATCACGGGCACCCTCGAAGACAGTGGCTACCTCCGCCGCGATGAGGTTAGCCGTCGTTATACCCTAACGCGTAAACTACTGCTACTCGGACAACCGCGCGGTGAATCCCGCAACCTAGTCGCGGCCGCGGCGGATGCCATGCGGGCCATCCTCCAGACGACCGGCGAAACGACCCAACTCTGCTGTCTCGCCGAAGATCAGTGCGTGATTCTTGACCAGTTGGCCTCACTGCACCCGTTCAAGTACATCGTCGACCTTGGCTCCCTCGCCCCATTGCACTGCACGGCGCCTGGCAAAGCCATCTTGGCTTTCCTTCCCGACGCCGAGCAGGACGCGGTGCTCTCGCGACTGAAGCTCGAGAAGCATACCGACAAAACGATGACCTCCAAGCGCGACTTGGCCACGGAGATTGAACGGATTCGCTCCCAGGGTTACGCTTTAGACAAAGGTGAGCACTTCGATGGCATCTATTGCGTCGCCGCCCCCATCCTCGATCAGCACGGCCACGCCATCGGCGCCGTAACCATCGCTGGACCGTCCAGTCGATTCCCCGCCGCTGCCATGACTGAACGCGGTCAGTTCATCCGCACCCAGGCTCATCGCATCTCGCGCACTTTCCTTTCCTAATGCGTCGACTCTTTGCCATTCTCGCGTTCGGCGTACCTGCGTTGCCGGCCGCCGACCTCAAACCGGCGGACTTAGAGTTCTTCGAGTCCAAGATCCGGCCCGTGCTGGTCGCGGAATGCTATGAGTGCCACGACGCCAAAAAACAGAAAGGTGACCTGCGGGTCGATTTTCGCGATGGCCTCCTGAAAGGTGGTGAAAACGGGGCCTCCA
>Ga0209500_10001214_pt1 | contig 19816 bp, 6 predicted proteins | sample S_140212_EF_Meta_FD_187323 | JGI IMG/M metagenome (GOLD analysis project Ga0209500, IMG submission 187323) | Freshwater microbial communities from Lake Simoncouche, Canada to study carbon cycling - S_140212_EF_MetaG (SPAdes) (version 2) | ecosystem: Environmental > Aquatic > Freshwater > Lake ... | reverse complement strand
TGCCATCTTGTTCAAATGGTATTAATCCGTTAAGTAAGTTCCTATTAAATTCACTGTGCAATTTGTCTGACTGGTTGTGGCATATAATTTCACACTGCCTGCTGCAATGTTGCTGCTCAACGAAATGATATCTGATGATACAGTTGAAATACTACCGTAAATTGTGACAAAACTACTGCTGCCATCTTGTACCAACAATACTTCCACACTTTGATATCCACCGTCGCTCTTGCTGCTGATCACATATTTAGCGGTACGGTATGCACCGGTTGGGAAGCTGTCAATCACGGTGTCGGTGCTGACGCCAACATTGCTTCTGCTGCCTACAATGCTGCTGCTGATTAGATTGTTGCCGCGTACATTGCCTGTGGCAGACACCTGTCCACCAGTGAGAATATTTCCACCAGTGACATTGCCACTGGCATAGACATAGCCTGTCTGTGTAATAAAGTTAGATGCTGTGGTAACATTGCCTGCGGAATAAATGTAGCCATCCACAATTAAACTGCTTAAGACATTGCCTGATAAACTTAATCCACCAGTAAGTACATTTCCACTGGTGATATTGCCAGTACCCGAAACAACACCGGATCCAAACAGTACATTACCACCTGTGACATTGCCACTTGTGCTGACAATACCAGTACCAGCCAACACATTACCACCTGTGACATTGCCACTTGTGCTGACAATACCAGTACCAGCCAACACATTACCACCTGTGATGTTACCGGTGCCACTTACAATGCCTGCACCAAACAACACATTACCACCTGTGATGTTACCGGTACCCGAAACAGCACCAGCACCAAACAATAGATTTCCACCAGTTATGTTGCCCGAAGTACTAATGGTGTTTGAACCAAAGTTGGCCAATAATGTGGCCACATTGGCGTTGCCATAACTGCTGGTGATACCGGTTAGAGCACTACCATTACCAACGAAGTAGTTGCCAGCAACGTTGCCTGTGACGTTCAAATCGCCAACAACATTTGAACTCAGGCTCAGACCAGCTGCATTTAGGTTACCAGCAGTGATGTTGCCTACTGCACTGATCAGCCCTGGAGTTGTGATGTTGCCACTTGCAATATTGCCTGTGACGTTGAGTGCCGAAACCACATTTGAACTGAGACTTAATCCTGAGGCATTTAGGTTACCACCAGTGATATTGCCTTGCGCACTGATCACGCCAGTTGCCAGCACATTACCATTGGCTGACATTGAGCCAAGTGTGCCAATATTGCCGCCTGTGACATTACCTGTAACACTAACTGTGGTGCCTGTGAGATTACCTACCACATTACCTACTATATTACCACCAGTGATTAAATTGGCACCAGTGATATTGCCGTAAGCACTTATGTTACCACGAGTGATGCCCGTACCAACTCTAATATCTTCGGCTATAACATAGTTTGAGGTAGTAATATTTCCAGCTGTACCAATGTTGCCGCCAGTGATGTTGCCTGTGGCTGAAACGGTGTTGGTAGATAGTAACACACCCGAAACTGCAATATTACCACCAGTGATGTTGCCACTACCGGACACGGTGCCAGTGCTAAACGCCACATTACCATTGAATACTGCTCCAGTGACATTACCGCCAGTGCTAATAACTGTGCCGGCGCCACCGCCCAATATGTTGCCGCCAGTGGCAAGGTTGCCGCCAGTGATGTTGCCAGTTGTAGTAATAATACCAGTACCAACCAGTATGTTACCGCCAGTGATGTTGGCAGTTGCGCTGATATTACCGCCAGTTAATATGTTGCCTTGCGCACTTATAATGCCTGATGCAGTGATATTACCACTGAATGGGCCGCTGAAGATGTTTAGGTTACCACCTGTGATGTTACCAGAAGTGCTGATAATACCTGAGCCCGACAACACATTGCCACCTGTGACATTGCCACTTGTGCTGACAATACCAGTACCGGCCAACACATTACCACCAGTGACATTACCCGCCGCTGAAATCAATCCACCAGTTAATATGTTACCACCAGCTATATTGCTAGTAACATTCAAGTTACCAATCACATTTGAGCTGAGACTCAAACCTGAGGCATTTAGATTTCCACCTGTGATGTTGCCCGAAGTGCTGATTGAGTTCGAACCAAAATCAGCCAGGAATGTGGCCACGTTTGAGTTGCCGTATGTGGCAGGTATGCCATTGGCAAAAGCAATATTACCAAAGAAATAATTGCCTGTGATGTTGCCTTGTGCTGATACTTGACCCACTGTGGTTATGTTGCCACCTATGACATTGCCTTGAGCACTAACTGTGCCCAACACAGTCATGGTGTTGCTGTCTGAATTGTAGGTAAATCCTGCACTGGCTCCCACGTTGCCGTTGGCGTTGTATAGGACCTGTGTGTTGCTACCTGTCACAGCAATGTTGCCAGTGACATTGCCCACAAAGTTACCAACAAAGTAACTGTCTGTGATGATATTGCCAGTGGCGCTGACACGACCTTGTGAGTTTATGTTACCTTGGGAAGTGATATTACCTGCGGCGCTGATCAATCCCGGAGTTGTTAAGTTGCTACCAGCAATATTACCTGTGACATTCAGTGCAGAAACTACGTTTGAGCTGAGACTTAATCCACCAGCATTTAAATTACCAGCATCAACATTGCCCGACCCACTGACAACACCCGAGCCAAACAACATATTACCGCCGGTGATATTACCAGTAGTTGAAATTGTATTAGATCCAAAATTGGCTAATAGAGTGGCCACATTGCTATTGCCGTAACTGCTGACAACGCCGGTTAATTGACTACCATTGCCCAGAATATAGTCGCCAGCAACGTTGCCAGTGACATTGAGATTACCTATGACATTTGAGCTCAAACTCAAACCAGCAGCATTCAAATTGCCGGCTGTAACGTTGCCTGACGCGCTGACCACAGTGGCAACCACACTTGTGGTATTGACATTGCCACCTATAATATTTCCTGTGCCACTTACAATACCCGAACCAAACAACATATTGCCAGCAGTGACATTTCCTGACACAGAAACCACTGAGCCAGTATGACTTGTGGCCGACACGTTGCCACCTGTGATATTACCTTGAGCCGAAATCAATCCTGCTGTGGCGATATTACCGCCAGCTATGTTACCTGTGACGTTGAGTGCCGAAACCACATTTGAACTGAGACTTAATCCTGAGGCATTTAAATTACCGCCAGTGATGTTGCCAGTTACACTCACAACCGAACCGGTATGGCTTGTGGCTGAAATATTACCACCAGCAATGTTTGAGGTGACGTTTAAGTTACTGATTACATTTGCACTTAGGCTCAATCCCGCAGCATTTAGATTGCCGGCTGTGATATTACCACTGGTGCTGATGGTATTTGAACCAAAGTTGGCAAGGAATGTGGCCACATTGGCGTTGCCATACACAGCAGGTGTGCCGTTGGCAAAAGCAATATTACCAAAGATATAGTTACCAGTGACGTTACCCGAGGCCGAAACCAACCCACCTGTGAGAATATTGCCACCAGCTATATTACTGGTTACATTTAAGTTGCCTATAACGTTTGAGCTTAGGCTCAATCCCCCAGCATTTAGGTTGCCACCTGTGATGTTACCGGTACCACTTACCTGTCCAGATCCAAATAGTATATTACCGCCAGTGATATTACCATTCACATTGATGGAACTTAGGATATTTCCGCTGAGGCTTAAATTAATAGCACTAACATTGGCACCAGTAAGATTGCCAGATGCCGAAATTGATCCTGAAGGTACATTGACATTACCACCTGTGACATTGCCTGATGCACTTAGGGTTTGACCTTGTATCAATGCTGCACTGAGAATGTTACCACCAGAAACATTGGCAGTGGTAGTAATATTACCAACCGCAGACATCAAGCCGCTGGTATTGACATTGGCACCTGCGATGTTGCCGGTGACATTGAGATTTGAAACTACGTTTGAACTGAGACTTAGTCCTGCAGCATTTAGGTTGCCACCTGTGATGTTACCTGTGGCCGATACCAAACCTGTGGTCGTGAAATTGTTTCCTATGACATTGCCATTGACCGATAAGTCCGATCCTGTGGTACCCAGTGTGGTGCCACCAAGGAATATGGTGTTGCCTGATAGGTAGAGATTGCCCCAACGATTTGTAACATTGCCCAAGGTCTGAACATTGTTGCCTGTGGGTATGAGATTTCCGGCCACTGTGCCCACAACACTTAAATTACCACCAGTGATGTTACCAGTGGCACTTACAACTCCACTGGTTAGAATGTTGCCACCGGTTACGCCTGCTGCATTGGCAACCAGTCTTACTTGACCATCGCCACCACTGTATAACTTAACACCTAATTCGCCAACTATCCAACTGTGTTGGCTTTCTACACCAACAGCATAGTGTGGATCAGTTCCATATAATCCAACACGAACATTGCCGAATGTGTTGCTTGGAGGACCATAAGCACCTTGGCTGCCATAGATGACTCGATCATTGGCTACTATGATATTACCAGTGGATACATTGCCAGTGGTCGAAATTGAGTTTGAACCAAAGTTGGCCAGGAATGTGGCCACATTGGCGTCGCTATAAGTGCCGGTGATACCGGTTAGGCCACTACCATTACCAAACAAGTAACTACCTGTGATGTTGCCTGCGGTGGTTAAGTTACCACCTATCACATTGCCCTGCGCACTCACAGTGCCAGTGGATATCAAGGCATTGGTATCAGAATTAAATGTAAGACCTGCGCTGGCGCCAGCATTACCATTGGCATTGTAAAGTACCTGTGTGTTAGAACCGGGAACAGTTAGGTTGCCAGTGATATTGCCAGCAAAATTACCAATAAAGTAGCCCTGTGTGGTAATGTTCCCATTGGCGCTGATTTGTCCTGATGTGACCACATTGCCACCAGTGACGTTACCAGCGGCGCTGATCAATCCAGGAGTGGTGATGTTAGCACCAGCAATGTTGGCAGTGACATTCAGCGCAGAAACCACGTTTGAACTCAGGCTCAACCCACCAGCATTTAGGTTGGCACCTGTGATGTTGGCAGTGACCGAAACTGATGTACCTGTGTGGGCTGCAGCGCCTATGTTGCCACCCGAAATGTTGCCAGCCACCGACAACGTACCAGGTGTAGTAATATTACCACCGGCAATGTTTGCAGTAACATTGAGATTGGATACAACATTCGAGCTTAAACTTAGTCCTGCAGCATTCAAATTACCAGCAGTGACATTGCCCTGTGCCGAAATCAATCCACCAGTTAATACATTGCCGCTGGCAACGTTGCCTGTGACATTTAAGTTGCCTATGACATTTGAACTGAGGCTTAATCCGGCTGCGTTTAAATTTGCACCGGTGATGTTGCCAGCGGCACTGATCCGTCCTGGTGTTGTGATGTTGCCACCTGCTATGTTTGAGGTGACATTGAGATCTGAAACTACGTTTGAGCTGAGACTTAGACCTGAGGCATTTAGATTGGCACCAGTGATATTGCCAGTGGCTGAAATTAATCCGCCACCGTAAATGTTGCCGCCAATGCCTGTACCACCTTCCACTCGCAAAGCACCAGTGGCAGTGTTTGACGAAGCTGTGCTGGTCTTGATAAAGAATTGACCAGTGGCGTGGACAAAACGCATCTTTTCGTTGCTGGAGAGAAATCCACCTGTGGCAAACACGATGTCCGGAGCATCGCCATTTTCGCCCGTGGCCAAGACCAATGCTCCACCCTGACCATCAGCATTACCTTGTACAAACACATAGCCTTCATTGGCGCCGGTTATGGTATAAGCAGTGTCATTGAAACCCGAGCCTGTGACACCCATGTCGGCCCAAGGGCCTGTGTCATCACCATTGTCAGGATAGGCCACATAGTCAGCACTGCCTGTGTTAGCACTGTTTTTGGCTGCTATCTGTACATAATTTGTGCCAGTGGCTGTGGCTATGATAATGGGATTATTTAAATTTGTGGCAGCAGCACCAGCACCTACAAATAGGCCTACATTGCCGTAGATGTTACCAGTGGCACTGATTTGACCACTAGCGCCTTGAACAGTTAACGATCCGCCGATGAAGTTGTTGCCATACACATTGCCAACAGCACTGACCAAACCGTTGTTGAGAATGTTTCCGCTGCTGATATTGCCCGTGGTGCTGATTGAGTTTGAACCAAAATTGGCCAAGAAAGTGGCCACATTGGAATTGCCATATGTGGCAGGTATACCATTGGCAAAAGCAATATTACCAAACAGATAACCGCCAGTTATGTTGCCACTGGTACTAATGGCATTTGAACCAAAATTGGCCAATAAGGTGACAACATTGGCGTTTGAGTATGTGGCCGGTAATCCTGTAAGCTGGCTACCATTACCGAAAATATAATTACCAGTTATATTTCCACCAGCACTGATCACCCCGGGGGTCAGCAAATTATTGGTGTTAATATCGCCCGTAGCGGTAATGTTAACACCATTAATATTACCAGTGGCATTAATTATACCACTGACATTTAGTCCAGAGGTACTAAACACAGCCACATTGGGCACACCGGCTATGGTGATGTTGGCATTGCCACTGGCACTGGTGGTGATGTTGGTGTTGCCATTGATCAATGCAGTACCACCACTCACAGTGATGTTGCTGATATAGTATCCATCTCCTACCAAGTACTGACCTGCAACGTTGCCTGTGACCGACACAGCTCCAGCACTCACAGTGCCAGTGGTTGAGATTGAGTTAGACCCAAAATTGGCTAGAAAGGAGGCTACATTGGTATTGCCGTAGGTGGCAGGTATGCCATTGGCAAAAGCAATATTACCAAAGAAGTAGTTGCCAGCGATGTTGCCCACGGCACTGATGGCACCGGGTGCTGACATATTGCCATCAGTGTTGAAAACCCAACTGTGATTGTTGGCTGGATAGTTGGTGCCGATCTGAACCGAACTGTCATCTACCTGCACATATTGATTGCCCAGACTGCTGGCCAGGCCGGTGTAACTGTTTGCTCCAGCTGTGAGCCAAGTGGTTCCATCACCATAGGTGTTGCTGAGTTTGGTTCCAGTAGGGAAAGTCAAGTTGCCAGTGGTATCAAAATTCCACTTTTGTCCATTGGCGCTGATGCCAATATTACCACTGGCAGTGGGTATGCTGACATTGCTATTGCCATTGGTTATCGAATTTAATACTATATTATTGGCCAACACATTACCAATAAAGTAACCGTCGGTGATGATGTTACCAGCAGCACTCACAATGCCTGCTGACAAGATTTGACCACCGCTGACATAGCCGCTGCCCTTGGCATACAAGTTGCCGGCTGTGACTGTGCTGGCTGCTGAAATCTGACCCGAACTTAATAAATTACCACCTGATATGTTGCCCGATGCGCGGAATAAACCAGCGGTGCTGATGTTGGCAGCAACGATGTTGGCCGAGGCGGTGATATTGCGACCTTGAATATCGCCCAGGGCAATGATGCTGTTGGCGCTCTTAAAGTTGCCCGATGTTATTGTGGTCAAGCCCGTGGTGGGTGTGGTGATATTGCCACCAGTGATCAGCTGACCTTGGGTGATCACATTACCACCTATGACATTGGCTGTGGCTATTACATTGTTGGCATAGACATTGCCGGTGGCACTGATGGTGCCAGGATTTAATCCAGGAACTGGTGGTGTTCCTGCTGCGTTAATACCTAAACTTGTGCCGTAGCCGTCATCAATATTGCTCATTGATTAGACCTCAACTGTGGGGTCTAAAACACGGCAAATCTGGGGATTGTAAGGTTGAATCATTGGGCGGCCCTGGTAATTGTGCTCATTATGAGTATTTAGCCCAGAATGAGTTCAAGCCCTGAACCCAAATTACAGTTCTAGGGTTATACCCACCAGGTAAATCGCACTCGACCACCGCCACCAGCACCAGATCCGCCGGCTTCTGTACCACCCGATCCGCCCGCTGGCAAGGTTCCTGCTGAACTGGCTGTACCGCCTGTGGTGCCCGCTGATCCAGACCCACCAAACACGCTGGTTCCGCCTGTGCCGCCGGTGGCACTATCAACACCGCCACCACCGCCACCACCGCCATAGGTACTGTTACCGCCGCTGTTGGCTCCGGTGCCCGCGCCATCTTGCCCACCACCACCACCGCCACCACCCCAGTAACTGTCGCCACCTTTGGAGCTGACTCCGTTGCCAGCACCACCGCCACCGCCATACACAGAATCAACGCCAACAGCACCAGCTGCGCCGCCAGTACCGCCTACCAATCCACCACCAGCACCACCGGCTGTGGAACCAGCGCCGCTTGTTGTCAGGCCCACGCTGGTAATACCGCCACCACCGCCACCACCACCGCCTGCATTATTAATAGCTCCGCCACCACCTCCATAAGCACTCAAGGTCACTGAGCCACCACCTTGGAAACTGGCCAGGGTCACTGAAGTTGTATTTCCAGCATTACCTGCTGTACTTGCACTGGCCTGAGCTGCACCACCTGCACCCACTGTGTAGGTCACAGCACCTTGCAAATAGGAGAACGGCACAGTGATTGCGTTGTATGCACCGCCACCACCACCACCTCCGGGAGCGTTTGTGGCACCGTTACCACCAGATCCGCCACCGCCCCACATTTCAATCAAGACCCAGTTGCAATTGGTGGGCTTGGTCCAAGTTGCCCCAGAGCCAGAATCATATGTTTCTACAGTGGGTGTTAGACCAGTGACTACTCTAGCATTGCCCAACAAAAAGCTGCCTGTGATGTTGCCCACAGCACTGACTATGCCTGGCGTTGTGATGTTGCCACCTGCAATGTTGGCCGTGACATTGAGATTTGAAACCACATTTGAACTGAGACTCAATCCTGCTGCGTTTAAGTTTCCACCAATTACATTGCCTGTGCCCGACACAATGCCTGCACCAAATAGCACATTGCCACCAGTGATATTGCCACTCACGCTAACAGTTGTGCCGCTGTGCAGTGTGGCATTGACATTGGCGCCACCCAGTACATTACCACCTGTGATATTGCCTGAAGTGCTGATGATGCCAGTTCCTACTAATATATTGCCGCCGGTGATATTGCCCGAAGTGATGATTTGACCAGTTCCAGCCAGCAAGTTGCCGCCGGTGATATTACCAGTTCCACTAACAATACCAGCACCAAATAGCACATTGCCACCAGTGATATTGCCACTCACGCTAACAGTTGTGCCGCTGTGCAGTGTGGCATTGACATTGGCGCCACCCAACACATTACCAGCCGTGACATTGGCACTCACGCTTACAGTAGTACCAGTTAGGCTTGTGGCATTGACCAAAGTACCACCCAGCACATTGCCACCTGTGATATTGCCTGAAGTGCTGATTATGCCAGCACCCGACAACAAGTTACCACCGGTGATATTGCCTGTACCACTCACAATGCCTGTGCCAAACAACACATTACCTGCTGTGACATTACCCGTGGTTGATAAACCGCTGTTGAGCAAAGTACCTGAAGAGGTTATGATATTGCCTGCTCTAATATTGCCTGTACCGCTTACAGTTCCAGCACCAAACAGTACATTACCGCCAGTGATATTACCTGTGCCACTTACAACTCCAGCACCAAACAGTACATTACCGCCAGTGATATTACCTGTGCCACTCACAACACCTGTGCCAAACAGCAAGTTGCCGCCGGTGATATTGCCGGTTGTCAATATGGTATTGCTACCAAAGCCGGCCAACAGTGTTGTGACATTTGAATTGCCGTAACTGCTGACTATGCCAGTTAATTGGCTGCCATTGCCTAAGAAGTAGTTGCCTGTGATATTACCAGTACCGCTGACAATACCTGCTCCAAACAGGATGTTACCACCTGTGATGTTGCCTGTACCACTTACGATGCCTGATCCAAACAGCAAATTACCACCGGTGATGTTGCCTGTGGTTAGGATAGTGTTTGAACCAAAGCTGGCCAGCAATGAGGTCACATTGGTGTTAGAGTAGGTGGCAGGCAGTCCAGTGAGTTGGCTTCCATTACCTAAGATGAAGTTACCAGCAATGTTGCCAGTGGCTGAAATCAATCCACCTGCGTAGATATTGCCACCAATGCCTGCACCACCTGTGACAACTATGGCGCCGGTTGAAGTGTTTGTGGCTGTTCTAGCATTGGCAAATATGGTGGGTGTAACTGAGCTGATGTTTAGTGTGCCGGTGCCGTCAGCATTGATGTTGATGTTGCCGTTGCTGCCGGTTGGGGTAGTGATGTTGCCATTACTGCCAATGATTAAGTTACCACCAGTGATATTGCCGCTCACACTGAGCAAGGTGTCATAAAAACCTGTGGTGGCTATGATGTTGGGCGCAAGGATATTGCCAGTGGTGCTGATGTTGGCGCTGCTGGCAATGATGCCTGTTACACTAAGACTGCTGAGAATACCAACCGATGTGATGTTGGGCTGTGCGGCTGTGGTCAGTGTGGTGCTGGCAAATGCTGCACTCACATTGCCTGACACCAACAAGTTACCACCGGTGATATTGCCTTGAGCACTGACACCACTCTGTGTGTTGAGATTGCCTGTGGCAGTGATCAAACCTGCTGTACGCAAATTACCAGCATCCACATTGCCCAGGAACTGACCCAAGCCCACAGTGGTCAAGTTACCTGCCACCACATTGCCTGTGGTGCTGAGTAGGCCACTGGTGATCAAGTTACCACCAGTGATGTTGCCTGCCAGGCTCAACAATGTGCCCACATAGGCCACTGTGGCGTTGAGGTTGGCGCCGGTAATGTTACCTGCTGTGCTGATCTGTCCCGCACCAGAGACCAAAATGTTGCCACCAGTGACATTGCCAGTGGTGCTTACTCCTGAGTTGATCACTGTGTTTGGCGTCACAATGTTGGCCGCAGTGGTGATATTGCCCTGTGCCGAAATCAGTCCCGTGGTCAAGAAGTTGGCACCGCGTATGTTGCTGGCAGCAGAAATGGTGGCATTGGAAGTTAGATTACCGCCGGTGATATTGGCAGTCACAATGACCTGCCCCAATGACACTACATTTCCGGCTATGACATTGCCCACACTGGACACAGTGGTGCCGGTGATGGTGTTGCCAATCACATTGTTGGCGGTGACATTGCCCACCATGCTCAGTCCAGCATTGGTCAAACTGCCGCGTAGGAAGCTGGTGCTGTTGGTGCCACCAGTAAAGAACTTTATGGTCTTGGCAGCGGTGGCAGTGCCCAGCACAAGGTTGCCGCCATCCACATACAGGTATCCATCATTGGGCCCAGTAACTGCAAAATCCACATTGGCGTAGAGATTTGAGTTGATACCCATGTCAATGTAACCTTGAGTATCGTCTCCGATGTTGTTGGTTGCCACAAAGTCTGTTGATGCGTTGGCACCTGCGCTGAGATTCTGTGCTATGACCTGAGTGTAACTGTCAAGGTCACTGTAGGCCTGAATTGTAGCATCTGGATAATCCACAGGACTATTGGCAGCACCAGCTGTGATAGTTGCATTGGCGTGTATGGTTGTAACATTGGCATTGTTGGTGAATAAGTTGGCGGTGGTCAATCCTGCCACACCAGTGTTCCACTTGTCACCGGTCAAATCATACAGGATGTGACGATTGTAGCTGCCGGCTAGGTTGCCCAAGATGATGCCACCTTGGTTGATCTGGCTGTTGCTGGTGGAGTTGTTGCCCAGATTCAAAGTGATGGCATCCACTGTGCTGTTGCCAGTGCTCACAAGGTTGGCCACTGTGAGTGTGCCAGTAATGGTCATATTACCAAACTGCACAAACGAATTGGTGTTGATATCCTGCGGCAGGCTCAAGGTAAGGTTCTTGCTGCCCGAGTCGTTGATAATAATCTGATTGGTACTGGCTGAGAACACATTCTGTACGCCAGTGGCTGTGATTGTGATGTTGCCTTGGTTGCCAATTTGGCTCAGTCCGGTGCTGACAGTGACCTTGGTCACAACATTGGCAGGATCAAACGCAGTTGATTGCACAGTGTTATCAAAGAATTTGATATTGGCGTTGTTGAGCAGTGTGAGTCCGGTGGTATCTAGGTTGGCCACTGACTGTATGGTTCCAGATCCAATGGGTGTGGCCTGGAAGTTAAAACCTGTGCCGGTGTTGCCAGGAGCAAAATCGCTCTTGGCCAGCATGTTCATGCGTATGATTGAAGCAGCATAGGCATTGTTGCTCATCCAACCCTGTGCAGTGAAACGGAACAAGGTGTCATTGGCCAAGGTCTGGCTGGGCACATCCACCGTGCCGCGTGCTGCTCTGCCGGCCCAGGCCACATAGGCGTTTTGACCAGTACCATCCACACCAAATGCATCAGCACTAAGTCTAGCCGGAGTGTTGTCCTGACCAGTGGCCTGAATCAGGGTGCCGGTAAAGTTTCGAGCTCGGGCATTTCCTGTACTAGTGGCAATGATTTCCAAGGCAGCGGCAGTGGGAGTTATGTTGGCCGGCGTTAAAATGCGTGTGGTGCCAGTCTGATCCACTTGAAAGGCTATGCCAGCATCCGCAGGATTGATCACAGTGATGGGGCGATTGAAATTGATTTCACCAGTGGCGCCATAGGTACCAATGGTGATGTTGGCTGATGCATTGGCAATGTACATGCTGTTGCCGTTGAAAATCCAATTGCCCACTGTGAGCCCAGTGCCGCCTGCGATGACCATGTTGCCATTGAGGGCATACATCTGCTGACTGGTGTTTAGAGCTTGATCTATGAAGTTGATGTTGCCCGAACCCAACCATAAATTATTGTAGCGACTGTTGGCATTGCCTAGACTGGTTACATTGTTTTGACTGGCGTAGAGGTTGGCAGTGTAGATGTTGCCCGATCCCGGACCAATGCGTATGTCTGTGGCACCTGTAGTGGTAATACCTAGATAGGCCAAGTCGCCACCTGCAGCATCAACTGGCTCAATCAGTTCGCCGTTGTTGAAACTCAAGGCCGGCACATTGACCACACCAGATCCATCAGGCACCAGGTCAATGTTGCCGTTGATGTCTGAACCAGTGATGGTTTGATCTGTGACTGTGAGATTGCCTAGGCTGGCGCTGGTAAATGGCACACCATTGGCAAAGAAATAGTTGTCGGACTTGATATTACCACCCACAATATTGCCTGTGGTTACAATGTTGCCCGGCGCACTGAGCTGCCCACTGGGCTCAAAGGTCCAAGATTGGGGACCAGCATTCCAATTGGTACCAATATAGGCACCCCCGTCATCCACCCACACATAGCTATTGCCCTGATAGCTTTGTAGCTCGGCCCAGCCACCGTTGCCGGCTATCAAGTCAATATTAACTGACGAACTGGGAGATAATTTGGATCCGCCAGGCAGGTTCAAGTTGCCGTCGGTACCAAACACCCAAGCTGCTGTGTCAGCATTGATTGCCACATTGCCATCCAGCACAGGAATTGTGACATTGCTGGCGCCGTTGCTGATTTGGCTGTCGGCAGTGCTGGTGGTGATCACTGTGTTGCCGGCCACCACCAGTTGATTGTTGGCAGTGGTCAAGGGCACTGAACCCAGGTATAGGGTGTTACTGGCTATGTAGGCCGAACTCCACTGATTGGTCAAGTTGCCCAGGGTGTAAGTGGCATTGGCACTGGGTATGATACTGCTGCTGACATTGGCTAGACTTCCCTGCTCGCTGACCCATTTGTCCCCGTCATAGGTGTAGATAATGCCGTTTGAGGCAGTAAATGTATCGCCGGGATTGGGATTTGCTGGAAAGTCTAGATTCATTTTCTATGTCCTATCTCTGTATTTACCGCAGCCTCACAGTCCAAATCTTGCACGGTTTTGGTTCCAAGTCTGTGTGACCCCATAAGCACCAATGTCTTTGTCATAGATGCGTACAATACCTAGTCTTCCACCCCAAAGATTGGATAAATCCCATCTATGCATTAAGTAGATTCCACCAGTGCTGCTGCTAGGTGGCGCACCGCCCCAGGCAGCAGTTCTCGTCAAAGTTCCATTGACATACAGAGTAACTTCGGTCGCGCTGCAAGTGCCCACTATCTGATACCAATTGTCCGGCACAAGAGTGTAGTTGTAGGGCGTAACTTGCCAGCTTCCATTGAAAAATCCTGCTGATAAAATAGGGCTGTTGTCGTTGGTGCTGCCCAAAGCATAGTTTATGACGGGAGGAAAGAATTCACTCACAATGCAAGGACTCCCGCCGCTATTGGTTCCGGTATAGTAGTGCCAGACTTCTATGCTCCAAGTGGTCAAACTGCCGAGGCTGGATGAGCAATAGGCATATTGAGCCGAGCCTGGATCAAACTCCAAGTAACCACCATTGGCACTGTTATAGGTAGGGTCATTGTACAATGTGAATGTTCTTGCTGACACCAAGTCTGTCCAGGTCGAGCCCGATCCGGGGTAACTCTCAGGATTGCCGGCATCCAGGCTCAACACCGGCTTGAACACCGAGGCAATGGTAATTTGCCCGCCTATGGTGATTCCTGAGCCAATGGTCATTGCCATATCAACTTCCTATAAAAGTGTAGCCCACAGGCACACTGTACTGTGGATAGCGTCTTATGGAGAATGCACTGGCATTAGTGAATGCGCCCACAGTGATAGCTGGACGACCCAGGGCCACTGCTGAAATATCCACAAAAAAATCTCCAGTTACTGGATCGCCAGATATGTTACCATTCCAATTACCACCATTGACTCTGAGCCACATTTTGGCAGCTCCAGTATCTACAGCAAGATCAATCACAGCGCCCACAGTTTCAAACACAGGATAACCATCATTGATCAGGCCAGCGTCAAAGTATAGATCGCCATTGCTTTGATAGCCAATGCTGTTGGCGTTGGCTCCCAGGATAGTGGTTAGATCGGTACTGAGGTTGCCAATGCCAACGAAACTGTAGGGATCGGTATAAAAATCCAGGGTGTAACTGACCATATACTGGGCATTGGGCGTGGGATTGAATGTGGTGAGAACTGTGAATTGACCAGGATCTGTATCAACCACTGAAAGATTGTTGTTGTACAATTCCAAGTTGGGCCCAAGATACTGGGGATCAAATGTCAAGGCAAGGGTGCCCACTCGTGCGCCACCAGACCAAGAGATGCCACCCGCAGCGGTCATGCTCATCGTCTCGATCTCTCAGGCGGCGGCGGTGGGTTTTTGGGCCAATTATCCCGTGCTCTTTGCACTGGTTCGGGTAAGGGTTGTACAGGGGCAGTCATTGGTTATCCTATGCGCCAGTCCGAACCATCACTGTATATTGGAACAACATTGGATGCACCATTGCCCACCACTTGACCAAAATTACCTGTGGCCACTAGATTTGAGTCATTGATAAATGCTCGCTGACCTGGCGTAATCGCACTGGGAAGACTGCTATATGCAATCACTGGGCATACAGTTACACCATCTTGGCTGAAAACATAACTGGCAGAGTTGGCCAACAGGGTCAAGTTGTTGCCGCTGGACAACACCGGAGCAGCACCTGTGGTAACAAAGGTGTTGGCAGTGATCAAATTGGCGCCGGTGATATCACCCAGCGCCCCACTGGTCACAATGTTACCTGGCACAGTCAAATTACCGGTGGTGTCAAATGTCCACTGTGCCGAGTTGCCCACATAGTTGTCAGTGTTGATCACAATGTTGCCGGTGTTGCTCAGCAACACATACTTGTTGTCATCGCCGATGAATTGATTGAAGTATTGATTGTTACCAGTGTCAAAGTGTATGTGGGTTGGCTCATAAGTCACATCTCCACGCACTCGCAGGTATTGAACAGCATTGGCACTGGAACTACTTGGAGCCAAATACAATCCGCTCACAAGATTACTGATGCCAGTGCCTATCACGATCTGATCACTGAATGTCACATTGCCTGTATTAGCACCACCGCCGGCAGTGTCATATGTAATCTCACCAGTAGATGCGTCATAATACATTGCATTTGCTGTATTGGCTTGTCTCACTGGTTTCACTGTGAATGTGTTGGCAGTGGTTTGATTCAACACACTTCCAGTGGCATTGATGATAATTGAGTTGTTGCCCTGATTGGTTGCACCAGCATTGCTACCAACTGCCACTGCTGTGCTACCTTGATTGGTTCGACCAGCACCGCTACCAACAGCCACTGCGTCTTGACCTTGTGAGCTATTACCGGCAACCACGCCAATGGCCACTCCCCCATTGCCTTGTGAGGTTCGACCAGCATAGTGGCCAACGGCCACTGCTTCTTGACCTTGTGAGGTTAGTCCAGCATCTTTACCAAATGCCACTGCATAAGTAGCAGTATCTTTTATCACTGCACCGTTTGTGAGTGCGATCACGCCAGTGCTGACATTACCACCAGTGATGTTGCCAGCTACGCTTATAGTATTGCCATAGGTAACTTCCTTGCTAGTGGTGTTGTAGAACATGACTTCAGCAACATTTGAATTATCATTGCGGACCGGGGCCACTGTGAATGTGTTGTCCGTGGTGTTGTCAAGATTGGCACCGGTGGCATTGATAATGATTGAGTTGTTGCCTTGGCCGTAATAACCAGCCCGGAATCCAATGGCCACGGAGTTGCCGGCTTGATAAGTAGCTCCAGCTTCGTAGCCCAAGGCCACTGCGTACTGTCCTTGCAGGCTACTGCCTGAGTTGTAACCCAAGGCCACAGCACCGCTGCCTTGCGGGTTTAAGAATGTCAAACTTTCGCTCAAGCTCAATGACTGTGTGAGATTTTGACTGATGGTTAGGTCTTCGCCGCTGACAGTGAGCACCGTGGTACCTGGAGGTATAGCACCGCTGCTGGGTGCTGAGATTAACTGTCCAGGTCTTACTTGAGCATTGTTGAAGATTTTTAAGGAGTTAGTGCCACTGGCGCCACTCCAAGCAGATCCGCCCAGAGCGGTTCCAGAGCCAGCGTAGGTTCCCACAGCCACACTGTATGTGCCCTGGTGATTGGCGCCAGCACTGGTACCAATGGCCACTGACAGTGGTCCTTGCGATTCTATAGCAGCAAATTCGCCCACAGCCACACTTTCGTAGCCTTGAACATTGTTGCCTGCAAAGTAACCAATGGCCACACTGCTGTAGCCTTGACTTATATTACCAGCACCCAATCCCACAGCCACAGCAGCCTGACCTTGACTGTTGTAACCTGCAGTGTTGCCAATGGCCACTGTGAGCTTGCCTTGATTACTGTAACCAGCCCGCTGACCAATGGCCACAGCGTCTTCACCTTGATTAGTGTGACCTGCATCCTCGCCCAGGGCCACTGTACGCTGCTGTTGGCCGGTGTAGCCTGCACGGTAGCCCACAGCCACCGAACTGTACTGCTGACTGATATAACCAGCATAAGCACCCACAGCCACCGAATTGGCGCCTTGGTCGGTGAAACCACTGGTGGCACCAATGGCCACACTGTTGTGGCCTTGGTGGCCATGGAAATTAAAGGTATCTCCGTCTGAGGGAACGCCTGGATAGAACCCAGTGCTCAGTGCAATAGTGCTGTTGCCCACATACACAGCAGAGACCAAGGTACCTGGTGTGATATTGTTGCCCACTGCGGCCTGACCCACCACTATGTCTGACACACTGTCCAAGACCACAGCATAATATGGACCATCTGAATAGGTGTGACTCACACTGTTTCCAGAGTAGCCAGCATATCTACCAATGGCCACTGCGTCTGCGCCTTGATAGCTTCGACCAGCACTTTGACCAATGGCCACACCATCAAAACTTTGATTTAGGTAGCCAGCATTGTAGCCAATGGCCACAGCCCAGCGAGTTTGATTGTCTCGGCCAGCATTCCAACCAATGGCCACAGCATCTTCGCCCTGCTGAAGGTGTCCGGCCTGTGTGCCAATGGCCACTGAGTGCTTTTCTTGACCTGTTTCACCAGCTTGAAGACCAATGGCCACCGAATCATAACTTTGTCCAATGGCGCCGGCATTGGTGCCCAGACTCACACTGTTGGCCCCGGCATTGGCATATCGTCCAACAGCTATTGAGGTCGGACCAAGATTGCCAGTTTTGTTGGTCACATTGGCCCAATCCACCGACCCGGCTGATATACCAGTCAGTTGGCTGCCATTACCAATAAAGTAATTGCTAGTTATGTTACCAGTGGCACTGACAATGCCAGCAGTTAATATGTTACCACCAGTGATGTTGCCGGTGGCTGAAGTTATGCCAGTTACTACCAATCCTGTGGTAGCAAATACTGCCACATTACCTGTACCGCCCACACCCACAGTGACATTACCACCCGAGCTTACTATATTGACATTGGATGTGCCGTTGCTGATGTTAGAACCGCCACCACTGACCGGAGCACCATTGACGCTGAGTGTGTTGCCACTGGTGGTCAAGGGCACACCACCTAGATAAATGGTGTTGCCCGACACCCAAAGATTGGCCCACTGGTTGGTGGCATTGCCCAGACCATATGTGACATTGGCAGCAGGAATAATGCTGCTGGTCACACTGAGTAGATTGGCACCACCACCACCGCCAAAACCTGTGGCTGGTGCAGCATCCACCCACTGACTGCCATCCACATCAGTGTACCAAACATACAGTCGGCCCGAAACTTCATCCCACCACAAGGTCTGACTGGTGGGGTCTGCAGGTGCCACATTGCTCTGAATCACACCACCGGCACCCCCAATAAAAGGATCACCGTTAGCGTAGTAATATGCACCGCTGAATATATTGCCAGCTACCAAATTGCCGGTCACTGACAGATTGGCAAAATCCATGTAGGTGCTGTACACTGTGTTCCAGCGCAGACTGGGCGAACCCAGGTCATGTGTGTTGCTGGTGTTGGGCACAATGCTCACATTGCTGACCACGCGACCCACACCATTGGGCGACAGTACCAAATTACCGTTGGTGTTCAGTGTCAGTATCTTGTTGCCCACAATTTGAACATTGCTCAATACTGGGCCAGCAGCAAAAATCTGATCAAAATTTAGGTTTGTGTCGTTGAACGCAGTGCGTAATGGGTCGCCTGTACCATCATTGGGTAGTGCACCGATATTGATAAAGTATTGAGACATGTGGAGGTCAGCCTTTTTTGTTATTTATGGTGAAATGCGTTTGCAAAAAGCCTTGACCTGGTGGCGGGATCACTGTATACTAGACTCACGCTGTAAATGCAGCGAACTTACTTAAGAGGAAATTTCTATGCGTTTCAATGCAAATAGCAAGCAGTTCAAGTTGTTCAAGGCCCTTAAAGCCGGTGAAGCCCTGACCGAAGGTCAAATCCGTCAGCGTTTTGGTTTGGCCAACCCACGCGCCAGCGTTTCAAGCCTGCGCATCAACCACGGTGTTGCTGTGTATGCCAACGAAAGCAAGGACACCAAAGGCCGCGTGACCACCAAGTATGCAATCGGTATCCCCAGCCGCAAGGTTGTTGCTGCCGGTTACAAAGCCTTGAGCATGGGCTTGGTGTAATAGATCCCTTCTGATCCAACTTCAAATTGGATCTGGATCATCAAAAGGCCACTTCGGTGGCCTTTTTCTTTGATTGACACAAATCTAAATAGTATGTTATAATGACGCTGTTGTTAAATACAGGTACCTGCCATGAACTTAGAAGCTCTCTTTGATACCATCCTAACTGCCATGCTTGTGGGCCTAGCGGCCCAGCTGATTTGGCAAGTGATATCCTTGTATTTCACCTATAGAGAACTGGATCAACTGGTGCAAACCCGAATTAGCCAGGAGATCGAACGCATTTTTATACCATGTACTGTGGAGCAGCATGGTGATGTTTTGTATCTTTTTCGCGAAGATAACCAGGAATTTGTGGTACAAGGACGCACACGAGAGG
>Ga0209500_10001213_pt1 | contig 19824 bp, 17 predicted proteins | sample S_140212_EF_Meta_FD_187323 | JGI IMG/M metagenome (GOLD analysis project Ga0209500, IMG submission 187323) | Freshwater microbial communities from Lake Simoncouche, Canada to study carbon cycling - S_140212_EF_MetaG (SPAdes) (version 2) | ecosystem: Environmental > Aquatic > Freshwater > Lake ... | reverse complement strand
GGGGGGTTTGAGAACGGACATGGGAATAGGTTGTGGTATGGGTGTTGGTGGTGGGGTCATAAAGGATAATATCTTTGGAGAACATTTTGGTGGGGGTTATCTTGGGCGGTTCTTGAGGGGGGTCTTCGGGGATCCATGACCAGGTGGTATAGGTCCGGTCATCGATATGGAGTTTATACCGGGTCATGGGTATATAGCAAGGGTTCAATAATATACAGAGGATCGTTTTATATCTTTTTTACAGTAAAAACATGTATGAGTATAATATATGCGTGTGTTGAATACGGTTGAATGGATTTTGACGGCGGCGTTGTTGGTAGCCTTGGTGTGTAGTATTTGGATTGCGTATTTGGTGTATGTGGGCAAGGATGGACATTATCGCGAGGGGTTCTCGACGTGGCAGATGCCGATGATTTTCGCGATCCTGGCGGATTTATACTTGATGAGGTGAGTTTTCAATTACATTTGATAATTGTAATTGAATGTATAGAGTTTATTTTTTCGAACGTTTCTTGAGTGTGCTACGTTTACCACCTTTGCTTAATCCTGTATTTCTTCCAATGGTTCGTCCCATACTCATCCCCGTACTTGCTAATGTTTTTACACCTGTACCTATAGTAGATCCCAATTTTCCTACGACATTTGATGGAGCTAATTTTGCTGCCAACTTCTTTGTTTTTCCAAAAACCCGGCTTAGTGTGGATACAAAAGTTAAATATTTTTTTGACCCATCTGTAACGGTTTCGTGATATTTATATAAAGTAAATTTAGCACTCCCAAAAGATCTGGCTATACTGTTTGTTTTATAACCATCTGTTAATTCTCCATTTTTAGTTAAAAACACCGGTCTCACATTGTCCCTCGCTGTCAATTTTTCATAACCAAATCCAACTAATATAGAACCCTTAATAAGATCTATATCTATATTACTTGTAATTACCGCACTTTTTAAAAAATCTCTCTGGTCTGGTGATGATAAAATGTTTTTAGTTATAAGTTGTGGGTCTATTTTGAAATATTCATATGCGCTTTTTACACATTCAATTATACCGGCTTCTTTCAATTTATTAGAATTTGATCCCGTCACTGCTTTTTTTACCCCATAACTATAATCCTTTTGCTCCTGTGATAATTTAAACAATCGTTTCCCCTGTTTAGCAGTGATATCATTTTGTGTTGTTCCAAAAATACCCGTATAGATTGCCTGATATTTCACAAAATGATCTTCTAATTTGGTAATTTGTTGTAAATGTTTTTTAATATTGGTTATGTCCTTTGACGTATCTACGTCAATATAATTACTATCTAAGTCAATATTTGGAAAATCCTTCTCCATAAATTTTTCTTTAAAATATTTTTTTGCGAGTTCTTTACTGTCATTATCAGTTAAATAATCAGATAAATAACCAGAACTTTTTAAAGAGCTTTCTGGTCCCTTCTCTACTTCTGGTCCCTTCTCTTCTACTACATCGCTCTCTTGTTCGGAGCGTGCGTTATTCTCATATTCCGCTTTATCTGTGGTCTTTAAAGTGCCCTTCACTATTCGATCTACCCAATACCGATCGTTCTCAGCTACTTTTAAAGTGTTTGACGAAAGTAGTGAACCAGCATCGCTCCATTCGTCTTCGCCTTCTTTTTGATATAGTGCGTCTTTTATTACAATATATCCGTTAGAACTTCCAATCCATCCTTTTAGCCAACTTTTATCTACATCATCACGTTTGTCGTCATCACCCGCAAGATGTCTTTTCGTATATTTACCAATTACATGAATTTTAGCTGATTGGATATTTGAAAACCGCATTGTATGATAATAAGTAAATTTAACATAAGTGTCTTTAGAAATTTCATCCATTTCGCCTTTAATATCGGCTAAATCATTTGAAGTGAAATAACATTCTTTATCTGGACATCTGTTTCCTGTCCACGCTTCAATAGTCCCTTTTTCTAATTTTAAAGTATTATTAACTGTTTCATCAACATTCCAGTTTCCATCGTCCGCTTGTTCGGTCATTTATATATTATTGAAATATATTATTCTCTATTTTTCAATAATAATCGAAATCAAATCGCCTAAAGAAATTTCAAACGCGACGGTTCGAAATCTCCCCCCTCTTTTTACCCTATATAAAAAAGCCTAAACTATTGAAGAATCAATGGTCGTTTTTCACCGATTTTTGAAAACTTTTGGGGGGAACGGTTTCCACATTCACCCTCGCGTGGGGGTTGTTTTGAATGATAAAAGGTGTCAAATCTTCGACGGTAATATATTCCTAAATTATTCTCTTCATCGTTTTCCCTCTATTTTTATTCGGCCGACGTTTTTGCGTTCCACCCGACTTTAGTTTTACGATATCTTTAAATAATGTAAAATACTTAGACGCTTTTGGGTCACATATATTGAAAGAAGGAAGTCGAGAAGAAAACATATAACGATTTCGTTCGGTATTGAATTGTATGGCTACATCATGAATTTCATCCGCATTCTTTTTGTCATTTAATTTCAAACATTCAAACTCTACGTCATCCCAAAAAAATGGAATTCCATTGGAGAAAAACACTTTGGATACAAATAATCCAATCGCCAATTCGGACAATGCTATAATCCAGCTAGCTCCAAACAACATAGAACTAGCACCAACAACCCCATAAATAGCAGAAGAAGTTATACTTGTGCGATCATCCAACCCAATTTTTTTACCCCATTCGCCGGCTGTTTTACTCCAATCGTTCTCTTTTTTTTCCTCTTTGGTCAACTCTTTGATAGTCGTCTTTAACTCTGATCTATAATTAAATATACGATTGTTTTTCAACTCATCGATTTTTTTAAGAGACGCGATACCAAGAGGGATATATTTAATTTCACCTCTTGAATTTACAAAATTACCTTTTTCATCAATAAATATATTCGTAGTGCCTTCCTTGTCATTAAAAAAACCGAGTATAAATTTTACTCCTACAGATAAATATTTACTAGTTTTCTGTAAAGGTCCTTGTCTTTTATAAACAGTATCATCGCCATCGTTATATTCCTTACGCCGATAATTATTCATTCTTAGAATTTGATATAATATGACAGGTGTATCTAAGGAATATCTCACAATTGTATTAATTTGTTCATCTGTAATAATGTTATCATCTTTTGAATTATATTTACTGGCATCCCAACGGTCTTTTTGTGAAAAAAACCCACGTGGTTTTGACGCAGATAAAAAAATATCATACACTCGTTTATATCTAAACGCTTTTGACATACTCTTTACAAATTCTGCTTTTACAACATCTGGTAAATGTCCTAAGTTAAATTGTTCTACTGATTTATTACTCACCTGCTGTAAATATTTATCTAAAAACATTTCTTGATTGTAAATAATGGAAAGCCCAAAATCTTTATGAAAATTAAACAGTTCTTTACTGGTAACATGTTCAACCTTTTCTTTTTTGGAATCGCTCATATTATAATATACATAAAGATATTTTTGTATATAATCCATGCTACTCATCGTCGAATCACCTTCCAAATGTGCTAAAATCGAATCTTTTCTCCCCTGTCAATGTATTTCTTCTAAAGGTCATTTAAGGGAGCTAAAAGTTCTCCCAAAACCAGGCGAAGATCCCGTTTTCGAAATCATCGAGGAAAAGAAAACGCACATCGAATCGATGAGAAAGGTCATAAAGAAGTATTCGTCTAAAGATATCTATCTAGCGACGGACGATGACCGTGAGGGCGAGGCCATCGCCTGGCATATTTGCCAAGTCTTTGGCCTACCTCTCGATGTGAAGCGTATTATTTTTCATGAGGTCACAAAGGCTGCGTTAGAGAAGGCGGTTTCGACGCCTGGGTTCATCAATATGGCTTTGGTTCGTGCGCAACAAGCCCGTCAGGTTCTCGATTTGACGGTGGGATTTCGCGTGTCTCCCGTCTTGTGGAAATACTTGTATAGGAATCGAGAGAAGAGTTTGTCGGCGGGTCGCTGTCAGACGCCTGCTTTGCGATTGGTCTATGACAATCATCGAGAGGAGAAAGAGATCACGCAGACCTATCAAGTGGGGGGATTGTTCTTTCCTAAAAAAGTAGGGTTCGAACTGTCGAAAGAATTGGATTCACAGTCGTCTGTTCTCGCCTTTTTAGAAGCATCGAAAGGGTTTTCCTATGAATTGTTACAGGATAAAACCTGTAAAAAAGACGTGGTAGAGGGACCTCCTCGGCCCTATCATACGTCGGGATTATTACAAGCGGCGTCTTCTCAGTTACGCATGTCGCCGAAAGAGGTCATGTCGGGATGCCAGCAATTATACCAAGACGGACACATTACCTATATGCGAACCGAGTCGCAACAGTTTTGTGCCGAATATTTGGGGGAGGTCCGTGGATTTATTACGGGGGGGTTCGGTGCTTCCTATGTGGGAGATTTCGATCGGTTGGAGAACCGCGATTCGGGGAATCCGCATGAAGCCATTCGCGTGACACATTTAGAAGTCCGGAAGGTAGAGGGATCTACTGCTAGAATAGGGAAACTATATGAATTGATTTGGCGGAACTCGGTGGCGAGTTGTATGTCGACCTATCGAGGAGAACAGACGAGTATGTTTATTACGTCGCCATTACATAATATTTATTATGTTCATAAGGTGGATGTTCCCCTGTTTATGGGGTGGAAAGTTCTCGAATCTTCTGTGGATGTTGTGAAAGAACAGACAGCAGGGGCTGCGCTGATTCTTTATATGAAAAGTCAAAAAGAGGTTACTTGCCAACGAGTGAGTGCCGAGGTGGCGATCCATGGGAAGAAGACGCATTTTACAGAGGCGTCGTTAATCAAACGGTTGGAAGATGTGGGGATCGGCCGGCCTTCGACGTTTGCGTCCTTGGTCGAGACGCTGATGGATCGCGGGTATGTCAAAAAGGGTGATATTGAGGCGATCACTTTGTCTGTATTCGAATATGTGTTGGAGGGATCTATCCTCCAAGAAAAGGCGGTCGAGAAGAAGGTGGGGGGTGAGAAGGGGAAACTGGTGATTCAACCGGTGGGAATCGTTGTGGCGGAGTTCTTGACAGAGCATTTCGGTTCTCTGTTTGCTTATGATTATACGAGGGGGATGGAATTAGATTTAGACAAAATAGCGGCGAATAGGGGGTCGAAAGACATTTGTAAAGAGTGTAACGACGAGATTGAGCGATTGATTCAGCCCGTGGAGAAACGGCGGTTTGTCATAAAGGATTCTTGTGATGTGGTGGTGTTTGGGCGTTATGGGCTCATGATTCAATCGATTGGATCGAAGGCTTCGCGGTCGGTGCGGGAGGGGGTCGATATGGGGCGGTTGGCTCGTGGGGAGTATACTTTAGACGAATTGGTGGAGAAGAAGGAGTTGCGCGAGATTGGCGAGTATTTGGGTTCTGTGGTGACGATGGCTCGGGGGCCTTTTGGGTGGTATGTGGGCTATAAAGATGTGAAAATGGGGTGTAAGACGCTTTTGGCCGAAGGCGGTGGTTTCACCGAAGGCGGTGGTTTCACCGAAGGTGATGGTTTCACCGAAGGTGATGGCTCGGATAAAAAAGCCTATTCTAAAAAAACGACGGTGGAAGAAGAGCCTATGGAGGAAGAGGTCTTCAACGCTTTTGTTACCTACATGGAGACGAAAGAGAAACCAAAGGAGGGGGTCGCCGGAATGATTCGCGACTTGACGCCTGACCTATCCATCCGAAACGGGAAATACGGGGCCTATATCTTCTATAAGACACCTGCTATGAAAAAGCCGAAGTTTTTCGCATTGAAAGGGTTCAAAGAATCCTACCGATTTTGTCAAAAAGATGTATTGATGGAATGGATTCGAACCACTCACCAGATTCAAGGGGTATAAACAAAGAGGTCAATAAACGAAGAATAGAAAAATCTCTGTCGGTATGGTATATGGCTGAACCATCTGCTGCTCTTGTTATGACGAATGTATTTCCAACCGTGATGCGATATTTGATTATGGCACTTTTATATATCATCGTATTTACGCAATTCAAAAAGCCGAATATCCAATTCATATTATTCATTTTCGTCTTTATATTGAACTTCTTTACTGTGTTGTTTTTATACAAAGAGTTTGTCTCGACCCCGTTATTAATGAAGAATATGTTAGATTTGTATGCGTCGAATGAGTCACAAGACACGCGAAATGTTTTTACGAAATTTTTTGTGTTGATTATTGTGTTGACTGCTTTATTGTTTGTCTGTTCCTTGGCGATTATTTTGGTCGTCTTTGACTATGGTAAGAAGTCTACCAACGATTTCAAATCCTATGTGATGACCCCGAATAATTCGCTCTTATTAAACCAATTCAAAGCGTCTTTCCGCACGTATATGGTGTATCTGACGATCTTCGTGTTTTTTGTGATATATGCTCATACCGAAGGGGCTGTCAAAACATTCATGTTTAATATTGCGTCTGTCGTATTATCTGCCATTCTCATCATAACGTCGAGTTATTCTTGTATGGCGGCGGTCAAGTTTTTGGGGAATAAACAAAATCGCCGACAGTTGTATCAATGAGTTCAATCAACATAAATAATAGCTGATAAAATTTCATAACAACGAATGAAATTTTATGAAACATCTGCCGAAGATTATATTGCCGCCAAAGAATCCTGGAATCTTCATCCGGAATTCGATACGGGGCTTTTCCCAAAAACGTTGAGAACCTTCGAACATCTCATTGTTTATGGTCCGACAGGTTCGGGAAAATATACGCAGGTTCTCTCTCTTTTAAAAGGATATAGTCCAAGTGAATTGAAATACGAAAAGAAGATGACTGTCCAGAGTGAGAAACAGACGTATACCTTCCGTATGAGCGACATTCATTATGAGATCGACATGTCGTTTTTGGGATGTAATTCGAAAACGCTGTGGCACGACCTCTTCTTCCAAATCGTTGATATTATTGCCGTGAAAGCGGACAAAATAGGAATCCTCCTCTGTAAGAATTTCCACATGATTCATAGCGAATTGCTCGAGATTTTCTACAGTTATATGCAGAGGCTCACTTCTGTCAGTATCAAGTTTGTTATTGTAACCGAACATATTAGTTTTCTCCCGAATAATATTTTACGTGCGTGTGCTATTCTCCCCATTCGAAAACCGGCGAAATCCCAGATCATAGAGATGGTGAAAAAAAGCGGGAGGGCGAAAGAACGGACGGATTCTTTTTTAAAACGGATTTCAGGGGCACGACCGAAACAGGTCTCTGTAGATATCCTAGGGGGGATCGATACAGGCTGTCTACTGAATTTGAAAGAGATTCCTTCGTTCTCTCTCACAAAAGAGCAACATAACTTGCCGATCGATGTATTCAATGTGATTTGCGACCAAATTATTCAGGATATGGAGAACATAGGGAATATTCCGTTTACACAATTCAGGGATTCCCTGTATGACATCATGATCTACAATTTGGATGTAGTGGAATGTGTATGGTATATTTTGGCCTATTTTATTGAGACCGGACGATTGACCTCCTGTTCTCGAATTCTCCAAAAGATCTATCCTTTCTTACAGTATTTTAACAACAACTACCGGCCGATTTACCATTTAGAGAATATTATGTTTACTATGATAGCTATCTTACATAATGACACGTATGTCCCGGGAGAAAGCATTCAAAGTTCTCCGAATAAATCCAAACGAGGGACAGGAGGATGTCAAAAAGGCGTATCATCGATTGGCGTTGAAATACCATCCAGATAAGAATCCGGGGGAGGAGGCGACGTGCCGGTTTCAAGAGATTTGTGAGGCATACGAAGTCTTGCGGGGTCATGAAAAGGATCACGAAATACCTGGATATGTAGAAATGTTGAGAACTTTCCTACAGGGGTTTGTGGATGAGAACATCGTGGTATTGGTGATGGATAAATTGGCGAGGTTGTGCGAAGAGGGGCGTCTCGACCTCTTGAAAAACATGAATCAAAAAGTGATTCAGGGGATTTTGGCGTTGGTTCTCCGTTATTCCGACGTGCTTCCTTTTACAGAAGAGTTCATTGAAAAAATGAAGGGGGTCGACAACGATCAACGATTCCTATTGAACCCTACTTTAGAAGATTTATTTAGCCATATGGTGTTTAAATTGGTGGTGGAGGACGAGACGTATTTAGTTCCTTTATGGCATCATCACTTGATTTTTGATGGGAAAGAGGGAGAACTTCATGTCGAGTGTTTTCCTGTTTTAGGAGAAGGGATTCGTATCGACGAATACAATCATATTCACGTCCAACTATCGAGAACGTGGGACGAAATATGGTCGGCAGATATGGTCGATTTTACCATGGGGGGGCAATCTTTTTCTATACCTCGTGACGAATTGGTCATAAAGGATTCTCAGTTATATGTGATTCGAGAACGAGGTATCCCCCTCATTCAAATGAACCGGATGTATGATGTGGGTCGTCGGGGGGATATTCTTGTCTATTTGACAATTGTTCGTGTGTAAAAACATAAAAAAATGTGACCTTTTTATGTTTTTATTTGGTTTTTGTTTGTTTTGGGGTTGTATTTGGGTTTGTATTTTATACGGCGACCTTCTTCTTGATGACCTTCTTGACCACTTTAGGAGGCTCTGCTACTGGAACTGGCTCTTCCACTGGTTCAGGCTCTTCTGCTGCTGGTTCATCCTCATCACTATCCTCGACGGTAGTGTTGATAGGGGCTGGTGCTGGTGCGGTCTTGACTGGTGCGGGTGCTGGCTCTTCCTCTACAGCAGAGGTCTCTAAATCAGCGTCATCCAGACGAATATGGCACTTACCACGAATAGGTTCATTATGCTTTGGCTTGACGACACCAGAGATGAACTTCCAGGTAAGACCCCAGCCTTTACCGCCTACCCAGATACCGGAACACTGGAGAGTACAGGCAATCTTGGAGAGTTTAGGAACCAGATCGACAGGAGTCGTTCCATCATCATTCGGGAAGATCTGATTATAACCTACATCATATAGGTCGCATTCCCATTTGCTATCGCCATCGTCTTGGGGATAGCAAGGAACTTTGGCTCCCATAGAAGGAGGCTTGGAATAATCGATGGCACCGGTCGACTTTCCATTCGAGTCCTTGACCTTCGGAAATTTCAAGAAGGGGAAGAAACTGTCTTCAACGAGTTCTTTGGACTTCTTCTTACCGAACCATAGCTCGGAGTTTGCAACAGCATCATCAATGATATTCGACTGAAACTCTGAAATCTTCTTTAAGAAAGCATCGGTGGATTCGGTCTTATACTCGGGATTCGGAAAATTGAGCGAGATCTTGAACTTGCCATCGGAGGTTCCATCATCGTTGGCGAAATCGGAAATACCCCAGGTCATCAGGAGGGGCGTATTTAAATGAAGGGATCGACTGGTCTGCGTGCTAATAAGAGTCACCGACTTGCCGCCTTTATCGTTCACCTTTGGCGCCATATACTTATGGGCCTTAGGATTCCAATCGGCGAATTCAAGAACCTTGCGGTTAGAGTTGGTAGAAGAGTTTGAGCTAAAAGAGGACATAGTGGTTTTGTGGGTTATAAGTTATCTATGGCGCTCGCTTTAAATCAATTTTGTGAGATTATTTTAGCGGGAGGCATGGGTTTTGTTCTCCTAGCCGGATTTTTGTTCTCCTTACGAGAACGTATTGCCCAAAGTAAAATTATATAGACATATTTTAGAATACATACGTAAATGTTCTCTAAACCATTGTTCCCCCTCGCGGCAGAGCAAGAAGAACATAAGAATGAATTTGTAGAAGAGAATCCAAATATCATTGATTACACTATGTATCAAAAAACGCCTAAAGTTCTCTATACCTATCGTGTTCCCCAATTGAAACAGATCGCCAAATATTATCGATTGGGAGTCTCCGGAACCAAACAGGTTCTCATCGATCGAGTAGAGAACTTTTTCTTAAAAAATATCAAAATCATTCTTCTACAACGTGTGTTTCGAGGTTCTCTTGTTCGCCATTGTTTGAAATGGAGGGGGGACGGTTTTCGCAAACGTGCTTTATGTGTGAACGATAACGATTTCTATTCCATGGAACCCCTTTGTGACATTCCGGTCGAATATTTTTTCTCGTTTTGTTGTGGGAAGATCTGGTATGGATGTAACATAGTTTCATTGATTCATTTGATTCACTCAAAGACGGTGGTGAAAAATCCGTATACACGAGAACCTTTTACACAAGAATCCATGGATGTCATAAAGGATGTTTATGCTATGGCGTGTGTATTGTTTGGTGTTCCGGAGGGTGCGCCGAGTGTAGTGAAACGGGTGGAAGCACGACCGGCGATTGTATTTCCGGTTCATAATATGCCGCCGATTATCATTACGACGGATTTGATTGAAAGGCGTCTTGCCCGGTTGATCACAATACGTGAAAAAACGGTTCCGGAACGTATTCAGGGGTTATTTATGGAAATTGATCAATTGGGGAATTATACACATAGTCAATGGTTTGCGTCTTTAGAACGTCGGGACTATATTCGATTGTTTCGAACGTTGTATGATATATGGACCTATCGAGGTCAATTGACTCGGGAGACGAAGTTGTTGATCAGTATTTTAGAAGACCCTTTTTTTCAGGTTCATAGAGAAAGGGTCAACATACATAATGCTGATGTGGAGGTCATAAAGGAAATATGTTTACGAGTGATGGAGAACATGGTGTATAATGGTGTGGATGATGAATATCGGAAGATAGGGGCTTTACATGTATTGACGGCATTGACGGGGGTCAGTGTAGGCGCTAGATCGGCTTTGCCGTGGTTATATGAGGCGCTGTATTATTAATGCTTTATTCTTGGTGGATAATGCTTTATATTGGGGGGTAATTTTCTGTCTATCTATATATAGATATGTCCACTCAAGACGAATCCAAAGAAGAACCTATGCCATCCTTTGAATCAAATACCACCGATTCGCCATCCCCTCCTATGGAAGAAGGGTCTGCTCCTACGGAAGAAGGGTCTGCTCCTACGGAAGAAGGGTCTGCTCCTACGGAAGAAGGGTCTGCTCCTACGGAAGAAGGGTCTGCTCCTATGGAGGAAGAATCTTTAGGAGAACCTGTGATATCTGAATCAAAACAAATGGACAAAGACAAACAGGTTGTCGATGAGGCCGCTGTATTTAGGAGAAAACTCACCAGTACAAAGAAGAGACTTCCTACTATGGACGATCATCAAAAAGACGAGATCCGTAATGGTGTTATTCGCGAGTTTATGAATATTTTGAAAATCTCGAAACGCGCCACTACCCGAAAGAAGTTGGGTCGCCGTATTAACAATTTGCGAGGTGTCTTTAATGAAACACTCGACCTATTGAACGGAACGGCCAAAAAACACCCAAAAAAGAGAAAAACCAAGAAACAAAAGATGGAAGCCCCTCCTGCCGAAAATTCTGTCGAAGTCCCTCCGACTGAAGTCCTTTAGCTCTTTTCCGAACAGACTCCTGAGTCTTAAAACGGTGTCAAATAAATAAATATATTTGCGTTAAAATACTTAAAAAAGACTGTCTATATCAGTATATAATCACAAGATGGTTAGAGCTGTTAAGACTACTGCCGAGAAGGCCCCCGCTACTGTCGCCCCTGTTGGCGCTACTGATAAGGTGAAAGCCCCTAAGAAGGTGAAGGCCGTTAAAGACGCATCTGTTGCCGAGCCTGTTGCTGCTGTCCCAGCAGTCGAGGGTGAGTCTACTGAGCCAAAGGTTTCTTCCAGACTTTCGGAGTATTCCGAGAAGATCAACCAGCTTTCTTCCCTTGTCAGCTCCCTCAAGGCCGAGTTCAAGGCTCTTGAGAAGTCTGTTGCCAAGGAGCTTAAGGCTGCCGAGAAGGCATCCCAGAAGAAGAAGCGTGCTTCTGGTAACCGTGCTCCTTCTGGTTTTGTCAAGCCAACCCTCATCTCTGATGAGCTCGCTGCTTTCCTCGGAAAGGAGAAGGGTTCCATGCTTGCCCGCACTGCTGTCAGCAAGGAGATCAACAACTACATCCGCGCAAACAAGCTCCAGGACGCAGCCAACGGTCGCAAGATCAATGCTGATGCCAAGCTTTCCAAGCTTCTCAAGCTCGCCAAGGGGGATGATCTTACCTACTTCAACCTCCAGAAGTTCATGAAGCACCACTTCATTAAGCCTGTTGCTGTTGCCACTGCATAAATATGTAGTGTAAAATATTTGACATATGTGATACATATATGTCAAAAAAGAATTTGTCATACACCTTTTCACCTTTCAAACGCCGATTATATCAAGATATAAAGGCGATTTATCGGTGAAATGTAAAAAGGTGTAAAGGGTTATTTGTTGGTAACAACGTCGCTTCGCACTACAGTTACCGAATTATATTCTTGCCAAAAGAATATAAATATTCAGTTGGGTATAGATGTATACCATGTCAGACAATATCAAATTTCAGGTAGTGGATAATGATGATCTTTATGGTTCTCGTTCTACAGCACAGGGGCTTTTGCAGATGCCTTCGCAAATGCCTTCGCAAATGCCTTCAAAGACGTATCCGCAAATGCCTTCGCAAATGCCACCGCAAGGGCCACCACCGATGTCGACAAACAACGGTTTCAAACAACAAATCTACCAATATATACAAAAAAACCGAATCAAACTATATATTTTGACCCCCTGTTTTGCGAGTCTTTGTTATGTGAATTATGTTCATTGTCTCATGTCCACCATCGAAGTTTTTCGCGAAGTGAATATTCCCCTAAAGATCGAGTTCTGTAAAAATGACAGTCTAGTATCTCGTGCCAGAAACAATCTCATCGCCAGAGCGATGACCGATCCAGATTGTACTCATGTTCTCTTCATCGACAATGATATCTCTTGGGACCCCGTCGATATTTTGAAGCTATTGATATCCGAAAAAGATTTAGTGGGCGGTATTTATCCTCTCAAAAACTACGATTGGGAGAAATTGGTGAAAGATCCACAGAATCCTTATAACTCCAACATCGTCCAATCCCTTATACAAAAGAAAAACGGTTCTCAATTAGCCGGACTCATTACCGACTCAGCGATGGTCCAACACAATCTCCTGAGATACAACGTGAATTATATGGGACCCTATTTAGAGATTACCAATAACGTCGCCAAGGTGAAACACCTTCCCACAGGATTTATGATGATTCGTCGTAAAGTTCTCACTGCCATGATGAAAGCCTTCCCCTCCACCAAGTATACAGACGATGTCTCCTTTTTGAAACCAGAAGAGAATGCCATGGCCTATGCCCTCTTTGATTGTGGAGTAGAAGAGGGACATTATTTCTCGGAGGACTGGCTCTTCTGCCATCGATGGACAAAGATGGGCGGCGAGGTCTTCATCGACGTTTCGATTAATCTTACTCATACAGGCATCGAAGATTACCGTGGATGCTATATTTCCACTATTATTTAGAGGGTTTGATTATTTTTTTTAGGAGAATATTCCACATAAGATATTGCCACTCTACTTTGTTCAGGGGAAAGAGTTAATTCCTGCTATTTTGTGTTGGTATAGTAGATACATCATTATTTATTAGGTATTGGGGTTTGGTTTGGGTTTTTGGAGTTTCGAGTGTTTTTTCTATATACGACTTCGATGGTCGAAATATAGATCTAAATGATCCGATTATAGATTGATTTGTATCATATCCTTCGCCGCCTTTCATTTTTAATACCTTTTTATTCAAACGCGTTTTTCGCCTCCCACCCTTCTTTAACCTACGTGTATTCCGGGTTTTCTTCACCATTATAGCGTATCTTCCTATATTTTTTCACAAAAGTCATAAAGAAAATTGAAGAGCATTTTCCTTTATGACTTACCAGCACATCCATCCACATGGCAACCAAACAAAATACCCTTGACCGCACGATCGCCCGTTATTACCAATTAGGTAAGAACCCTGTCCCCTATGTAAGCACCTTTACCACCGAAACCATGATGCTGTTCTATTTAGCCCATCAACATGGACTACATGACCCGGCGCATGAAAAGATGAAAGAAAAATACCGCGTCTACGGACGCATTCGTAGCATCCGCCAAAAAATCCCACCAGAAAGGTATGAATGGGAACTCTACCTGTTTTTCGACAAAAAAGGGAACCTCCTAAAGTCCAACAAAGACGACTATTTCGCCGCCTTTTATTGGAGACTCCGCGAATTGATCGAGGCGAACCCAGGTAAGAAAGTCGCGTGTACCTTCAATGCCGCCTTTTTCGAGCAAGAGACCCCCACCGATGGTCATTCTGTCATTGTCCTTTATGACCCCGCACTGAATACCCTAGAGTATATGGATTCGAACAACCTTCCGAAACAGTGCGCACGTGTGGAACGCGAATATTTCGTATTTTCCGAAATCAGCAACGACATCATGACGAAAGTCGCTGAAGCATTGCCGACCTCTCCCATCTACATAAACAACCACGCGATCTATTCAGGATACGATTGGGGGATTCAGTCCATGGAAGCAAGTTCCGATCACCATACCGAAACCGAAAAACAGGGGTTTTGTCTCATGTGGGCCATCTTGCTAGGAGATTTAGGACTGACGTTCCCAGAAGAATCGATGGCCCAAATCATCTCCGCCTTTAAAAAAAAAGCGAAATCCAAACAGAATGCTGCAGCATCCGAAAACGATTATTTACTACAAGTGATTCGCGGATACGTGGTTCATATTAGCAAAGAACTCGATGTCGCCTTCGACGACGAAACATCGAAACACCAAGCATGTGTTCGTTTATCACAACCATAGGAACTCTAGGAACCCCCTAAGGAAAGATAAATTTATGAGGACGCATCAGGTCTCGAATCTCAGCCAGATTCATTTTACGAATCGCCGGCTTATTTTTTTCTACGAATTCCGCTAATGTATTTGTCTGATGGTCAAACATACCACAAATATGCCGATATTCAACGGGTTCAATAATCTCTTTATGACCCAACCAATCAATAAATTCGTTTTCGGCTTCTTGTCTATATTCCTCATACAATTCAAAACACCGTTTCAGCGCCATATTCGGTCGAGGAGTCGTCAATTCGTAATCCGTTCCGGAAAGAGCAACGGTTGCTCGAAAATCGGGCAGCGTCATCCCCATATCAGCAAGGATCGCGGCACTGTCATAAAGGGTTATTTCGTGTGTGGAGATATGAAACCCACGCAAAATGCGCGGAGCGCCGGATAGGAGCAAGTCCATATCATCGCTTAAGATAGCGTATACGTCACCAGAGAGAGCAAGATGGACGCAGAGTTGGTCGGCTTCCTGTGGGGCTAAATAATATTCGAAGCCGAAAGCTTGGATGAGTTCGATGGCGGTGTCGATATACGCCCACGTGATACGGACCATTCTCTTTTTGAGCGAGGCCATTTTTTTATGGATGTCTTGTCGTAATAAGAGATCGGTCGTATGAGCGAGTTGGTTCTCTAATATTTCGTATTGGGTTTTGGCATCTTGTTTTTCTTTCCGTCGGCGCTGTATGGTTGCTTTTTTTTCGACGGGGGCTTTTCCGTCGAAAACGATGACGGGGCGAATACAATAATAACGGAGAGTGGCTAAAAACAAATAGAGTTGTTCCATGAAATGCCCGTCGACTAAGAACCTATATAAGTAGATGCTCATATCGACAGCGATACGTTTGTCTTGTAGATCGTTAAGGTGGCGTTTTTGGATGGAGTCAGTAGAACATTTCTCCAGTAACCATTTATTCAATTTGGGGATTCCCATTTGGGTGTTGGAGACCGTTTGAACCCGGTTTTTTTTATCAATTTTATGTATATGGACTCCGGCCGGATACTCGCCTTTTTAAAAAAACTCCCCCTAGATATTCCGCATGAACGACTGTCCCCTTTATCGCGTATCTTCATCGACAAAATCATACACCAAATCCATTTAGGGCAGAACGCGTGGAAAACGAATACGACCTACAAAGAGTCCATATTGAAAGAATTCCCGAAAGGGGTCGACTTCCACCATATTGTCGACGAGATCCGCGAAGAAATCGAGACGTTTCGTAAAATCGGCAAACAATATTCCTTTGTGATAGGTGGGAGAACCTTTACGATTTATGCCGTGGTTCCTTATCGAACCAGGATCGTCGCCAAACGGGTCTATGCCTATTTGGACGAGGCTGTCAAAAAGATGTTTGTTTGGTTATATGTGGCTACGCATTTTGCTCCGGCGGAATGTTCTCGAGAACTGGCGATCTATTGGTATTTGACGGGACATCAAAAACGGTTGCCTTCTTCCAAGGGGGGACCTGTCGATCAAGAACATGCGAACACGGCTTTTACGATGGCTTGTCCAGTGGACTCGGCGAACGGGATTTATATTTTTCGAAAGGAGGAGTGGTTCAAAGTCTTTATTCACGAGACGTTTCATAGTTTGGGGCTGGATTTTTCGCGGATGCCGGAAGAGGGGGGCAATGAGGCGTTGTTCTCGATTTTCCCGGTTCGTTGTGACTTCCGGTTTTACGAGGCCTATACCGAGACGTGGGCGACGATCCTTCATGCGTTGTTTTTGGCGATGGAATCGAAAGGGGCGGTCTATCCTCGGTTGGAGGCCTATTTACAAAAAGAGCGTATGTTCTCTCTTTTTCAAAAGGCAAAGTTGTTGGTTCATCATCGTTTAAAATACAAACATCTTTGTTCCACATCTACTGCTTATCGCGAGAATACTCAGGCGTTTGCATATTATGTCTTAAAGGGAATCTTGTTATTTCATACGAATGATTTCATCGAATGGTGCGCCCATAAAAATAAGGGGACGATCGCTTTTAAACGTCTTCCTGCAAATGTTCTCTCTTTAGTCGATTTCGTTCGGAAGAATCATAAAGAGGAAGTGTATGAAGGATGTCTCGAAGAGATGGAGAACTGGGTCTCCACCCATCGAACCGGTGGACCCGAGATGACGACGATGCGCATGACTGCGTTAGCCTAACCGATATAAAGACATCGGGCGAAATATAGAAATGCCAGTGTTCCAAGTGCTTGTCATAAAGGAACATGTTCATGGGGATAGTAAGCAATTGGATAATCGCCTATGTATCCTTTATGACGTCGATGAAGAAACCTATTATTTTTACGGGTCGAGAAATAATGTGGGGGAAATGAAATACGCCGATTATTCGGGTTCGTATACGTATGCTAAGCGAAAGGAGTTTCGATTGTTTTTAGAGTGTATCTTGGGAGGAAAGGACGCTCTCTTGTCAACCGAACTACATCTGTTTGACATTCCTGCGGAGGAGTATGATTCCTTGGACTGGATCTATTTTATGGGGCGATTAAGATCGAAAACCCTTTTGGCAGCGTATGATTTCAATGTCGAAGCGGCAAAGTCTATCAAAAAGTATTTGAATCTATTGGTCAACGCATAACTTTCCCATTCGGTCACGAAGGGGGAGGAGTCTGTCTGTGGAAAGAGTTAAACAAGGTTTGGAATAAAAAAGGGGGTTGTCCCCTTTTTTATTTGTGATAATGATTATTTTACTCTTTCTTGTAGTATTTGTTTCAAGTATTCTACACGAGGGTTTGGGGTGGGTCTAGGAACTGTAAAGGTTTGATCCTGGAATCTCTTACGAAGGGTCTCCTCCATGAGCTCGTCGCGGGTCATTTTGTAAAGCGGTTTGGGTGGCATTTTTTATAGGTGTGCTGGTGATTCGTTTGGAAAAAAGGCGTTCGATTTTTTCTAGGGGTATTGTAAATGACCGCGGATATAACCAAGTCCGATATTAAGAAACGTATGGAAACATTTTTACAAGGATGTAGAGAAAATGATTTAGAAAAGGTCCAAACAGCAAATGGGGAGAACCAACCAGTGGAGTTGATAAATATACTTGAAATTCATGCTATGAAGATATCAAAAACACAATATACTAGAAGTATTCTCTTTATTCCCTATACAAAATATACTACAATCATTTCTCTTGCCAGAAATAAGAGAACCTTACTTCATTATGCTTGTTTACATAGTACTTCTGCCATTGTGAAATATATTATAGATAGATATGTATTTCATAATAGGATCCCAACGGAACAAGACATAAATAAAGATACACCCTTACATATAGCTATCCAATCTAGAAATATTAGCATCATTACAGAATTATTAAATGGTATTTCTAAATTGGATAAAGACAGAATAAAAAAAATATTAGATACAAAAAATAAAGATGGTAATACACCTTATCATCTTATAAGCAAATGGTATAGTCATAATTTAAGGAAAAAAATAGAAATTTGTGAAGTATCACATATGATGGGGTTTTTTCAAAAATTTAATGCGAATGATTCTATAAAAAACAAAAAGGGCAAAACACCGATCGATCTTAAATGTAAATTGATAGATACATGCGCTTCACACATTATTGACCCAGAATTAGGATGGAAAGATAGCGTATTTGATCCAGAATTAGGTTGTAGTCCGGAGTTTGACATCGATTTAGGAGGTGGCAATCAAACTCGCCGACGCCAAACAAAAGGGAAGAAATCCCGCCGGCGGCGTCCTTAGTTCTCCAATTCGAGTCTTTGTCTCACGGTCATCAGCGACGTATCCGTCTCCGCCTTCCGTTTCGGAATATATTTTCGAAGAACAGCGTTCTTCGTGAATAACACTATCTGTTTCAGTTCTTCGTTTTGTGAGAACTTCGCATAAAGAGCCTTCTCTCGCTCTTCCCTTTGCCGGCTCCCGTAAAAGTCGGGATCAATCCGGATGTCTTGGGGTCGTAAAGGAATCTCTTTCTTCCCCTTCTTGAATACCCCTTTTTGAGAACCCGCGGCCTTCGCTAAAGCAACATCTTTCGCAATCTCGCTGGAGGAGTCATCCAAAGAGAACTGGTTGTAAAAATGGGGATGATGTTTCTTGAACTTCGCCGCCTGATAATAATGCTCCACCGTTTTCCATTTTTTATTGTCTAGTTCAAATGTGCTTGCCCAATCATCGTCCAGCTTTTTACGCCAGTCCTTATGAATCGCGAGCTGTTTATATTCATGTATCTTGTCCGCGGGGATTTTTTCATTCGACGCCTTCCCCGGTTTATGAGACCCATTCGATTTGTCATAAAAGGTGAATAGGGTAGAGGTGTCGAGCTTGCGGAATCCGCCGCCTTTCATCTCAGGTTCTTCTTCTTCGTGTTCTTCGTCGTCTGTCCCTACGCCTAAACGCCTCTTCCAATCGATGAATTCGGGGATTTGGGAGAAGATGCCCGAATTACGTTCCATACATTTGATAATAATCATCGATTTCACATCATAAGGGATTTCGCGAAAGGAGAGGATGCGTTTATTTTCGTAAGCGACGAGTTTATAATGATCCCCGCTATACGTCGTCATAATATAAAAATCGGGCGTGAACCGTTCTTTTGACGTTTTTGTGGCCAGTGTACACCGGAGAACATTGTTCTCATCATCTTCTTCGTAATCCTTCTCCGAAAAAATAATGAGTTTCATATTGAGCTCGCGTTCGAGAACATCGATCGCCCAATCATCCGCCCAATAAGACGGAGTTTGGACATAGTCGCGGAATTGGTCGACGGTATCGATCCCTCTCATATGTGAGAACTCTTCCAAAAACTCGCGGTTCATCTCTTGCGTTTTTTTCATCGTCGAATGCTGGTGTTTGATTTCATTCGCCTGTTTGATGACCTCGTTCCTTTTCGTTTTGTCTGTCGCGGGAATAGAAGCCAAACGCTCTTTCAGGTTCTTGTTCTCCGCAACCAATCGCCGGAGTTCCTTCTCTGTCTCCGCGATTTCACCCAGAGTCGATTGATACAATTCGCGATACTCCGCAAATCGTTCCTTTGTGACTTCCTTCGCTACGAGTGCGCGTAAGGTTTTTATC
>Ga0209500_10001211_pt1 | contig 19848 bp, 7 predicted proteins | sample S_140212_EF_Meta_FD_187323 | JGI IMG/M metagenome (GOLD analysis project Ga0209500, IMG submission 187323) | Freshwater microbial communities from Lake Simoncouche, Canada to study carbon cycling - S_140212_EF_MetaG (SPAdes) (version 2) | ecosystem: Environmental > Aquatic > Freshwater > Lake ... | reverse complement strand
CCTGTCACTCCGCCCGCCACCGTTCGGGGAGTGAGCAATGTTGACCGAGCGTAGGTGCCAACTCCCGCGCCGTTCACAGTCGCCACTTGGAACAGATAGCCCGTGCCGTTGATGAGGCCTGTCACCGTTGCGCTCGTGGCCGTCGAAGGAACATCTGCAAACGTGGTCCACGTCGCACCGCTGTCAACGCTATATTTAACGCGGTAAAACGTGATCGCAGAGCCCCCATTGGAAATCGGTGCCACCCACGAAAGGGTGACTTGGCCGTTGCCCGCCGTGCCAGCTAGACCTGTCACTGCGCCTGCCACCCCAACTGGCATGACCGAACTTGATGGGGCTGAAAAAGCTCCTGTACCGGCGCCGGTGACTGCTGCGGTGCGGAATAAATAGCTGGTGCCATTGGTCAGACCGGTCACCATTGCACTCGTGGCCGTCGAAACAGCATGTGTAAATGGTGTCCACGAGGCGCCGCTGTTGCTACTTTGCTGAACGACGTAATCGCTGATCGGAGAGCCGCCGTCCGAGGGAGGCGTCACCCACGTAAGACTCACTTGGCCGTTTCCCGATACTCCCACAACAGAAGTGGGCGCAGATGCGGGTGCCAGCGGCGTGAATGTGGCGGATTCAGCCGAATACGCTCCAGTTCCGAAAGCACTCACGGCGGCCACACGGAAGCGATAGCCCGTGCCGTTGGTCAAGCCGGTCACCGGTGCGCTCGCTGCCGCCGAAACAGCATCTGTAAATGTGGTCCATGTGACCCCGGCGTCGTTACTCTTCTGAATCACATAGTCCGTGATTGGCGAGCCATTGGCAGCAGGTGCGATCCAACTGATCGCGATTTGACCGTCGCCGATAACGCCCGTGAGACCGGTCGGCGCTGCGGGCACGTCGGCAAGGGAAATCGTGAAGAACGTCGTGCCGAGGGCTGGATCGTTGGGGAGCAGCGTGTTGTTGGCGAGATCCGTCATCATGCCCGTAGTGCCGTTCGTGCTAGCAGCGGTGGCCACATCGATCACATACGTGCCGCATGCATACACGGAGGCAGATTCAAATACGACACTATTTGTGTTTTCCAAGTAACGAAACAGGTAGTCGGTCCCTGCCACTAGCAAAACCCCATCTCGCCTAAGCGTAAACGCCGCGGAGGTGACGGTCGATTTATCGATGCCCACGCCATTGTCGTTGAGCTGAAGTACAAAACGCGTGACGCCTTGGGCGTCGGCCTGTGTCAACGTCACAGCGTTGCTGGCAGGGTCGTGGTCCACTGGGGTGCTTGCGCTCTGATCCAGCGGAACGGCCAGCGCGATCGTGGGCTGGGCAAAGTCGACCCGGTCAATTGCACCGCGATCGAGATACACATTGCTACCGAGTCCCGGCAGGCCAACCTCCGCTGGATCGTCACCGCGAAGTTGTCCGTAGAGATCTCGTTGGGGCGCGAGGATCGGTGAATGTGGAATGCCCAGCGGAGAGTTCACCACGACAAACTCGTTGCGGTCGCCCAGCGAATTCATCGCACTGTCGATCGCCCGCGATCCCTGGACCAAATAGAAATTATTCTTTGTGGCATTCACAAACGGATTGGTGCTCAAGACGATCTGTTGGCTCTGAGTCACCCCGGCCGACACCTGCGTGAGCGTGCTAAAGTAGGCCGATGTGCCGATCACGGTCCGCTGGTTGCCTGCGATGTCGAGTCGCGAAGTCGCGTCGACATCCACACCTTTTGCCAGCTTCGCGAACAGGTTGTTGAGCAGCGTCGGGCCAGCATTTTCGGTTACCTGCACGCCGACCATCCCGGGCGAAAACGTGAGCACAACACCCACCGCAGTCGCCAGAGCGTTCCGCGTGAGGGTGAGCGTGGTGGCACTATCAATTGAAAGAATGGCCGTGTCGGCTGGAATTCCGCTGCCAGATACGAGCATTCCGGATCGCAGCGAGGCAGTGGAGGCCAGTGTGATCACCGGACTGGCAGCCACAGTGTCCCCTGTGGCGGTGACGGTTTCCCGACCAAAGATCGTGTTGTTGATGATGCGGCCGTAAGGCACCGCGGCTATCGGCCCACTGCCTGTATTGGGATCGCCGCTAAACAGAATGCCTGCAGTGCCACTGTCGGCAATCACGTTGTTGGCCACCACCACTCCTGGCACGAGTCGGCTGCCGCTTAGCACCGGCAGGCTACGCAGCACGCCTGGTGATGGAGCGTTGGTGCCAGGATCGCGGATGCCAGAGTCGATGCTGATGCCATAGGTCAGCGCGTTGGAGACGATATTACTTTCAATCAGGAACTGGCCCTGCTGACGCAACTGATTCGCGTCGCCGAGTCGGCCGCTGTTCTGCGTGAGACTGTCATTGGCACCAAAGGCTTTGTTAATTTGCACTGCTGCCGACTTTTCGCTTGACAGTGTTCCATATTCTTCGCCGCGGCGGATTTCCAACTGATACGGACCCTGCAGATTCTGGTTTGATTGTGGCGTGCCCACGTCGAAATAACCGGTCTGGTCAGTAACCGCACCGGTCACCATCTCACCACGCTCAGCGAATCCGACGACGAAGTCGTCAAAGTAGGCACCCTCAAAAGCGGCTGTGACACCAAGAGTCGGCGGCGTGAAAGAGAGCTGGAGTTGGATCGATTGCGCCCCAGCAAATTGACCAATATCGATTCTGGCCTGCCGCCATCCGGTTCCCTCAAAGAGCTCCTGAACAAGCTGGTTCGACTGCGTGCTCATCCGTGACGATACGGAGGCGAAAGCGGGAAGCGTAGTCGGTTGAATTCGATCGTGACTATTGGTTGCGATCGTGATCCATTGCGAGCCTACCGAAAGCCGAACGTTTGTGCTCCCCGCGTTGGCCCCAATTCGGTAGTTGAAGTAGAGCGTTGGCTTGTCGGTGTAGTCGTATCCGTTAAGACTAAATGGCAACGTGTTGATTACGACCTCTCGTCCTGTGGTCGGCAGATTTGCCACAAAAGGTCCAACACCACTCACGAGATCTCCGAGCCACGTGGGTGAGACAACGCCGATCTGACCGATCGGCGTACCATCCATGGCAGTAGTGCCTTCATTGGGATCGGGATTGGGATTGGCGAGGCCATAGTAAATGCTCGTAGAACCGATATTTTCCCTCGCCAACAGGACGTTGGTGTCGTAGTTGCCGTCTCGGGTGTGGTCGAGCGCTACGGTAACGCCGTGCCCTGCATCCGTCGCACGATGGTTCGTTGCGTGCCAGAGATTGATGTCCAGTGGCGAAAAGGCAAACCCGGTATAGCTGCCGCCGGTACCATAGCTGCGGGTTGTGGCGTCGGCCACGCCGTCAGAATTGGTATCGAATACCGTAAGCAGAGTGCCCGACGTGTCAAAGGCCCGCAGGAAGCCACCGGCGTCAATCGCGAACAGCTTGTCGGCAAAATAGCCTGGTGTATTGCTCGGACCCCCGGCCACATTCTGTGGACCGATCGAGAGTCCCTGAAAGTTTGGCGACCCAGCAATAGTAGTCACGAGTGTGGCGACCGCCGTGGTGGGATTAATCGTAAACAGGTGGCCCAACTGATCCACGCCGTAGAGCGTAGAGCCGATGAAAGCCATACCCGTCGTGATACCGAGACTATTATTTGGTGTCTGAATAAATGATGTTTCAATGCTGCCGGCAACTCCTCTGCGGCCGGCTGCCGCCGAACCGTTGCCCATGTTGGCCGCATAAAGCCGCGAACGCGAGCCGTCCCGAACAGAGTACAAGAATGTGTCGAATACCGGTGCTGCTCCAGCCACGCGGTGGCACGCCAACGCATCTACCAAGTCTGTCGTGATGGAATTCGGGTCTGGGGCAAACGTGTAGGTGACCGTGACCAGCTCAACACCCAACGCAACCACCTGACCTATACCGCCGTTTGCAGTCCAATTCACCTGAACGGCTCCGCCGCCGGTCACGGTACTATTTGCGCCTGGCTGGGGCATCAAGTTGATCACGCCACCAAATGGCGTGAATGTCAGTCTCCCGAGGGCATCGGACGTGATCGTCCAGGTGCCTGTTGTCGGCGTCGTATCACCGGGAAGCGTCGTTGTGTACTGTAAAACCCCCGTGAATGTTGAGAGAATGATGTTTTTATTGGCCAGTCCAAAGGGTGTTGTAGCGGTGATTGGGGGAAGTATTGGGGGGACGAGAAGTGTTTCTGTAACCGACGTGCTGGCGGGGCGATCGGGGATCGAGTCATTGCCAACCAGCGTCGTCAGACCGGTCCCAAGATCCATAACATCCAAACGTCCGGCGGTGTTCGCTGCCCCTGGCAGGCCGGTATACGAGTAGAGCTTGCCATCCGAACGCATCATCAGGTCATCGGCAATCAGATTATTGGTGCCGATTGTGGAAGCCGAAAGGTAGACCTTCACATCGTCTAAGGTAAACGGCGTGAGCTGGTTCTGAAGGTTCGGCAGATCGAACATGGGGCCCCCCGATGGGGACACCAACGTGTAGTCGCTGCTGTCGACGCCGGTTACAAATTCGCCAGAGTGATAGCCAGTAAGGCCGATGTGATCTTCGACCACCCGTGTAACGGAGTTTACTGGCTCGAGCCTGATCAACGAGTTTGTGGGGGACGCCTTAAACGTCGCATCGAGCGCACTAGGCAACTGCTCGTTGCTCGATACAGCCACGTAGTACCGTAGCTGCTTCAATGGATCTGGAGCGACCGCAGCGGCCCCATCCTCGATACTGCCGCTGCCGGTCGGATTGCCTGCCGGCATCTGGACAGAGCCGATGAACGGGTCGAGTTTGCCAAGCGATCCCCTCGAGAGATCGTTGAAATTATTCCCTTGGCCGGCCGCTGGTTGGTCGGCAGCGACATTGGAATCCCGCCCGACATACATGAGCCTTCCAGTCGAGTCAAACACCGAAAGCGTCAGGTCGCCGCGGAAGCCGTCGCCGTAATCGATATCAAATACCGTTGCCCACGTTTTTCCGCCGCCGTTCACGCCACGGATCGACTGAATCTGTTCGAAGTTCAGGGCGAACGTGTACCAATCGACGTCAGATGCACTGGCTATGGCACCTGCAATGCTGATCGTATTTTGATCGGCCTGCAGCAGATTGCCGACGTATTGAGCCGACGCGAAGGCATTGTTGGCATCGGTGGAGTTTTCACCGTTTTCGCCAGTGAGCGGCGAGTGGCTGGGCAAACCCAAGACGTCGATGCCGATTGTGGGATAGCGGATATCGGCGTATCGCACTGTCGACCCAGGCACTTCGTCCCGCTGCTGGAGCCGCACGCGGAGTTCATACCGGCCGGCCGATTCGCCTGCTCCTACCTTGGCGGAATCGCGGAGATCGGTCTCGTACTGTTGTTGCGTCGTAGTTGCATCGTACTTCGGCTGGCTTCGCACGCGAATGTAATACTGCGTCAGCGTTCCGATGGGCTGCCCCGCGAGGCTTGGCAGCACGACCCGCATGCCGGGATCCTTGGAATTCTGCGAGTAAAAATCGGCACCGAGAATGGGGTCCTTTTCGAGTAATTTTCCGATGCCTGTGGTCAGCGAACTCAACGTCACATCCGACAGACTATCGGCTGACAAGGCCAAAACCGTGCCCGCCGCATCCAGAAGTTCGACCATTGCGTTGAGCGATGGGCTTGTTTTGTCGATATCGATCCAGGCCTCAGAACCGGAGTAGCCTACGAAGCTGTAGACATCGACATCTGAAGGTGTGTCGCTGGCGATTCGGCCATGCACTTCGAAGCCCAACCGGCGATTGTCGTCGCCACCCTTTTCCTGTGCCGATGCCGTCGAAGCACCGCCCGTTGCAAAGTTCGGAGCTAGCACGCCCAGAGACTGAGCCAAGAGGGCTGTGCCGTTGACATCAACTCCGCCAGTAAGAACTTTCTCTGATTCCACGACGATAGACACGTTGCGGTCGTTCGAAAACGGCAGGAATTTCAAGCTCCGCCAATCTCCGGCGGCTGGCACCGTGGACGTACCGTCGTTGTTGGTGTCTTTCACGAGCAGACCGAGTGGGTCGAGGCTTGCGCCCACAGAATCATCCTTGAGCGATGTGAGCACAACGGGATATCCAGGCTGGCCGACCACCTGCACGGTGCCGCCAATCCTGTCGTTGATATCGAGGCCGTAGCCCGCCGCTGTGAAGCCGGCATTCGGGCCATCGAGTTTCACAATGAGGCTGGCGTTGGGCTGGCTCTGCAGTCGGATGCCCGTGGCAGTGTGGAAATTTTGGACGATGATCTCACTTTGTAAGACATACACAATGTCCGCGTCGTCCCAGACGCTCTGGACGGTGATCTCCTCGCCGCGAACTTGCATGCCGCTCATGCTGCCGCCAGCCGACCCGCCTGCGGAATAAGAAAGCCGGTTGCCCCGCACAAGCGGGCCGACGTTATCGTCGTACAGAGATTCGCGATCGATGGCCCCTGTGCTCCGGCCAGAATCGGGCCGTTCGACGTCGGTGAGCGAATTGGCATTCACGCTCACAACGGCACCCAAATTGTTGCGGAAGTCGTTGCTTACAATGATCGGTTGCGCACCGCGAACGAAGATCGTAGCGGCTGCATTTCCGCCACGGCCAACGCGGTTTGTGCTCGACGCGCCGGCGGCGTTGTTCTCGATCCGGCTGTGGGCCACGCGGAGCTCACCCTGGTGCGTTTCAATCACATTGAAACTGTCGAACGTGCCCTCAATGGGCGTCTGCCCACCACCGTATGCGATGGCGGCGCGATCGATGCTTGCGGAAGATCCAGCGTTGAGAAAAATGCCGCCCCAGTCACCGGCAATGGACACGTCCGATAGGGCGCCGTTGGTGTCGAACGTGCCGCCGCCACCAAACCGATTGTCGCCTAAGCTCGTGAAAATCACGGGGCGATCTGCCGTGCCCTCCGCAATCAACTGCGACGTGCCCCGCTCCAGTTCGATTCGTGAGCCCTGCAACTTCACAACCACGCCCGGATCGATCGTGAGTCGACCGCTCTTGCGAGCAAAATACTTGAGCAAGCCATCGGCAGGGTCGACCTTTTCTTCGTACCCACCAACTCCACCATTGATGAAGAGATTTTCCTGCAAGACGTAGACAATATCCGTGCTCTTGAATCGGGCAGACACATCCAGCTTGTCCACTGGGCTCCCGAATTCCGTACGAATTCTCACGAACAGGCCATTGATCGAATTATTGAGCAACCGATTGCCGCGCAACTCCGGACCGCTTCGGCCATCGCTGTCCTCGAAGCTATTGGGGTCTGCTGATATCGCAGCACCAGAGCTTTTGGTGATCGTGTTGAAGGCCAGCGTTGGCCGTGTGCTCTCCAGCTGAATCGGCGAGACAACCTGCAACTGCGAATCAACCAACACCTGCCCACCGCCGTAGCTGATCTGCGATTGGTTGATGGAATTCAAAAATACCTTCTTCGTTGCCGAATCGGAATTGCTCCGCAGGGCGATACCGCCCCACTGGCCGCCCGTTGCTGCAGGGCCAATGCCATCGGAATTGCCCCCAACCGTGTCGTCGTGATAGGAGGTAAAGAGCACATTGTTGGTCGGAGTGCCCAACACTTGGAGTGCTGCTCCAGCCCGCGATACCAGCGGTGACGAACTGCCTACATCAATAACCGCTGCCCGCAACTTCAGCACCGCTCCCTCGTCGATCATGACTGTCACGCCAGCAGGTACATTGAACGTGCCTCCGTCGGAGAGCGTCCTTCCAGCCAGATCGGTGCCGATGAGATACGGCAGCGATGTGCCCCCCGAGCCGGCAGCATTTCCAACGATTCGGATAAGGCGTGTCGTAGGCACAACGGCGGCAAGGGCCGCCTGAACTGTTTTATAAGGCTTGGCAACCGTGCCATCTGCACCGACGGCCGTGGCAGCCGCTTTATCCACAAAGAGCGTGTTGACGACCGAACCTGTATTGAACCAAAAACGAAACGCCCCACCTGCCTTCCCGTCCCGATCCCCGTCCAGCAGTGTGCCGGAGGTGTCCACAATCGTGTTGGCCGCTGTTGCTGTTGGTACAAAACCCAGTTTTAACTGGTAATCGCCGTCGCTGCGTCCACCGTACCCCGAGTCGCTCACCTCGGGATTGATTGCAGTGTTGCCGGTGCTTGTGACTGCGATGTAATACGTGCCGGTGTCTAACTGGAGACCGATGAACGAATCACGGCCGTCATAATTATCGTTGCGGGCGACGATCTCGCGGATGGTCTTGCCAGTGCTGTCCACCGTTTCGCGATAGAGCGTAAGCACGGTGTCAAGCGTGCTCCCGTTGAGGACCGGTTGCCCTGGACGGGCAACCACGGTCTCGGCCGAGAGGATGCCAGGGGCAGGGAGGCTGAACTTAAAAACGTCGATGTCGGAGCTCGACTTCGGAAAGAGCTGCAAGAGATGTTCAACGTCGTAATCACCCGGGAAAACCGCCTCGCCTGGGAGTGCACGGCCCATGATGGAAGGCAGGTCGTAGGAGTGATCAAGCCCAAGGACATGGCCGATCTCATGCATGGCCACTTTGAACCACTCTCCACCGTACTCGCTGGCCCCCCAATTCATTGAAGAGTTCATGATTGCTTTCCCCGACCCCCCCAATCCTGCGACCGCTGTCGGAGGGATCAGCGGATTGAGCGCTCGCACATCGCCCGTGACCACTGTTATGCCGGAAGCGGCCGTCTCTACACACCGCATCCCTGTAGAAAGACTGAAGAGCTCAAACACCTCTCTTGCACGCAGTTTCTGCGCCTCGGTGATGGCATTGTGCAGAGTGTTGCCTTGGGGATCGACCCCGTAAACGTCCTGAAAGTTATACTGAATCAACAGTATGGCAGCTGCTTGAACCGGCGATGCGTTACCCCCATGGTCGCCGCTATCCACCGGCGTGTCGCGATGACCGGGTTCATCGCGGGCCCCAGCCGGCCCCGGAAAATCTAGGCCCCCGGTTGGCGATGGCACTTGAGACCGCACATTGATTGTGCCGTTGACAGTTGCCCCTGCGGCCCCGAGGGCGCCCAAATCGCGAGAGGCTAGGAAGCTAGAGTTTTCGTCGGTATGGGTGCTATCGATTTCGTTGATAGCCGCCGCTGGCGCGGTTGCTACATCTCCGCCGATCTGGAGTCGATACAGCTTGTTGTCGGCGATCACCCCAGGGGCAAATGTGAGCACCGCCTTGCCCGAGGCGGCATTGTACGCCACGGCCGTTGGGGTTACAGCCGACCCCAAATCCCCACCAGTAGCGGGATCTGTTTCCAAAAGCCGATAGAACGCCGGCGTTTCGGCGGAAGCCTTCGCGAGTGGATCGTTGCTATTGAAATAGACGACCACCGAGTTTTTGTCTTGTACGAGCACGCCTGCAACCCGCGAGATGGGCTGCGGCACCACCGAAACAACCTGCGATCCTAAATCCAGCCGCATATCCAGAGTGAACGAACTGCCGTTGCGGAACGATTCTCCCGCGGTCGTCTTGACGCTCCCACCGATCTTGATCCGGTAGGAGTCGTCGGGCAACGTCTCGGCAAAGCGGATCACGACATCGTTTTGGTTCGGCAGATCGCCGACAGTGATGCTACCAGGCACAACGGACACATCGGTTTTGGTTCCCGCAGTACCGAAGCCGTCCCCGGCTCCGCCGCTTCGCACAACGGTGATACCGCCGAGCGTGCTGGCGTCGATTGTCGCACCAGGGCTCAATCGCAATGTGATCTGCGATGGAGCTTCAATGAGCGTGGGCTGTGGACCACCAGAAACATAGAACGGAGTATCGCTCCCCGTATAAGCGGCCATAAAATCGAATGCCATCACGCGCCGCTCTTCAAGGTGCTCCACATGGTGGCCGGCTTGCTGCTGGCTAGGCCGACGACGCAACCGACGTCCGAACGCTCGGCCCTGTAGGTAAGACCCACGTCGGACAAAAATTTTTGCGACCGATGTCAACCAGGAATTCCGCATAGCGGCACTTTCAAAAAGACGACAGGGAGAATGAAAGAGAACTGCGTTACGTTACGAGCCCACCGATGGTTTGATTGTGCGATAGAAGACGGCCCAAGGACTCACATTCAACCTATCGGCAGTATCCCGTCCACGACAGCCAAACAACCTGAGCCAATCGGCAGAGTCAATGGAAGGAAGTTCGATCAACCCGCAATCAAGTATTCAATTGGTTGGACGAGTTCCGGCTGTTTTGGTCATAGCCGAAGCTATCATTGCCTTTTGAACAGTGCAACGAATGGGCACCGACGATGTCAAATCAGCCTCAATTCGTCGATCGGCAGGACTTTTCGGGACGTAAGGCTTGCGTGAAATAGGCTGCTCAAGAGGCATGCCAGCCCTCCTACCCTGCCGATTCCACCACTTCGCTCCCGCCAGCCGTCGCCCGGCTGAACAGAATGTTGAGCGTGCGGAGAAACGTGTGCAGGCCAGCATCCTGAATCGGCAGGATATGGGCCGGGTGCCCCGACTCGTTGTGATGCGAATGCCAGAGGCCCGGCGGCGTCACAAACACCGAATGCGGCTTCCAGTCAAACCGCTTGCCATCCTTGATCCGACCGCCGTGTTTGGGATCGGGATCCAGGCTCTTGCCCACCAGCGTGTAGCATCCAGGCTTGGCGTCCACCACCAGATCCACTGCCACGGATTGGTGCCGATGCGGTGCCTGATTGGCACCCACGGGCAACAGGCCAAACATCGCCCAGATGACGTGTGTGATCGTCATCGTCTGAGGAAAGAATCGGTTGCCTAGGAGCACGCTGATTCGGTTGGCTGTCGCGCTCTTGGGATCGTGCACAATCGCTGCGAGCGCCTCCAGAATCGCCGCACGCGAATAGAGCGTGGGAGCAAACTGCTGACGCGTGGCTTCCACGCCCAGATACCGCAGCAACGGCTCGTCGTGCACCCAATAGATTGCCGCATCATCCACCGCCACGTGCGTGGCGCGGCTCTGCGCAGGCAGCGTAAAAAGATCGCCCGCCTGCCAAGGGATCTGGGTATTCGCCACGCAGGTTGTGCCGCTGCCTCGCATCACAAAGAATAGCTGGCTCGTGGCGTTGGCCTCAGTGATGATGGCTTCGCTGGGTCGGATATGCACAAAGTTTGCGCAGAGGCCGGGGCTCGTGGCCGGGCCGGCGCACCCTAATAGACCGCTATTGTCCAGCGGCAGCGTGCGAGTGATTCCCTGCTCGTGCAGGTCGGCTTCCCATTGCACCGCTGGAATCGCGCCCACCGATCCGTCGGCTACGGGATTCGACGCATAGCGATAGTCGTGAAACCTCGCGGATTCGGCAAGCCGCTGGGCATGCGAATGTTCGTGAGCAGGCTGCATCATCGGTTGGACCTCCACTAGAATCCTCGTTGCAATACTTTCCGCCAACCACGGCTGCCGTCTTGCAGGTCAGCGGCCTGAACCAGCGGTGAGAGCGTGTGTCTTACTTCATATCGGCGGGCTTGAGGCCTTTTTGTGCGCCGTTGAAACCAAACGGCGTTGGCACAAACGTGCCAACCACATCGACGACGGACTTCTCTGAAATGTTCTTCTCCAGACCGACTGCCCACGCGCAGGCATTCACGAGCATCCGCCGAACGCCTTCGCTTGCCATGTCGGTCGAAGAGCCCATCGTCGTTGTAAACACGCGGCCACGCGGGCCGCCTTCGACTCCGTAGGTTTTCACCCAAGCCACGGGCATCATTGGGGCGTTCTTTTTCGCATCGTTGCCATCGACAGGCTTTGAGTCGGCCGTCATACCTTCAAGCACTTGCCCCATCACAAGCGGCTGCGAATCCCCCGGCAGCGGCAATCGCACTCCATACACGTCCGTCGGCCCCCAGATGTCGCCGTCGTGGATGCCTCGCAGAATCGGATGGTCTTTGGCCTCGGAGGCAATGAGGCCGCGGGTGCTCTCCTGGCCGTGGTGGCCGTGATGGCTGATCCATTTTTCGCCCAGCACGAATCGGCCGAAGCCGTCGACCCATTCTTTTTTCTCGCCGTTGTAGTTGTTGCCGTAGTGTGCATAGGCACGCTCCTTTGGAATATTGAAGGCGTGCGTGGCCGTTCGCATGCCGACGACGGGCTTGACGGCCCGCAGGTAGTCGTCTATCTCTTTCATCTGCTCGTCGGGCAGGTTGCGAAAGCGGGTGGCAATCACGATCAGATCGGCCTTTTGCAGCGATTTGAGGCCTGGAATATTGTCTGTCTTGTTGGGGCTGATCTCGCCGGTGGCCGGGTCGATCGCATAGAGCACCGTGCAGGTGAACCCGTGATGCTTCGCCAAAATCTTGGCCAGTTGGGTGAGGGCCTCCTCGCTGCGGTATTCCTCATCGCCGCTGAGAAGCACCACGTGCTTGCCCTTGCCCAATCCCTCGCCGCCTTCAACCACCAGCCATGGGTCTGCGGCACAGGCCGATGCCAGAGATAGGCACACAAGGAGGCAGGCAGCCGAAAGATTCAAGACCGTTTTGAGCATTGGCGGCATTTTGTTCATGACAATGTCCTTGTATCGATTGTGGGATCCGGCATCCCTCTGTCCGCCAAGCTGCGTGCGCCAACAAGGCCCGCGAGGCCGATCCCGACAGGATACCCGCTGCGAAATACAGATGCACCTGTGGGCACACAGCCCACGGTCCCCGTGCACGTGCCAAGGGCCAGACAGCGGCCGAGGAACCTGAAAAAAGCCATTGTGCGTGCCGCGAGGCATCCCAGCTTCACATTTTTCTGTTTTCGGCCTGAAACGTAAGGTAAGGTAGAGGGCTCCACGTGCTTTGCTCCGACCACGGATCCCACATCAATGCCACAACGCTCACAGTTTCCAGATTTTCCGCAATTTCCAGGGCTGCCACCGATGCCCAACGGTTGGAAGCTATCCACGGTACTGGCCGGTGGGATCGCACTGTTGGCCGTCGCTGGCCTGTCTCGCGGCGTCTATACCGTTGGCCCGGAAAGTGTCGGCGTGATTCAGCGGTTTGGCCGGTCGATCGGCACCGTCGACCCAGGCCTGCGATTCAAGCTCCCCTTCGGCATCGATCAGGTCACGATCCTCCCGGTCAAGCGGCAACTGAAACTGGAGTTTGGATTTGGCTCTGCAGGTGGCTCCAACCCAGACCAGGTGTCGAACGAACAATCAAAAGAAAGCGACATGGTGACGGGCGATCTGAATGCTGCCCACGTGGAATGGGTTGTGCAGTACGAGATCAGCAATCCCGAAGAGTATCTGTTTAACAACCGCGAACCCGGCCCGACGCTTCGAGACCTTTCCGAAAATGTCATGCGAGAGGTGGTGGGCGATCGCACCGTCGACGAAGTGCTTACCGTCGGGCGACAGGGGATTGAAAACGAGGCGATCACAAAGCTCACGTCGCTTGTGCAAGAGCTGAAGATGGGCATCCGCGTGCAGCAGGTGCAGCTCAAAAACGTGCATCCGCCCACGGCCGTGCAGCGATCGTTCGAAGAGGTGAATCGGGCACAGCAAGAGCGGGAGCAGATGATCAATCAGGCCAATGGCGAATACAATAAAGTTGTGCCGAGGGCCAGCGGCGAAGCCCAGAAAAAAATCAGCGAGGCCGAAGGCTACGCACTCAAGCGAGTCAATGAGGCCGAGGGAGATGTGGCCCGGTTTAAGGCGTTGCTGGAGCAGTACGAAAAAGCCCCCGAAGTGACGCGGCAGCGACTCTATCTCGAAACGCTCTCCGAGGTCATCCCGCAACTCGGCAGCAAGATCATCTTGGATGCAAGTGCCAAGCAATTCCTGCCGCTCATGAACGTCCAGCAGTTTGAACCCAAACCACCCGTCCAGAAATAAGCCCCACACCCTCGCCACCAACCCCACAATCCAAAGCCCATGAGCCAATTCCCCATCAACCATCCGGCCTTGCAATTGGCCCGCCGCCTGACTGACGCAATGCTTTCGCCGCTCGGCGGCATGCTTGCCGTTCTGGCAGGGATCGTGATTCTGGGAAGCGCCTACACCGTCGACCAAACCGAGCAGGTGGTCCTCACCCAGTTTGGACGGCCGGTGGGCGTCCCAATCAATTCGATCGACTCCCCCTACGGCGCTGGCCTGCACTTCAAAACGCCGCTCATTCAAAAAGTAAGCCGCTTCGACAAACGGATTCTCGAGTGGGACGGTAGCCCCAGTGAAATGACAACCCGCGACAAGCTCTACGTTGTCGTCGACACGTTTGCCCGATGGAGAATTGCCGACCCACTGAAATACTTTCAAAGCCTGCGAGATGAGCGAAGCGCTTTGTCTCGCCTCGATGACATTATCGGCAGCGAAACGCGCAATGTCATCGCTCGTCACGATCTAATCGAAGTCGTGCGATCTGATAAATCGCGCACGCCCGAGCAGGATGAATCGCTCGGTGATGCGGCGGCCGCCGTCACAGCCTTGCCGCCGATCCAGTTTGGCCGTAAGGAATTGGAACGTGAGATCCTCGCTGCGGCCAGCTCAAAAGTGCACATCTGGGGAATTGAACTGCTGGACGTGCGGATCAAGCGGCTCAACTACAAAAATGGTGTGATTGAAAAGATCTACGATCGCATGATGTCAGAACGCATGCAGATCGCAGAACGCTTCCGCTCTGAGGGCGCCGGCGAAGCGGCCAAGATCGAGGGCCGCAGAGATAAAGACCTGCAACGCATTCAGTCGGATGCTTACCGCACATTGCAGGAAATCAAGGGCACGGCCGATGCCAGCGCCTCAGAAATCTATGCCAAGGCCTACACATCCAGCCCTGCCGCTGCCGACTTTTATCAGTTTGTAAAAACACTCGACACCTACAAAGCCACTCTCGGTCGCGATGCCACGCTGATTCTCACGACCGACAGCGACCTCTTTCGGTTTCTGAAGCACATCGACGGCGACACCAAGCCGCCGGCCCGCTAGCCGCTTGTGTTTTGCACGCAGGCCATGCATCGCCACGCCGCTGGCCGCTAGGCGTTTGCCTCCCCCCAACGCTCGTCCATGCAAAATCCTGCTCAAAACAGGACGAATCTGCAAAAACGCCGATGGATCGCACTGCTTCAAAATGCGTCGCGCGTTTGATTATGCATATCGGTTGCCATCCAGATCGCGATCGAAACTTTTTTGATTTCCCACCGTTAACATGGCAAGGGCTTATGACGAAAGGGAAGAATCCGATGCACAATACACAGAAAACAACCAGCCGGATGCGGGGCTGCTTTCACATCGCACTCGAGCATCTCGAACCTCGCTCGATGATGGCGGCTCAGCCACTGACATCCCTGCCACTCGACCCCCAATCGCTCGACGGAACGGGCAACAATAGTGCGCATCCAGACTGGGGTAGCACGGTCGAAGACTTGCTGCGACGTTCCTCGGTCGCCTATGGCGATTCCATTAGCACGCCATCGGGGGCCGACCGCCCCAACGCCAGAGCCATCAGCAACGCCTTGGCGGCCAGCCCCGATGGGGGCATTACCAATAACCGCGACTTCAGTGCGTTTGTCTATGCGTGGGGGCAGTTTCTGGATCACGACTTAAGCCTTACCGACACCGGTTCACCGCGAGAGTCTTTCTCCATCGCTGTGCCCGCCGGCGACACTTCTTTTGATCCGGCTAGCACCGGCACCAAGACAATCTCGATGTCGCGATCGGCGTTTGATCCGGCCACTGGCACAGCCATCGGCAATCCTCGTCAGCAGGTCAACTCACTCACGGCATTTATCGACGGCTCCCAGATTTATGGCGTGGATGTCGCCCGCGCTGCGGCTCTGCGAGAGTTCAGCGGCGGGCGACTGAAAACAAGCGATGGTAATCTGCTCCCATTCAATACATCAGGCTTTGCCAACGCCAACGACGCGCATCGGGTAGCTGATAGCCAGCTCTTTCTGGCCGGGGATGTACGAGCCAACGAAAACCCCGAGCTCATCGCGATGCAAACACTGTTTCTGCGAGAGCACAATCGGCTGGCTGTTGCTGCCGCCGCGGGCAATCCATCGTGGACCGACGAACAGCTTTTTCAGCACGCCCGCCGGATGGTGATCGCGGAGTTGCAAGACATCACGTTCAACGAGTTTCTGCCAGCCATCTTGGGCGATAGGAGCCCGGCGTCTTTGGCACTGGCCGGCTACAAGGGCTACCAGGCAGATGTGAATCCTGGAATCGCCACGGAGTTTTCTACGGCTGCCTATCGGCTCGGCCACAGCATGCTCGGCGAAGACATAGAGTTTCTGGACAACAATGGCAACGAAGTGCACGCGGCCATGGCTCTCCGCGATGCGTTCTTCAATCCGACGGTTGTTGGGGAAACGGGCATCGATCCAATTCTCAAATATCTCGCCAGCGATCGGGCGCAGGAGGTCGATACAAAAGTGGTCGACGATGTTCGCAACTTCCTGTTTGGGGGGCCAGGGCAGGGGGGCTTCGATCTGGCCACGCTGAATATTCAGCGTGGCCGGGATCATGGCATCGCTGATTACAACTCTGTGCGAGTCGCCTACGGCTTGCCCAGACTTACGAGCTTCGCACAAATCACGGGCGACAAGTCCGTGCAGGATGCGCTCGCCGCCGCGTATGGCAGTGGCCCCGAGGCCATGAACAAACTGGATCTTTGGGTGGCGGGCCTCGCTGAAAAACACCTCCCCGGATCCAGTTTGGGCGAGACGTTTACAAGAATCGTGGTCGACCAATTCAGCCGGCTCCGCGACGGCGATCGCTACTGGTATCAGAATGTACTCCCAGCCGATGCGGTCCGCGAGATTCAGAAAACGTCGCTAGCCGACATCATCCGCCGCAACACGCAACTGACCAACATGCAGTCGAATGTTTTTTATTTCCGCACATCCATTGGCGGCAATGTGTTTGCCGATCGGAATCGGGATGGGCAGCGGCAGCAAAAAGAAATGGGACTGGCTGGCACGATCGTCACGCTTGTGGATGCCACTGGCGCGACCGTGGCCACGAGCAAGTCAAACGCCCGCGGCGACTATATCTTTGCCGGAATCGATCTGGGGAGTTTCCGCGTGGTGGTCTCGCCTCCAGGGGGCGGCACGGCGGTGACCAGCCGCACCGTCGCGATCACCCGAGGTATGGAAATCCGCAACAACGACATTGCTCTGGCGCCCCCAGCCAGCGTGTCGCCACCGGCCCAGATTGCACCCCCAGCCAAGCGGCCGCAACCGGCTCCACCATCGGCTCCGCGGCCGGCTCCGCAATTGGCACCGCGATCCATGCCCGGTGTGCGAAACGCTGCCTTCGCCGCGATTGGCACGCTCGCTGTGCCCGGGGCTCCGAAGCGATAGGGATTTGATCCTCTTTTGGGGAGTTGAGTGTTGGTAGGATAGCGTGAGCTCATCGGCGTGTTGCCCGATGGCCCGAATGCCTGCACTCACGCATGGTCTCAATTGAGGAATGGCGATGATTCGCTCCCGCTGCGATGGCCTGTTCTTGTGTACCCGATTCTTGGTTGGTTGTTGCTTGGCCGTATGGTTTGTGGTGCCTGTGTCGGCCCAGCCGCCAACGGCGAAACCAAAAATGAAGCCGCTAGGTGTCTTGGAAGTTAAGCGGCTGGATGCCAAAACAGAAGAGATCCGCCAATCATTTCTCGAGGAAACCACACGGCTCATCCGGTCGTATGAGGAAGGTGGCCAGTTTGACAGGGCCAGGATGCTGCTGGAAGGGCTTCAGAAACTGGATCCGCAGAACGAGCCAATTCAAAAAAAGCTTGGCGAACTCGCCGAACAGATACTCGATGCCAATGAGTTCGAGATCGACATAGACCCTGGCAAGCCGTGGCAGCCGATCGGCATGGTGACCAAAGACCGTCCTTTGCGTATCAGCGTGGCTGGCGAATACAAACTCGCAACAACGCTTTCCACGGGGCCCGACGGGGTGTCCAGTAAGAATCCTGCGGAAGATCTGATTGCCAGCGTGCCGCTGGGCGCCGTCATGGCCGTGATTGCAATCCCGGTTGCCGCCGGTGCGGCTGCCGACGGGAACAAGTCCAACGACAAACAGCCAAAACCGTTTAGCGTGGGGAGCCATTACGAAAAAAACTCCGATCGGGAAGGCATGCTTTACCTCAAGGTCAACGTGCCCCCTGGCAGTAAATGCACCGGTCGGCTGACGGCCCGGATCAGCGGCGCGATCCAGCCGCAGTAGGGTTGGGTTGCCTGCAGGGGTGCCCGACTCCTCTGGTCACAGTTCTAGTCACAGCCCAAAGGAGTTAGCCGCTGCAGCGCGTCGGGCTCGCCCATAAACCGCAAGAACCTTTTGAATCAAACCGTCCGTTTTTTCGGAGGCCTGAAATGACTCAATGGATGGTTCCCCGAAAAAAGACATTTCATTCGGTTCAAACAAAGTATGCTTTCCTGTCTGTTCGGGCCCGTAGCTCAGTTGGTTAGAGCAGGGGACTCATAATCCCTTGGTCGTAGGTTCGAGTCCTACCGGGCCTACTGTCCTTTTGTACACTACTTCTGTTTTGTTCGGTAAAACCGTGATAACTCTCGACGATCGATCGGTTTCTATTCCATCTTGCGATTCTTTGCGACTCCTTGCGGGAGCCTGCTGAGTCGCATTTTGCGCTATCGCTGCGTCGGATTCTGCGTCGGATTTTCTGCCTGCATTTACGACGGCCTCGAAGTGATGATTGCGGGCCTGCAAGTAGTGGGCCGCTGCGATCGCTGGAGAGTGTCCCAGCCATGCCGCACACTCGTGGGCAGGGTGCTTCTCCACCCAATCCGTTTCGCATGAAGCCCGTAGGTTTTGGAACAGCCTGGTCCACGGCTTGCAGCCTGCTCGTGCCACGATCTTCGTGAACGTCGTGCGGAGATTCAAACCACCCCCAGCAGCCTTGGGGGCCACCAACGTAGCGCCCTCAGGTGCCTGCTCAAAGGCTTCTCTCAGAATCTCATGCAAAGCTCCCTGAATTGGCACCACACGTACCGCATGATCTCCACCGTGATGCTCAGTCTTCTTCGCTAGCACGGTGAGCCGGCCCTTCTCCCAATTCACGTCCGCCCACGTGATAACGCCAACCTCAGACGGGCAACGCAGGCCGGCATACCGACACAGCCCGACGATTACCCGCCACTCGATAGACGGGCAAGCGTCCAGAACAGCCTCGATTGTTTCGGTTGAAACGTAGACGAGTCTGGAAGCATTTACTTGAGAACCCGCCCGCATATCTTCGAATGGTCTCTTCGTAATCCACCCCCAACGCGCTGCCTTTCGGAATACTTGCCTTGCCAGCTTGACTCTTTTTGACACCGTAGCAGGCGATAGCCGATTGTCTGTCGTCGTGCGTTTCATGCGAGTGCCTTTCGTGTCTTTCGAAATCGCACTTCGCCAGTTGTCTGCAAGTTCTGGTGTGATCTCCGTGATTTGCTTCTGTGCCCCGTAGAAGGCAAGCAGACTATCGATTGAAGGCTTGTAGGCCACAAGCGTCACAGGCTTGGCTTGGGCCTTGTCGACGAAGGCTTTTAAAAGATGCTCCAGCGTCACAACAGCAGCTGCCTCACGTGGCGGCACGAGCCCGCCGCTAGAAAGTTTTGTATACGCCGGATCAGGAAGATCTCGCAGCCATGCTGCCAGTTCAGCCGGGAATGAAATGCCACCGACTAGGCAAGCCTCGATTGCAGATATTTTCCGCATCCACTCTTCCGCCGCCTTGAGAGGCGTCTTGCCCAGGTGAATAGCTCTGCATTACCACAGGAGACCTGGAGCGGACGGGCATCGCTGTGGACTGCGGGTAACCGTCGCTCTGATACACTAGCAGGTCCTCATGACCTGTCCCCCTTATAGCGGCACCACTCCCAGAGAGAATCTGGTGGTGTCAAAACCAAAGGAGGGCATTCCATGCCACGCGGAAAGAAAGCACTGGCCGAGCAGATCATCCCCAAGCTGCGAGAGGTCGAAGTGGAGGTGGGGAG